>Ga0209924_1000008_pt1 | contig 106599 bp, 81 predicted proteins | sample SalPonR1_C_D1_MG_FD_185700 | JGI IMG/M metagenome (GOLD analysis project Ga0209924, IMG submission 185700) | Salt pond soil microbial communities from South San Francisco under conditions of wetland restoration - Salt Pond MetaG R1_C_D1_MG... ...
TCGGCTGATCTCCCACAACGAAAAAGCAACCAAAGGCTGGACTGTAAAATTCCGGCCATGGAAAGTGGTATTTACCGAACAGTATCAAACAAAAAGAGAAGCATTGGCAAGAGAAAAGCAACTGAAATCCTCAAGAGGAAGAGCTTATGTTTGGGTCATGGTCAATAAACTTTTTAAAAACAAGTAGCTAGTCGGGCTCTTATCCGCCGGCTGGCGGACGCAGGTTTCCGTCGGCGGACGGACTCGCGAATCCTGCCCCCGCCACAAAGAAAAAGGGCATTGTTTACTCAAACAGTGCCCTTTTTTTATTTGCAAACTATTCACCAGAGAAATCAAATCATGTATACCGTTTATGCACTTTACTCTCCGGGGTATGAGAAAATCTATATTGGATACTCTTCAGATTTTGAGAATCGGCTGATCTCCCACAACGAAAAAGCAACCAAAGGCTGGACTGTAAAATTCCGGCCATGGAAAGTGGTATTTACCGAACAGTATCAAACAAAAAGAGAAGCATTGGCAAGAGAAAAGCAACTGAAAACCTCAAAAGGAAAAGCTTATGTTTGTGAAATGGTCAGTAAACTTTTTATCCATCAACAAAGTCGGATATCTTCTGATGTAAAATAGAGTATCCATCTCATTTACAGGTTAGTTAAATATTTCTGAGAACTTTTCTTCTAAGGCTTTTATTTCATCATTTGTTAAGGCCTCGAATTCTCCATTTCGCGCACGTTTTGATAATACACCGTCGTTCTGGCGCAGAAATCTAATGAGATTTTCCATGTCCTTATCCGGCATATCAAACTTTTGCTCAATGTAGTCTCTCATTTTAGTATGATTTTCCAAATAAGAGACTTCTTCCGGGAGCGTCTCTTCAATTGTTGTTTCAACACACTCATATAAAAATTCAGCTTGTTTGGTTGCATCAAAGAAGCGGTAGAGATCAATTGTATCATTTTTGACCTCAACGTTTCCATTATCTGTTGGCTCCCACTCAATCAAATCTAATCTTTGACGTGAATAAGACTCCAATACAGTTTTATAATCGTCAATTCTCTCCAAAATCACTGCTGAAACCGGAAATATGAGGCCCTTTGGGGAAAATTCTTTTTCAGCAAGCACATGATGTATTAGATATCTGTGTATACGGCCATTCCCATCTTCAAACGGATGTATGAATACAAATCCAAAAGCAATTAAAGTGGAAGCAAGAACTGCATCATAATCAGATTCATTGAGACGCAGACTTAATTTAATTAAGCCATTCATCAACCTATCAATATCTTCTGATTTAGCCGAAATATGATCTGGTATAGGCTTTCCACTAACTCTTTCATGAACGCCAATAAAGCCGCCCTCTTGCCTCCACCCCATTTCAACAAATCGGCTATCTGGTATAACAATCTGCTGCAATCTTATGAACTCGTCCTTGGTCAATTTACGTTGACCGGCCTGACCTATTGCTCGCCCCCATCGTTCCGCTCTGTTATGAGCTGGTCTTTCTCCCTCAATAGCGTACGAAGCCTTTGAATCTTTCAACAATAAAAAAGCGGCAGCTCTCGATAGCAAGTCCGAATTGATTTCCCCTAACTTTTCTGAAACTTTTTTATCGAACTTTTTTTCTATGAAACCGTCTAACTTTTCTGTCTTTTGTATAAGTGGACAAAAATCTAGGGTCCCCGGAAGATTATTTCGTACACGGTGACGTTTTGATCTTTCTTCTGGCCCTGGATATTGAATTGAAGAATCAAGAGCATTAACGTAGTTGCCTTTTTTTGCATCTTTCAAGTTTAGAGTTTTTTTAGACAACCACTCATAAAAAAACCAGATTCTACGTGTATAGCTTCCCGTCGGTTCCTTATGAACAGCTGCCTCTATTTCAGAATCATCTGTTTGTTGAAAAAGGGCATTTAGTATAGCTAGATCCACTCCCTCATATTTTAACGCAAACGTTAAATGCCCTAATAGCGTATCTTCAGGTTCGTGTCTTGGGGTAAATGCTGACCACTTGCCTTCCGTATATCTATTGTTTTTATTGCTGATTGCTGACAGAACCCGCGGAAGCGGAACCTGCAGATTGTAATAATGGATTAGTGCGCTGTATCCGGCCAACTGCATATTCTGTTCCGGCAATGTTAATCGCCGAAAAACACTGACCACTTCTGAAATATGATTATCTGAGCTCATAATATTGAAAAATCGTTACAATTCGTGAAAAACAGTTATAATAACTTTATTCTATGAAAAATAATTACATTTATTTCCAGTATTATTTCATGGAAAACGATTACAACCCATGAAAATTGGTTATTTTTTACTTTTCTTGTGAAAAATAGTTATAAATAACTCCGAAAAACCTGTTTTAATCAAAAAAATTCATTGCTATGCATTTTTAAATCCCGAAAATTAAATAAAGTGTTTATATACCTGTTCTTAAATTATGTTTTCTTCAACACTGAAAAGCCCTAAGAAATCGTTGGCTTCCTTATTAGACTCATTGATACCCTTTACTCTCCGATGAATGATAAAATCTAACTTGGATACTCATCAGACTTTGAGAGCCGGCTGATCTCACACAACGAAAAATCCAATTTTTTTGATGTTCCCCTTTGCCTTACAGCTATCCCTTGATCAATAATTTTTTATCGACATTTCCAACTCGATTGCGAGGCTGCCAATTATCTCACCGTAGCCCCAGCCAATATTTCTGCTAACTAATTCTAAGTCACTGATGCGATCTTCGAACTGGGCAATATAATTTGGATGGCTCATTCCGTAAAACAAAATGAAAAGCTGTTGGTTTATTTTTCCGGGGGTTAACCGCCAGGGCCGGAAAGAAATGTATAAGGATATATACCTCTTGGCACTTCATTGCGCTCTCCGCGGTTTACCCGAAAATTCAAACAATCTGCTTCCTCAGTCGTGCAACAGGAATATTGAGTTTTTCGCGGTATTTGCTGACGGTCCGGCGGGCAACTTTGTAGCCTTTTTCTTTGAGTTTTTTTGCCAGGGCATCGTCGCTCAGGGGCTTTGATTTGTCTTCGTTTTCAATGATCTCTTCGAGCGTATTTTTCACCTCCCTGCTGGATACCTCCTCACCGCTTTCCGTTTCCAGGCCCTCGCTGAAAAAATATTTCAGTTCATATACGCCAAAGTTGGTCTGAACATACTTGCCATTTACCACCCGGGATATTGTAGAGATATCCAGGCTTACCCGCTCGGCAATATCTTTCAGAATCATCGGTTTCAACCCCTCGCCATATTTAAAAAAATCTTCCTGCAGGGCTACAATTGTTTTCATCGTTGAAATCAGGGTATTCTGACGCTGAAGGATCGATTCAATAAACCATTGGGCGGATTCGATTTTATCTTTAATGAAACTTTTAGCCTGCCCTTTATCGGTACTGTTCTTCTTATGCTTCAGCTGATCCCACATCTCTTTGTACTTGGGAGAAATTCGAAGCGGCGGAACATTGCGCTGGTTCAGCGTAATCACAAACTCACCGTCTTCCTCATTCTCTTCCGAAGGCTCATAATAGACTTCAAAATCGGGTTCAATATACTGCCGGTTATCATCATCCGGATTTGCCACCGCGCCGGGTTTCGGGTCCAGGCCTTTGATGACTTCAAATGCATCTTTCAGATTATCCGCATCTGCATTCAGCCTGGATTTGAGCTTGTCAAAATGTTTCTTTTCAAAAGCCCCCCATTCATCCCTCACAATCTTCAGAGCCAGCTCCTTTGCAGCCGAATGATTTTCCATTGTCTCCAGCTGCGCCATCAGGCAGTCGCGCAGATCAGAAGAGGCCACACCAACCGGTTCAAGTCTCTGAATCTTTTTGCGAACCTCTTCTACCTGGCTCACACTTGTCAGCACTCCGTGATTAAAGGCGATATTATCGACCACCGCTTCAGGTTCTCGCCGGAAATATCCATCCTCATCCAGTGATCCCAGGATCTGGGTTGCAATTAACTTTTCATCATCGTCAAGATCAAGCAACAATACCTGCTGTTCAAGCTCTTCAAGAAGTGTTTCATGATAGGGATTTGGCAGATCTCTCCAGTCTTCATTACCGGAACTGCCGTATGAGTAGTTTTTACCCTCATACTCGGTATTGTGCATAAACTCTTCCCAGTCGATCTCCTCATTCTGGTCAACCGGATCCACCTCGTCATCTTTTTGAGGCGTCTCAGCAGTTTCCCATTCACTGTTTTGATCCGCATCAAAATCATCCTCAAACTGGTCTGCTTCTTCCAGCACCGGATTTACCTCCATCTCCTGTTTAACCCGCTGTTCAAGCGCAATCGTAGGCAGCTGCAGCAGTTTAATATACTGTATCTGCTGAGGAGACAGCCGTTGCTGAAGCGATTGTTTCTGACTTAAATGCTGCCCGGTTTTAAGCATATTTATTGATCGTTCTTTTTTCTTACATCCAAACAGTGATCCCGGAATTCATTATACCACTCTTCACCATACCGGCGAATCAGTGCCGCCTTTAAATAATCAGCCAGGTACATTCCCTCCGCTTCACCCCTGTCACAAGCGGTTCCGCACATCTCCGGCATGTATTCGAAATTAGCAAATTCAAGCCCAGAAATATTTTTCAGCCGAATGGGATAAAGATGACAACTCACAGGTTTTTCCCAGTTCAATCTGCCGTTGTAATACGCTTTTTGTATCGAACATGTTGCTGTTTCATTTTCGTCATACGTCACAAATATGCACTCTTTATTGTCAATGCAGGAAATTTCAAATCCTTTTTCACTATCCCCCTGAAAAAGTCCGTCTGTTTCAACGGTTTTCCTCGCCTCACTGCTCAGCTCATCTTTTAGAAGGTGAAAGGCTTTCCGGATAGCCGGAATCTCATCTTTTTCAATGGGGGCTCCCGCATCTCCGACCACACAGCATGCACCTTTGCAGCGTGTTACATCACATGCAAATTTTGCCCTAGCAATGTCTTCCGATAATATAACGTCTTTTACTCTGAACATTGCTCAACAATACAAAAAAGATTGGCCTTTCGCAGATTATTATCTCTTCTCAGATTGCTTCTCATTCCGATAATTCAAAATATTTTCCGGCTTTCTGCTCTACCACTCCGAGCATCTCAAGTTCAAGCAGTTTGGGCAAAAGTGTATGTATATCAGATTTTGTCTTTTCACCGATCAGGTCAATATGCATGGCGCCCTCTTCCAGAAGCCTGCAAATTTCTTTCGCGGATTCATCAATATCGAGTTCATTCCATTCAGATCTCTTTTTCTCCGGAATCTTTTTACCTGCTGAAAGAGTTAACGGCAGTTCTTCAAATATATCAGCCGCTGTTTGTATCAGTTTTCCCTGGCCGCTTTTTATCAGGTAATTATTTCCTTCACCCCGAACATGATTCAGCTGGTGCGGCACTACAAATACCTCCCTGTTGTGATCAAGGGCAAACCTTGCAGTTATCATGCTGCCGCCTTTCAGCCCGCTTTCGATAACCAACACCCCGAGACTCATGCCGCTCACGATCCTGTTTCTCTCGGGAAAGTTTCCTGCATCCGGTTTGGTTCCGGGCGGAAACTCCGTCATCACCACGCTTCCCGCTTCGATCATCTCTGCAGCCAGTGGCGCATGTTTTTCTGGATAAATCCAGTCAATTCCCGAACCCAGTACTGCTACAGTTTGTCCGCCGGATGAAATGGCTGTTTTATGTGCAACACCATCAACACCATAGGCAAGGCCACTGTTTACATTCAATCCTGCACTGACAAGCTCACGGGTCCAGAGTGCCGCCTGGTTCAACCCATACCTCCCGGCGTTTCGGGTTCCAACCACTGCGAGTCCGCTGTTTTGAAGAATCGAAGGATCACCCTTTACCCAGAAGAGTGGCGGAGCGTCATAAATATGTTTCAAAAGCGGCGGATAGTGCTCGTCCGTGATCGAAAGCAGGGTTGCATTCAGTTTCTCAGTTTTTTCCAGAATGCGGTCAACGGTATCCCATTTATCGAATTTGACAATTTCTCTGGCAGCGGCAGCCCCGATACCATCGATTCTCGTCAGGTCGGGTATTTTCATTTTTAAAAATATATCTTCAGCATTCCCTGTTTCCGTTTGCTGAAGCAGAAGCTTTATTTTTTGATATCCTATACCCGGTACCTGTAACAGACCCAGCAGTGCTCTATGATGGTTCGCCTTCTCCAATTTTTTCAAGTTTTTCCCAAATAAGCTCTTTCAATTGATCAATTTGATAACCGGTTGCTGAAGATATAAGCACGATGGGAGTTGATGAGTCAATATTGACATCCTGGTCCAGTTCGTAATCCTCTTTTAAGTCCATTTTTGTAATGATGAGTATCCTGGGCTTATCCAGTAAATCCGGCCGGTACTCTTTCAGTTCGTGTAGCAACGCACTGTACTCTTTTTCAATGTCGGTGTCGCACCCTACAAGGAATAGTAAAAGGTTATTACGTTCAATATGACGTAAAAACTGAATTCCGAGACCTTTTCCCTCATGGGCATCTTCAATTATCCCGGGTATATCAGCCATCACAAAACTGCGGTAATCCGGGTAGGTAACAACCCCAAGATTGGGTTCAAGTGTTGTAAATGGGTACGATGCAATTTTAGGCCGTGCTTCCGACATCACTGACAAAAGCGTGCTTTTCCCTGCATTCGGAAACCCGACCAGACCTACATCGGCGATCAGTTTTAGTTCCAGTTCAATGACACGCTCTTGTCCGGGACGGCCATCCTGTGCATGCTGGGGTGTCTGGTTTGTGGAGCTCCTGAAATGCCAGTTACCCAGCCCGCCTTTTCCGCCCTTTGCAACCACCAGTTTTTCACCGTCTTTGGTAATTTCTCCGATTCGTTCTTCTGTATCAGCATCGAATGCAACCGTACCACAGGGGACTTCAAGAATTTCATCTTTGCCATCTTTTCCCTTCTTCTTACTGGATTGCCCGTGCCCTCCATTGTCAGCATTAATAAACTTTCTGTACCGGAGATCAAGGAGCGTATTTAGTTGTAAATTTCCAATAAGAACTATATCACCGCCATCACCGCCATCACCGCCGTCGGGTCCGCCTCTCGGTACATACTTCTCCCTTCTGAAATGAACCATTCCGTTTCCGCCGTTTCCGGCTGTGGTATAAATTTTGGCATAATCTGCAAATCTCATAATCGGGTGGATGAATAGGTTCAGTTAAAGTTTCTCAAGAATAAAATCAGTCATCAGCCGATAGAGATGCAGTCTTGTACTGCCTCCCGAAATTCCGTGGTTCCGGTTGGGATAAAACATGGTTTCAAACTGAATATTTTGCTTCACAAGTGCATCCACCATATCGGTTGCATGCTGAAAGTGCACATTATCATCTCCCGTGCCATGGATAATAAGATAGTCTCCTTTGATTTTCCCTGCAAGATTTACCGGGGCATAATTGCTGTACCCCTCACTGTTTTCAGCCGGCGTTTGCATATATCTTTCTGTATAGATTGTATCATAGTATCGCCAGTCGGTAACCGGTGCCACCGCAACGGCTGCCGAAAATACATCACTACCTTCGGCCAGCGCCAGGGTTGACATGAATCCGCCATAACTCCAGCCCCATATCCCCACTCGATCCTGATCCACATAATCCAGCTCAGCAAGTTTTGAAGCGGCTTCAATCTGGTCAGACGTTTCAAGTTCACCCAATCGTTTATATACTGTCTTTCTAAAGTCACTACCTCTTCCGCCGGTACCTCTGCCATCGATGCTCACTACGATGTAGCCTTGAGATGCAAGAAAATAGTGCCATAATTGAGTATGACCCATTCGGTAAGAATTTACTACTGTCTGGCTACCGGGTCCGCCATATACATACACCAGCATCGGGTATTTTTTACCAGGATCAAACCCGGGAGGCCTGATCATCATCGAATGCAGTGTTCCCGCCTCTTCCAGGTTCAGTTCCAGGAACTCTGCATTTGGGAGTGAATAATTATCAAGTTTTTGACGTGCTTTTTGATTTTCTTCTAAAATCCTGACCTCTTCGCCGGCTGAATTTCTGAGTGTATAGGTCGGGGGAGTGTTTGCATCCGAATGAATGTGTATAAAAAATCTGAAATCGGGACTCATATTCATACTGTTCCAGCCGTTTTTTGAACTGAGTTTGATTTTATCCCCACCGTCAAGACCGACTTTATAGAGATGCCGTTCTATAGGAGATTCCTCGGTACTTACATAGTAAATCATTTCTTGTGCCTCATCAACGCCAACCAGTTCCGTTACCTCCCATTCCCCGTTTGTGATCTGGCGAATTTCGTTTCCATTCAAATCATAGAGGTACACATGATTGAAGCCATCCCGGTCGCTTGTATAGATAAATTCTCGTTCATTTTGCAAAAAATGAAGATCATCGTGCACATCAATCCATGTATCACTTTTATCAGTAAATATGGAAGTTACTTTTCCGTTATCCGCATTTGCAATCAGCAGGGTTTGCCTGTTTTGATGCCGGTTCATGACTCTCAGCGCAAGCTTGCCGGGCTCCTGTGTCCAGTTTATTCTTGGAATATATTCATAAGCGGTACCTGATAAATCAACCCAAACGGTCTCTCCGCTTGCCAGGTCATAGATTCCGATTTGCACATCGGAGTTCTGTTCACCCGCTTTTGGATACTTGAATGTGACCTGTTCGGGATACTGATTTCCCCACTGCGTCATGTAAAAATCATTCACTTCCGATTCATCAAATCGATAAAAGGCAATTTTATTCCCATCAGGTGACCAATGCCAGGCTTTGGCAAAACCAAATTCCTCTTCATATACCCAATCGGCAGCCCCGTTAATAACGTGATTCTCTTTTCCATCTCGGGTGACTGCGATCTCATTTCCATTTTCAAGATCAACCCAATAGATATTATTATGCTGTACAAAAGCAGCCCTGCCGCCTTGTGGTGATAATTCGGCGTACTGTTGCTTATCCTCACTGGTTGTCAGCTTTTTAATATCTCCGGTTTCAAGGTCATAGATATAGTAATTCGCTTTTGAGCTTCTTCTCCAGATGCTTTCAAAATCAGTTTGCAGAAGTAATTTGTTTTCATCCCTTGAAAAACTGCATCTCTGGATGGGACCGCTTTCAGGATAGGCTTTTGTCAGCATTTGGTCGGTAACCAATACCTCACGTTCCTGATTCAGTATATTGTTTTTCGAGATTTCCGATCCGTTTTCAGTGTGATCCAGCGTCGAGTAAAACTCACCGTCAGACATCCACTCAATATTTGCAATAGACGATGTAGAAAAAGTGCCGTCAAAAATATTGAAAAAGGAGATGTTTTTTGGCTGGGCGTGGATTTCTAAAAATCCTGCAGCCAGAATGATAAACAAAAATAGCTTTTTCATGATGGTAAGTTATCGTTAAAACAAGATCCCGTGATCACTGCTGATACTAATTTTTATGCAACACCATTTTAAGCAAACGGGATACCTTCTGTTTCATTTTGGTTCTGGGAATAATAAAATCAAGAAATCCATGTTCAAGCAAGTATTCAGCAGTTTGAAATCCTTCCGGCAGGTCCCGGCCGATTGTCTGACGAATCACACGCGGTCCGGCAAATCCGATCAATGATCCCGGTTCAGCGATGTTAAAATCACCCAGCATTGCGTAACTTGCTGTAACCCCGCCGGTGGTCGGGTTCGTCATGATAGATATATATGGCACTTTATCTTCTTCGAGAAGAGCCAGTTTTGAAGATGTTTTAGGAAGCTGCATAAGGCTCAGAACACTTTCCATCATTCGTGCACCGCCCGATTGAGAAATGATAATAAGCGGGATCTTATTTTCTCTTGCGTAATCGATTGCGATTGAAAGCCGTTCGCCAACAACAGAACCCATACTGCCACCGATAAAGGCAAAATCCATACAGGAGATAACCACATCGAGGTCATTCATTTTCCCAACACCGACACGGCAGGCATCCGAGAGACCGGTTTTTTCCCGGTACTCCTCCAGGCGGTCACTGTATTTTTTTCTGTCTTTAAAATCGAGAGAATCTACAGAAATAATATCCTGCCCCAGTTCTTGAAATTTACCCTGGTCAAACAAAAATGAAAAATACTGCTTGCTGCCAATCCTGAAATGATAGCCGCTTAATGGGTCAACCCACAGATTTTCTTCTAATTCGCGCCTGTGTATGGTTTCGCCGGTTGTCGGAACTTTCACCCAGACTCCTTCCGGCATATCTTTCTTTTTATCTGTTTGAATGTTGGAATCTTTTCTTTTAAACCAGGACATAATCTTTCTTATTTAAATTGATGACAGTTAAAAATAGTGATTATCATACAAAGCGAAAACGTGCTTTCAATTTTATATCTTCTTAACAGTTGAATATACAAGGAATGAATTCAACTTTTATAAGAATTCCGCATAATGAAATTGAAAATCCTATCCCTGTTCCTTTTTTGTATTGTTTACAATCTGATTCATTGTCAGGTAAAACGGTTCGAAGGTAACCGGATCTTCTCTTTTTAAATATTTTCTTGAATCTTCATTCTGATACATCAGGGCAAGATTGTTCGCTGATACAACTGCTTCGTGAAGGCAATAAATATCCGGTTCCGAATACACATTTAATCTCTCTATTCCGGTTCCCGCTATCAGATCTCCTTTTTCTACGCTTTGATCTATCTCTTCAATCTCTTTCACAGCCGGTTCACCTTCAGGCACAGGAATATTATTAACAACCGAAAATTTCTGATGATAGAGATGATTCCTGCGCGCATCAATTACGGCATGAATTGTTTTGTATGGCCGCTTGGAAGCTGCGGCTCCTGCTGCAATACAGTGAAGTGACTGCAGTGAGTAGAGCGGCAGTTCCTGCTGAAACAGCAACCCTTTTACAGCAGCTGCACCGATCCGCAAACCGGTGTAGGAGCCAGGCCCCTTATTCAGTAAGATAGCTGTAAGATCTGAAACCGTGCTCTTTTGTCTTGAAAGTAATTCATCTATAAATAGAAACAGTTTTTCGGAGTGTTCTCCCTTTCCCGTGCTTCTCTTTTCAATCATTCTCAGATTTTTCATCAGGGTAACTGAACAGACAGGAGTCGAAGTTTCGATGGCAAGAATCATGATCTCCTGTCTTCTATAAACCATTCATCATTACTGAGTGTTACCCAGCGTTCGTACAATCTCCTCAGCTGAGAATAGAGATCGGCCGGAAACTCCTTGTTGTTGATTTCCACATCAAATATATAGACAATCTTCTGTTCATCCGACTGATAGGATTCAGACAGGCTTGCCCCGGGAAGATTTGTGCTTCTGCTCTGATTTGCTTCCTCTACCTCAAAGCCTTCGGGCAATGAAATTTCATAGCGGATATTTAATTTTTCCGGAGCATCAAGTGTAATGGGGGCTTCTCTTGTTGTGGATTCAAATGGATTTCTGAACAGGTAACCTACAATCATCGGCCTGAACTGCAGACCATCCGTAAAGCTTGCTGCATACTCTTCCATTTTAAAATCTGCTCTCAGTTCAATATTAAGATTCTTTTCACCGCTTTTCTGAATCTTTGTATTATTTATTTCCGCATCTGTATACGCTTCAAAAAATATTTTTTTTGCTACCTCATCAAGTGTCTTCCCTGAATCCATTTCTCTTCTGATCTCCTGGGCCGGGTACCCGGCAGAGGATACAAATATGGAACCGCTCAGAGTACCATCCTGCGAAACGGATGCCTGCAGGGTAACATCCAGGTCAAACCGGCTCTGCTCCGGATTGATATCAAGCCATTTATGAGATTCATTTTTTATCAGAAGCCCCTGTTCGTTATACGATTCAACCGGTATTAAGTCGGGATTACTCTCCGGAAAACTGGCATCCATAAAATATTCCTTATTATCTATATAGCTAACCACCAGCATCCTGTTAAATTGGTAAACTGATGGAAAGGCCTTATTTATGCGTCCAAAATCTCGGCCGGAGATATAAAGAGGCCAGGCATCAATACCTGCCCCCCGTAAAAGCGACAACAGGGTCATATTGATATCAGCCTGGTTGGCAGGTTCGCCTTGCAGAACGTGGGTAAAATCATCTCCCGAAAAAGCACCGTTCATATTATTAAACTGTGATTTCACATTCACAAGGTTAAAAATGCTATCCTGTGCAGCAATCTCGTCATCAAACAACTCGCCAATTTTTTTTCCCTGCTCAATCAACTCTGTGTTGTTATTTACAATTTTCATTGGATTCATGCTCCGCCGGATCTGGGCAGCCACCAGGTCCCAGCTGTTTTCCAGGGGTTGCCTCGGAACACCGAATTCACTGATCTGAAATTTCAGCTTGCCTCTTAAATCATCAATGGATGAAATATAAGCGGATGCATCAATCGCCGGAATATTATAGCCCGTCCATTTTTGCACGAGTACCGGTTCAGGCCTCTTGTATGAGAACACGAGGGGCACATTGCTTGTATCAACCCGCTGTTCTGTAACCTCCAGTTCAAAATTGATATTTTCAGGTACTACTTCATACCGGAGATAACGTTCATTAACCAGCGTGAGTTTTGCTCTTCTTGTGGGAACACGGTGCGAGAAATTAAAATCAGGAAGCTCTTCGATATATTTCCTGATAACGCGGTAGCTGTACTCAATGATTGATCCTTTCTGCACATCTGGCATCGTAAATTCGCGTATCTTATACCTGGTATTCAGATCAACAGTGCGAACTTCACTTTCATCAAGTGCATCTTTGGTGCCATCTGGCTGATGAGTTATAGCTCTTATATTTATTATCTCCTCCATGTCATCCGAAGAGTAGAAAGGAATACCTATAATAGAGGCTTCTGTTTTTTTCAGTTCATCATCTGAATAGACCTTAATTCTTATGTGATAATCTATGATAGATATTATATTTCCTTTGCTCTCATCAAAACGAATAATCGCTTCTTTTGAAAGGTATTCAAAGGGTACCTCTCCGTCTGCTTCAAGCCGGTAGAGCGAATCGGGAATCTCTCCAAATTCACTCTGCTCAATATTCAGCTCGGAATGAACCACGTCCTTCTCCTGCGCATCTACGGAAGACACAGCAATCACACCAAAAATTAATGTCAGAAGAATTCTTCTCATTATCTCCTTTTAAATATCATTTGTCTAAACTCAAGACTTTAACGTATGAACTACAAAATGATTTTTGTGATATATGCCTAATGCCCTGCCGGCAAATTGTTCATCCAGGTATGGAGAGTTTTTAGATTTCGAGCGGACTTCACTCTTTTTAAAGATCCACTCCTCATCTGTATTAAAAATTGTCAGATTGGCCATGTTGCCAGCTTTAATTTCCGGTACATCAATATTTAAAATTTTCCTGGGATTGACCGCCAGCTTTAAGATCAGGTCCTCAAGCTTCAGTTTACCGGTTTTTAAAAGTCTTTTTACTGATACCGGCCACGCTGTTTCAAGCCCGATGATTCCATTCGGAGCATATATGAATTCAACTTCCTTCTCTTCAATAGCATGCGGTGCATGATCTGTGCAGATCACATCAATTGTGCCGTCAGCCAGCCCTTCGATCATTGCATCCACATCATCCCGGGTACGCAGGGGCGGATGCATTTTACAATTGGTATCATAATTTCTGAGTTCAATCTCTTCATCTGTAAGATCAAAATGGTGGGCACAAACCTCGGTTGTTACCTTTACACCTTCCGCTTTAGCCTTGCGTACCAGGTCTGCACCTTTACGCGTGCTTATGTGCGCCACATGAATATGTCCGCCGGTAAACTGGGCGAGTAGTATGTCCCGGGCAATCATCACCTCTTCGGCTATACCGGGTGTGCCATCAAGACCAAGTTTGGTTGAGATCTTTCCCTCGTGCATATGGCCCGGCCGGGAGAGCGCAAGATCTTCTTCATGATTGATAACCGGTACACCAAGCATGGATGAGTACTCAAGAGCCACCCGCATCACTTGTGAGTTGTAGACGGGGTCGCCGTCATCACTGAAAGCCACAGCCCCGCCATCCTTCATATCAGCCATCTCAGCTATGGATTCACCTTTTCTGTATTTCGTAACACACCCGATGGGGTGCACGTCAACCGGCAGATGTTCAGCTCTTTTCTTGATATACTCCACCACATCCCTTGTATGAATCGGCGGATTGGTATTCGGCATGCAGGCAACTTCAGTAAACCCGCCGAATGCAGCTGCACGGCATCCTGTTTCGATGGTCTCTTTGTGTTCAAAGCCGGGCTCACGCAGGTGTACATGCATATCCATCCAGCCGGGACTTACGTACGCTCCCTTTGCATCATGAGATTTTGTATTTTCATCTGCCGACAGATTTTCGCCAATCTGAATAATTTTTCCGCCCTTTATCTGAATATCGACATTTTGACGGGTTACTGTTTTACTGTCGGCAATTTTTACATTCTTAAGAAGAAGATCAGGAGTAAGACTCATATAATTGATTCACTTTTTTGGCATTAAATATAGACTGAATTCAAATCAATTTCGATTAAAGTGTGAAATCTGATCCATTGATTAAAATCTGTTTCCGGTTTGAATTTGAATAGTACAAAATGATTGCGGCTTTTATTGCAGCAATTGCTGAATTGTTACAAAAATATCACTTTAAAATCTGACTGAAAATTTAACACATTCTTTCATAGTTTAGGATCAGATGATGACTCAACAAAAATCCGAAACTCTTCATGCCAAACCAGACTCATTTATTTCCGGATGTTCCCTCCGTTTCAGAACTCACAGGCCAGATTAAAGAGCTGATTGAGACCACCTTTCCGGATGTTCTGGTGGAAGGAGAAATAAGCAATGTAAAAGAGAGTCGTAATGGACATCTCTATTTTACAGTTAAAGATGAACAGGCCCAGTTGCCTTGCGTTATCTGGCGGGGTGTGGCTCAGCGGCTTCAGGTGAATCTTGTTGACGGGCAGCAAGTGATTCTGGGCGGAAGCCTCCAGGTTTATGCTCCGCATGGCAGGTACCAGATGATTGTCTCGTTTGTGGAACAGGCCGGGATTGGCGCTCTTCAAAAAGCTTTTGAAAAACTAAAAGAGAAGTTGCAGAAAGAGGGTATCTTTGATGATGTACACAAAAAACCACTGCCTGAATTCCCAATGCGGATCGGAGTTGTTACGTCGGCTACCGGTGCTGCTTTTCAGGATATCCGGTCAACACTCGAAAAACGCTGGCCGGTTGCAAACTTATATCTATATCCGGCAAGCGTTCAAGGTGTAAATGCGGCACCCGAACTGGTGAAGGCGATCAATTGGTTTTCGGAAGGGGAATCTGTTGACCTGCTGATTGTGGGAAGAGGCGGCGGCTCACTCGAAGATCTCTGGGCGTTTAATGAGGAGGCTGTGGCCCGGGCTATTTTTGATTGCAAAATCCCTGTAATCAGCGCGGTGGGACACGAAGTGGATTTCAGCATCAGTGATTTTGTTGCTGATGCACGCGCTGCCACACCAACCCAGGCAGCAATTATTGCCACTCCGGATAGTAATGAAGTCAGGTTTTATATTGAAGACCTAAGCACCACTATGGAAAACCGGATTCGGCAAAAAACTGATGCTTACCGGGAAAAAGTATTGCGATTGAGTCAGTCACACGCACTTCATGCAGTCTATGAGCAAATTCAGTCTTTTAAAAACCGCACTGATTCTATCAAAAAATCACTCAGGTATGAAATGGATAAAATACTCATCGGCTACCGCGAAAGAGTTAATGCCGGCCACTATCGGCTCGAACTGATGAATCCGAAAGCCCCGCTTGAACGGGGATTTGTGCGAATATTCCAGGACAACTCCTGGATCCGGAAAAAAAGCGATTTTCATGAAAAAGAGAACTTTGAAATGGAGTGGGATGACGGGATAATAAAAATTGAGAAATAAGTTTCTCTCTTCCGGACAACCGATGAATCCCTGCCATATGAACTCCGCGTACCTCTGCACCCATTGCGGTTACATCCTTCCAATTTCATCTGACGACTGACGATCAAATTCCTTCACAACCTGAAACTACCAGGTCGTCTGGTAAATCCCGTCCAGAAAAAACACTGCGTCCCTTGGCGCCCTCCGCGGTTTAATCTCCTGAGAACTAATTTTATGTGGGAGTTAACTTATTTAATCAAATGTCGACACTAAATTCCGAAAACATAGGACACCCCCATATTATGACTTTAAAGATAAAATAGAGGAAGTGTTCCTATTTTGAATGTGATAAAGAGAACTAAAGCCGCAAAACAATCACCGGGCTATAGCTCTGTTTCAGAGCCGTATATCGCACGGCAATATTGTCAAGCGGCTTATTGGTTTATTAACCTTACCAGCAATTATTTATTCGGTTTTGCGTCCTCTACTTTCTCTTCCAGCTTGGCAAGTAATCGTTTCACATCTTTCTCGTGGCCCATCTCCTTCAATTTGAACAGAATCATTGCCAGTGCAAAAAATGTCTGTGGCCAGAGCCCGATAAAGATACCGGTTCGTTCTGCATGTGCGTTTTCTTCCTGGTCGTCTCCTTTTTCGGCATACCAGGCGGCAACACTTGTTGCAATTGAAGTGAATCCAAGTCCGGCAGATAAATAGGCTAATTTTTCTAACATGATTAATCGTATTTTTAATTATATGAAGTTACGTTCTGTATATACAACTGCTTCAAAAAAGCAAACGTTCAGTTAAATTCAGATCAAAAACCTCTCTTCAAATAATGTCAGTAATTTGTATCTTCAACTGACCAAATAGTCAATCACTATTCTCAACTTTATGCCAGATTCCGTTCACGATTTACTCTACCGGGCTGCCCAGGCTCTAGAATCCGAGATTGAATCAGTACGGAAGAAACCTTCTACCGACATTCTCTTTAAAGGAATAAAGATGAGATCCGGCAGCAGTAAGAGCGGGTACGAGTATAAATTTGAGACTCATCACTCATCCATTCGTTATGCCGAGGAGATTAAATCGAATACCGGTGAAAAAGAGTGGATGGCAAAACCGGTATCCTATGAGAATAATGAGATCATTCTGCAGATACCTGACGATGCAGGCGATCAGATTGATAAATTGCACGTTGAGTGGGAAAATGATTTTGTATTGAGAAAAACACTGCATGAAATCGACAGGCTTTCCGATGCCCCGGATTCAATTCTGAAACGTATTGAGAAACTCTTTTATCCCGAACCCGGTGCAATTGCTGCTCAACCCGGCATTCACCATGACGGATTCAGAAACCAGGCACAGGAGAAGGCAATACTGAAAGCTTTGACGCAGCAATCTCTCTTTATCTGGGGCCCGCCCGGCACCGGGAAAACCGATACTCTCGGATATATTATCGCGAACTACCTTGCAAGCGGAAAAACTGTCCTTTTTGCTTCCAATACAAACAGGGCGGTTGACATAGGCCTGCTTAGTACCATCCGTGCGCTCAAACAGATTGGGCAAAATGGAATCTTATCATCCTGCACAAGATTTGGTGAGGCTGCATTAGATAATGATGGTCTCGATGAGTTTCTTTTTGATACCCAGATTCTAAAAAAAGTGGAAAAAAGGAGAGAGCGGGCTTCCGAGTGGATTGATCTGCTGAGAAAACAGCAGGATCTGAAAGAGAGAGTTGCCAAACGACTGCAAGATGGCAAAAAGGCAACCAACAACCAGAAACTGGAATTGAAACTGGTGGATCAGAAAATAAAAAATTTGGGCGGACAGGAAGCGCTTGAAGAACTGATCGCCGAGCACAGCAGTATCAATGAAGCGATGGAGATGCGGAATAAACAGTTCATAGCCACTACGCTTGCCAAAGTCTGTACATCCGACCTCTTTCATGATCTCGACTTTGATGCCGTGGTCATTGATGAAGGATCCATGGCAAACCTGCCTTTCCTGATGGTGCTTGCTTCACGTGCTAAATGGCACAGGGTAGTGGTTGGCGATCCTATGCAGCTGCCGCCCATCTCCGTAACAGACGACCGGGAATCCCGTGAATTTCTCGAAAAAGATATATTTACTACAGTATCCGGTGCAGGAACTACAGAACAACTGTTCCGCTGGCATGATCAGAATCCGGAAATTACCCAGTTTTTTGACATACAATACCGTCTCGCCGCCTCATTAGCTGAAATTATCAGCTCTGTTTTTTATGATGGGCGGCTACAAACGGCAGATGGAATTTTAACAGAAGAAAATAGCCCCGTTTCTGAAATGGATCGCGCTTTTCACCTGGTGGATACATCCAGGTACGGGGCTTATCTCACTCAAAAAGATAGTGAATCGGGATTTAAGCCGGTAAATGAAATACACCAGGATGTTATTGAGCGATTGATTCTGAACATGACGGGGAAAGGAATACGAACTGCAGATATCGGTGTGATTGTCCCCTTTCGAAGTCCCGTATATGACATTCGCAACAGATTGTATGAAGCAGGTATCCGGGATGTGGAAGTTGGAACAATCCATACATTCCAGGGAAGGGAAAAACCTTATATCATTTTTGACACCGTAATGAGCGGTGAGAAACAGCCGAACGGGACAAGGCATTACTCTGTACGGCCATTAGATGAAAAGAAAAACGGGCTGAGTGTCCCAAGGCTTTTAAACGTGGCTTTTTCGCGAAGCAAAAAAGAGCTTGTGGTTCTGGCAGATATGGTCCACATCAAACGGGTTTACGGAAACAAGTTTTTGTACAGGCTCTTGTCACATTTTAAGAAGTAGAAAAAACCATGACCGAAAAGAGATTTGACAGCTTGATTGATTAATCCATATAAAACTCTTTTGGAACCATATCAGCAACCCGCTGAAATCCCCATTCGCCACCAACTCTTAGTGAAACCGGGTCTAACAAACTTCTGTTTTCTGTAATAAAAAAATATCCATTACCATCTGTAACCATCGGCGCAATTAGAGATCTCCTTCTGTTGTCTCTCAAGGATTTTTTCTTTTGACCATATAATATTTCAGTAATATCAGATATCATATATCCTTTTAGTAAGCGCAAACGGCCCGAGTATGTCTGACCACTTTCCATAAGCCGAAGTCTTGTTTCTCCCGCACTTAGAGGCACAATTCCATTTTCCGGCTTAATCTCAAATGAGTTCCCGTCCAAATCATCTTCATACATAGAATACAGAAAGTGTTCAAAAGATCCTTTGTATGTCTTTTCCCTTGTTTCTTCCCATTTTTCTTTCTTGTTTTTGTTATCCGTCTCCATCTCTGTAAACTTCATTTTCATTTTAAAAAGAGCTAAATCAATAGCTTCTCCCCATTTAAAAGCAATCAGATCTACGTGCATTTCGTAACCCAATGCATGGTTGGCAATTAATATCGGTTCATCTGATACCGCCACTAATGAACCATCTTCGTCAAATCTGAAGTCTAAAACCCACGAATTCTGAATAAAGGTTTCATCAGCGTTAGCTGACGTTCCAATAAACTGAGATACAAACACCTCGTAATTACTCTGCCAGGATTTATTATCTGATTCTACCACAAGTTCTTCAAATTCAATTGTATTCTCTTCAAGGTGCACAATTACCTGGAGCTGTTTGGTATCGCTGTTTAAAAGAACAGGCTTCGTAACAGTTTTATATCCTATATAACTGAACACCAATTCAAATTTTCCCTGGTGATCAGTTGTAAACTCAAAACTTCCATCGCCATCTGTAGTTGTTCCGGCCATTGTCCCGGAGATGTAAACATTAACCGAAGGCACAGGATCATTGTTATTTTGATCCGTCACCAATCCATAAATTTTTGTTTTCTGATGCTCCTGGGCAAACGATTCAGCCGTATAAAAAAACAGCAGATAGCCAGAAATGAAAGCTGCGAAGAAACAGATTTTTTTATATTGAAAATATTTAAATATCTGGTGATGTTTAAAGAAACGAGGAAAATAATAAGTAAGCATAAAATTGAAACGCCTGTATTTACGAGAGACTTGCTTACAGATCAGCGAAAGTTTTCGCTAAATCGGATTACAGCAATTATTTAACGGATAATTACTAACTTTAAAACAAAATCACAAGTTTTACATCTCAATTTTATTTTATTAAAAAAAATTTTGATTTATCCCGAAAATTGTGTGAATATAAAGCCTGCTAATTGTTCTCTTAAACATTAAAAAAATTACGAGCATGGGGAATTCCGGAAATGAATCACAGGGTGAAAGTTATAATCTTTTGCGGGTTATCTTTCTATCCGTAGTAGCAGCTATAGGCGGCTTTTTATTTGGTTTTGACAGTGGTGTTATTAATGGTACTGTAGATGCTCTTCAGCTGGCATTTAATTCTGATGCAGTAGGCACGGGATTTAATGTGGCTTCCATGTTACTCGGGTGTGCAGCAGGTGCCTTTTTTGCAGGAAATCTTGCTGATAAATTTGGCCGCAAACCTGTAATGATTGCTACTGCGGCCTTTTTTATTCTAAGTGCATGGGGCTCGGGTATTTCCGGAAGCTCACCGGAGTTTGTTCTTTTTCGCATAATTGGCGGCCTTGCCGTTGGAGCAGCAAGTATACTTGCACCTGCGTACATCAGCGAAATTGCACCGGCTAAAATCCGCGGAAGTCTTGCCACTTTGCAACAATTAATGATCGTGATTGGTCTGTTTGCCGCCTTCATGAGTAACTACTGGCTTGCCGGTTTATCAGGAGGAGCTTCTGATATTCTCTGGGGCGGCTTTCAAACCTGGCAGTGGATGTTCTGGGTTGAAATTGTTCCTGCTTCCATTTTCCTGATAAGCCTTCTTTTTATACCTGAATCTCCCCGTTACCTGGTTGCTGCAGGTAAGAATGATGAAGCTAAAGCAGTACTGACAAGTCTTTCTGATTCTGTGGATGCGGAAGCCAAGGTTGCCGACATCAAATCAACTCTTCGTGAGGGCAGCAAACCAAGTCTGAAAGATGTTATCAGTTCGTACACAGGAAAAATTCATCCAATCGTTTGGGTGGGTGTAGGTCTGGCAGCTCTGCAGCAATTCACCGGGATCAACGTAATTTTTTACTATGGTGCAACGCTGTGGCAGGCAGCCGGATTTACTGAAGCAGATGCACTTCTGACAAATGTGATCAGCGGTTCCGTGAATGTTATCTTTACCTTTGTAGCCATTGCCCTGGTAGACCGGCTGGGCCGAAAACCACTCTTGTTAATCGGCTCACTTGGCCAGGCAGTTATGCTTGGAGCTTTGGCTTATATCTTCGGGACAGCCCCCACCGGCAGCGCCGACACTCTCGTTTTGAGTGAAACAATGGGCACCTATGCACTCCTTGCTGCGAATGCTTACATAGCATTTTTCGCTTTCTCATGGGGACCTGTTATGTGGGTAATGCTCGGCGAGATGTTCCCCAATAAATTCCGGGGTGCTGCACTTGCGATATGTGGTCTTGTTCAGTGGGGATCCAACTTTACCATAACCATGACATTTCCCGTTATGCTCACATATTTGGGACTTGGTTTTTCTTACGGGATCTATGCCACATTCGGACTCATTGCGTACTTCTTTGTCAAATTCTTCATAAAAGAGACAAAAGGCAGAACACTCGAAGATATGTCCCGTGAATCAGAGGAAGACGAAAGAAAAGCGAATGAAGCGGGTTAGCTGTTTTCAACTGTCAGCTTGTAGTGAAAATTGCTGGTTGAACCCTCCGCGCGCCCTTGGCGGTTAATTTACCTGGTGCACGAATCTTGCATTGAATTAACCGCGGAGAACGGGAAGAAGCGCCAGGGAAAACGGCAGGATTTATTATATCAGATGAACTCGCACATCCATAAGGGCCAGGCAATCCGAATGATTCTGTCGACAAACAATCAAGACTTTATATCATTTTTTATTTATAAAGCAAAAGGTTTACATTTGTTCTATCGATTAACCCTAAATCAAGATTCAGCCAGCTAATGAAAACCATCCTGACCCTTTTCTTATTATCTTTCGCATTCACAACAACAAACACAGTAGCCCAGGAATCATCAGCATCGCAAGTCAGCTCTGAAGAGGAGAGTGTATTGGTTCATACCGTCTATTTTTGGTTTACAGACGAGGCTGATGAAGAAGACTCTCGTAATTTTTATGGAGAATTGAAGAAACTGAGTTCTATTCCATTGATTAAACAAAAGTTCATCGGGGTGCCGGCATCAACTGAACAGCGGGATGTGATTGATAACAGCTATGACTATTCAATCACATTTGTTTTTGAGAACAAAGAAGCTGAAAAAGCATACCAGGAGCATCCGGATCACCTGGAATTTATTGACAAAAATGCACATCTCTGGGAAAAGGTTCGTGTTTATGATGCAATAACCCCCTGATTTTTAACAGAGAAATCTCAAACAAACCCCTCCGCGCCTCCCTGCACTCATTTCGGTTTATTCATCGGGAGCATGGATCTTGCAGAGAATTAACCGCAGAGAACGGAAAGAAACGCTAAGGAAATTATCTATCTATCCCCTAAACCTCATCCAGCCCTTCTTTCACCCATTCACGGCGTTCTTTTGAGATTCCAACCACAATTGCAGGAACTACAAAAAGTGTCAGGATAGTTGCAAAGGTTAATCCCCCGATTACAGACCGTGCCAGCGGGCTCCATGTCTCAGCGCCGGCACCAATTTCAAGAGCTAATGGAACCATGGAAAAAATGGTGGTCATTGCGGTCAATATAATAGGCCTCATTCTCCGCTTACACGCCTGTAAGAAAGCAATTACATAAGCTTTGCCGGTGACACCGCTTTTTTTCGTATAAAAATGAATATAGTCAACAAGAACAATTCCATTGTTCACCACAATACCAACCAGCAACACAATCCCGATATAAGCCGGTACACTGAGCGATGTATTGGTCACAAATAAAAATAAAAGCGAACCGAAAAAAGCAAGCGGAACTGTAAACATGATGATAAAAGGATCTCTGAAATTTTCAAAAAGAGACGCCATTACCATATAGGTAAGTATCAGAGCAAACAGAAGAGCCATACTAAGCTGCCCCATACCCATGTCAAAATCACGTAACGAACCAGTGAAATCGTACCTGTAACCATCCGGCAGAATTATATCATTGGTCAATATGGTTTGAATCTGTTCACGGTACTCCTCAATCGGTCCTCTGACTGATATACTGATGTCGAGTACAACTTCACGGTCGCGGCGCGATATACGACTAACACCTTCATCAAAATCAAATGAGCCCAGTGCTACAATTGGAATCCTCTGTTCTTCATACTGAAGCAGCTCAAGAGAAAAAAGATCCTGCCTGTTTTGAAAATTTTCACGTTTATTCCGAACCTGAATCGGAATTTCCCGTCCTTCATCGATAAAAAATCCAGCCCGGGTGCCCCTGGCCTGTGTTCCATAAGAACTTGCAACTTCACTTGTGGTTGCACCGATCTTGTTGATCCTGAGCCGGTCTGGTGTGAACTGGAGTTCCGGCTGTGGCCGTGTTCTTGCATTATCGACCGACATAATATTAGGATCGTCAATGAGACGTTCTTCAATTCGGGTAGAAAACTCCTGGAGCACATCTATATCGGGCCCTATCAGGCTTAGACGGATACCGCTGGGGCCTCCTCTGCCGCCTCCGCCCATAAAGCCGGGGCCACCAGAGGCATTGAGCTCCAGGTCTACGTCTGGTTGTTCTAGCATGGCGCGAACCTCATCCATCACATCATTCGTTGTTTTTACCCTCTCTCTCTGATCAGTCAGCAGTACATTTAATTCACCAAGATTTGATTCGGTACTCCATCGCTGTCTGCCGATATTGGCAATTACGGTTCTGACTTCGGGCAAGGCTAAAATCTGGTCCGTATAGTCTCTGAGTAATTCTGCCGTATTTGCAAGCTGGGTGCCAGCCGGTAAAGTAACACGTGCATTAAATTCACCCGAATCGCTCTCCGGAAAAAATTCACCCGGAATAGAGGTAAATAACAGGTAGGAACCACCAACTACACCGACAACAAACAGTGCAATTACATATTTCCGTTTCAAAATCCAGTACAAAATGCGCCCATAATTTTTTTCCAGATAGTGAATACCCTTGAATGTAACACTGTGCCGGTCGAACTCTTCCCTGCGAAGAAGTAATGATGCAAGAACCGGGATCAGAATAATAGAGGCCAGGTACGAACTTGTGATCGCAATTGAAATGGTAAGGGCGAGATCACGGGTCACCGTACCGGTTACTCCTGTAACACCGAGGATCGGAACAAATACAGCCAGTGTTGTAAGTGTGGATCCGAGTAAAGCCCCGGCAACCTCACTTGTGCCTTCAAGTGTGGCTTTGAATCTCGTCATTCCCTGCTCAAGTTTGTTTGCGATACTTTCTGAAACGACAATGGAGTTATCAACCAGTAACCCAATGGCCAGTGCAAGACCGGTAATTGAGATGATATTCAGACTGATATCAAGAAAATACATTGCCGCAAAAGTAGCCGTCAGTGAGATGGGAATACTGGTTGCCACAACCAATGCAATCCGCCATCCGCCCATGAAGAGCAATAAGATCAGAATCACAACTACAAGAGCCATCAAGGCAGACTGTGATAAGTTACTTATTGAGTCTTCAATAAATTTACCTTCATTACTTAACACCTGCATGGATACATTTCCAGGTAAATTTTCTCGGAAAGACTGCATCTCTAACAAAACCGTCTGGGCCACATCGAGTGTGTTGGCATCCGATTGTTTTTGCACTTCTATTGTAACACTGTTCTTCCCGTTTACCTCTACTATGGAATTGATATCCGCATACGTGTTTTCAACTTTCGCAACGTCTGATACTCTCAGCGGAACACCCTCATCCATCCGGATTACTGTCTGCCTGATTTCATTGACATCCCTGTATATAGATTCAGCCCGGATACTGTAGCTTGTTCTGTCGGTTACCAGGTTTCCCACCGGCTGCTTTACATTATTGCTTCTGATCGCATTCACCACCTCAGAAGGAACAACACGGTGCCTGGCCAATGAAACAGGATCAAGATTTACAAAAAAGTTTCTTTCAAGTCCGCCTCTTGTATCGGCAGACGCAACTCCTTCAATTCGTTCAAACCGCGGCTCAACAAATTCAATCGCAAGCTGGCGCAGTTCATCAAGGCCAAGAACATTGGATTCGATACTGATATTCATAATAGGTGATCGATCAGGATCGAACTGAAATATCACCGGTTCATTTGCTTCGGCAGGCAGCTGGTTCCGAATCCGATCCATAGCTTCCCGCAGCTTGAGTTCCGTCTGCTGAATATTGATCCCCGATTTTAACCGTAAAATAAGAAACGCCCCGCCCTGCCTTACACTCGATTCCAGGGATTTAATACCGTCCACTCCCATAATAGCTCCTTCTATAGGTTCCACAACCAATCTCGACATATCATCCGGTGAAACGTTCTGATAATTAACCGATACAGCCAATACCGGGATGTTGAAGGAAGGCATCAGGGTAACCTTCAGATTTGTAAGTGAAAATATTCCAAATCCGGCCACCATGAGTGAAAACATAAAAACGGTAACAGGACGTTTCAGTACTTTTTCGGTCAGTGTAAATTTTTTCATGGCTTATTACCCGGGCTAATCTTCATTTAGTAAAGGATCCTCTTTGTGAACAAAGTCAAAACCAAGTTTTTCCACAGTTTTGTTCACGATATTATACATGCAGGGCACCGCAATTAACATCAGAAGCGTTGACATTGTCAATCCCCCGATTACGGTTCTTGCCATAGGGCTCCAGGTTTCTGCCCCTGAGCCGAGCTGAAGTGCCAGCGGTACCATAGCAAGTATCGTTGTAAATGCAGTCATCAATATTGGCCGCAAACGCCTGCCGGAACCGTTCACAATAGCCTCATGGCGTTCCTGGCCGCGAGACTGTAAAATTTTAATGTAATCAATCATAACAATTCCGTTATTCACAACAATACCCGTAAGCAGCACGAGGCCCACCATTGCTGTTACACTAACAGGAGTTTGTGTTATCCATAACATCAGAAGTACCCCCGTCAGCGCAAGCGGAATTGTTCCAATAATAATAAAAGGTTCTACCAGGCTCTCAAATTGAGAAGCCATCACCATGTAGGTTAAAATGCCTGCAATAATAAATGCAATGATTAAAAAATAAAATGATTCCTGTTGATCCTCCGCATCCCCGGCCACTTCAAATCTATATCCTTCCGGCCATTGAATTTGTGATAATATACTTCGAACCCGTTCGGAAGCTGCTTTTAAATCAATTCCTTCCAGGTCAGCTTCAATCTGCGCCATCCTCTCCTGGTTTACCCGGATGATACTCGAAGGCCCGGTATAACGTTCAATTCTCGCAAGGTTTTTCAGAGGCATCCAGTCTCCGTTCGGTGTCTGAATTTGAATATTCTGGAGTGCGGTTGATTCTGCACGATCAGTTGCAGCCAGCTGAACCAGTACCTCAAATTCAATTCCCTGGTCTACAAACGTGGTAGCCATATCACCCTTAACGGCATTACTGACAGCTGTTGCGACCTGTGATGTTGTCATACCGTTCCGCGAAATACGTTCCCTGTCCATATCGATTCGAAGTTCCGGCCTTCCCTGGTCTGCCGAGCTGAAAACATTTACGATACCATCGATTTCGCTGATGCGATCATACGCAGCATCTGCAAACTCTTTCCTGACATCAGGGTCAAATCCATAGATTTGAACAATCAGGCCGGTTTCCCCATCCGGACTCAAAGGATCTTCCCTGATCTCCCGTACATTAGCTCCGGGAACAATTTCGACAGCTTTTAATATTTCTGCAGTAATGTTTTGTTGCGACCTGTCCCTCTCTTCTACCGGTACCAGTTCAATTCTTATCACACCCTGATTTCCTCCGGGATTATCCGCACCCTCAATACCTGTTTTATCTCCGTAATCCGAAACAATTAAGCGGGTTTCGGGAACTTCTCTGCGAACGATCTCCTCAATCCGCACGATGGTTCTCTCCAGTTCAAAAAGATTAACTCCGGGTTCACGCTGTACCTCAAGTGTAATAAAGTTTTCATCAACCTCAGGAAAAAACTCGCCTCCAAGCTGGTAGAAAATAGGTAATGATACTATCAGCAAAACAAACGCACCCGTAACTACCCAGCCACTTCGGTTCAGAAGTGAATCGAGCAGGGATTTATAGCGGTTTTCCAGGTTCAGAAACATACTGCCCAGAACCGGGGCAACCCTTTCATTAAAGAATCCGGCAATTTTCGTGTACAGAAGTTCAAAAAGGTAGACCAAAGGATAAATCGGTATCAAAACTAAAAAGAGCGGAATACTGAGAAGTCTTGTGTAGATGGATTTTTTTCTCCACTCAAGTAATCTTTTGAAAAGTGAAAGATCTTTTGTGGGCGGAAGATCTTTTCTGCTGTCTTCGGCCTGAAACAGGCGTGAACTCATAACCGGTATCAGAGTAAGCGCTACAAGTACGGATACGATCAATGCAAATGAAATAGTGAGTGCCAGATCTCTGAATAAGAGGCCTGCAATCCCCGGAACAAACAGCACCGGCAGAAAAACAACCAGTGTGGTAAGGGTTGACATCATAATCGGACCGGAGACTTCCCTGGCCCCAAGCACTGAGGATTTTGCCCCACTTTCACCATCCTCACGGAACCTGAATATATTTTCAAGTACAACCACGGCATTGTCAACTACCAGCCCGACGGCAAGAGTTAATCCTGAGAGGGATATAATATTAAGACTTACATCCGCCCAGTGCATGATACTAAAAGTGGTAACAATGGAAACGGGGATGGAGACAGCTACAATAAGCGAGGTGCGGCCGCTTCTTAAAAAGAGAAGTAGCATCAGCATCACCAGGAAAATTGCCTGGATACCTGTCAGAATAAGATTCCTGATCGACATCTCAATAAAATCGGCTTTATTCGTAAGTACATTTAGCTCAACACCGGGAGGCATAAATTCACGAAGTTCGTCGAGGCTGCTCATCACACCGGATGCCGCAGTAACTACATTGCTGTCACTCTGTTTATAGATATTGATAATTACACCGTCATTGCCCTGAACCCGGACATTACCTATAGGCTGTGCGATTCCATCTTCTATATCTGCAACATCTTTAGCGTAAACCGGGTTACCGTCACTGTTTGTGACTATTGTATTTCGTATTTGCTCAATGTTTCTGAAATCACCTATTGTTCGAAGTGAATACGTAACATCCCCCTCTGAAAGCTCTCCAGCCGGTACCTGGATATTCTCTTGCCGGAGAGCGCTTGCAACATCTCCGATGGTAAGATTGTAGGCTCTCATCTGAGAGTTACTCATTCGAATATTTATCTGTCTTTCAAAACCTCCCGCTGTCTCTGCTGATGCCACACCACCGATTCGTTCTAACCGCTGTTCAATTTGCTGCCTGGCGATTGTACGAAGCTCTCTCGGACTTCGAACGTCTGATGTGATTGTTAGCACAACAATAGGCTCATCGTTCGGATCATAAGTAAATACAATTGGCTGCTCAGCATCTTGAGGCAGGGAGCGCCTGATCTGATCCAATCTCTTTCGAACTTCAGTCTCTGCAACAAAAAGATTCGTTCCCCAATCAAAATTCAGCCGTACAACAGACGCACCCTGGCTCGAAAGTGAACGCACCCGCTGAACACCTGATACACTCCCAACTGTCTCCTCGATCGGCCGGCTGATCAGTGTCTCCATATCTTCCGGAGCAACACCTTCATACGTTGTAAATACAGTAATCGTGGGAAATGATACATCCGGGTAGAGATTGAGACGCAGATTGGAAAGGCCAAATACACCAAACCCTATCAGAATCAGGCTGATCATTAAAAATGTAACCGGTCTTTCAACCGCTAATTTTGAAAGATTTTTCATTCAGTTATTAATTTTCTGATTGATTTTGCCTTTGAGAACGATTTCCGCGGGCTGCTGAATCTCCGCTGATTTGTTCTTGTTGCCCGCGTATACTTTCTGTTCGTTCGGTTTCCTCACTTTCCGTTCCTGATGAACCTTCTGTTAAAATTTCTCGCTCTCCGGGACGCAGATTTGTCTGTCCGGCTACCCGAATCCTTGAACCGTCGTTCAGGCTTCTGTGGCCTGTAATAATCAGTTTCTCATCCGGGTTGATACCCGAGAGCACCTCAACTCTGTCGCCCTGTTCAAGTCCGAGAGTAAGATCACGGCGTTCAGCAACTGAGTCCCCTTTCGATACAAAAACCGAATAGGTTCTGCGTATTTCCACCGTATTTGTTTCGGGTTCAATGTAGGTATCCACTTTCTCCACCAGAGCAGATCTTGGTATCACCACAGTATTCTCGTTGGTTACAAGAGTAATTCTGGATTCGGTCAGTACACCCTGCCTTACTGAAGATGTCACGTCTGTCAGGCTCACCACAACTTCACCAAGCCCTGTTTCAGGATTTAGCTGCGGACTGATACGTGAGACATTTCCCCGGCCAACCACACCTTCATGATTCGATAATCTCAATTCAACAGGCAGACCAACCCGTACCTCTTCCCAATCCTGCATGGGCAGGTAAAGTCTTGTTTCGTAACCGACAAGATTGGCTATTTCAAATGCAGTAGTTCCTGTTGTAGCTATATCACCTTCTGCAACAAACCGGTTTAATACAACTCCGTTTACAGGTGACCGGATCTCCGTGTTAGCCAGGTTCTCCCTGCTTTGGGTTAACGCCGCCCTGGCAGCTTCTACCTGTGACCGGCTGTTCTGAAATGTGGCTTTTGCTTCTTCATATTCAAGCTGACTGATAACCTCATTCTCAAATAGTGTTTTTTGGCGATCAAATTGGGTGCTGTCGCGCTCAAAATTAATTCTTGCTTGTTGCAGCTGGGCCCTGACCTGTTCCAGTTCATCCCTGAATGGGACGTCATAAATTTTGGCTAAGATATCTCCCTGCTGAACAGAATCACCCAAATCAGCATGTATTTTTACTATTTGATTACTTACCTGCGGATTCACATTTACGACATCCTGGGCACGAATTGTCCCAAAAGACCGAATTTGATCGGAAATGTTTGATGTCTGAACCGGTACAGCTTCAACGCTGGTTGCCTGCCCGCCCCTGAATTGACTGAAATCTCTTGTACCATTTTCAGTATTGGATGAATCGGAACTGCATGCCCCTATTACAAAAAGAGTAATAGCGGCTGCTATGACGGATAAATTTATTTTTCTGTGTATTGTATTTTTCAAGATGTCAGTTTTTTGATTTTTTTATTCCGAATTGTACTCTATAAATAATACGAATCATTACGTCTTTTCATTTATGTAATTACTTCTTTTTAATATGTTATATGACATTTTTACAAGCATTTGTGATTTTTTTACAAATGCGAAAATAAAAGAGCCTGAAGTGTTATACGTCGATGAAGCATATTTCGTTCAGCCTGACAAATTTATTTAATATTTTTTTACCTTGTCTTAGGCAAAGTAAAAAAGTACCAGCCTGCTTCTTACATTTGCATTAACCGGGTTGTAGTACACAAACGATCAATGTCCAATCAAATTTGAATATAAAATGCATATAGATCACATAGGTATCGCTGTAAAAGATCTCGAAAAAGCTGTTGAAACCTGGGAATCTGTATTACAGACAGACTGTTATAAACGTGAGGTTGTTGAAAGCGAGAAAGTAATTACAGCTTTCTTTAAAACCGGTGAAACAAAAATTGAACTTTTAGGGGCTTCAGGGAATGATTCGGTTATTAAAAAATATATTTCAAAAAGAGGCGAAGGTCTTCATCACATGGCATTTGAGGTTGACGACATTGAGGCCGAAATGACCCGTTTGAAAGATGAAGGATTTACTCTTTTGAATGAAAAACCCAAAAAAGGAGCTGATAATAAACTGGTAGCTTTTGTCCATCCGAAAGACAACACAGGGGTTCTGGTTGAACTCTGTCAATCAATACGCTGATACATCTTGCCGGGCTAATTTTACCCGCTAATACATTTTACTCTTTTAGCTTAAATTGATATAAAGTTTTAAATCCTATGCAAGACGGTGCCCGTTTTTTTGCTTACATAACATGGGTCCTTATGTTATCCCTGGCAATCATATTAATATCAAATCCATTTCTTTCATTTATAACAGATCCGGGATGGGCAGGCCTTGTTGCTTTGCTTGCCCTCGGTTTTTTATACCTCAATCTAACTTATGCATCTGTAAAAAGGTATATATCAAAAGTTCCGGAACCAACAAACCTTCACTATGTTCTCTCTGCCGTTATTTTCTTACCTCCTTTTACGTGGATATGGTTTTTTAGTGATACAATTGAAGGTGCAAGATTGATTACCGTTGCCGTTCTTGCCTTTGCTGTTGCCTTAGGGACTTTTTATGGCAACAAGGCCGGTATAAAAGCCCGCTATCACTATATCCAAAAAATGAAAGAGTAGTGTCATACTGTTTCATCTGTATTGTAAGGTTTAGCCGACTGTTATCACCTGTCCGGTTTCTACCGGTTCAATTTCCAGAGTTTTGCCGGTAATCTCTTCGAAAAGATTATTTTTCCGCATGGCACCCCAGATTTCAAGATCTGGATCAGACTCTGTGCTGATTTTAAATGTAATCCGTTCATCATCCTTTTCAATAGCCAGTTTCCTGACATTCTGATAGTGGCTTCTGTCTAAGCCGTCGGCTACTCTTAGAATTGCAGATAGAGCCATAACCCGTTTTTTTAAATCATTGGATAGCCTGTCGTAATACTTGTGCCTGGATTTAGGTGTTGATCGTCTGTGATACCTTGCAACATTGGCCATAATTTCTATCTCCTCCTCTTTAAACCCTTTCAAATCGGCATTTCTTATAAGGTAGAGCGCATGCTTGTGATGTTTTCTATGGGATATGTGATACCCGATATCGTGAAGATATGAGGCAAATTCGAGAAGCTCACGATCCTGACCGCTCAGACCAAGATCATCCTGAAGTGCATCAAAAATTTTGAGTGCCATCCAGGTAACATGCCTGGAGTGTGTTTCATGCCAGTGGCATTTGTGAAGAAGCTCAAATACACTTCGCCGCCGCGGATCCGGATCTGAAATCTGTTTTTTCAGTTCAGGCAGTTCTCTTTGAATATGCCTGATAATGATACCTTCACGAAGAGCCTGGGATGAAATAATGACTTTTTTTATTCCAAAAGTTTTTAACATATAATTGATAAGTACAAGGCCAGGAATCAGTAGATCGATGCGTTTTTCATCCACTCCTTTTAATTTGGCTCTCTCATCACGGCTCATCCGTACAACTTTGTCATAAAATTTGAAAAATTGCTTTGCCGAAAACTCAAGCTCGTTTAAAGTGAGGCTGGGGATTTTATCGTTTTTATAAGCAATCATGGCCGCAATATTCTCCATAGTTCCCGAAGAACCGATCAGTGTCTTTGTCCGGTTTCCGGCAAATGCCTGAGCAACATCTTCAAGTTTCTCTTTAAAGTGTTGTTTCAGTGTCTCTATTTCATTTACAGTAACAGGGTCATGGTCCACAAACTTTGCAGCCATCCTGGCAACGCCCAATTTTTTACTGGCCAGGAAATAGAATTTTTCTCTGTCTGCTATAATAAATTCAACACTTCCCCCTCCTATATCCATCATAAGGGCAGGCTTATCTACCGGCAGGTTTACACCATGCTGAACGGCAAGACCAATAAGCTCAGCTTCTACCCTGCCAGGAATTGCATTTATTTTCAGCCCAACTTCATCAATAGCCCGCTGAATAAATTCTCCGCCGTTTTCAGCTTCCCGAATGGCGCTGGTTGCAAATGCCAGAATCAGTTCAGTATTTTGATGATCACAAAGTGTTTTAATTTTTTGCAGTGCTTCCAAACCTCTTTTCATGGCTCCCTCAGAAAGTCGTTCACCTACCCCTTTTTCAGCCAGCAATACCATTTCTTTTAATTTATCTATCGTGTAGAAACTCCCATCGGCATGAATATCTACAATAACGGCATGAAACGAGTTGGTTCCGAGATCAATAGATGCGATTCTCCTGACCACCGGATTTATAAGATCTGATTTCATAAAAATAGATTATTTGAATAATGCGCTAAAAAGTAAGGAGAAATAGGTAGAATATCGCAAACGGATTTTGAATTTTGCAGCTATGTCAAAAAAGGCTTTTTAAGGTGTTATCTGTTTAGTCTGTTTTACTTTCTGGACTCCGGCCAAATCATTACCTGAAATTCTTTCAGTTCCTGTAATTAATCGCTAATATTCAGTGAATTTAATGATTAAAAAAAATAAATTTGAGGGATTCAGAGGCATTCAACACCCGGCAGTGTGATGGATTTCATCCGCCATTTTGGTGTCGTGGTGGCCATACACAAACAATTTTAAGTTCACTTTTTAAATCCGTTACAAATTTTGATGCTGAACGTATACGTATAAATACGCCGGATGAAGATTTTTTGGATTTAGATGTGAAAGAGAACCAGGATTCCCACAGGGTTGCCATTTTATTTCATGGCCTTGAAGGATCATCACGGCGATACTATGTAACTAATCTTGCAAACGAACTATATCGTAACGGTTATACATTTGTTGCGGTAAATTTCAGAAGCTGTAGTGGTGACATGAATCGAAAACCCCGTTTTTATCATTCCGGAGAAACGGAGGATCTTGCAACTGTATTTAAATGGATCTCTCGAAACTTTCCCAATCACCGCCAGTTTGCAGCCGGGTTTTCGCTGGGTGCAAGTGCCCTGCTTAATTTCCTGCGCAGGCATCAAACGGCTCATCCGCTGGAAGCTGCAGCCGGGATTTCAACTCCCTTTGATCTGAAAAAAGGGTCGCTTAATTTAAATTATGGCTTCAATCAAATTTATAACTACTACTTTCTAAGCAGCCTGAAAAGAAAAATTGAGGAGAAAAGAAAGATATATCCGGACATTCCGGAATTTACGGGGAACACTCTTTATAAATTTGATGACCAGGTAACAGCTCCCCTGCATGGATTTAAAAACGCTGATCACTACTACAAAACCTGTTCAAGTTCTTTTTTTATGGATCAGATCAAATCTCCCCTGCTGGTCATACACAGTAAAACAGACCCTCTCTGTCCATTTCATCTTACACCCACCGGCAGTTTGCTTCAAAATCCCAATATTACCTCCTGCATTGTTGACAGAGGCGGGCATGTCGGATTTTGGTGCAAATCAAAAAACTGGCTTGAAAAAAACATAGTTATGTTTTTCAACCAATTTGGTAAGTAATTCAGTTAATTACTATCGCCTTTATAGAATCACGGTGGGGCTAAAGCCCTTTTGAAGGCGAAGTCATTATACCGTCAGTTAAAACTGACGGCAATGGATTGAAACTGACGGCAATGGATCCATTTGGTATTCAGAATCTTTCATCCATTACCGGGGCCGTCCTAAGAGCAGAATTAGCCTCATCTTAACTTCACTTATTTAGTTAGATAAAAAGCTTAGACAAATGTAGTGAAAATTCTTCGTTGCTTCGCAGCCTCGCGCCTTCGTGGCAAAAACCTTCAGATTATTGACACGAAAGCTCAAAAACAATCGAATACTTCTTTTTAGACGGCCCCGGAATGGGTGCTAAGCGAAAAAGTGGCTTTAGTCACATGAAGTTTGGTTTCTATTCTCAGCTTATATTACAACTCGTTCAACCAATTGCTTATCTTTGGATTCTAAATCACAAATATAAGTTTAATTCAAAAAGCAATGGTTATCATCATTGGAGCAGGGCCTATCGGTCTTGCCACAGCAATTCAGTTAAAAAAGAAAAGCATTCCGTCTCTGATCATTGAAAGAGGTTGCCTTGTAAATTCAATTTATCACTACCCGGTGAATATGACTTTTTTTTCAACTTCTGAAAAACTTGAAATTGGAAATATTCCATTTATTTCACATGGTCCAAAACCAACCAGGCAGGAAGCCCTTGAGTACTACAGGCGTGCTGCAGAGCACTATGAGCTGAATATTCATCTGTATGAAAAGGTTCGATCCATCGACGGCAGTGATAACAATTTTACTGTAAAGACTGATAAAAAAAGTTACAATGCCTCAAAAGTAGTTCTTGCTACAGGTTTTTACGGAAAAGCTAAAATGATGGATGTACCCGGTGAGTCGCTCCCGAAAGTGCGTCACTATTACGATGACCCGCATCCGTATGCCTGGCAAAATGTGTTGGTGGTAGGCGGCGGCAATTCAGCTGTTGATGCCGCCCTTGAAACCTGGCGAAGGAATGCCAATGTTTCGATACTGCTTCGCGGGGATGACCTGAAATATACAGTTAAATATTGGGTTAAGCCTGACATTGAAAACCGGATTAAAGAGGGATCAATCAATGCTTTTTACAATTCCCGGGTGATTGAGATCCGGGAAAAGGAAGTTGATATTCGCACACCTGATGAAACAATAACTTTGAAAAATGATTTTGTACTTGCCATGACGGGATATGAGCCACAATATGGGCTGATGAACCAGCTTGGAATTGAACTGACAGATGATAAGTTCAGAATGCCAGTTTACGATGAAGAAACATTGGAAACGAACCGAAAAGGGGTTTATGTAGCTGGCGTGGTTTGTGGCGGAATGGATACCAGCTCACTTTTTATCGAAAACTCGAGGGTGCATGCTGAGCACATTGCATCACATATTGAAAAGCAGTTTAATGGTGATTAGAACTGTTGATGTATAGAAGGAGAGTGTTTTATGAAACAGTAAAGATGGAGGGTTTTAAAAAAAACAGGGGGCAAGCTACCCATATCACGCCGCTACGACCTTCTACCGCTGCTGCCTTCCGGCCCTGACGGAATTCAAAGGGAGCTGGCTGTATGGGACTTACCCCCTGAATTTGAAAGATAAGGTTTACGCTGGTAAAGATAAAACTGAAATTGCGGGTATTTGAAGTAAAAAGGCAAAACGCAAAGGTTAAAACGGGTTCAGCTGCAGAAAAGAAAATTCTATATTTAGCGCAGATCCGGCAGATTTAACCGCTGGAAATGCAGGGACGTGCCAAGTCAGACTTTGCGCTTCTCCGCGCCCGTTGCGGTTATTCCCCGGGTAATTTTGACGACAGCGGGAAGTGAAAATGTGAAAGAAGACAGGGAGTTAGCTGTCAGCAGTCGGGTCTCAGCTTGAAGCAACTACAAAATCACGCCTTTGTTTTTCACGTTACGCCAGGAGTTTTAAGACTGAAATGTTTAGTGAATGCTTTTGCCCTCTGCCTTTTCACTTCACCTGCTGTTCCACAGTTCCCTGCCATTGCTCAGAAGGTGGAAATGTTTGAAAATGGCGGCATCTTTTCAGGTAAAAAACAGAGGGATTTATCAATGGAGAGTACGGATTAATCAGGCTCTGTTCTACTTTTTTTGTTTCTCTGAATATATCAGCCGCCTCCTTCCACTCACGATTCAAAAAGCAGCGGATCCCCTCATTAAATTTTTCGACTGTTTCGATCAAATGTAAATTTAAATCTTCTGCAAAACTTACGAGCTGATAAATATCAACCGGCTCTTTTCTCCCCTTAATGATCAATTTTCCCAGGTGACGATATACAAATTCCCCTTCTCCGGCAGCTCGTCTTGTATTCTTTGTAATTATAATACCCACGCCAAACTCTTTACAAACAGTTTCACATCGTGCTCCAATGTTTACCTGGTCGCCCATAACTGTATAATTAAAACGCTGACTGGAGCCCATATTTCCCACTGCCATTTCTCCTGTGTTAATTCCTATCCGGGTATGGAGGTTGAAATCAGCAGATATTTGTTCTTTTAAAAGAGTTGAAATACTCAGTTCAAGAGATGCTTTCTGCATAAAGAGTGCTGAACGGCAGGCCCGGGCTGCATGCGTTTTCAAAGTTACAGGTGCACCATAAAAAGCCATCACCGCATCCCCGATATACTTGTCAAGAGTTCCGTTTTCGTCAGTTATTATTTTTGTCATTCTGTCAAGGTACTCATTCATAAATACCACAACTTTATCTGCAGGGATCGACTCAGACAATTTTGAAAAATTTGCAATATCGCTGAACAAAACAGTGAGCTCTCTGCTCTCTCCTTTTAATTCAAGTCTTTCATCACTTTCTATTAACCGGCTTACAAGTTCGGGAGACACATAGGAAGAGAACATGGATGTGATGCGTTCTTTTTGCTTTTGTTCCGTAAGGTAATTTTTTACGTTTCCTGCAAAATAGGCACCCAATGACGATAACAAGAGAGGAATGGTACTTGTAACCAAATTCAGCTCATTTAACATAAACTGAGATCCTAACATAATAGCCGCCATTGTAAATAAAGAAATAGTTAATCCAAGCCATACTCCAAATCCTTGCACTATCAAAACAATCAGAAAAGCGAGAAAGAGTGTTAAACCCCAGATCTGCCAGGCTTCAACCTCTCTAAGGAAGTCTTCGTCCAGTATATTTTGAAGAGCATGAGCGTGAATTTCAACACCGGCCATAACGGGATCGCCATTAAATCCGTTGATTGGAACAAGGTGAAAATCCTGCAGTTCCGGCATTGTTGAACCGACAAAAACAATTTTATCCTGCAAAATACCCTGCCCTAATATACCAAAATCCGGGTCGCTGAATTCATCAACAGAAAATGCCTCCATCTCCATTCTCGTTTCAAATTCTTCATCATCAACAATTTTTTCAAAACCTACGTAGGGAAATGTTCTGCTGCCACCGTAATAATTGATATACATCATGCCATCGTTATTTTTAGGGATCATGCGATTTCCCACCCTGTAGTGTTCACCGTCATCATAAACGCTGTTACGACTGATGTTTTCTGCTGTCATGTATGTTTGTATGGCAAGCGAGTATAGCTGCTCATCGTTAAATTCAGATCCGAAGGGGTAACTCCTGATAAATCCGTCACTATCCTGGTGCATGTCAACAATACCGACGGGATTCTGCATAGCCTCCTGAAGTACCGGTGCCGGCATCACGCGATTAATCTTATCAACCAGAACACCAGAATTTGTAAAATCGCGGGTTCTCCGAAATCCCCCTATTAATATCACATTATCAAATTTACGAAGGGTCTCTGCCAGCGTACTGTCGTTCTCCGGATTTTGATCTCTTTGATCGAATAGAACGTCAATTGCAATAGCTCTCGCACCGGCTTTGTTCAGATTTTCAATCAGTTTTGCGTAGATCCACCGGGGCCAGGGGTATTGATACGGGATCTCTTCATCAGCTTCCTGGCTGATTTCTACAATAACGATGGGTGAGTCCGACAGATTGCGATTATCTCTCAGCATCATCTGCTGATCTGTGATTTTGTGATCCAGATCTTTAAACGGTGCTAGATAGCTTGCCAGAATTGCCAGAACGGCAACAATAACCGAAAGATAAATAGTACTCAGCCACTCAGATTTTACATGACGCTTGCTCATGCATTAAAATCTGAAAATGTAACGTAATTGCAAAATGCGATCGTCAGGAAAATTTTCGGCCGAGGTGAGACGATTTTTAATACTGGAATAGTTAGCAGAAGCAATCAGTGAATGACTTGCAGAAATAGTATAAGTTGCACCCATCCTGAAAATATACGCATTGGTTGATCTGCGGTCAGCTTCTTCATCAGCCGCCGCTACAAACCGGTTATCAAAAAATGAAACGGGATTGTTATTATCATCTACTGTCAGCCGTGTTGATGTAAACGTATTTCTTGCGAAGGAAACATCAGAATTAAAAGATAAACGATTCTCAAGCAGAAAAAGATCAGCTCCGAGGTCAATGGCATATATATTGATATCTGTCAACCCTCCTGTCGACTCAGTAAAACTCGCATTCCAGCCAATGCGTGTTTGGAAAGGCCTGCCGTCAAAACGGCTTGCCAGTAAAAACGAGAAAGAGTTACTTTCTGAATCACCGAATAAAAAAACATTATCCTTTGTATCCAAATAAGAGTAGGTGAAACTTGCCCGGTGTGCACTTTCAAAAAGATTAAAATTCTGACTAACCGAGCCGTTAAGAGCCAGGGTTCTGTTATTTCTTGGATTTGCAGCCAGTATGGTATCTCCCTCAGCTACTTCAAAATTACGCAGGGCTGTATTCAGAAATTGTGAATCTAAAAAAGGATTAAACCTTTCCACCCGATTATCCCGTGTTCGATAGCGCATCGATAATGTAATTCCCGGAAGCTTCTGATTTACAGGAAACCAGCTAAATACTGTTCTTGTCGTTTTTGTTCTTAGTGTAGCATCACGGTTGTCAGCCAGGTTGTCCCTAAGATTTTCGTACCCGAGTGTTACGAAAAGCTGATTTTGAATCAGACGGAAACGATCACTGACTGTAAAACCTGCTACATCTCTTCGTATAGTACTATTGGCAAGGGATTGATAATCGGGACCAATCCATCGATACTGAAGCCGAAAGTTATGATTAAAATAATCCAGATCGAGCCTTGATTGATTTGCAAGCAGCGATGCTGGAAAAAACGCATCCACTTCCAGTGTTCCGTTTTCATTCTCACTGAATTTGAATGGCAAAGTTTCCATATTGTCGTTGATAACAATAAAGCGGGATAACCTGCGAAAAAGGGATTCAGTACTTTCATCAAGTTCAACTCCAAGTTCATCTGCTCTCTGCTGGTCGAGCGGTCCGCCGTTAATATCATTATTCAGAAGACTGGCAGCCATCTCCGTCCTGAAACGGATTCGCCTCGAATCAAATGACATGGCAAGTTCTGTTCCTGCCACAAAATTGCCTCTTGGTTTTGGATTAGTCCTGCTCACCTGAAGCTGTTCAGGATTTTCCTCCAGGGAGGCTATTTCATCTTCACTTAAATTTTCAGCAAGATTGGCATCAAATTCCATTACATCCCGGAAATCCCGGATCACATTCACAGATGAGATATCATCTTCCACTTTAAGACCGTGAATCGAAAACTGAACAGTTTCCTCTTTTCCAACAGAAAGCCGGGCTCCGAAAACATTCTGCTCAAAAGAACCGCGTCCGCCATTCGCAAACCCGACAGAGAAAAGTGTATCTGCTACCTGTCCGCCAATTGTTCTTTCAGTCCGTTCTATCGGAGAATACCTGTTTGAAATACTTCGTTTCATATCCCCATAAATAAACTGAAGGCCAAGGTTTTCATTTAAAACATTTACTTCAGTAAGCAGTCCGCGCACACGTCGCCCGCTAATCGACAGGTTAGAGAAGTAAGGGAACACATCTCCTGCTTCAAGAAGAGCCCACTTTCCGTAGCGCAACTCACCGCTGAATCGATTCTGAGGCTGCAACCGTGAGGACTCCCTCGATGTTAAAAAGCCTGAAACAGAATAAGAAAGTAAACCTTCCTTGCCGGAAAATCTTACTCTTCCATCAAAAGCATCATTGGTTCGACCTGCTATTTTCTGATTTCGTGAAGATAATTCCAGGGTGCCGGCGGGCGGGCGCCTTGTTGATTTCACACCTGTTTCAGGTACAAGGTCTGTTCTGCCAAGGTTCAGGTTGCCTGCAGTCCGGAAGCGATACTCCGCTACAGAATACTTTTTTTTGTCCTTTTCAAATACAATTCGAAAATGCTGTTCACCCGGAGTAAGGGAATCGGGTATAAATTTTACCATGAAAGGAGTGATTTTAGCCTGTTCACTGATATCAACCCCATTCAAATAGAGTGAGAATACCCCGCCATCCACATCCTCATCGTCGTAAAAAAGAGCAGCTGCAAAAATAAAGTTCTCACCGGCAACTACTTTGTTTTCTTCAGGCGAAAGAATGGATACGTCGATAAAATCAGCCTGGATATAAGATCCTTCCCGCTGGTCGATTACTTCAAGCTGTAAGGGAGGCTCACCCGCATTGATATCAGGAAATGTAATTTGCTGACCGGAAACAGTCCGTACCATAAAATAGTACTCGACGGAATTGATATCATCCGATTCAACCAGGATATCAAATTGAGCTGTTCGGTTTTCAACTCTTGTCTCTTGCTGCCTGAAACCCGATTGGCCGCCGTTACGTGTAAAGAGCAGAGCTTCAAGAATCTCCTGGTCTGAAATTGACGGTATTTCAAAACGAAGCGACGAGGGTATATGTCGCTCAACAAACTGTGGCGATTGGTGCCGTACTGTTGTCTGGGCAGCACTGTTGTTCGCGCCGAAAAATGCAATCAAAAAGAGAAAAAAAAAGAGAGGTTTAACCTGAGATGTATCTGGCAGCAGTAATTTAGATGTACAATTACTCGTTATTCTGTTCATAGTAGATAACTTCTTCTTCCCGAAGCTGACCATTAGCGTCTCTGAATCTCAAAAGTAAGCGTTTTTCCGTTAATTCACTATCCAGAATGCGATAATCCTCTGCAAGTTCAGCGATCTCTCCATCTGAAAGTTCACCTGTAACGAGGCTTGTTTCATCATCATCTATACGGGAAAACATTCCATCGGTTATTGTTACGGTCTCACCACTTTCAATTAAAGTAACTTCAACTTCACCCTCTTCAACCCAAAAATAACCCGTGTGTGTTGCTCCAAACCGAGTACCTTTAACAGATGCAACAGTGGTGCTTGTAATAACTTCCAATTCATTATTGGGTCGTTTTTCAACCTCTAGAAATATCTCACCATCATTTAAATTGATTCTCGATCGTGAGTTTTGATTCCTGTCTATTTCACCCCGTACAATCATTTGAGACTGTGGCCGCACCTTGGCAGTGCTTTTATCCATAAAAACTACAAGTGCATAACCGTTTTCATCAGTACGGAGTGTATCCCCGCTAAAGAGCTCCGACCCCTTATCAGCCGGCATATTACGATCCACATTCCTGATTGCAAGATTTGGAATCAGCCGGGTTACAAGAGCCAGAGGCCTGTTTCTCAAAATTTCAAAACTGCTTTCTTCATCAAACTGTACGGGCTTAATTTCGTTTTCAGGATTGATTTCATTTTCTGAATTTGAATGCCCGGGAAAAAGATCCGATATATGACTGGCGATAAAACCAAAAGGTTTATCATTACTAGAAGAGGTTACTTCAATAGCAATAAAACCTGAAAGTGCCGTCAGCAGAATTGTTAACAGTGCAATATTAATTTTTTTATCCCGGTTCATCTTGAACTCCCTGTAAATTTCAGTTTACCTTCACGCAATTTTTCGAGCAATTCTTCCAATTTTTCATTTGCCAGCTCTCCTCTGAATTCAGTATCATCCAGTTCCAGGCTGCTAAGCTGGTATCCGTTTTCCTGCAGTTCAAGAGCTTTTTCCTCACCCAGAATTGCACTCAGTAACAAAAATATCTCACCGTCAACTTCAATAACTTCCCTGGCAATTTCATTTCTTCCTCCGCTTTGATCTGACAGTGTAAACTCCCAAATTTCAGATGATCTGATATCTTCTCCCCGCGAAGTTTGAAGTACGGAAAACACCTGCCAATAATATGTTTCTCCGCTTCTCAGTGGCTGAACGCCGGTTGACGGAAACTGGAAACTGGTGCCCTGTGTTGTAATATCCAAATTTTCAAATTGTAAAAGGTTTGCAGACATATTCGAACGAGCCGCATCCGTACTCAATGCACTCTCAATTAACGTTTCAGGGCCTTCACCTTCCACTTTATTCACCACGATCAACCTGTATGTTTGATCGGGACGGCCCTCCCAGCGGAACTCAGGGAAAGGATTCGATATGATCATATCAGAACCTGCAACATCGCCGGGTGAAAGTGAAAAGATAGACTCGTCATCTTCAACAAGATTTTCGCCAATTGTAACTGTTTGAGAAGTTTCAAAAGTACCGCCATCAGCACCGGGAGCATTACTAAAAATACTCATGGTAATTGTGTATACATCTGCAGGCAGCTGGCTGCTTCCTTTCAGACTGTTCAGAAAATCTTCGCCGCTATTTGTGAAATTTGCACTGAAATTAATTGTACCGGAAATACCTGGTAACCTTGATTGTGCAATATCATTATTTGAAGCTACTACAACCTGCCCCGGCAGCAATCTGAATGGGGTTCTCTCTCGTTGCACTGCTTCCAGTATCAGACCAAACTTTGATGTAGTTGCCGTGTACTCAATAAACAGGGGAGCACTTTCAGCGCCTGACATATTTTGTATAGCAAATGTAAATAGCCGTGCCCCGCTGCCTGTCTCATCAAGAGCAAGTGAAACCAGGCTGATAAGCTGCGAGTTTGATAACAGCGGCTCAGCCTGTAAATCCAGCTCAATCTGCGAATTATTTTGTGCATTTAAACCCGGCGCAAATAAAATCGAAGCGAAAAATCCGGCAAATAAAACGTTTTTCAGATCCATAAGTCAACTTGTATCGGTATAATCATTGTATAATATTCAGAATTAGTCAATAAATGACCCAACGTAAAAATATAATCCGGGGAACATTATCATTTTATGGTAGTTCCTATTATATAAGAAGAGTTCGGGCTGCAAATGTTACGTATTTAACAATAATTTTTTTGACTTTTTATAATGTAGATAACACCAAAAAAGTTTAGATTGTGAAGTGGAAAGCAGTGAAAGTTATTTTGAACCTTAAAACCTACGGAATCTAATACCAAAAAAAAATGTTATATAAATAAGCATTTATAAATATGTATATTCCGATATGAATGTGGAGCTACGGGGATTCGAACCCCGGACCTTCGCGCTGCCAGCGCGACGCTCTAGCCAGCTGAGCTATAGCCCCTTTTTTTATGAAGTTTAAATATACTAGTAAAAAAAGTTATAAGTCAAAAAGCTTTTTGTTTGATTCTGCATGCTTATTTATTTTGTCTTACATATTTAACTTTATATACCTCTTAATAACACTAAATAACAACCTTACAGGAGTTAATAACAATGAACACAGTTATAAATAAAATAATACTGATGGGACTTCTCGTTGGCGGTCTAACCCTCTACGGATGTGCGGGCGAACAAGTTCAGGAAGAACCCGATCCGCTTACTCTCGAGTATTTACAGTCACTCTCCGATGAAGAGCTAAGACAACGCGACAGTGATGGTGATGGCCTCTCAGATTATGATGAAATGTTTGTACATGATACCGATCCGCTTACAGCAGATTCAGATGACGACGGACTTACCGACGGAGAAGAAATTAACGAATACGGTACAGATCCGCTTGAGTCTGATTCTGATAATGACGGACTTAGTGATGGAGACGAAGTGAATTCCTTCAATACAGATCCACTCGATTCTGACAGTGACGGCGACGGTTTAAGTGATGGCGATGAAGTAAATACGCACAATACCGATCCTCTTGAATCGGATAGCGATGATGACGGACTCACCGACGGAGAAGAAGTAAATCAGTACAATTCAGATCCATTGGCTCCAGACAGCGATAGCGATGGATTCGACGATGGCCAGGAAGTAGAAATGGGCACGGATCTTCTGGATTCAAACGATCCGCCATTCATTCGTGAAGGCGAATTGCAAACCATTAATTTTGGATTCGACCGTTCTAACATCACCGATGAAGCTGCTTCCAAATTGGCATCCAATGTTGAACGCCTGATTGATGTATCTGCTTTCAGAATTCGCGTTGACGCATACACCGATCATATCGGCGGCGATCAATACAATCTCCGTCTCAGTTTAAGACGTGCCAACTCCGTGGTTGAATTTTACACTGATAACGGAATCAGCGAAGACAGAATTGATTCGCGCGGACTCGGAAAAGCTCCGGTACCATGTGTTGAAGCAGAAATGGATGAAAACACACCGGGCTGCCGTAAAAACAGACGAGCCGAAACACACCCGCTGAACCCTTACCAGTTCACACCGGGAAACTAAACTAAGCAGGTTTTTTTAAAGATATAATTAAAAGGCGGTCAATCATTGTCCGCCTTTTTTTATGTAAAAAAATAAAACGCATATGTAGCTGATTGCTCTGATTGCATGGAATTTTTTTGCAGCACCAACAAAAACTCTGCGCTACTCAGAGTTAATAAAAAATCCTTCGTGGAACTTCGGGTCCTCGCGACCTCGTGGCACATCTGTGGTGATTTTATCGAAGCCTCTGTTTTTTCACCACGAAGCCCAAACATTATCAAACTCGAAGAATAGATTCTAAAATATCCTTGGCACGCTGAAGCCGATAAAAAAACCGGGTGTATCAAGCCGTTTGGCAAAATCGAGCCTCGCAACGCCTAAAATATTATTGATGCTGATGCCGGCTTCATAATGCACGCCGTCAGAAACATTTGGTGTAAACCCAAACTCATTTTCGAAGTTTACATCTGATTCTGATCGAATTCTGCTTTCAGCAGCACCTCCAAATACAATTATTCCTACTCCCTTATCTGCCAGTTTCCACAAGCCGAGCCATTCAAAAGGGATCGTCCTGAAATTGTGCTCAGCAGTTATCAGCCAGAACTCGTCACCCTCATAAGGCAGATGACGAAGAGTTTTGATCGTTCCAAAAGGTGTAAAACTTGCTACCGATGCGTCAATACTTCCAAATCTTTGGTGGGGAACAGTGCCAAATGAAGTACCAGCGGACACATGAACATCCAGGGTATTTGCAAACAGTCGCCGCGGGAAAAATGTCGGAATATTATAGTCAAGCTCGATACGGCCCGTTGTAAATGAGAAGTCGCTGTTCAGCCAGTCGGCCGAATGCTCAACTCTGAGCGCCGCCTGTCTTCTCCCTGTAAACCCGAAATTGGTCGATTCATAATTGAGTTCCAGGTCAAACTTGAGCGAACGAAGTATGCCATCTTGAATTCCCGGGTTTTTCCTTCTTGTACTGTGCAGGCCGAACAGACTGTAATCAAGAACATCCGGTTCTGAAACCGATTTCTGATAATCATTGATAAATTTAAAGCCGGCAGTCAGATCAATTGCAGGGAATTGAGTTTCGAAACCGGCTGTAAATCTCTCAGATCTGTAGTAATCAAAATAATCCCTTGCCCCAAAAAATGAAGTGACAGTGTTAATCGTACTTGAATAAACAAGTGATTCGTACCTTGATTCTGTATCTACCCTGTACAATCCAGTTAGAGTGACTCGAACAGGTCCTCCCCGGATTAATTTACGTGAAAATTCTCCGCCATAATCCCAAAATTTTGTATTGGTATTGTAAGCGGTAAATCCTTTCAGTTGAGTGTTCAAAATTTCCCTTTTATAACTGCCCCCAAGATGAAACCCGTCAACGCGATTAAAGTGAAGATCAACTCCAAAGCCGGATGGAATAAATTCACCTGTACGGCCAAAAAAAGAACTTCCGCTTTCATCATCATCGTCATCTATCATATCGGCCAAAAAACCGGTTGGTTTAAAAGCTTTTTCAAGCGTTTGGGTACTGTCGATTGTTGAGTAGGCTCTCTCTTCTTCTGTTGTGAGCGGCACCCTTTCTATTCTGTTAAATGCTACCAGTGAATCATTTTCAACAGACACTGAATCCACTGAAAAAACCTCTTCTTTTTTATAGAGCGAATCAGGCAGTTCCACATTGATTTCATAATCCGTTATAGTAGATACCTGGCTAAATCGAATTGAGGGAAACCGAAGTCCAATCATTTCTATAAGTATATCACCGGTAACACGCATATCAACCGGGAGCCAGAAGTCGCCGCCATAGTTATTGAATTGCTGTTCATAAGAGAGGTTGAAATCCTGAACCGGGGGCGGAAAATTGACAACACGGTTTGGAATAAGTTTCACTTCCAGAAGAGCATAATCGTCATCCAATACATACACTCTGCCTTCAAATGTCGGCTGAAGTTTCCTTTTCGGCAGCACCTCTATTTCATAAACCGCCTTCTCATCAATAGTCAGTGTCTCAATCAATTTGAAATCATAAAAATTCAGGGCATCCGGGTGGGTTACGCCCACCATCTCAAAACCGGCTATTTCGATGTTATCATCATAAAAATTCGGTATATAGTTTACACCTGCAAAATTCTGGTTTTCCGAGATGTTTGATGTTTGATTCCTTGATTTGATAACTTCCCTGTGCCCCTCTTCGCTGTCCCAAAAAAGCTTCGAAACACTCTCCGTGATGGATACAATTGACGTGTCATTTTCAAGCTTTTGCCGGGTATAAGCATCTGCTTCAAATGTTTTCAGCTTTTCTTTCCATATTTTTTTTCTTTCGATCACTCGCTCCATGATAGAAAGGCCGGGATCTTTGTCTGTAACAACAATTTCATCCATTTCAAGAATTGAGGGCTCGAGGGCGACTTCAATGAATGAATCTGAATTTTCAGATATTCGTACCTTGGTTGACTTATAACCGATATACCTGAATACCAGTGTTGCTTTTTCATCCTCGAGAGTTAATGTAAATTCTCCGTCAAAGTTGGTGATGGTACCCCTAAACGTATCTTTAATCAGAATATTAGCCGATGGCAGAGGCTCACCTGATTCCGAATCCACGACAATGCCGCTTATGATTTGCTGGGCAGGCAAAACCTGGTTAAAAAAAAGCATTGCTATAGCAAATGAAAATAATTTCCGTATCATAAAAATCTGAATAATGGTGATAAATCAGTCTGTTTAACGAATCATACGTGGTAAACGCATTTTACGTTTCAGAAATCCACTCTTTTACGGTTTTACAAAAAGCGTTACCTTATTTTCCTTAAATTGAGAAGACAATCCTCACCAACCCAAGACCCTGTAGTTCAACAGGACAGAACGAGAGCCTCCTAAGCTCTAGATCCCGGTTCGAGTCCGGGCGGGGTCTCTTTTATGTTTTAGATTTAGCAATTGGCAGTCTCTTTTTTCTCTCTGTATGTGAGATTCCGGACGAGAAGTTTATCCCGATTGCTTTTTATCGGGAAGTCCGGGCGGGGTCTCTCTACTAATTATATTTTGCCACTGCCAATCTCCTTTAATCTCTCTAAGATTGCAATTCCGGACGAGAAGTTTATCCCGATGCTTTTTATCGGGAAGTCCGGGCGGGGTCTCGAGGATGATTTGTGTTTTTTGATTTTACAGAAGATATTGAGTGTATAGAAATGTAATTCCACTCACATTTTTTTGTTGAAGGCTATAAGTTGAAGGTCGGAATACCTCCATGGAAAATGGTTAAATTTTTTGCCCATATTTAAAATCTTCTACGGATAATTTAATATTTGTTGACAGCTCAGATCGTTTTGACCAAGAACATTAAAATACCCGCCGAAGAAGAGTTCAAAAATCAAAAACGCGTTGACAGGCGCAATTTTATAGCCGGTCTTGTAAAAGGGCTTATCTTTTTCACCCTGGTGGGGACACGTGTATTCTGGTACGGACTTGAAACGGTTGAACTATATACCTGGATCGCACTCGGTTTTGGCGTTATCTCGTTTAGTTTCCTTGCAAGATTGTTCGGCAGGGAGTTCTGGCAGAGACTGTTCGGAGGGTTATAGGTTAGGTTTGGCTTGTCGGCTGTCAGCCAATTGCCGATAGCTGATCGCTGAGAGCCAAAAGCCAACTTTCCCTCACCCCAAAATCCTCTCCCCTAATAAAATCAAAACCGGCTGCAGCCAGAGCAGGGAGTCGATCAGGAAGGTGAACCAGGCACCCGGCTTCTGCTCATCAGTGTATCGTATCAGGATTGTGCCCGCGGCGCCGGTAGCCAGGAGCCCGGCTAGTACTCCTGAGCCGATACCTTCCGCATGCCACCGGCTAATGGCAACAATTGCATAGCCGGCCATCATCAGCAGTGCAAGCTTTTTGGATGGTTCAACTCCCATCATCTGCGGGATTGTTCGCTGAAATGTAAAATCGGTCTGGAGGTCCCGGATATCAAACGGAATCAGGATTGCCATCAGAAAAAGAGCTCTCTGAAAAAAGAAGAGGATGAAGTCGGCACTGAATTGAGTTCCGGTTAATCCCCACGGCATGACGGCCGTCACCCACATCCAGACGAACAGGATCAGGTAAATCTTTACATATGGATATCCCCTGATTGCAATTTTTATCCCCCGGTAGGGAAAAACCGGGGCCGCATATAACACAGAAAACAGAGCCGGAATAATCAGCCATAAAATAATCTCCAAATCAGCAAACATCAGGCTGATACCCAGTGCCATTGCTGATAATAGTGTTCCGGCAAGTAATTGGATAAATACCGGCTTGCTGAACAGGCTGTGACCTTTCACGAACATTATCATCCCAAGCAGTTTTTGCTGGTTATACATGAAGAGGGTTGCAAAACCAACAATAAGAATCAGATACCAGTCCGGATTAAGTGATAACTGAAGATAGGCCGAATACAGAAAGCCTGCTGCAGCTACTGCGATCAACAGACTGCTCTTTGTTGTGAAATCGATCAGTTTCCGGATTGCACGGAGGCAGGTTTTCATCCTTTACATTGTGCTTTACCCTTAAAAGACGGTGTCATCGAACAGATATATTTCCTAATTTAGATTTAATCCAAACTAATGCCAAAACTACGTGAAATGAGTCACCGGGTAATTTACATTGAAACCTTATTTAACAGGTATTAGATCAACAATTCCTCCGGAAACTTGCAAATATTAGATACACAATAAAATCAACGATTATGAATTCTAAAACCAGGTTAAATGTAGTAATTCTTGCCGGCTTTGTTGCTTTTAATTTCATGCTCTTAACGCTGTTTGATTCCGGCAAGACTGCCACTGACGACACCACCCCTGCCCTTCATCAACTTATGGGAACCATGCAACCATATATGCATAAATACAACTTGTCCGTTTTAGAGAACAACCGTGAACTTGCAGGGTTTTACCTCCACGAACTGGAAGAGGTGAGTGAGGAAATTATTGAGAATATCGAGGAGTATGACGGGCACCCGGTATCAAGCCTTGCCGAAACGATGTTTCTGCCGGCGGTGGAACAGGCCGAAGCCACACTGAATAATGGCTCTGCGGATGAGATCAGAGAGAGTGCGTCACTTCTGATTCAGAGCTGCAACAACTGCCACAAAGCTACTGAACATGGCTACATCAAACTCAGGGAAGTGAACCCCGAAGAAAATCCGTTTAACCAGGATTTTTCTCCTTCAAACTGAGTGGGTCGCATTCTCTGCCTGATTTTCAAATTTGATTGCTTTTCCAAGTGCCCACTCTGCGAAAATCTGTGTTACATCAGCGGAACTCAGCGGTAAAATCTGCGACACTCCGCGAGAGCAAAACCGAAGAGTATATTTCTCGGTAGAATCCCGCTGATGAAATCTCTAAACGCTCTGGCTCCGGCTTAGTCATCATCGAGCACCACGGCAGGTTCAAGGGGTTTAAGCAGTACATTCTGATCGGGTTCGAACAGCAGCCGGTTGTCTGTATGAACAATAAACCGTTCGCCTTTGAAATCGACCTGGTAGGTGATATCGTGCCCTTTGAACTCACGGGCTACAATAATACCGGACTCGGACTCTTCTGAACTGCCATTTGCTTTTTCAATGGTAAGATGTTCCGGCCGGATGGAACAGGTGATTTTCCCATCTGCCACCCGATTTAGCTTAATAGGCCCGATAGATGTCTCAATTTCATCTTTGTGTTTTACATTTCCGCGAAACAGATTTGTGCGTCCAAGAAATTTCGCTACAAACTTGGTCCGTGGCTTGTAATAGACCTCTTCAGGTGTGCCTATTTGCTGAATTGTTCCCTCATTCATCACCCCTATTCTGTCGGCAAATGAGAGGGCTTCTTCCTGGTCGTGTGTTACCAAAATGGCACTCATGCCTGCTTTTTTCAATATTGACCTTACCTCTTTCCGTGTAGCATCACGCAGTATGGCATCCAGGTTAGAAAATGGCTCATCCAGCAAAATCAGGCTTGGTTCAGGTGCAATTGCTCTCGCAAGCGCAACCCTTTGCTGCTGCCCGCCGGATAATTCAGAAGGAGTTCTGTTCTTATAATCCCCCATTCCGGTGCGGCATAAAACCTCTTCTGCAAATACTTTTCTCTTGTGTTTTGGTAACAATTTCAGACCGAACGCAACATTATCAAGTGCTGTCATATGGGGAAAAAGTGCATAATCCTGAAATACAAAACCGATTCCCCTGTCCTGTGGTGCAACATGAGTATCAGATGATGAAAGAAGCCGGTCTTCAAAAAATATTTTTCCCTCATCAGGATGCTCAAACCCTGCAATACACCGAAGAGTGGTTGTTTTACCACAACCGCTCGGGCCAAGAAGTGCAAAAATCTCGTCTTTGAAAACGGAGAAATCAGCCTTATTGACCACCGGCTTTCCGTCTTCAAATGATTTTATAAGATTATTTACTTTTAAAAGAAGCTCACTCATGTAAAGTATTTACCACAAGAATATTAAATTCACTATTTAAATTCAGTCTATTTAAAATAAGATAAATCTGCCAGCAAATAAATAGAATGATCTGGTAATTAAAAAGAGTGCTAAATAATTTCGAAAAGAATTAGAAAAGAATTAAATTTTTGTTAAAACCACGACAAGTTATACATTTGGGAGATACCACAACAAACATTTGATCTATGAAACTTTGGCTTACGTACATTTCTATTTCCATTTTTACAATTATTTTACTTCAAGCTTGCGGACCGAGTGAGGAAGAACTGAGGCAGCAGGAACAGGCACGGCAGGATTCGCTTGAACAGGTTCGCCAGGCAGAGCTGGAAGAATTTCGCAGAGACAGCCTGGAAATGGTGCGGCGCGACAGCATTGCCAAAGTTATGGAAGAGCAGCGCATCACATATGATGAGGATGGAGATTATACGGTACAGGTAGAAGCATGGAGATCGGAAGTTAAAGCCGAAAAAAAATTACTGACCTGGCAAGAACGCGGCTTTGAAAATGCCAGGGTGGTAGAAGTCGGAAATGAAGAGTCTGGAAATATTTGGTACCGTATCCGTATAGGGCGTTTTGCTACGGAAGAGATGGCCGAAAGACTGAAGAATAAAGTGATGGAAGATTATGAAACAAATGCCTGGATTTCCAGGCTGGATGTGCCAAGGCCCGAATCGGTATCTCTCTGATTCACTCTATATATCAGGAGGGCCTGCCGGGCTTTCAATGTCATCAATTAATACAGCTGCAACTCCATTCGACCAGCCAAAACCGTCCTGAAGAGGGTATTCCCCGCCTCCGCCTTCCTGGCTAAGATCCATTACATTATATTTTTCCACCATTTTTCCTGTTCTGCTGAAGACCTCTTCATTAACCTTTATCCAGTTCAGAGCTATTTTTTCTGCAAGTGCATCATGCCCGTAATTTCGCAATCCCTGGTATGCAAGCCACTGCAACGGTGCCCAGCCATTGGGTGAATCCCATTGTTCGCCGGTGTTATTAAGAGTAGTAAGAAGTCCGCCAGTCTTTAAAAACTTTTTTCCAAGATGATCAGCAACACTTTTTGCCTGGACTGGTGTAGCAAATCCAAAATATAACGGATAGACAGAAGCCAGGCTCCAGACATCAGTCTGGCAATCCTTTTGCATATGATAATCAAAGAAAAATCCTTGCGACTCGTTCCACATCAATTTATTCATAGCTGTTTTCCTGAGAGCTGCTTTTACAGCGTACTTTTCAGCGTCTTCATCTTTCCCAAAATCTTTATACCATAATGATAACTGCGATTCAAGAGACCACAAGAGCGTATTGAGATCAACCGGCAGAATATTTGTGGTTTCTACTGTTCGAATCGATTGTTTATCAGAAAACCAACGGCTTGTAAAGTCCCAGCCCGATTCTGCTGCTGCACGAATATCCAGGTATACTGCAGATTTTTCCTCATTCGGAGAAACGGCTGCTGTTTCTACATCTTCAATCCATGATTCCTGCCGGGGCTGCGGATTATCATCCCAGTATCGGTTGAGAGTAAAATCACCGTGAACAGGAACTGATCTTCTTCCTTTATTTCCCGGATCATCCATCCAGAACCTGTACTCTTTAACAAGGGATGGCAAAAACTTTTCAATTTCCTCTTTCCCAAAATGGATTTCAACAAGTTTCACCATCGCTGCAAAAAAAGGTGGCTGTGATCTGCTCAGGTAATAAATCCTGTTTCCGTTGGGAATATGTCCATACTCCTGAATCAAAAAATCGAAATTTTTCACCATCGATAAAACCATATCAGGATGGCCATCTGCCGCAAGGCCGAGTGACGTAAAATAACTGTCCCAGTAGTAAATCTCCCTGAATCGACCGCCCGGCACTACGTACGGATGCGGAAGCGTAATCAGCGAACTGTCCGGATTGGTCTCCCGGTGTGATTCCCTGAACAAATGCGGCCATAATTTCCTGATATGTTCACGCATATTTTCAGACTCAGGTATTTTCTCTTCTGTCCCTGTTCCCGGAAGCTGAAAATTTTCGCGCACGAACAGTTTCAGATCAAAATCAGCATTTGATCTAAGTGATTCCCACTCTTTTATTATTAATTCAGGTTTTCGCTTTGGAGTTGCGTCAACAAAAAATTTAGAATCATCAAAAATGCCGCTGCTTTGAACAGCTTCGAAAAGTGCTCCCTCTGTTTGAATATTTTTTTTCTTTCCTGTCATAAAATCTTAATCCATTGAAAAAGTTTCGATTAATCGTTTATAAGGGAAAAGTAATAAAAAGACAATTGTTATCGGAACAAGTGTGAAATAAAAGGCATACTGACCGCTGAACTGTCCAAAAATAACACCTGTAATTATCGATCCGGCGGTGCCGCCAAGCGCAGAAAATATGACAATCAGCCCGGTCATCGGACTCTGCCTTGGTTTTGGAAGTTTACTCAGTACGGTTGAATTTAATGTCGGGTAGATAGGCGCAATACAAAATCCAATTAACGGAAACAGGTAGGCAGCCAGCGGAATAGTTGCAAACCCCTGGTATGCTCCGGGTTCAATTCCTTCCGTTAACGGCAGCACCAGCACAACTAAAATAAATGCAAGAACCAAAGATCCGCCCAAAACAATATTCCAGCTTATTTTTTTCATTACCCAGCCGCTGGTCAGCCTGCCCACGGCCAGGGCTCCCAGGTATATGCTCGACATCCATACACTCACTGACTCAGGAAGCAGCAATATTTTGTTATTAAAAGTTGGCAGCCATGTTTGAATACTCTGCTCTATAAACACATAGAAAAATGCGCTTAGTATAAATATCAAAACAAGCGGTGCTTTCAGTAGTGAAAACATCTTCATAAAATCCTTTACAGTATCAAACTCTTCCTCCGGCTGAGCCTGACTCTCATCCAGTTCTGTTACAGCCAGCAGAATGGCAGCTCCCACACTTATAGCAGCCAAAAGCCAGTATGTATCGAGCCAGGTAAAGAAACTGGAATCGATGAAATATCCGAATATCCAAAATCCCCCTAAAACACCGACCATAAAAAGACCTTCAAGCGTACTCATGAAGCTGGCATGCTCATCTGTACCTTCCGTAACAAGCCCCACCGTTGAATAAACAGATACCTTAACAAGGCCAAAACTGAAGCCGACAGCGGCAAACAAAATTTTACTCATTAAAAATCCGCCGCCTGCAAGTGGCATAGCTACACAGGCAACCGCTGTAATTACAAGTGCTATCAGCATTGTCACTTTATAACCTATTCTGGGAATAAAGGATGCAACTACAAAAGAGAATATAGCAATTGAGAGATCCTTATAAGCCTCCAGAACAGCAGCAGACTCCTCAGGGATTCCGTACTCATTAATCATTCGCATGATTACAATTCCGACACTGTTTAGCAGAATTGCAAAAATGATATAATTGAAAATAAGTGAGATTTTAACCTTCAGGTGCGTCATGAGTGTATATTTATATTTTAGAGATCAGGTTCAAACCATTTGAATCCATACGGCGGCAACTGTATCGTTTCGATACCGGACTGTTTTTTGTCAGAAAAAAGCTCCCTCATACTCATATTTTGCCAATTTGCCGGCAAGTCGTGATTCTGAATATATACATCCTGTTGAGAAAAATTAGTCAGCATCAATAATCTGCTATCCTCAGTTTCTCTTTCCATGGCGAAAACTGAATCATAAGGAAGTATCAGAATTTTATTATTTGCCGCACTATGCAATGCCCGCTGCTGTTTACGTATTTTAGCCAGTTGTTTGAGCCCGTTAAACAACTTATTTTCAACCGTGCCTTCTTTTTTCCGCAATTCTGCTTTTTCCCAATCCATGTCAGGCCGGTGTACCCACCGGTTATCCTTCTGCCGGTACGGAATATTGAGATAGGAAAAATCATTGAATTGGCCAATCTCCTCGCCCATGTAAAGCAGTGGAATACCCTTGTAAAAGTAGGTTATGCTATAAAGAAGAAGCAGCCTTCTTACGGAGAATTCAATCCCCTGCTCATCCGACTCAACCAGTGCTTTTTGAAGACCTGCAAGTGCTGCACCGGTACCCGAAATGCGAGCTTCGCCGCTCAGAGAATCCCGCTGGAATACATATCCTTCCGCAAAGCTGCCCTCATGGTTTCCGCTGTAGAAATCTGTGCAAAATCTTCTTGTCTCCCATCCTGTTTGACCAACAGCGTCGGCATTTTCGTCCGATATCCCCCAGCCTATATCGTCATGGCAACGCACATAATTAATCCATGCCGCTGTTCCCGGTGCATTTGGCAATCTTGAAAGCGTGGTTCTCAACAGATGGGTGTTTTGACATGCAAGTGCATGCCACATGTGATTCATCAGTGTTGCGTTATAGCCTAAATCGCATTCATAACCTTCATAACCCCCGGTTCCCAGGTATTTTATAATTTCTTCCGGACTCACAATCGCTTCAGATTTTAAAACCACTGAAGGCGCTGTAATTCTCATAAGTGCCCGGTAAGCTCTCAATAACGTATGTGCTTCGGGAAGGTTCTGACATGATGTACCCTTCTCTTTCCAGGTAAATGGAACGGCATCCATTCTAAGCACTCCTGCTCCAAGATTGGCAACAAACTGGATTTCACTGAACATTGCATTGAACAGCTCGGGATTCTTGTAATTCAAATCCCACTGAAAAGAGTAGAACGATGTCCATATCCATTTATCAAGTGCATCATTATACGTAAAACTTCCGGGAGCAAATTCCGGAAATACATCAACCAGGTATTTTTCATATTGCTGCACCTCATCCTCACTGTCAAACATCAGAAAATAGCTTTGATACTGCTGATCACCTTCCAGCGCTTTTTTGGCCCACGGATGTTCATCAGAGGTGTGATTTAAAACAACATCGGCAACCAGTTCAATTTGGCTTTCATCAAGCATTCTGCCCAGTTTTTGCAAGTCTTCTACAGAACCCAGATCCTTCCGGGTTTCCCGGTAGTCGGATACGGCATAGCCCCCATCATTGAAACCATCGATTGTTTTGTAAAATGGCATTAAATGAAGATAGTTGATTCCAAGCTCCTTCAGGTATGGCACTTTCGTTTCGACACCGCTGAATGTGCCTGCAAACTTATCAACATAGAGCATGGCGCCGATCAGATTGGGATGCTGATACCAATCCGATTCCTCTCTCTCCATATCTTTTTTCAGAAGCCAGCCGGGACGTGATTTAACACCTTCAACAATTCTATCAACAATTTTCAGAAGATGGCCTTCAACCTCAGAATCCTGTCCGAACAAAATGCTGTAATTTTCCAAAAATACCGGGAACCATTTTGTAAATCTATTTTCAAAATCACTGTTCTTTTTCAGAAAATCTGAATGTTTCAATTTTAAGTATTTACGAAACGGCTTCAGTTGTTCTTTTCTATTCGAATGGATTTCAGAGATCATACTTTCATTTGTTACTTCAGAACTCATTAACTCCGGCTGCTAATTAGTAAAGACCTGTTCAATTTCTTTTTCTGAAAGTTCCGGCATTCCGCCTCTTCTCCCGGCAAGAAGTGCCGTGTAACGGCTGGCTCGATCCATTGCGACTACTGCATCACCATGTTTAACGAGCTCAACTGTCAGAACAGCCGTAAACCCATCTCCAAGTCCTACAGAGTCACCCTTAGCTGTTTTTGCCTTATATACAGGCTGTTTGAATTGATCTTCCTTTGAAATCCATTCGCTTCCATCAAGACCTTTTGTAATGCAAATTCCTGAAATTCCGAACTCGCTGAACAAAACCGATTCCAAATCACTTGCTTTCAGCATCTTTTTCAAAGAAGCGTGTTCCTCGTGGTTAATTTTTACAACATCAGCCAGTAAGAGGGATTTTTTAACAATCTCCTCATATATGTAAGGCGATCTGAAATTAACATCCAGCACTTTCAGTGTATCAGCCGATGATTGTTCCAGGAACCACTGAATTGTTTCAGCCGATGCCGGCATTCGTTGTGCCAATGTCCCAAAAACTATAGCGTCTGAGTTTTTGGCAACTTTTACAAGAAGCTTATTTTTTTCAATATAATCCCAGGCAACTGGCTTTATAATATTGTAGCGGGGTTCATTTTTTTTATCGAATGTAACATCAACCCTTCCGGTTTCATGTCTTTTATCCAGCTGGATAAATTCAGTATTTACACCTTTCTGATTTAGATAGTTTACAATCTCCAGTCCATTTTTATCATCCCCGACTCTGCTGATTAACCTGCTTTCAACTCCCAGCTTAGTTGTATGATAAATAACATTTGAAGGTGCCCCGCCCGGACGTTTCATATCCGGAAACTGATCCCATAAAATTTCTCCAATTCCGCAAATTAATTTTTCAGACATAGTTTTGTTTTTTAAGAACCGATCCTTTATTTCCAGGCAAGAGTTCTGTCAATATTGCTAATAACTTTTTGTGAAATTACCAAAAGTAGCCAACCAGGCACGCTGTAAGTATTAATATAAACAGAGATTGAATCCTGTAATTTTTGTACCATGCCAGTCCTTTCAGCTCCTCTGTTTCCAGTTGGTACACTTTTCTGCTCCAGGTGTATTTTTCAACTACTTCAGGATCAGGCGCTTCGGAATTGAGGCTAACTGTAATCATAATCAATCCATTTAAAAGAAACAGGAAAAAGCATGCATAGAGAAAATGAATATCCATTAATCCAAAAATCTCGTTAGAGAAGAAGCCAATAATTCCAAGCGGAATTCCCACTGCAAGAGTTAAAAAAGCACCATGCCGGTTTGCTCTTTTCCAAAAAATCCCCATAATAAAGCAGATTACAATTGGCGGGGTAATATACGCTAAGATGGATTGTAAATATTGCCATAGTGTCTCAAACTTAATAATCTGCGGAGCCCAGGCAACAGCCAGCACCATAAAGACGAATGTAACTACACGACCGATTGCAACAAGAGTTTTCTGCGAAACTTCCGGTTTGTAGTGCTTAATAAAATCCATTGTAACCAATGTGGAAGCGGAGTTAAGTGTAGAGTCAATACTCGACATAATTGCGGCAATCATTGCAGCAAGAATAAATCCGCGCATTCCCACCGGCAATAAATCAAAAGTTAACGTCGGAAAGACGAGATCAGGTCTTGCAAGATTGGGATAGAGAATAATTCCGATTGTTCCGGGCAGAACCATGAGGAAAAGAACCGGGAGTTTCAGTAACCCCGCAAACAGAGCTCCCCATCGTCCGTGATTAAGATCTTTTGCCCCGAGGGTTCGCTGGACGATAAACTGGTTCGTCGCCCAAAAATAGAAACCAATAATAAAGACCCCTGTAAACAGACCCGGCCATGGAAGAAATGCGTCATCCGCAGGTAAGATCAGGCTTAACCCGTCCTGAGGAGCAGCCTGAACCAGCTGATCCCAGCTTTCGAGTTCCCCAAAAGCAAGAAAAGCAATAATAATTGAACCCAAAATCAAAACAACTGCCTGAACCGTATCTGTTATCACCACGGCCGATAATCCACCGAAAACTGTGTATACACCTGCAAGAACTCCCAAAATGGCAATAGGCACCCAGATCGGAACTTCCGGATAGAGCATCTGCATGACAATTCCACCTGCAAAAAGACCTGCTGCTGCATCAATAAAGAGATTGGCAAATACTGTAAATCCCGAGAACATCACTCTTGACCGGCGATCAAACCGGGTTTGTAAAAATTCCGGCATAGTATAAACTTTCGACTTCAGGTAAAACGGCAGAATAAAGAAAACAAAAAAGATGAGGATAATAGTGGCAGCCCATTCATAATTAAAAACTGCAATTCCACGTGCATATCCTTCCCCTGCCAGACCAACAAATGAACTGCCAGACATATTGGATGCATAAAGTGAAAAACCTACCAGCGGCCAAACCAATTTCCTGCCTGCGAGAAAATACCCCTCTGAATCTTCAGTTTTTTTACCCACATAAAAACCAAGAGCCAGTGCTGCTATGATATATGTGATAATTACAATCCAGTCAAGCAAATGTACCTGAAAATCGACCATGATCAGTCAGCTGTTTTAAGTTTAAATTAGGTTTTTGAAATTATACACCCTGTACCATGTGAAGCTGAGTAACAGAGCGATCTGAAAATGAAACTGATTTACTACCTCAAAAAAATTTCCGGATTGACCGAATTTAAGCATGGAATTTGTATTTTATTTTCAAAGATTACAAAAAAAATGTTTCATGTTTTTATAACATCTTTATTTTCACTTCAAAAAAAAGGAAAAATTGTACTGCTATAATTCATAAGAAGTTAGCTTAAACAGACACTCTATAGGTGAAAACACTTACAATTAAAACTGACATTATTTTCAATTGGAAGCCGGAATTCCCTTTTTAAAATTTTTTTCGTAAAATATTTAAAGAAATAGAAATAAAATTTGGGGAATAAGTTGCATTTTTACTACTTTTAAAAGCGCTCAAGTAGCGTCTCTCTTGATGAATAGTCAGGGCATCACACCGGATACGTGTGATGCCTTATTTTTTATGTATCTATTTTTTCCTTTCTTCGTATGAATTTTTGACAGGTCATAATTATTTTTTACCCATTGTTACGTGTTTGCCAAAAATATCCTATCATACTGTATTGCTAATATTTTCTGTCTAAAAAAAAATCTGTTGTGATGAAAAATTTCAGAATTGAACACCGAAAATCCGAGGATTACGATGTTTTAGATCTCGAGGGTGAACTTGATGCACATACCGCTTCTCAGCTGGAAGATGAACTCAAAGAGCTGATTGCCAAAAACAAATATAACATCATCGTTAATTTTGATGACCTTGATTACATAGCAAGTGCAGGTTTAGGAGTTTTTATGGCCTACATTGAAGATGTAAGAAGTCTTGGCGGAGATATAAAACTCACCAACATGAGCAAAAGGGTCTATAATGTTTTTGACCTTCTTGGTTTTCCCACTCTTTATGACATTCTGGAAGATGAAGAGGATGCTATCCAAAAATTTATAAATTCGGACGATTAAACAACCAGCAGATCGTGTCATCTAACAGTATATATAATTTTAAAGTTAAGGCATCAACAGAAAAGCTTGCAGAAGTACGTCGTTTTGTTGCGAATAACGCAAGTAAGCATCAATATTCAAAAAAAGATATCGAAGATGTGCGGCTTGCAGTAGATGAAGCATTTACCAATATTATAAAACACGCTTATAACTACAATGAAAATGAGCAGGTTGAAATTGAGCTTGATATAAATAAAGATCAAATATGCGTTTCCCTTTTTGATAAGGGTAAATCATTTGATAGCTCTACTTACAGGTTTCCGAACGTCAGAGAACAAATCAGAGAAAAAAAGAGGGGCGGAATGGGTGTCTATTTAATGCATAAACTTATGGACGATGTCCAGTATCTGCGGGATAGTGGTATTAATGAAATAAAAATGTGTAAAAAAAAATCCTAATATTGTGATATCAGGAAAAGCAGATTCTGAAAAACAATCCCGTTTTGCTCTTAAAACTCTCCTGGAGACCAGCCGGATGCTTATCGAATCCCGGCAAAGTAAATTTATCCTGAACAATTTGCTTCTGATCACAATGGGCAAACTGATGGTGCCGAAAGCAGCAATCCTGATTCGAAACACATCTGGTACCGGTTACGAAATTAAAAGAATTAAAGGTAAATCAAAATACGCTGAAGGTGATAGTGTAAAAATTGACCTTCCGGTAAAAAAAGAAAAAAAAGCCCACTACAAATACGATAACTATTCTGAAAGTTCACCGGATCTGTTTGAAGATATGTCGGGTGGTTATTTTTTCAGCCTTCGCACAAGCAATCATCAACTTGGTTTTCTGTATCTGAACAGAAAAGCCAATAACAGAATCTTTGAACCGCATGAGCTTGAATTTTTGGAAAGCCTTTGTATCATCTCATCCGTTGCACTGGCTAATTCTCAGCTCTTTTCAGAGCTTAAAAAAACAAATAAAAGCCTCGACCGGCGACTCTATGAATTAAATACACTTCTTGATATATCCAAAGAATTTAATGTGCTAACCGACCGAAAACAGATAGCACGTATTTTTAAGTTCTCGTTGCTCGGACAGCTTTTGATTCGAACTTTCTTTTTGATCTACCTCGAGAATGAAAAACCCACACTGATGGCTTCTAACGCTTTAAAGACTGAACCCACAGATAAGGAACTTCAACTGCTGTTTGATCTTGAGAATGATGTGAAAATACTTGATGAGTCCTGTATTGAAGAGTTTTCATTTTTGAAACATAATGGAATTGTGGCCATAGCCCCTATCTCAATACAAAACAAAAAAACCGCTGTAATCGGTATTGGAGAAAGAGTTAATAAAGAACCCTACACTCAATCCGACTTAAATTTTTTGCAAAGTCTTGGCAATTTAACAGTTCTGACTGTACAGAAAACATACCTGCTGGAAGAGCGAATTGAAAAGGAGAGGCTTGAAGAAGAACTTTCGATCGCAAAAGCGATACAACGAGGTCTGTTGCCAGATCCGATCCCCTCCATCCCAAATCTGGATGTATCGGCCGTAAATGTATCATCGCGTTTTGTGGGCGGTGATTATTTTGATATTGCGGAAACACCCCTGGGAGATCATGTTTTTGCCATTGCTGATGTTACCGGAAAGGGAACTCCTGCTGCTCTTCTGATGGCCAACCTGCAATCGATGTTACATGTACTGCTTCCGGTTGATATTTCACTGCACGAAGCTACAGACCGTATAAACCAGATTATTTTTGACAATACGCCAAGCGACAAGTTCATTACTTTTTTCTGGGGAATTTACTATCACAAAGAAAAAAAGTTTCGCTATGTAAATGCGGGACATAATCCGCCATTACTGCTTCGCAAAGGAAGTGACACGTTCGAGACACTGGATGTTGGAGGACTACTTCTGGGTGCAATGGAGACAATCACTCCTTATGAGGAAGATAGCGAGCAGCTCGATTCCGGCGATCTGCTGGTGATGTTTACGGATGGAGTTACGGAATCATACAATGAGAACCTGGATGAAGAGTATGAAGAGGACAGACTAAAAAAATGTATTCTTACCAACAGGGATAAATCGGCCAAAGACATCCTGGATACGATCATTGACGAGGCCCGTCGCTTCAGTGACGGGTCTGTTCAGGATGACCTGACACTGATTGTTTTGAAGATGAAATAGAAATTTTTTTACATACTATTTTTGATTTAAATTCGGAACATCAGGCTCTACTTTTTGCAAGAATTTAATTTTCTAATGTATAACTGAAAAGCCCCTGATCGGTTGCCAGAAACAGAACCTCTTTGCCGTCGATCATCAGGACCTCAAGATCATTAGTGGTAATCACGGACGGACCCTCACCGAAAATTTCTTTTTCCCATGTTTCTCCAAAATCAGTTGTGAAGGCAAAAAACAGTTTTGTGGAAGCATCGCGCCCGCCGGCATAAATAACCTCCGGATTGGTAATACTGCGGGCAAATGCATGAATACCGGTCTCTGCAAGAGCAGTCTCCCAAGTTTCACCGCCATCGTTTGATTTTTTTACATTATTTGCTGCAGCAAAAGATCCCCCGAGGCCTACGAGAACCAGACCCGGATCATTAATATCGCTTATTACATCATAAGCCACAGCTTCTGTACCGTTGCTCAAACCGGCAGTTACGTTTTTCCAGGTTTCACCATAGTCTGTGGATTTTAATAATCTTGCAGAAGAAATACCGGATACCCCTCCTGCCCAGACATTCCTCTTATGTAAAGTATCAGGAGAATTAAGAGCTCCTAAACCACCATACCCTCCCCATTTATGACCATTCATAACTTTCCAGCTCTTACCTCCATTAATAGATCGTGCTATCAACGGTCCGCTCGCAGTAGCAATCAGTGTATCTGATATTGGTGTCAGAGATTTAAGAGTAAATATGAAAGTATTTTTCTCCTCGCCACCATAATCGTTCAAAAACGGCTCCCAGGAACTTTGTCCATCCCTTCGTTTAAAAATCGTAACATCCCCGGAAGAAAAATCAGGAGTTCGAACAGCAGCCAGAAGATCATCACCTTTTAATCGGACGGCTCCCCTCAGTTCATATTCTTTTAAGCCAAGATTGAAAAATTGCCCGTCGTTAAGATGAAACAACCCCTCTCCGGTTCCAATCAGAAGTCCGTCGCCGTCCGGTTCCAGGAACGTCACGTTCTCTCCTTCAAACGCCTGCAGCTGCCAGGTTTCTGCCACGTTCAATTCTCCCACCGAGTCGACCGAATTGCCGCAGCCTGAGGTGATCAACCCGGAAATGACAAAAAAGTAATAGAATAGGGTTGTTGGAATCAGATGATTCATGGGACTGCCTGTTTATTTAATAATGAACCTTACAAAATTATTTGATCGTGTTTATAACTTTTTTCTAACAAAATGCAACAATCCGCAGGCCGGATACTCACTCTATATACACACGATGTTTCCGTTATACCTATCTGTGTTCATATATAACTATAACGGTTCATGGTGACAAACGTCAATCAAACGGAGAAAACAATGAAACATTCTTCATTCCTTTCCCTTCTCATTACTTCATTGGTAGTGATCGCACTCACATTGCTCTACGCTTGTGAGGATAACTTGTCCGTTCAAGATACCCCCCCCCCAGCCGGATAATCAAATATCTGCTCCTTCCCCACAGAATGCTCAGGCAAAATTCGACTCTGAAGGTTTCGATATCATTGAAGGTGAATATATTGTCATCTTTAAAAATCAGTTTGACAGTGTATTTAGCGATCAGGTAGCCCGCAAGGTGGATCAGGTTCGCCAGGAGGTTCAATCCAGGCATCAAATCAAAGACGAAACAATTTTGAGCAGATGGCGACGAACCACCAAAGGGTTTGCTGCTAAACTGGATTCCAGTCAGGTAAATAACCTTAAAAATGATCCATTAGTTGCCAGTGTTACACCGAACATTTATGGAAGAATAGGGATTAGCAACTCAACTTTGTATGAATCTAAAAAAGAAGAAAATTTAAATGAAAATGCACAAGCAGGTGGACAAATCCTTCCCTGGGGCGTGGAACGAGTTCGTGGCCCCTATGACGGAACCGGCAAAAGAGCTTGGATTTTAGATACAGGCATAGATTTTAATCACCCGGATTTAAATGTGGATGTTACAAGCAGTAATTCTTTTATAGCGGGTGAAGATGCAAATGATTTGAATGGACATGGCACTCATGTTGCCGGTATACTTGCTGCAATTGACAATGACATTGATGTGGTTGGTGTTGCAGCTGGGGCAACAGTAATACCAGTAAAGGTATGTAATCAATTTGGTGACTGTCCTAAAAATTCTTTTTTAGATGGAATTGAATATGTTACGGAAAATGCTAATCCCCACGATATCGTCAATGTAAGTTTATGGTGGCCTGCTGATTCGGACATAGATAATGCAGTAATCAGTGCAGCTTCACACAGTATTCCATTTACACTAATTGCTGGAAATAACGGAGGTAATGCCAATAATTACTCACCTGGCCGTGCAACACATTATAATATCAAAACTATATCAGCTTTTGATGAGGATGATATATTCGCTCCGTTTTCCAACTTTGGAAATCCTCCTATAAATTTTTCAAGTCCTGGTGTTGACATCTTGTCAACTTCAGTCGCAAATGGTATTGTACTCAGGGTGGGCAAATTGGTATGTGTGCCGGAACATCCATGGCTGCACCTCATATAGCAGGAATTCGTTTGGCAGTCGTCCCCTTTGATCCTGACAATCCATTAGACAACCCGATTCCAACTGATGGTACCGTAACCGGGGACCAGGATACTGACCCGGACAGAATTGCTGTGCTGCCCACTGATCTGAGTGTATTTATCAGCGGTTCCTCATTTGTAACCAATGGCCAGACAGGTCATTGGGATGCCAGTGTATCCGGAGGGGAATCGCCCTTTAGTATTGTATGGCTTCGTAATGTGTATCAGCCACCACTATGGCAACAGGTGGATACCGGTTCGTCCTATTCACAGATAGTTACTCAATCATTTGAATTAAAAGTGAGGGTTACAGACAACAGTGGTACTACGGTTACTTCCCGTGTATTCAGTGTATCTACAAATTAAAAAATTGTAACTATAAACAGATCCCAAATAGAAATTATTTGGGATCTATTTTTTAATTCCTGATTTCAAGAACTTTTATCCTGAGTCAGTCCGCAAATCAAAATTCAATATTCCTCACCATTCACCCTGTTTTGCCGGATAGCTGCCAAAAACTTTCAAATTCTGAGCTTTGGACCTTAGCTTTTTTATGGCAGCATCCACAGCCGGCTGCTGCAGATTTCCCTCAATATCGAGATAGAACAGGTATTGCCACGGGTGGTTCGGACGTGGGCGTGATTCGATCTTTGCCATGTTGATCCCGTGATCACCAATTACATTCAGACATTTCAGAAGGGCACCTTTATCGTGAGATGTTGTAAACATAAGTGACGTTTTACTGGGAATCTGCGGATCGCAAACCAGTTCATCTCTTCCAACCTGGACAAACCGTGTAAAATTTTCTTTCTGGTTTACAATATCCCTGTTGATTATATGCAAGCCATATAATTCCGCTGCATACGAACTGGCAATTGCCGCTTGTGACAGATCCGCATCATCGCGAACCTTGCGCGCAGCCATAGCCGTATCAAAATACGACTCCACATGACACCGAGGAAGCTTATACAGGAATTTACTGCATTGGGCTATCGCCTGCGGATGAGAGAGAATTCTGCGTACATTTTCTATTTGAATTGGTTCAGGTGCCATCAAACAGTGAACAATGCGAATCACCTCTTCACCGGTAATAAACAGATTCTTTTCTCCCAGCAGGTCATATGTATCATTTATGGACCCTGCCGTTGTATTTTCAATGGGCAGAAGGGCAACATCCACCTCTCCGTTTTCGACCGCTTCAGCCGCCTGTCTGAACGTTGTGTAGCCAATACAATCAACCTGGTCGTACCGGTGCTCAAAATGCCGGAGCGCAGCCATATGACTAAAAGCTCCATCCGTTCCCTGGAATGCGACCGAAATTTTTGATTCATCAGACTTATCATTCTGCTTATCGACCAAAGCATGTGTCTGGTACCGTACAGAGTGGTGTATGATTTCCCGAAACAGCTGTTCTATGAAAAAAGGATCCATTCCGTTCTCTTTCGAGAGTGAACGGATACGATTCAGCAGTTTCTCTTCGCGATCCGGATCACGTATCTCTTTGGATGTATGCAATTTATCTGAAATTACCTGCTGCACTATTTTTTGCCTCTCGCCCAGAGCCTTCACAATGGTTTGGTCCAGCCGGTCAATATTCTTTCGTATAGAATCGAGGTTTTTTTTATCACTCACGCTAAACTGCCTGCTTTGCTCTTTAAATTTTCGATATGTGTAAGAATTTCTCCGCGATCCATTTTTTGATACTTTTCTGGCAGCAATTTTTTTGACGTACATTCAAGTACTGCACTAAGCGTCTGAAGTTCAACTTCATCCGGATAGGTTGGCGGCAGAAAATCATCCAGAACATTATCTATAATTTCAGGAGTAACCTCACTTAGCTGCTGTGCAGCTGCCTGGAATTTTGCACGGGTTAATGCAGCCTCCATATCGGCACCTGAAAAACTCAGTTTACCTGATTTTATCTTTTTGGGTATATACTCTTCGGACATTTTCAACCCTGTTTTCTTTTTCATCGCTTCAAAAAGCTCTGTTCGCTCTTCAACTGTATCGGGAGGAAAAAGAGCCAGGTGTTCTTCCGCACGTCCCTGCCTTTTAAGATCAACAGGCATTAAATCAGGTCTTGCAGTCATCAAAAACCAGATAATTCGTCCCCTGTTTTCTGTATCGCTCATAAAAGATGCAATCTGGGAAAAGACCCGGCTTGAAACTCCGCTATCGCCGCTTGCAGAACGTTTGCCCAGGTAAGCATCCGCTTCATCAATCATTACGGCCACAGGTGCCATTGCTTTCAACAGACCAAGTATTTTTTGAAGATTCCCTTCTGTAACACCCTGCCACTGGCTTCTGAAATTTTTTAGCTTCACCATCGGTATCCCTATTTCACCGGCAAAACAGGTGACCAGGAATGTCTTGCCTGTACCAACCGGGCCACACACGAGATATCCCATCGGTATTACATCAGGACGGCCATTTTTCAAAGCCTGAACAGTTTCACGTAAATGAATTTTTGCACTTTTGTGACCTGCAACAAGATCGAGGGTATAGCCCGGTTCTATAAATTCGAGAAGACCGTAAGCTTCCGCCTCGATCAGCTCTTTTTTAATCTCTGTCAATTTCTTATAGGTAATACGCTGTTTATTTTCACGCGCATCAGATATAATACTTCTCAAATTGACAAAATTAAGTCCTGCCGTCTGTTGGGCAAGAACTTCTAATGGCACATCCGATATCTCCTTAAATGTCACTTCATCAATTTCATTACTCAGAAATAGTTTTCTTTGTGATTTTTCGGGAAGCGGAATCCTGATTTCGGAGGTATAGGGATTCTGAATCAGGGTTTTATTGATATCAGCCAGGTTTTCAGTAATTAAAACCGTTGTAAAATCTGATGCCATAAAGAGCGGGTCATGTGCCCACTTCAAAAGATAGACCAGCGAGTTCCTGTCTTCGGTACCGGTGCTGCCGGCCTCGTTCATCGGAATGATTGTTTCTGCATAGTCAATAATCACGGCTACGCTTTTCTGCATATCAAGCCTTGACCGGAGATACTGCTCCAGGATGGAAAATACTCCAACCGGGTCTTTCGGTAATTTTTTTGCATACTCTGTACCTGTAAGCGTGTCTCTGCCCGAAATTGCCTGGTTAAAATCAATTTGTGATTTCTGGTCCCTGAAATAGATGCCCGAAGCCCGGTCATAAAAAATTACGAAATCACGTGCACCAAAAAATTCATCGGAAAGAAATGTTTTCAATCTTTCAAAACGCGGTTTATCTGTTGAGGTATCTGCATCAACCAGGTCGTGTACGTTTCCGTAGAGAACAAACTGATTCATCGTACGGCTTAGATATTTCTGGGCAAACTCCTGCGCCCACGTCGGGTAAGTTTCAATCATGATAACTGGAAAATATTTTCTTTTTGTTTCAGCTTGTTCTTAGTGAAGGTGCAAATATGTATATACAGAGATGGGATTATTCTTCACCCATAAGAATAAGTTTAACGGTTTCAAGTTTACTGGGTGTGGCTTTACTGATTATAAATTTATTGCTGTGTATCAGCAACTCTTCATTTACCTTCGGTATTCGGCCTATGTGATTGATAATATAACCTGCAACGGTTTCAAATTCATCGCCTTCTGTTTGCAATTTAATTTCGGGAAATTTTTCTTCCAGCTCATCCAGTTCCACATTTCCGCTGAGTATAAACGTATTGGGTGCTATCTTTTTTACAACTTCATCTTCCGTATCATATTCATCCTGTATGTCACCCACAACCTCTTCAATCAGGTCCTCTATGGTAACCATACCTGCAGTTCCGCCATATTCGTCAATAACTATAGCTACCGAGCTGTTACTCTGGCGAAATTCAGTAAGCAGGTCTTTCGATTTTTTACTTGAGGGTATCAATTTAACCGGTCTGATGATATCCGCTACATTTTCCGGATTGTTGAACAGGTCGTATGCAAAAACGACGCCGATTACATCATCTATTGTATCCTGGTAAACAGGCAGCTTTGAATATCCTGAGGCGATAAACGTTTTTTGAACATTTTCGAGTGATTCATTTCGCTCCACTGCAACAATCTCCGTCCGGGGAACCATTGTATCTTTCACCCTCTTGGATGAGAGATCAAGAACGTTTTGGAGAATTTCGGAATCATCTTTATCCAGGTGATCACTTCCGCCTGAACCACCAAGTTCCTTAAAGATCATCTCAACATCCTGGCGTCTGAATATTTTATCACTTCTTTCTGTTCCTGTATTTAATATCCTGACAATCACGTCTGAAGCTGAATTGGCAATTATAATAAGTGGTTTCAGTAAGAAGTTCAGCACCCTGAGCGGAATGGCCACGATCTTCACCATAGTATCGGCTTGTATCCTGTAAATAGCCTTGGGCAATATTTCACCGAATAACATAATTAGTACGGAAGCAATTACGGTTTGTATGAACAATACCATAAAAGTAGATGGTTCCGTGCCTGCGAGTTCCAGGTACCAGTACTGAACCGGCTGCAGAAGAAAGAGAGCCATCAATGTTGCATAAACAACATTGATAATATTATTGCCAACCAGTGTGGTGGTCAAAAATGTACTTGGGTTTTTTGCAAAAAATGCAAGCGCCCTTCCAACCGCGGATTTTTTACGGGATTCGATCTCAAGTTTCAGTCTGTTTGCTGAAACAAAAGCTATTTCGGAACCTGAAAAAAAACCGCTGATCAGAATTGTTACTGCTATCAGAACTGTTTCAAACATTCAGAATATTTTGAATACTACTGTAATAAGATAAGTTTAATCTTTTAGGCACCTTTAAACTCAGGTTTTCTTTTTTCCAAAAATGCAGATGTGCCTTCTTTAAAATCGTGTGTACTGCATAGATCACCAAACAGAGAAGCCTCAACTTTAAAGTCAATTCCTGTGGATGCAATGTTTATAGCCTGGATCGCTTTTTCGAGTGCAATTGGTCCATTTTTCAGCATTGTGGCGGCTATTTTTTTTGCTTCTTCAACAGCTTTACCTTCCTCTGAAATCCTGTTTATAACCCCGATTCTAAGTGCTTCATCAGCTTTCACGTGTTTTGCTGTAAGAATTAATTCAAAAGCTTTTGCCTTGCCTACGAGGTTTGTAAGCCTCTGTGTGCCGCCATAACCGGGAATCAGGCCCAGGCTTGTTTCAGGCAGGCCAAACAGTGCATTTTCGGCTCCTACACGTATATGGCACGCCATGGCAAGTTCAGCGCCTCCGCCAAGGGCATACCCATTCACGGCAGCAATCACCGGCTTTACGGAGTTTTCAATTTTCGTAAATATATCCTGTCCTTTTTCTGACAACTTTTGGCCATTTTCCTTATTAAGAGTCTGCAGCTCCTTAATATCCGCACCGGCTACAAAAGCTTTCTCACCTTCTCCGGTCACAATAATAGCCTTTACTTCAGGATCACCGTTCAGCTCCTCAAATGCTTCTTCCAGTTCGTCAAGTACCAGAGAATTGAGGGCATTCATTTTTTCCGGTCTGTTAACCGTAAGCAGTGCAATACTGTTTTCGTCCTTTTCTATCTTCAGAGTAGTGTACTCTTTACTCATGTATAGTTTTAGTTTTTTAATTTTTCAGATGGTTTCTCTTTTTCCTGATCCTTTATATCTTCTTCATCAGCTATGTCTTCTTCATCAGCAATTTGACTCAGTTCAGAAAATTCTTCGTCGTACTCTTCGAATCCGGGCATCAAATCCCTGTCAAGATCATCAATGATTGAACTCGTCTCTTCCATTTCATTCAAAAGGTTATCGAGCTGGTATCCAACATCCTCACCTTTATTCATTGTCATCGACTGCTCATAAATATAGTGAATTGCATCCTCTATGGTTTCAAGATGGGTTTCACAGATCATAAACTTTTCTTTTGCTATATCAAATTTTTTCAGTCGTTTTTTTAAGATAGAAAGCCTTCGTGCTCTTGTGCGTCTTAGTTTTTCTGAATCACCCGATTCAATTTTTCTCTTTTCAATCTCCGCTTCTCTTTTTAGACCTTCCTCAACTTCGGTATTTATATACATTTGATAGCGCCGGTGCAGATCAAGAAGAGTGAGATAATTGGTTAGCAAATCGGACATTTTTTTCTTGATATTATCTAGCAGACCCTGAGAGGTATATGGAAGTTTATCAAAATTCTCTTCAACATTTTTAGTGAGATACTTCAGGACCAAAAATTTCTTTTGCGATTTACGGTCCAGCTGTTCAAATAAAATTTTATCCTCATCACCGGATGATCTCTCTTTCTGTTTTCTGGCCTTGACATTTTGCCTGAATCTCGGCATACCGGGTATAATTCCAAGGTATACAAGTTCGAGTCCGAATACTGTAGACAATATTATATTCGATACCAGCCCCATATCATTTAAGAAAAAGGCGGTTAATGTACATATGAAAAGCACTCCTAGATTGAGCGGGTGGAGAAATGCTTCTTTGGTAAAATTAATTTGGTCGTCTTTATCTGTCATTATTCTTTTGCTTCCTCAATCGAATTTTCATCCTTCTCCGGCTTTATATTGTCTTTAAAAGAGCGCTTCTGACCAATTGTTTTCTCCACATGTATATTTTCAGCTTTTCTTTCAATTTCGCTGTAGAGTATGCCCATTTCTTCACGCACCTGCCTGAGGGTTTCCTTTGCACGCTCTTTTCGGAGTTCGCTGTTAAACTCCTCCATCTCTACTTCCTGGTTGTGATCTTCCATCAGATGATCAAGAGCAACATCAAGACGTGATTCAAAGTTAGCAACCTTACTTCTCACATTGTGCAGAAAGTCATCCATCGTTTCAAGCAGTTCATCCCTGTTAAGCTGATGCAAAGCCTTATTTACATTTTGAACATACCGGCTTCTTCTCAATTTTTCTTTAGACTCCCGGATTAGCCGGTAGTGTTCTTTGTATTCCTCTTTCAGCCGATCGCGATTGCTTTGATTTTCGCTGCTCATGATTTTTCATTTTTACGTTTTCGTACGTGATTTACCAACAGTTTTGCCAGATTCGCTTTTTTCAGCCGACTTCTCTTCGATCTCAACATCTTTCTTTTTAGCGGGTTCGCTGTCTTCACCGCTCATTTCTGTCTTAAATTGCCTCACCAGTTCCTGGGCGCGTAATTTTTCAGCATTGGCTTCTATCTCCATTGTATCTGTATCAACACTTTCAAGAGCTATTTCCATTCGGGCTTCGTTTTTGGCCGTCTGTTCATTAAGCCTGTTCATCATTTCGTCGTAGGTCTGGTCCAGACCACCCACCTCAAATTGCTCCAGTGTATCGGCAATCTTTGCCTGCCATTCAGCCCGCTCACTTGCACGCAGTGCTTCCCGTGCATCACGAATTTTCCGGTCTTTCTCTCTCATGAAAGCCTGTTTCACTTTCAGTGATTTTTCATATGCCTGCTCTGCGAATTTCAGCTGTTCTTTGGACTGAGCAAGATTATCCCTGGCTTTTTCAAGCTGCATGGCATAGCCTTCAGCAAGATCATCACGATCTGCCTGGATAGCTGATTTAATTCTCGACGTTGCCTCCTGGATCATTTTCTCATACTTCTTCACCTCCTTACTCAACATCACAACATTCGCTTTAACCGTTGCAATATTTTCATTCATCTGGGGAATCTGATCGTTTAATTCCCGGATATTCTGTTCCAGAATTAATTTTGGATCCTCCATTGAACTGACAAATCCGCCAAACATGGATTTAATGGCTCGTATAAATCGTTGAAACATAAATTGTATATTTAATTAGAATTGTAGCCTCTTTAGTCGTAAATATAGTTGAAAGTTACAGGAAATCAACTTTTTAGCAATTCTGATTCCTCATACTCATGTATTCCCATCTTGTCAATCCTGCTATAGATTAACGAACCGGACTCTAATCTGTTTTCTGATATAGAGATTGAATTTAAAAATATTTCATCTGTAGTACTCAACTTTTCTTTCTTGTTCGTAAAAAGTGTTGCAATTGTTTCATTTTCTGCAACTTTATTGCCAAGTTTTTTATGTAAAGTATAGCCAGCAGAAGGATCTGCTCTATCTTCCTTGGCCCTTCTGCCCGCACCAAGCTCTACAGCTGCCATTCCTAAGTTAAATGTATTCATATCAGAAATATACCCGGATTTTTTCGCTTTTACTTCCAGGCTGTATTCTGCCAGTGGATAACTCTCAGGATTTTTTATCACTTTGGTATCTCCATCCTGTTCTTCTACAATGTCCAGAAATTTTTGATAGGCACTCCCATTTTCAATCGCTTTGCGACTCATTTCAATGCCTTCAGAAACACTTTCCGCCTTATCTCCCAGATATATCATAGTACCGGAAAGCAGATGCACCAGTTTGATGACATCTTTGGGTCCCTCACCCCGCAGGCACTCAATACTCTCTTTCACCTCCAGCCAGTTTCCGACAGCATACCCAAGCGGCTGATCCATATTTGTAAGGTAAGCAATCGTCTCTTTTCCGAATTTTTCACCAATAGTAACAAGAGTTTGGGCCAGTTCCAGTGCATCTTCCTGTTTTTTCATAAAAGCACCCGACCCCACTTTTACGTCCAGTACCAATGCATCAATCCCTTCAGCCAGTTTTTTACTCATAATGCTGCCGGCAATCAGCGGTATCGACTCAACAGTTGCTGTTACATCACGCAGTGCGTACAGGCGTTTATCGGCAGGAGCAATCTCTTCTGTCTGACCAACCAAAACCAGGTTTTGCTTCTTCAGAATCTCTTTGTATCTCTTCAGATCCACATCGACCGTAAATCCCGGAATAGATTCCAGCTTGTCGAGTGTGCCGCCTGTATGTCCGAGTCCTCGTCCCGATATCATGGGAACAGGCACACCGCATGCTGCTACAACAGGTGCCAGAATGAGTGAAAGTTTATCACCCACTCCGCCTGTTGAATGTTTATCAACTTTTTTACCCGGTACCTCGCTCAAATCCGCAACAATGCCCGAATGAAGCATTGCATTTGTGAGATTGGCGGCCTCTTCATCATTTAATCCGTTTAAATAGGAAGCCATTAAAAAAGAACTCATCTGGTAATCGGGGATTGAATCTTCGGTATAGGATTGTACCAGGTAATTAATCTCATCTTGAGATAGAGATTCTCTATTCCTTTTTTTTCGAATCAGCGTAACTGTATTAAACTCTTTGGCCATCTTTGATAAAAAATTCAATTCAATATATTTGTATCATATATTATTGAAATTATCACTCTTTTAATAATTATTTGCACGCGCAGACCAGGTAATTTAAATAATGATACATAACTTTAATGCATTCCGAAATTAAACTCCTTGCCGATAAAAACATCTATCTTTTGGAGCATTCTCTTCCTCCGGCAGTTTCACTTACTACATTTAACCCGGAAAACGGTCTTCCTTATGATACTTGCCACTTCGATGCACTTTTTGTAAGAACCGTGACTCAGATTAATAAGAGTACCCTGCCCGATCCCGGCAAGCTAAAGCTGATAGCCAGCAGTTCTGCGGGAATTGATCATATTGATACAGATTATCTGGATTCACACAATATAGCATTCGCTCATGCACCCGGAAACAATGCCAGGTCTGTTGCCGAGTACGTCAGTACTGCTCTCTTCCTGTGGGCATCAAAGCGTAACAAAAGTCTTAAAGAGATGAGTATTGGGATTATCGGAGCCGGCCATGTGGGACGGTCACTTATCACACTTCTAAAAAATCTTAACCTGAACTTTTATTGTTACGATCCTCCGAGAGCCAATCTCGACAAGACATTCAAAAGCTGTTCCAAAGAAAAAGTGCTGTCTGCTGATATTTTAACCTTTCATGTCCCACTGACCCGAAATTGGAAATATGCCACCGAAAAATGGCTTAACAGGGATATTTTAAAAAACAACTCATTTGAGTTAGTCATAAACACTTCCCGAGGAGGAGTTGTGGACGAAAATGCAGTTATTGATTTCAAAAAAAGGGGCCGTGTGAATGATTTCGTTTTCGATGTTTGGGAGAACGAACCCGGTTTCAGTAGAGAATCTGCAGCAAATGCTTTTATCGCAACACCCCATATAGCAGGGTATTCTCATCAATCAAAATGGCGGGCAACCTGCATGATTACAAAAAATCTTTGTAAATTATTTTCACTTCCGGTTCCGGATTTTACCTTTCCTTACCGGGCTGCAGATGCTCCGCAGCCTCAATTACATTTTACAGGTTCCGAAAATCTCTCTGAGGTTCTTAAAAGCGTGCACCCTATTTGTGATTATGACTGTAAACTGAGGCAAATTATAGATTCGGATCTTCCGCATAAAAGGAGAGAGTTTTCAAAACTTAGAACAGAGGTCCCATTCAGACATGAGTTTAGCGAGATATCTCTTCCGGAGGCAATACTCAAAAAGTACCCGGCTCTGCTGAAATTAGGCTTCCGGTCAGATTCTGAATAGCGATTTTGCAGTTTTGGTTGTCATCTCTGCCAGTACTTCGAGAGACAGCCCTTTTAATTCAGCAAGTTTTTCTGCTGTATATTTCACAAATGCCGGCTCATTTCTCTTGCCGCGATGAGGCTCAGGTGACAGGTAAGGGGCATCTGTTTCAAGAATAAATTTTTCCAGCGGGAGCTGATCCACTACTTTATCGACACCGGCATTTTTAAAAGTGAATACTCCGCCAACACCAAGGTGCAAGCCAAGATCAAGAGCCCGTTCTCCCTCTTCCCTGCTTCCTGTAAAACAGTGCCATACTCCGGTCAGATTGCCATCCTGCTCTTCCTCAATAAGGTCCAGAAGGTCGGTTGTACTTTCCCTGTTATGCAGCACAATGGGTTTTTTTACAGACTTCGCCACCTCGCAATGTATGCGCAGGCTCTTTTTTTGATCTTTTATATAATCCTTGCTCCAGTAATAGTCCAGGCCGGTTTCTCCAACAGCTATAAAATCTTCTCTGTTGCAGTAATCGTACAATTTCTGTTCATCCAGCGGCCGGTTTCCTGCCACATTACAGGGATGGATCCCCGCCATTTTGTGGAATCTAATTTCAGGATGGTTCAGCTTTTCCATCTCTTCAATGGAGCTCCAGTCAATAGCCGGGAGTATGATCTGTTTTACACATGCTTCAGCAGCTCTTTGTAAAACCTCTTCCATGTCTTCTTCAAACTGTTCAAGGTAGAGATGGCAATGGGTGTCAATCAGCGTCACTGTGGATTGTAATGAGTTTCATTCAGTTAAAAAATAAATGTAACGAAATAAGCAATGCGTATCAGATTTCAGGAAGAAATCTTTAAACGAAACGCCTTCTACTCTTCTGCTTTTTCAAAAACTCTTACATAATCCACAAGCATACTTTGCGGAAAAACAGTGCTTGAATCCGGATTACCCGGCCAGTTTCCACCAACGGCCAGGTTAAGAATCAGGTGAAATTGTTCATTAAAAGGGTAATTTTCCGGTTCGAGGTCTTCCGGTTGTATTGTATGATATTGTTCGCCATCAACATACCAGCGAATTTCATCCTCTTCCCACTCGATGCTAAAGAGATGAAAATTTTCCGAAAACTTTCCGCTATCAAGGCTGTAGGTAGAGGTTCTTGATCTGTTCTCCGGCCAGTCTTGTCCAAAATGAACAGTTCCGTGCACTGTTGACGGCTGATGCCCTACCAGCTCCGTAATATCTATTTCGCCGCTTTTAGGCCACCCTCCGAATACTTCTTCAGTTGGCAGCATCCAGATAGCCGGCCACATACCCTGGCCTTCCGGAAGTTTTGCCATAATCTCAATTTTTCCAAACTTCCAGTCACCTTTATTAATTGTCCGGATTCTGGCTGATGTATAATTTCTTCCCTCGAACGACTCCTCGAGAGCTGTAATATGAAGCAGGCCATCTTCAAGAAATACATTTTCCTCGCGGTCGGTATAGTACTGCAATTCATTGTTGCCCCAGCCGACTAAACCGAATTGCGACCCGGTTCCAAATTGGAATGACCATTTGTCCGTTTCAAGTTGATCTGCTTCAAACTCGTCTGACCAGACAAGATTCCAGACTTCACTCGGTTCATTGTTGGGATCATCACCTACCGGATCAGTTCCATCTCCACTTGATGTGCCGCAGGAATTAAAAAGAAGTGCGGTCGCTAGCAAAATTAGTGCAATCTTCAATTGATTTTTCATGTCAAATAGTTATTTAATTTTTCTTGAATATACGTTTGCCTCCACTAACCGGCAAGTCCGGTCAGGTTTTAAAAACTGTTTACCTCATAATTTTATTACTTATTATAAATAAAAAAATATTCTGGACTTGCTACACAACCAAAATAACTTGTAATTCTAAGCTCTGTTACTGGATAAAAACATCAATACTCAAAGAATTATTTGTTATTCAAAAATTAATAGCAGAAGAATTCTGCTTACCCAAGCTGTATTATAAAAACCGGTTGTCCATAATATTAACAGCCAACCGGTTAATTAGGTTAATGGCGAGAATGATGCGATTGTTCTTCTGTGGCATCAGAAACTAAGGATTTCGATCCATTCGTGGAAAAATGATCCATCGACAATATAATTTGTTCTTCGACCCACTGTTCAAAAAGCGGATGGGGTGCAAATCCTTCTCCATTATGTTCAAATTCAAGATCCGAAAGCCACCGGTTGGCATGCCCTCCGTGGGTGGTTCTGGCCGGAATAACTATTGCGGTTCCGCCTCCTTTTGAAGCTTCTTTTACCATATTGCGAATCCCGGCAATATGCTTATCGCGCAGGTCTGGCCAATCTTCTCTCCATGTTCCATATTGAATATCACGGAACTGTACTCCTTTTTCTCCCGCTTTCATTTTCATATGTGAAGCAATCCTGGAGAGGTTATTTTCCCAGTGTTTGTTGGCTTTGTCACTTCCTGTACCATGGCCAATTAATATAACAGTCTCTTTCCCGGGTTCTTTGCTCAAACCCATGGCCCGGTCGAGCAGTGCCTCAGCAAAAAGTGGCGATGCCTCAAGCCCGCCGAGGGAATAAAATGCACTTCCGCTTATGATTCTCTGCGGCGGAGCACCACTGCCGTGGCCGTGACCGTGACCGAAATGTTCATTCAGACCCAAAACATATTCCGTGCCATCCCTGAAGCTGGACTCAAGCGAAAAAACACGAACAACGGTTATCGCTTTTGCCCCTCTCTTCTCGAGTTTTCGGATGGCCCGCTCCATTACCAGTGGATCAGCCATACTGAATGCATGCTCAATCATGTACTCATCCTGAAGAGATTCAACGGCGTCCATCATTCTGCGATTCCACACATAGTCCGATCCGTGCGGCATGAATACCACGCCCAAATTTTCTTTGGTTACAGGAAGAAATTGATTCGCCTGCTTTTCAAGCCAAAGCGTGACATTTTTATGCGGTGTGATATCTTTTCCGCTGAATGCTGCATTGTATTTGGATACAATCCCGGATAGCTGCGCTGAAAATGACATCATCCCGTCAAGCTTGCGGGTCATATCAAATGGAATGACAACCGGTTTCAGACCTTCACTTTTAATTGAAACCAGTTCTTCATCCAGAAGCTCGCCGGATGACCGGGACTCCTCTTCAAAATCACCGTAAACCACAATTGATTCCCTTCCAAATGAATATTTACCGTCGTTCAGGGAGAGCAGGTAGCGAATATCTTCTTCTATTCCCTTCCTTTCATCTGCTGACTTTGCGCCCGAAGCAACAAGTACCAGGGCCTCATTTTCAGGATCTTCACTCAACCCTGCAATCCGGTCTGCAAGAAGTTCAGCCGTTAGGTAATTTCGTGACATGGTTTCCGCCACCGTAACCGGTAAGTTTGTAACAGGCTGGCCGCCGGTTCCATTAAGCATGTTTACCGCATGTTTATAGAGCGGATGGTGCGAAGAAAGAAACAGCGGTATCACCACCATTTCATCCGCTCCCATATTTTCAAGTTTTTCTATCCCCTCTTTCAGGAAGCGTTCTGTTTCTTCATTCGTGATAATTACCAAACTTGAGGGATATTCTCCGGCGAACTCCTGGTGAATGTCACGCACTTCCTGATTTCCCATAAAACCGCGATCGGGAGATATCACCAGAAAACCGGTACCCCCGGAACTCTTCGCAAAAATTCCTGCCGCAGCACTCATAAATAGTATAAGAACCGCCAAAAACATCTTTAATGATTTCATAATCTCATATAATTTTTATTTTTATTTACTTAAAAAAATAGTGATCTGCACTTGCAGTCATTTTTTATTCCAGGTCACGCAGATTTTCAATTTGCTGAATCGCATACCGAAAGGTATAATGCCGTGCATCCGGCCTGGTCTCCGAATTGGCAAATTCGTCGGTTGATGTATCGGGATTGCCCCGGTAGTAACTGAGAATTTCCATTTTCGCATAGTGATTGCCGTCTCCCGTTTGAAGCACTATGGTAACCTCCTCAATCGGAAGGATAGCGTTTTGCGGAGTAGCCCCGCCAGTGTAATTGTACCAGCCGTTGCCGCTACCTTTAGGAATGGCAAGTATTTCATCACTGTCCTCTGCATAGCCTGTTGAAGGTGCAATTTCTACTTCATCAAATGGAACATCCAGAAGAAGTGCGCCGCCCTCTCCGGGACCGCTGATGCCGCTGTTTATCAATATAGTGGTTCCACGGATGGCTATATCCCATTCTGTAGTTGCCGAGTCGGCATGAGCCACTTCCTGACCAGATCTCAAGCTGAAAAACGAAAACTGTCCGTCTGCGCCCCTGGCATCAAAATCTTCTACAAGGTTCACATTTACATCCGAAACCGGCTCATCGCTTACACCGGTTGTACTGTCACTACATGCTGTTATAATCAGCAAAAGTGATACGATAATGATTGTGTTGATGGTATACTTGTTCATTATTTTTTGCTTATTTGATTATGGATTGATTATTTCGATTACTGTTTATTAAAAAATTATTCCTGCAATAACCGGTTTTACCGGCAACACCCTGCATGAGATAGATTCTTCCTAAATTTCAACTGTTACCTGCGTATACCAGAGGCGTCCCGCCAGGTAGGGCTGGTTGATATCGGTGTGGTTCAGAAGGTTATCTGCGCCTGCCTGTATGGTAAACATGCTGCCTAATTTTCGTGAAACGGCAAGATTCCATACGGTATACCCGGGTGCACTTTCACCGTCATCATCTACAAAACCGTTACCATTACTGTCGAAAAGACCATAACCGCCTCTCAGGATGCCCCGGATATTGGCACCCCATCCGCTTTCATTTTCATAAAACAGTTTCACATTGCCTGAGTGAGTTGAACGGTTAAACATTGGTTGAAATGACGTTTCCGTTCTCTCTACAACTTCTCCCTGTTCATTTTGAACACGTCTTTCCCGTTCAATTTTTCGTCGGGCATCAAGGTATTGGTAGCCCAGCGATCCAGTTAGATTACGATTAAAATTCAGGCGCAGTTCTGTTTCAATTCCCTGGGTAAATACTTCATCCACATTGAAATAGGTGAATACGGACTGACCATTTGTTTTACGGGCAACCGGAGCTGTTTCGATCAGATCGCTTACATTATTTCTGAACAGGTTTACCCTGACTCTTGTGAAATCGAGCGGGTTCATGTCAAATCCAAAATTAACTGCCCATGATGATTCTGCACTAATCTCTTCAAGGCTTGTGACAGGGATAAGAACCCGGCTGATATTTCCTTCCTGCTGCAGACGGCTGAGCCCTTCAGCTACCGTACTATGCCCGAACACACTGTAACCGGCTGTAGCATTGGTGAAATCCAGAAAGAGCTGGCGGAACTCAGGCGCCTTGAAACCTCTTCCTGCCGATGCGCGGAATTGAATCCAATCGGCCGCTTTGTAGCGTGATGAAAGTTTGGGGCTTACCTGGGCACTGTATTCGCTGTGGGCATCAAAACGAAGTCCGCCGGTAATTTCAAATCGTTGAGACGGTGTCCAGCTGTGCTGGGCAAATAGGAAACGGGTGGTGAAGTCGGGCTGGCCCGGAAAGCGTTCCGACTCAAGGTTTTCAAAAATGGCCCCCGCCCCAATCATGGAGTGGTGGCGATTATCCCAGCGGTAACCTGCCTGGAGCTCGGGCATATTGTAGTATTGCTTAAATGTAGTGGAGTTATGAACATCGCCTGATTCACGAAAGCGCTGTTTACTCTCAGCTTTGTAAAAGCTGGTCATCCAGTCAAAACTGATATCCACCCTTTCAGCCGGCGTAAAATGAACGGATGGCCTTACAATAAAATCTTCTCTTGAATCATCCGAATTCAGAATCCGGGTAAAATCTTCATTTTCAACGATGGATCCAAGGTTACGCTGCGACTCAGTGAAGTACCGTATGTCCGTATCAACACGTAACCGGTCAGACAATTCCAGGGATGTTTTGTAATTCAGAGTATAATTGTCAAATTCGGGAACTGTTTGTGAAACAGACCGGGGATTCAGCTTGTATCCGCCCGAGCTGTGCCTGTTCAGAGAAAAGTCGTTCTCCCATTTATCCGTATTAAGCGACAAGTTGCCGTTCAGGTCAAGTGTGTTGTTTTCACCGTAGCGTGTTGATAAACCGGCCGAGAGCGGGTCATTGCTATTTCGGGTGATGATGTTGATCACACCGGCCAATGCATCACTTCCCCAAAGGGCTGAAGAGGGCCCCTTTACAATTTCAATTTGTTCCACATCGCGAACAGTAACCCGGGTAAGGTCGAGCGTTCCGGCAGTCCGGCCAATAACCGGGTTGCCATCAATCATCACAAGAGTATAGTCGGGGTCAAAACCCTGTACCTGGATTCCGGTTCCGTGATCATTCACAATCTGCATTCCGGTCTGCTCACTCAGAATATCACTAAGCCTCATGCTCCCGGAATTCCGAATTTCATCTCCGTCTACCACCGTTACCGGGATGCTGACCTCTTCAATATCTCTTTTGGTGCGTGTAGCCGTAACAACTACCGTGTCTGATTCATATATTACCTCCTGCAATGTGATATGTAAAGCCTTGCCGGCAACTTTTTGCCTGTCGAGATCCAAAACCCGGGCTCTGTAGCCAATCCGTGTAATCAAAAGTTTTAATCCTTTATCCGAAATTGAATCCAGGTTTAATCTGAACTGACCTTCTTCATCACTGGTGGTTGCGATATCTGAACCCTTAATTTGAATATGAGCATCTTTAAGCGATTCGCCATTTTCATTCGTAACCAGACCCTGCAGCATTTGTGCCTTCAGCGGTATTGAAACCAGAAAACAGAATAATCCCGTTAATAAAAACTTGCCTAAATACAGTATCATAGAAGAAATTGCTTGTCATTATCTGTAATGAAAGTGTGTTAAATTTATTTAGACTTATTCTAAACTATCAAGGCGGGGATCCGGTTTTCTTTAAAAAATCAGGATAAGAAAAGGGCGCAATTAATGGGTCAAGACTATAATAAAAATAAAATTATTGTATTAAATAATTGAATTTATTTCAATTATGCCGAACTTTTTTGTTCTGAAATTTTCACACCGATGCAATTGTCAGCCAGACGCGAATCTTAATTTTTTTCACTCTTCTTTTATCAATTTGTGAATGCTTTCCGAAACTTAGACGAGCTCATTTACCAGTTGCAGAATTATCTGTTAGTCATGACCCTTTCTTTTCATTCCTGAATAAAATTTTTTCTACATGACTATCACTTTATTTCGCAGAGTTTGATAGTATTCTATGATTTGCGCATTGAAACCGTTTATCTCTCTTCCGAATGATATCGATATAAAAGCCGGATAACACCTGCTGATACCGTTTTCATCTTAAAACCATACTCATTTAAAACATTTTGCAGACGGTGCTTATGGTTCACTGCAACACCTCCTGTAAATCCCACCTCCTTTACAGGAAATTCATGATGGATCATTAAATGCTGATGAACAAACTCGTGAAATGCAACTTCAACATAATTGTACAGCGATTCCGGGCAATTACCACTCAGTATGCTTCCTGCGATCCCGCCAAGATATTTACTCCCTGCATTCTCAACATAGAGGTATTGATAAACAGTTTCCATCTTCAACTCCGGCTGAACCAACTTTATCCAGGATCTTATCTCCTCAGACATATTATCTCGTAAATAATCTTTTAAAATGTGTTTTCCGATATCAGCAGCGCTTCCTTCATCACCCAAAATGTAGCCCAGCGGGGGAACCTGGTTGCTCAGCTCGCCTCCTTTCATAAGCCCTGATCCCGAACCTGTTCCCAGGATGGCGGCAATGCCCGGCTCATTGCCAAAAAAAGCGCGTCCGGCACCACAGAGATCGCTTCGAAACTCAGCAGGCACATCCGGAAACAGAGAGTTGAGCAGTTCTCTTACCGGTTCCGCCTTCTCATAATTCAGGCAGCCTGCACCGTAAAACCATATCATTTCCGGCTTCAAATGCCCAATTGCCTGTTTCAATTCTTTTGATCTGAGTTCCGGATCGAGATAAAACGGATGCAATCCCTCCGTCTTCAGATAAACGGGGTTTCCATTTTCAGCATAACACCAATCGGTTTTGGTACCCCCGCTGTCAGCAATAAGAATTCTCATATACTTTCTCTTTATTCTCATTTTGTATCCGTAAAACTTTAATAACCTGAAGAAAATCAGAAATTCCAACTATTTGATCATCTTCTTTTTATTCATCTGAATGAAAGTTTGAATATTTCAATTTCATAGATATACTTACAACCAATTAAACAGATCCTGCCCCTATTTTATGCACGACATTGATAAAGTTGCCAAAAAACTACAACCGTATTATTCAAAATTTAATGTGGCAAACCGTCTTCTTTTTACCGGCCACTCCCACCAGGCCTGGCCGAATGTGGCTTTCGAAGGAGTAAATGAGTATCTGGAGTTAGTTGCAGAAGAGGTAGACCTAAAATGGGAAATGGCGTTTGAAAAAACTGAGATTCTTCGCGAATACTTACGAAACTATTACGATGATCCCGATGGATTATACTGCCGTGAACAGAATACACATGTTCTCCTGGTTTCATGGCTCTCATCTCTCGATCTCAAAAACAAGCCAAAAATAGTAACCACAGATGGTGAATTTCATTCCCTCTACCGCCAGCTCCGCAGGCTTGAAGAGGAAGGGATAACAGTACTGAGGCTCAGTCACCACCCATCTGATCGTCTCTATGATGAGATCAAGAAAAACCTCGACCACGAAACATCTGCTGTGATGTTATCAAGGGTGTACTTTGAGTCGGCCCGTATCAATACCAAACTGAAAGAGATTGCTCAACTCTGCAGAGAGTATGACGTACCCCTGATGATCGATGACTATCATGGCACCAATGTTGTTCCCTTATCTGTTCGTGAATCCGGACTTGAAGACTGTTACCTGATGATCGGCGGATACAAATACCTGCAATGGGGTGAAGCCAACTGCTTTTTACGATTTCCTGAAGATTGCAGGTTTCGGCCGGTCGTTACCGGTTGGTTTTCATCTTTTCAAACTCTGGATCATCCGCGCAGTTATGAGCCAGTCTCTTTTGATGATGGAGACCAGCGTTTTGCGACGGGTACATATGATCCGGTTTCGCAATTCAGGGCTGCTGCAGTTGTCAGGTTTTTTGAAGAACAGGAACTTACCCCGGAGCTGCTTTCAACCCAGTACCGTGCCCAGGTCAGCTATCTCCGTGATCTTTTTTCTTCATTGGATATCGATAAAAACCTTGTACGGCTTACCCACAACGATCCCATCGGTCAAACCGGCGGATTTCTTTCTCTCACTTCAGATCACGCACGCAACCTGCGCAGAATGTTGCTCGACCTCGGTGTTTTTACTGATGCAAGAGACCGGATACTGCGCATCGGACCCGCGCCATACACCACTAAAAGCCAGTGCAAACAGGTTATAGAGGCTTTAAAAGCCTGTTTAAAAAAAATTGAATAAAAACTGTAAGTAATTGCCCATTTCTGTATCATACATATATCTAACATATAGTACAGTGTGACATACTATTGTCACCCATCCTGTTTATATTTGATTAAATTCTAAGAAAAATTCACAAACAACACGATTATGTCTTCAAATAAGAACGACCGTCAAAAATCACTAGAAATTGCTGTCGGGCAGATAGAAAAGCAGCATGGAAAAGGAACCATCATGAGATTGGGTGATTCTCCTATCAGGCAAATTGATGTCATATCCACCGGATCGATTATGGTGGATTATGCGCTGGGAGTAAGAGGGCTTCCCAGGGGAAGAGTCACCGAAATTTTCGGGCCGGAAGCCAGCGGTAAAACAACACTTGCTTTACAAACCATAGCTGAGGCTCAAAAAGCCGGGGGATATGCGGCCTTTATCGATGCTGAGCACGCTTTTGATCCCAAATATGCCAAAAATCTCGGGATTAATACGGATGAATTGCTTGTATCACAACCAGATAGCGGTGAACAGGCACTTGAAATTACTGAAACCCTGATTCGTTCAGGCGCACTGGACGTTATTGTAGTGGATTCGGTTGCTGCGCTTGTACCCCGCGCTGAACTGGAGGGTGAAATGGGTGATTCGCATATGGGACTCCAGGCCCGCCTGATGTCGCAGGCTCTCCGAAAAATTACCGGGATAGTCAGTAAAACGAGAACAGCATGCATCTTTATCAATCAGATCCGTGAAAAAATCGGGGTAATGTTTGGAAACCCGGAAACCACAACCGGCGGCCGGGCACTTAAATTTTACAGCTCCGTCCGTGTGGATATACGCAGGATAGGGTCTATTAAAAAAGGTGATGAAGTGCTTGGCAACCGGACAAAAGTGAAAATTGTCAAAAACAAAGTTGCGCCGCCGTTTAAAGTTGTTGAATTCAATATTCTCTACGGAAAAGGAATATCAAAAATATCAGAAATCCTGGATCTTGCTGTAGAATATGACATCATTGAAAAACGGGGCAGCTGGTACCGCTATGATGGTGATCCCATTGGACAGGGCACGGATGCCGCGATCCAGTTTCTTGAAGAAGATCCGAAGCTGACCGCAAATATTGAACAAATTGTACGCGAAAAACTGATGCCGGATGAATTTGAGGAAACAGAAGAACCAAAAGAAGATAAATCCAAAGAGAAAGAACCTGTAAGCTAGACAAAAAAATTCTATCACTCTGAAAATTTTCATGATAACTACAAAAGAATCACATAACAGTTGATTAAATCTTTTGACAAATCATACAGAAAAACCGGATAATGCCCGCCTTTCACTGCCTGTGAAAATTTCGGGTATAACTCCTCAGAAAAAAAACAAAAATCGTTACTCACTTTTCAGTGAAGAGCAGTTTATATGCGGAGTTTCGGCTGATACGCTTTTAAAGTTTAACATCCAATCAGGCAAAGAGCTTACACCCAGGCTATATACTAAAATCGTTCATGAAGAAGAGTTACAAAAGATTAAATCTTATCTTCTGAACTTATTATCAAGAAGGGATCATTCTGCCGGAGAGCTAAAGCTAAAAGCTGCCAAAAAGGGCTTTGACAGATCTTTAACCGGGCAAATAATCGATGAACTTCAAGAATCGAACTACGTAAATGATCAAAAGTTTGCAGATGTGTATGCCCGGGAAAAATCACGACTGAACAAATGGGGGCCACAAAAAATAAAATCAGAGCTTTATAAAAAAGAAATTAAGTCGTGCTATATTGAAGATGCTATAAAGAAACTGAACGAAAGTTTGGACCAAAGACAGATTTGTGTAGATTTAGTTTCTAAAAGAAAAAAAACTTTCCTTCGGGAAAAAGACTTATATAAGCGAAAACAAAAAATTTTTGCTTACCTGAATCGCAAAGGATTTTCAACACAGACAATTATCTCTGCAACCAAAGATTTGAGCCGAATCCTGGATGTTTAAAAATCTTACTATAGAAAAAGTTTTCCGGTTTGTGATAGGGCTGGCCATTCTATGGCTGATCGGTATATTGCTATACAATTTCATAAACCTGGTCACATACGCAATCATAGCCATGATCTTCAGCTATGCGCTGGACCCGATCGTAAACCGTATGCAGGCCAGCGGAATGAACAGAACCCTTGCAATCACAATAACCCTCTCCACCGTTTTTCTTGTGGTCGTATGGGTATCTACTTCGATCATTCCTATCGTAGCCGGACAAATGGCAACTCTGTTCCAGCAACTTAATATTGAGAACCTGAGGTTTATAGCTGAACAGATTGAAAATAAAATAACCGCTGATTTTGATTTTGTACCGCCCGGCTTCCTGATGGAAAATGTTTACACTACTATCGAAAACTTTGTCGATATAAGAAATTTCACCAACATTCTCGGTGACATGATTGGCCTCTTCACAAACATTTTCTCTGCCTTCCTGGTAATTCCGTTTGCTACGTTTTTCTTTTTGAAAGACGGAAGTAAAATCCGGCGTCAGCTGCTTACACTTGTACCGAACAAATATTTTGAGACCACCCTCAGCCTGATTGATAAAATAGAGACCCGGCTTGGTTTTTACTTTCGCAGCGTGATCATTCAGTGCACTCTTGTAGGGTTCTTTTCCTGGCTCGCATTGATGGTTGCAGGTCTGAATAATGCAGCATCCGTCGGTATTACCATTGGAATTGCCAACTCAATTCCATACTTCGGCCCGATTATCGGATATCTTTTATCCACTGTAATTTCAATTATTGAAACCGGAGATTTTTCGCTTGTTCTGCCCTGTATTTTGGCTGTTCTCTCGGCCCAGATCATTGATAATGTTATACTTCAGCCACTTATTTTTTCAAAATCAGCTGATATTCACCCAGTAGCAATACTTTTCATCATACTGATAGGTGCGCAGACAGCCGGCATTATCGGCATGCTTGTTGCCATACCGATTGCTACCACGATAAAGATTACCGTAAACCAGCTGAGATGGAGCATTAACAATTATTATGTATTCAGAATAGACAACCACCAGAATTCAGAAGCGGGATTACCCTCTCAAAGAAATCCCTAGCTGCTAAACCGCGTGAGTTCTTACCTTCTTTATGTTAAATTGATCTGCGAAATTCCGTGATCAATTCCCTATCTTTAAGCTGCAAATTCTGAAATAACTTCATTATTCCTTTTGAAAAATATTGTTGTATTCGCCTCGGGTTCCGGCACCAATTTCCAGGCTATTATAGACTCGGTTAAATCCGGAAAAATTAATGCAAATATCTCTGGGTTAATCGCAAGCAAATCGGATATCGGTGCCACCGGCAGGGCTGAGAAAGCCGGTGTTCCGGTAGCAGTTATCCCGCCCGGTTCTGAATCATTTAAAAGCGATCTTGAAGATCAGCTTCGTGAATGGCAGCCCGACCTGATCGTACTCGCCGGTTATCTTGCCAAAATCCCAAAGAACATTCTGGACAAGTATTCCGGCAAAATTATCAACATTCATCCGTCACTCTTACCAAAATACGGAGGGAGTGGATTTTACGGATCACGGGTTCACCAGGCTGTTATAAGATCGGGTGACATTGAAACCGGCTGCACCGTACATATTGTGACAGAGGAATATGACCAGGGGCCTGTTCTCGCTCAAAAGAAAGTACCGGTAAAGCCCGGCGACACAGCTGCTGATCTTGCCAACCGGGTTCTGAAAGAGGAACATAAGTTATTAACTGAAGTAATCTCTACAATCATTAACAATTAAATTTTACTCTTCGTGGCATTAAAACCATTAGACTCACTTTCCGAAAAACCATTAAAAATTAAACGGGCACTTCTGTCAGTATCCGACAAAACGGATATCACTGTATTAGCTTCTGCACTCCACGAAAACAGTGTTGAACTGATATCAACGGGTGGCACAGCAAAAAAAATCAGGGATGCGGGTCTTCCTGTTACGGATGTAAGTGATGTAACCGGGTTCCCGGAGTGTCTTGACGGGAGGGTAAAAACGCTTCACCCTGCAATCCACGGAGGATTACTAGCCAGAACAAGCTACCAGCCGGATCTGGATGAACTGAATCAATTGGGAATTCAACCAATTGAGCTGGTTGTGGTTAACCTCTACCCTTTCAGGGAAGTAATTTCAGAGGGAAATGTAACCCCTGCCATCGCAACGGAGTATATAGATATTGGCGGACCAACCATGGTCCGTGCTGCCGCAAAAAATTTCGCTCATGTCTGTATTTTAAGTAATCCCAGCCAGTATAGTGATTTCATATCAGAGCTGAACAACTCGAAAGAGATCTCATTTGCAAGCAGACGCCGTTTTGCCAGAAATGGATTTGAACATACAGCTGAATACGATTCAGCAATCAGCAACTATATGGCTGAAGTTGACCATCTTGATGTTCCCGCCCGGTTTAGTATATCACTTCCAAAATCAGGTTCTTTGAGGTATGGTGAAAATCCTCATCAGAAAGCAGCTGTTTATGGCTCACAGTCACAATATATCGACTGTTTTCATGGCAAAGAACTGAGTTACAACAACTATCTGGATATAAACTCTGCCCTGGCGCTCATGAGAGATTTAGGAGATAAACAACCAGCTGCAGCTATTTTCAAACATACGGTTCCGTGCGGTGTAGCTGTTGACGATAGCTTGTCGGGTGCATATAAAAAAGCTTTTTCAACAGACAGGCTTTCTCCTTTCGGGGGTATTGTAATCGTCAATCAAAAACTCGATCTGGAAACAGCACGGGAGATTGATAAAATTTTCACTGAGATTATTCTGGCTCCCGAATTTGATGAAGAATCACTTAAAATCCTTTCTCAGAAAAAAAACAGGCGATTGGTAAGAATCAAACAGTTCCCTTTCGGGCAAAACTCAATGCAAATCAAATCTGTTTTTGGCGGATTACTTCTGCAGGAAGAGGATATTCAATTGTTTGATGAAACTATTTTTAAAGTAGTTACTTCCCGTAAACCCACCGATGCCGAAAAAGAAGACCTGATTTTTGCATGGACAATTGTAAAACACGTTAAATCAAATGCTATTGTTTATGCAAAGAACAAGCAAACGCTCGGTATTGGAACAGGACAAACCAGCCGTGTAGACAGTTCAGAAATAGCTGTACAAAAGGCGGGGAAAGAAAACCTCTCTTTAGAAAACTGTGTTATAGCATCCGATGCATTCTTTCCTTTTCCGGACGGTATAAAAACAGCAGCAGATGCCGGAGCAATTGCGGTGATTCAGCCGGGTGGCAGTATTCGTGATGACCAGGTTACCGAAACAGCGGATAAGTATAACATGACAATGATTTTCACAGGAATGAGGCATTTCAAACATTAATTCCGGAAATAATTAGGCTATATTTTTTTCTCAAAATAAAGTTAAATTCGCAAATACAGTTGTAAACTTGTATTTTTGCCTGTTGCCCCAAATCTTTAAAATTTACAGAGTATACCAATGTCGGAAACTGCAGTGCAGACCCAGCCAAAAACGAAAAAAAATTCGACGAAAAAAGGTCTGTTCGATTTTTTATATACAGATATAGCCATCGATCTCGGAACCGCTAATACACTGATATATTCCAGGAGTCATGGAATTGTTTTAAATGAGCCCTCTATCGTTGCACTTAATAATGATAACGTGCCTGTTGCAACCGGACACGAAGCGCAGCTCATGCATGAAAAAACTCATAAAAAAATCAGGACTGTTCGCCCGCTTCGTGACGGGGTAATCGCTGATTTTGAAGTTGCGGAACAAATGATCCGCGGCATGATAAAAAAAGTGAAGATGAAATGGTATTCAACCACCCGGCAAATGGTGGTTTGCGTGCCTAGCGGTATCACTGAAGTTGAACGGAGGGCCGTTCGCGACAGTGCTGAGCATGCGGGAGCTAAAGAGGTCTACCTGGTTGATGAACCGATGGCAGCTGCAATCGGTATCGGTTTAAATGTACATGAGCCCGTAGGCAACATGATTGTGGATATCGGCGGGGGAACAACTGAGATTGCCGTAATAGCACTATCAGGCATTGTGCATGCTCAGTCAGTGCGCCTTGGCGGCGATGAACTGAACGAAGATATTATCAATTACTTTCGCCGCAATCATAATTTACTGATCGGTGAGCGTACCGCAGAGAGAATTAAATGTGAAATCGGATCAGCGGCTCCGCTTGATGAAGAGCTTGAAATGATTACAAAAGGAAGGGATCTTGTAAACGGAGTTCCCAGAACCCGGCAGGTAACATCGAAGGATGTGCGCGAAGCGATATCCGAATCAGTAAATACCATCGTGGAAGCTATTACCAAATCCCTGGAACAAACTCCCCCGGAATTATCTGCAGATATTCTGGACAGAGGAATTATGCTTACCGGCGGCGGAGCACTGCTCAGAAATCTCGATAAATTGATTATTGAAACAACGGATTTGCCGGTGCATATAGCGGAAGATCCTCTTACTGCTGTGGTCAGAGGTACCGGTGCTGTTCTTGAAAATATTGAGTATTACCGAAGCGTTATATCTTAATGTCATAAGAACGGAAGCTGACTATCCGTTTGTGATGATTTTATTTAGATTGTGGAGCAGACTTTTTTAAACTTTTTGGCTGGCAATTAAGAGAATCAAACTACATTTTAATTCAGCCGCCTCTGCCGGCAATTATTGAAAAAAATTACAGAACCCAAATATAAAGACACTCATAACGGTGAATGCGAATTCGATTTTTACGTATAACTGATGCGAAAGATTACATTATAACTGCACTTATACTTGTATTCGCTGGCTTTTTAATGGTTACGCGACATGACGGAGGAATGCAAAATATGCGTAAAGTTTCTGTGACATTTCTCAGCTATCTCGAACAACCGCTTGCTAATATCAGGATTTACCGGCAGGCCTTGAAAACCAATACATATTTGCAGAGACAAAATGTACTTCTTCAGGATGAACTCAGCCGGCTGCGATCCGCCGAGCAGCAAAATGATATTTTGAGAGATCTGCTCGATTTCAGGGAGAAAAGCCAGTATCCTGTAATTCCCGTCATGATTGTAGCAAAAGATCTGACCGGTCTGAATAATTCACTCACTGTGAGCGCAGGTGAACTGGCTAATGTTAAAACAGGCATGCCGCTTGTAACACCTGATGGATTGGCCGGACAGGTAATAGTATCCGCAAAAAATTATTCTCAGATATTACCTTACTCGAATGCACTTTTCAATGTAAGTGCAAGAGTTCAGGATTCAAGAGCGGTCGGAATAGTATCCTGGCAGGGTACAACTCAAAATGAACTGGTTATGCGGCTGGTTCCGCAAACGATTGAAGTTGAAAAAGGCCAGGTAATAGAGACTTCGGGATTCAGCAATCAATTCCCGGCCGGTATACCAATAGGTGAAGTTACGAGGGTCGATCCTCGTGAAGGATTTGATACTCAAACGATTTACCTGAACGCTTTTGTGGATCTTTTTACGCTTGCTGAAGGATTTATCATTCAGTTTGAACCTGACTCAACCGTTAACAGACTTATTGAAACACAGGAAGAACTCTTTTGATTAAATCAAGTTTTTTGAGATACTTGTTGATTGGAGTCGGAATACTCACTGTTCAAATTGTACTGTTACGGCATTTAAAAATTTATAATGCAGAATCCGACCTCGTACTCGTTTACTTAATATGGCTCTGTACCAAAAAAAACAGGACAGAAACTTTACTAATCGCAGGAATACTGGCTTTTTTCCAGGATGCTCTTCTTGATTTGTGGGGCATGCACCTTTTCAGTAAAGTACTCCTGATATTCATCATCCATGGATTTCTTCATAACCTGTCGGAAAAGAGATTTATCTTCTGGCAAATATTTGTGATCGTTTTTCTTGCAGCAATTTTGCATAATACAATCTTTTGGACAGTCGGACTTTTTTCAGAAGCAGTTGCAACAGATTATGTGTTTTGGAATCTTATACTTGGAGGAAGTTTATTTACAGCTGTTACAGCCGGCTTTTTACATCTTGTCCGGACTGATCAGTAACTACGCTTGAAGTTTTATGGCAATTAACAGACAAACAAATTCAATTCAAAAATCGATACGATTCCTGCAGATAGTAGTTTTGCTTGGAATCTTTGTACTGCTGATCGCCGTGTTTAAACTGCAAATTTTGGAATTTGAAAAATACTCGCCTGTCAGTAAACAAAATTCTCTGCGCCAGCAGGTGGTTCATCCTTCAAGAGGCCTGATTTTTGACAGAAATAATCGGATCCTTGTAGACAATCAGCCCATTTTTTCAATTAATATCACTCCTGCAAATTTTAAAAAAGAGAATATTCCCCTTCTTGCCGATTTATTAAATATGGAAATTGAAGAAATTCAAATCCGTGTAAATGAGGCACGCGAATATTCATGGCAGCGTCCTTCTCGCCTTGTTACTGAAGTTTCCTTTACAGAATTCTCAAATATACAGGAAAATTTATGGCAACTTCCCGGTATTAGCCAGCAGATCGAAAGCAAACGAAACTATCCTCTGAATATAACTGCTTCACATATTTTCGGGTACCTGCGCGAGGCGAGTGACCAGGAGTACCGGGATTCTGAGGTTTTGCGTCTTGGTGATAAAGTTGGAAAAAGCGGAATTGAATTAACCTATGAAAATTTTTTAAGGGGTGATGCGGGTATAGATTATATTCGGGTAAATGCATTTGGCCAGTCACTGGGAACATATAATGATGGCGAAATGAATATTTTACCGACAAAGGGAGCTGACCTGCTTACATCAATTGATGCTGAATTACAACAGCTGGCCGAAGAACTTATGCTCAATAAGAAAGGAGCGGTTGTTGCAATGAATCCTCATACGGGTGAAATTTTAAGTATGGTGAGCGCACCTCAGTTTGATGTGCGCAAGCTTGCCGGCCGGCTGGATATGGATTACTGGAAATCAGTAAACACTGATTCACTTACTCCCCTTTTTAACCGGGCAATCTCATCCCGTCAACCCCCGGGATCCACATTCAAACCTGTTATGGGAGTTATCGGTCTCCATCTTGGAATAGTTACTCCCGAAACTGAAATTTACAATAGCGGAGCTTTTTATCGCGGCAGAGCCTATCGCGACCTGGCAGACCCCGGCGACTACAATCTGAAAAAGGCTATCGGCAAATCAAGCAACACCTATTTTTTCTGGATGATGAACCAGATAGCCGGACGCAATGAATTAAATACATGGAGTAAACTGGTTAAAGATTTTGGCCTTGGAGTTCCCAACAGAGTTGACCTTCCTTTTGAGCGAAATGGCATTATCCCCGACAGTACCTATCTGAATCAAACATTTGGTGAAAAGAGATGGGGAACTGGTGATCTAATCAGTCTTGGTGTAGGGCAGGGCCTCGTGTCTGTTTCGCCGCTGCAAATGGCCATAGCAATTTCCGCAATTGCTAACGGCGGATTTCGCGTTCAGCCTCACGTTGTAAAGTCTGTAAGGGAACCTGACGGAGAAATACGGTATACAAATCCCCAAAAAACAAAAATTGAGTGGATTAAACCCGAATACCTGGATGCAGTTAAAGAGGGAATGCGGGAGGTGGTACTAACGGGAAGCGGCCGCTATTATGCCAATCTGGATAGTGTGGCTGTAGCCGGCAAAACAGGTACGGCACAAAATCCCAACGGTGAAGACCATGGCTGGTTTGTCTCATTCGCACCTTACAACAATCCGGAAATAGTAGTTGCCGTTTTGATGGAAAATTCAGGCTTTGGGTCCATATCGGCAGCACCGGTTGCTTCTTTATTGATTGAAAAATACCTGACCGGTGATATCAAACGCAATTATGTATATGACTATGTACTTAATTTTAAACCAAGGCTGAGTACAGACGATGAAATCGAAGAGGAGCAAGAATAGTGTTACGTAAACTTGAAATCAGCTGGTCTGTTATTTTTATATGGGCATCTTTAGCCACTATAGGTTTGATTGCTATTTACAGTGCAACCCAGGGGCCTGTTGCTGAATTTTTACCCTCTTATATTCAGCAGAATTTCTGGCGTCAGACTATATGGATCTCTCTCTCCCTGATATTGCTGATAGCGGTTCAGTTTACAAGTCCCAGAACATTCCAGGGCGCCGCCTATCCTTTCTACATTCTCTGTATAATTTTAATGATTTTAACTCTCTTTTTTGGCGTTGAAGTAAGCGGATCAAAAAGCTGGCTGCGCATAGGCTCATTCAATATGCAGGTCGGTGAACTTATGAAACTGGCAACCATTCTTGCTGTCGCAAACTACCTTTCTAACCAGCGCGACCTATCTACAGAAAATATCAAAACTGCGCTGACCACGCTTGGATTTTTTATGCTTCCCGTTATCTTGTTGATTCTGCAAAATGAAACGGGAACGGCGATAATTTTTTTGGGCTTGCTGCCTGTTATTCTGTTTCTCTCCGGACTATCGTATGGAATTTCACTCCTGATGATATCACCTGCAATCGTAGCCTACTTTACAGTCATCGACTGGTATTTAGGAATCATAGCAGCGGTAATTGTCACAATAGTTATTTTCTTTCTTCAGAAACGAACCTGGCTTAGCTTTACATCCCTAATTCTTGGTGCATTAGTGGTTATAGGTACTGAGGTTGCACTAAATGAAATTTTACAGCCACACCAGAGATCAAGAGTAGAAGCATTCGTAAACCCCTCAGTTGATCCCCAGGGTGCAGGCTGGAATGTAATCCAGGCTACAACTGCAATTGGATCCGGTGGACTTTATGGCAAAGGTTTTATGGAGGGGACTCAAACGCAGCTGCGCTTTTTACCAGAACAGTGGACTGATTTTATCTTTTGTGTAATCAGCGAAGAATTTGGATTTGTAGGGTCGTCTACAGTTCTCATATTATTCTTGCTACTGATATTAAAATTGCTTCAGATGGCTATTACGCACAAGCATCCATTTGCTCAGTTACTCCTGGCAAGTATTGCCTTCACATATTTTCTCCATTTAATCATAAATATCGGAAGCACCACATCACTTATCCCGGTTATCGGATTGCCGCTGCCATTTGTCAGCTACGGCGGGTCAGCGTTTCTCACAAATACACTGATGCTCGCCATCTGCATTAATATGGATTTTTATAAACGTTCATTCAGTATCTACCGATAACATTCTGGGTTAACCGCCAGTTAGTTTTCTTTGTATCTCTTCTTTGTCCTTAGACTGAATGACTTCCTGTGATGAGGGGTATAGCCATATCTCTTCAGGCCTTCATAGTGTTTTTTTGTGGGATAGCCTACGTTGGTATCCCATCCATAAACAGGAAATTTATGATGCAGTTTATGCATAAGATGATCGCGATAAACCTTGGCGATGATAGAGGCCGCAGCGATGGATGCAGAGAGACTATCACCCTTAACGATGCATTTAAAAGGAATGAATGCAGGAGTAAACCGATTCCCATCCACAAGTAAATAATCAGGGTTCGCATCATCTGTTTCTGCACATTTTATCATTGCTTTTATAGATGCATGTAAAATATTTAATTTATCAACTTCCCGCGGGCTGCACTCATGCACTATACTGAAAAGTGCTTTCTTCCTGATCTCCTCTGCAAGGATTTCTCTTGTCTCAATTTTCAAAGCCTTGCTATCGGCAAGCCCTGTTATCTTTGTACCAGGATTTAATATAACTCCTGCTGCTACCACAGGTCCGCACAGGCAGCCCCGGCCAACCTCGTCAAGACCCATAATCCTCTTAAATCCTTCTTCCCATAGACGATTTTCAAATCTGTAGAGATCAGTCATTACTATGCCGGAGAACCGATAATTTTTATTATTTTGGAACGTATACGTTCAAAAGTAATAAAATTGCATGACAACGAATAGTTGTCTTTTATTTCATATCCTAAATACTGTGCAATGATTTCATTTTGTAATCAGTTGTATCTAATAAAATGAAAGTTAAATCAATCTTATGCATTTCAAATATATAAAATGGGATGAGCGATTTGCCCGGCCAAATGGAAAATCATCATTTGAAACGCTGTGGAATTTGTTCCAGGATCTGCTGAATATATCCGGCGGAGATGTTTCTCAGGCAATAAAATGGCTAACTGAATTGGATAAAGAATATGACTTAACAGGTCAGTTTGAAGATAATTTTGGATTAGGTGATTTTATAGAAGAGCTGGAAAAACGCGGGTACATCCGATATGATGATGACCTGTTAACTATGGTTCCCACTGCCAAAACAGAGCGGTCTCTCCGGAAAAAATCTTTGGAAGAAATTTTCAAACAATTAAGAAAAGGAAACAAGGGAGATCATAAAACTCCCTATACAGGATCCGGTCTCGAAAGACAGCCTGAAACAAGGAAATGGAACCCCGGTGAGGATATCAGCCATATAGACAGTACAGGCACGATTCTGAATATGCTGAAACACAGCTCAATTGACAATTTTCAGTTGCGGGAAGATGATCTGCAGGTACACGATACCGATCACTATACATCAATGGCAACAGTATTGCTGATTGACCTAAGCCATTCCATGATTTTATATGGTGAAGACAGAATTACACCGGCTAAAAAAGTTGCAATGGCTCTTTCAGAGCTGATTCTAAACAATTATTCAAGGGATTCACTTGAAATAGTTGCATTTGGCAATGAAGCGTGGCAGATTGAAATAAAAGATCTCCCCTATCTAAAGGTAGGACCTTATCATACAAATACACTTCAGGGTTTGCAGCTGGCCAAACATTTGCTGCAGCGCAAAAAATTTGCCAACAAGCAAATATTTATGATCACAGACGGCAAACCGTCATGCATGATTGAAAACGGGAAGCTATATAAAAACAGTTTTGGACTTGATCGCAAAATTGTGAATAAAGTACTTGATGAAGCAGTTATATGCCGGCGTGAGAATATAACCATAACAACGTTTATGATTGCCCGTGATCCCTATTTGCAAAGCTTTATTCGCGATTTAACCCGTGCAAATATGGGGAAAGCCTACTATTCATCACTGGAAAACCTGGGTGAATTTGTGTTTGAGGATTATATCCGCAACAGAAGGAAAAATCTGTAATCTCTTTATTCACTCACGCTTCGGGTTTGGATCTTAACAATATCTTCCGGATCAAATAAAAACTAATGCCAAAGATGACATTCTTTGCAAAATTACTGCTTTGTCGTTTTTATTACGTCGACACAGGCTTTAGAGAGGCTTACATTAATGACGATTCAATCCAACAACTTTACTTTTATTGTTTTCAAGAGCAACGTACACTGTAATAATTTTACCCGGTTCCGGCTTACCATTTCGAAGTGTATTAATTTTATACTCAATAATTATTGGTTCATGTTCATCCAGCCCCCCCGGTTTCACGTCTGCCAAATCTATTTCAAGTACGGGTCGGTTTGACACCTGGCGCTCTGCCAGTATATGTTTTTTAGTACCGGCAGACCATCGGTACCCGGTTTGGGTATCATCAAAAAGGTTTCCTTCTACTCCAAGGTCAGAAAACGAAAGAGTGAGCATGTCGCCATTTATTTTGGCTTTAAATTTATCCAGCGGGTTTACTTTACTGAACCAATAACGTCCGATTTTGTCCCGGCGCACTTTCAGTGTTTGAATGAGGTATTCCTCCGCTTCCGGGTTGGTTATCTGCCCTGATTCCACGATAACGCGGATATCTTCGTCTGAAAATGACATCACCATTTTCGCTCCCCAAAAACCATCACGAAGCGTTATTTTTTCGAAAGCAGGGTTCGGATAGCTGGGCACCCAGCGGCCTGGGTCAAAAATTTCGGACTCAAAATATCCGACTGCAGTATAAAAAGGACTCTCTTTGGCTCGTTCAGTACTCCACGGCTTTACGTAAAGTCCCAATGAAATATAAAGTGCTGAAATGTATCGGGGATCGATTCTATACTCATTCCCTTGTTTGATGTGACGCAGACTTCTTCCGCCAACACCCAGTGTGGAGCCCATGTCAAGTAAATAATGCCGGATATACCCGGTGCCGTTTTCCTGAACATATGATGCCAGTGTATTGCCGCTGCGTCGGTCAGTATCATTCAGCCAGGATGCCAGTACAGCCAAACCACGCAGTTCACGGCGATCTTCGTGTGGAACAAGATCATTCGGATCATCATCCCGCGTACCCAGAAAGCTCCACGGACCTAATGGCCGCCCTTCTACAAACTTGCTGGCCAATACCCTGATTTTACCGTTTTCTTCTTTACGAGCCATTGCAAGAAGTCTGGCTAAATCAGCCGGGGTCATAGACTCCCTGACTCCACCTTTAGTAATGGTAGCCTCACTGCCAACCTCCAGCTGGTCCGGGTCCAGAAAAGCGATACTGTTTTGCGGGGTAAAGTAACCCGAAGCGTAATATATCAGCGTCGAAATCACTTCCGAGGAAGATAACATCTCCGGGAATTGAGGTTCATCTATTTTTACTACATAGATATCGCCTCTGGCATCCTGAATAGTAAATCCGGGGGTTATACCCTCTGATTTACCTCTGATCACCGTCACAGGCCTGCTGGTATCGACCCCACCCGCTTTATTCGGACCCTGAATCAAAGCCGCCGAGTCCATAGGCTCATAATAATGACGATGAGTGTACCAGCTCGAATTCGGAACCTCATCGAGTACGTTCACATTTGCAGCCTCCTCGGGTCCGGACAACCCAATCAACCCCCCAACTTTTCTAAATGTCCAGCCCAGATCAAGCGGTTTCTCAACCTGGTAAAACGTGGTATAATACAGTGTTTCCCAGCTAAACTGTTCTTCCGACTCGGAGGGCATGGGAATGTCTCTGTTGTCGGGGTCAAATGTTTTAATCGGATCAAGTGTATAGTGCCTGGATGAGCCGCACGCAACTGTGAAAACCAGGCAAACTGTGATCAATACCCATTTTAACTGGGATTTATGTAATCGATTATATTGATTAAAAATGAAGGCCAAAATAAAGTCAATGACCCTCTTTACTGTTTTTAGCATAGTTAATGATCGTACTTTTGCAAAAGCGGGTTACTTTCGAATTTAAAAATTCATACTGAACTCCAGCACTGTTTGCGTTTCTTCTTTGCTGAATGCAATTTCAATCCGAAATAAAAAATCGTTAGCCGTCATAAAACGTAATCCTGTTCCTACGGCACCGTTAAAACGGTCAAAGCCAAGCTGCCTGAAATCGCTGAAAACCTGACCCTGATCGGTAAAAACGACTGCATCCCAGGTGTCCCAAATCGGGTATCGATATTCGAGAGTGAGAAGCAGTGAACCCAAATCCCGAAAACGATCCTGTTCAAAGCCACGCAAATTCATGGCATCACCAAGAAAACTCTGCTCATAAAAGGGTACATCGGCATCGCCTGCTGCAAAACGTTTTTCAAGTCGGGTGCGAAATGCCAGGCGGTGATTTTGGGAGAGCCCCGGCAGACGTAAGAAGAATTGTCCTTCACCAAAGTAATTGAAAAATTCGAAATCAGAACTGTCTGTGCTGCGATTATAAACCAACCCTCCATCAAGCAAAAAACCAGAATGTACTCTTATTTTCGATTTTATAAAATCGTAGCTTGAGGTAAGATTACTCACAAGGTTTTCCCTGGTACTTTGCCCGCCCGCGATGCGGCGGTCAAATGTAGCACTTAGACCGGCATTCACCAGATTAACAGTGCCTGTTCCAAATTTCTCAGGATCAATAAAATCAGTAACCGGCACGCCGGTTTCGGTGAAAGGGTCAAGATCACTGACATCGGTATGTTTATAGCCGCTGCTGACTGATGCAATCAGATCAGGGCGGAGCAGGTATCCAAACTCTGCCCGCACGTCATACCGTTCAATAGCAAATTCGGCTTCCAGCTCATTATCACTTCTGTTTCCACCGAGAAATACGTCCTGATCATCATTCTTGCGAAAATTGGCATTAAGGATAAATTGGTTCCTTCGATTTTCACTCAGCGGTACTTTATAGTTTAAACCGAGTTTGAAATTATCCCTGTTTGTGTAAAAGGTATTTAAATCGAGTGAGTGACCTCTGCTAAAAATATCCCGGTTAAAATATGTTATGCCACCCGCAAAATCGGTTCGCCCGCCAACGGAGAAACTTGGATAAAAACCTGCCGTTCCTTCCTCGTTCAGTAAAAAATCGGTTATTTTTGTCAGCACCTCCTTTTCTTCAAAATAGATGATCCCCCATTTAAGAGGCAATACTGCTGTATGAAAAATAGTAGCCGGCAGACCCAGCATCTTGCTGCCTAATGAAGATCTCGCACTATAAGGTATAGAGTCGGGGTGAGCCGGTTCAGGCAGTGTATCTTGAATACCATGCATTGAATATGGTGATGAGATACTGAGCCGAGAAGTGAATTCACTGCTTTTGGACTCTTCATTGGCAAAAGCATTTTGAGGCAGTAAGCTCGCTGATAAAAAATAACTTAAAAATATAAAAATGGCTGTGAAAAACTTGTCAGCTATACTCTTCAAAGGATCTGGATTTTTCACTGATGCGCTATAAAATCTATTAGTCAAGTTTTCCTGCTTTTTAATAAATTCAAAACTCATTCACGTAAAGTGCAATTGAAATCATATTTTTTCAGTTCAAAAGCATATAATCACGTACCATCTTAATTCCCGGGTTTTGGAATAAAGATACCAAGCAGGCAAGTAAATTTTCACCAATTAGTTATAGTTATCTATTTACAGCTTGAATGTAGTTACATTGCAAAAAAAAACCCGGTTCTGTCTGAAATCAAACAAACAGACCCGGGCTTTCAATAAGTTTGTTAATATTAATGATTATTACATCAAATAAAAATCTTAAATACCGAGATTTTCCATTACAGCTTCGGTAATATCTGATTCATCACGAATCTCATCTCTTACATAGAGGATAATAACATCGCCCTGGGAAGTTGTGGTATTTAAAACATAGTCCATGTTCTTTTGACCGGCAACTTCATTGATTGAGTTCTGTATTTGCTCAAGAAGCGGAGCCATCAATTCAGCTCTGCGCTGCTGCAGTTCCTGCTGGGCCTGATTTTGCAGTTGTCTGAGTTCAAGATCCATTTCACCAAGCCTCTCTTCCTCTTTCTGCCTCGCTTCTTCCGAAATAACCCCTATTTTTTGCTGATAGAGTTCAATTTCTGTCTGAAGCGAACTCTCAGCATCAGAAATCTCTTTCTGTTTTCTTTCTGCAAAATTTTGCAGCCGTTGCTGAACTGCTCTCATCTCGGGCATACGTTCAAGAATTACCCTTGGATCAACAAATCCAATTTTCATGTCCTGCGCCTGTGCAACAGGAGCTGCAAACATAAATCCGGTAATTAATGTAGCAAATGTAAAAAGTATAGCACGTTTCATATGTTCTCTGTCTGTTTAATTATTAATAATTTTTTCGATTACCTGATCTGTAATATCCACACCTCTGCTGGATGAATAATAGACAATCGGATCGCCTGTACTTGCTGTTTTATTAATCACAAAATCAAGGTTAAGATCTTCAGCAACCAGTTCCATGGTAGTTTCAATTTTTATCAGGAGCGGGTTTAGCAATTCATTCTGCTTTTGTTGAATTTCGTTTTGAACCCGCCTTTGATAGTTTTCAAGTTCTTCTTCTTTTTCCGCCAGCTGTTCTTCCCGGCTTTGCTTTTCTTGTTCACTTAAATTGCCGGCTTCCACCTGCTCTGTATACTCGGTAACATCTTCGATCCAGCTTGTATACCTGCTTTGAAAATCATTTTGTTTTTCTTCAATAAAACTATCCAATTCAGCCTGCACTCCTTCTGTTTCAGGCATTGCCTCGAGGACAGATTGCGGATTCATAATGCCCACTTTTAACTGCGCAAAAGCAGCAAAAGGCAACAAGAGTATGAATGTTGTTAACAGTAATTTTTTCATATAGTCACGTTTTATTTATAGCTTTGAAATTTAATATATTTATAATTTAATTTCCTAAACGGTTTACATCTATACCAAGCTCTAACAATACTTCTTCAGTTAAGTTCCACTCAGTACGGGCGTATAGAATTCGAAAATCTTCTGATCTGTCGAAAACAAAGTCGTAACCATCCCGTATTGCAATCTTATTCACTGCATCAAATATTTTTCGCTGAATAGGTTCAAGCAGTTCTTTCTGCTGCTGGAAATATTCGCCGTCGGGACCGAATTTTTGCTCTGTATAGGTGTCCCTTTCTCTTTTTTTAGCTTCAATTTCATTTAACTTCTCCTGCCTTATATCTTCCGTATATAATATTTCCCGGGTTTCAAAATCTTCTTCTAGTTCCCGGATCTCATTATTCATTTCTCTCAATTCATCTCTCCAGGCTTCACTTAAAATATTCAGCCTCTGTTCAATACCTGAATATTCAGGCATTCTTTCAAGTACAAAATCGGAATCAATATAACCGAATTTTTGATTTTGCTGTGCTGTTACGGCTGATGTTACTAAAAAAAGTAACGCAAAAGTAAAGGGATAAATTTTACAATAGCTCATTTTTAAAAAGGTGCTCCAATATTGAACAAGAATTCCCATTCACCGGCATCAAGTCCGTTTCCTTCTGTTGAACTTGGTGTTCCGTCAAATCGATATCCGTAACTGATATCCACAAGTCCCAGAATCGGTAGAAATACTCTTGCACCGAATCCGGCTGCTCTTTTTAAATTAAACGGATCAAATCTGTCTAAATCTAAAAATGCATTTCCTGCGTCAACGAACGTATAGGGAATAAGTTGTAACTGATCTGATGATACAGCCGGATAACGCAGTTCCATATCGTATTTACTGAAAACACGGCCACCGATCAGGTTTCGGTTTTCATCAAGCGGTGAGATAACTCCATTGAACCCTCCGGGAAAACCGCGCATATCAATATTATCATTCAGAAAATTTTGCCGTTGCTGTATCGGGGTTCCCCCAATAAAAAATCGCTGAAAATTGCTTTGGTCATCGCTCACAAAATGGCCCAGGTATCCATAGGATGCTCCTGCCGAAAGAACCAGCTTGCCAATGATAGCAGTGTGGTGCTGGTAATTTGTTTTGATTTTAAAAAACTGTTCAAAAGCAGGGAATGGAATACCGAACTCTGCAGAAAGACTAAACTTGGATCCCCTGCTTGGAGATATAGGATTATTAGTCGAATTTCTTTCGAGAACCTGGCTGACACTCATAATATTGGCACGGCCATCTGCAAACACCTGTGAAAAGCCTCTTGAATCAATGGCCTGGTAATTGAGAATCGTCCTTGTTATAAAAAAATCATCCGGCCATTTTAGCTGCTGTCCCAAACTTACACTTGCAGAGAAAAGCTCATTTCGTCTTCTCTGATTGGAAAAAGGTGAACTGCGGAAGTTAAGTAAATCATACGAGAAGTTAACACCAAATGATTTTGGCTTTCCGCCAAGCCAGGGCTCTGTAAAACCCAAATTGTAACTCTGGAACCCGCTTCCTGTGATTTGAACGCCTATAGATAAGCGCTGGCCATCTCCTGAAGGGATAGGATCCCATCCTCCCTCTTCAAACATTCTCTGAACAGAGAAATTATTAAAATTTACCCTTGCTGCAAGTATTAAACCTACATTTCTTCCACCAAATCCGCCGGAAAATTCGAAATTATCACTGCTTTCCGACTCCTGGAGTCTGTATGTAATATCTACAGTTTTATTCTGCTGGTCAGGTGCAATATCAGGCTGAATTCCTTCCGGATTAAAATACCCTAGCTGCCCCAGCTCACGCAGAGTTCTGATAATTGCAGCCCGGCTGTAAGTTTGTCCGGGTGAAGTTCTGAGTGTTCTTCGAACTACATCATCATGGGTTTTTGTATTCCCGGTAAAAGATACATCTCTGATGGTTGCAATTTCATCTTCTATAATTTCAAAGTGAATATCTACAGAATCTTCCGCAACAACTTCAATATCAGGCATAATTTGCGAAAAGAGATAACCGATATTCTGATACAGACTGGAAACATCGGTATTATCCTGGCTGAATTCCCAACTCTGGTTAAACCGGGTTTCATTAAAAATATCTCCCTTTACAAAGCCCAGTGTCTGAGTTAACTGCTCATCGGTATATACCGTATTACCTTCCCATGTAATGTTACGAACTTTGTACTGAGGTCCTTCGTGTAATTCAAAGTCAATGGCTATTCCCTCTTTGCTTCCCTTCCATTCATCAATATAAACTGAATCTTCAACGATTCGCATATCCAGATATCCCTGATCCCGGTAAAAGGTAATCAGATTATCAATTCCTTCTTCAAATTTTTCGCGAATAAAAAGGTGTTTCTTGAAGAATCTATACCATCTGTCTTGTTTAATTTCGCTGAACTCGCCCCTCAATTTACCATCACTGAAATCTTCATTTCCCTCGAATCGTATATGACGTACTTTTATTCTTTCTCCCGGATCTATTATGAACGTCAGGCTCACCCTGTTCCTTTCATCATTGCTTGCTTCTTCCTGTACTTCAACTTCAGTTTTCCAGTATCCTTTTTGCAGGTAATAATCCTTGATTGTATTAACAGCCTGACTTCTTACAGATTTTGTAACTGCAAACCCTCTTAACAGATTTACCTGTTCGCGAAGCTCCTTGCGCTGAGATTTTTTAATTCCATTAAACTCAAATCTGTCAAGTCTTGGCATTTCCCGGACAGAAATAATAATATTTATACCCCCGGTAACTTCTTCATACTGAATTTCCACATCAGTGAACAGTCCTGTTCTGTGTAACTGGTAAATAGCAGTTGATATTTCGTCTCCCGGTATGGTGATTGTACTGCCAGCCTGGAGCCCGCTGCTGCTGATCAGATAACTTTCCCTTGCAGTCTCTATGCCCTCCACGATTATTTCCTTAATTACATACTGACTCGGTGAAGACTTTGTGGGATCTTCAATAGTGATAAAGTCTGTATCCTGGGCGGTCGTAATATTTGTGAAACCTGATCCAAGTATTATAAGAAGTAAACTACAAAGGAACTGCTTGTTTTTGAACACGAAATGCTTAATACTTTAAGAAATTATTTTATCGATCATAGACATGGTTATTCCCTTTGAATAACCATTACGAAGTTTACCGTATCTACGATCACGTTTTTGAAAAGAGTTTATTGCCTTATAGAGCTCATCTCTTCGAAAATCAGGCCAATAGGTTTGTGTTATGTATAATTCGGAATAAGCAAGCTGCCAAAGCAAAAAATTACTAATCCGGAATTCACCGCTTGTACGAATAATCAAATCGGGATCCGGTACATTTGCCGTTGATAACTGCCTGCTTATAAATTCATCATTAATTAAGTCAGGATCGAGATCTTCGTCCTGCACCATTTTTGCAATTTTTTTAACAGCTTCCGTAATATCCCAGCGGCCTGAATAACTAAGGGCCAGGCATAACTGAAGCCTGTCATTGTCTTTAGTTAGCTCTACTGCCTCATAAAGCTCTTTTTGACAATCTTTGGGAAAACGGTCTATTTGCCCGATTGCTGACAATCTGATATTATTGCTGTGCAGATTATCGGCTTCTTTTCTCAGAGATGAGACCAGGATGCGCATTAATCCTTTCACTTCATCGCCGGGTCGCTCCCAGTTTTCCGTTGAAAAAGCATAGAGTGTAAGATATTTAACACCAAGCTGAGCGCAGGCTTCCGTGATATCTTTTACCGAGTCGACACCGGCTTTATGCCCCAGTATTCTTACATTTCCTTTTCGCTGAGCCCACCTTCCGTTTCCATCCATTATAATGGCAATATGTTTTGGAACGGTCCCTGAAGCTTGCACGCTCTCCTGAAGACGCTTGTCTTCTGATGTCTGTTTCTTTTTTGTAAGTGTTAACGGCTCCAAAACATTACGTTTTTCATTAGTATTACAAGCCTTTTAAATTAGAGCTGTTTGATTCCTTAATCAAGTTAGAAATCTTTAGACAATTCTTTCAACGAATGCTCAAGTTCAATCATATCACAGGCAGCAAGCGCAGCTTCAGCTCCCTTGTTGCCT
>Ga0209924_1000010_pt1 | contig 93461 bp, 76 predicted proteins | sample SalPonR1_C_D1_MG_FD_185700 | JGI IMG/M metagenome (GOLD analysis project Ga0209924, IMG submission 185700) | Salt pond soil microbial communities from South San Francisco under conditions of wetland restoration - Salt Pond MetaG R1_C_D1_MG... ...
CACAAGCGCTGTGGGCCGCGTTGCACTCGCTTGAATTGGCGACGGCCAGTCCTGCGCTCGCGCGCCTTGCCCACAGCGCTTGTGCTGCGGCTGAGTATTACCGAACTTACCGCGTGGCCCACTAGCCGGTTGACACGCTGATTGCCTTCCAGCAGGGTCGCGGGTCGAAACCCTGCAGGAGGCCCCCATGTTCGGTGCGATCGCCGGCGATATCGTCGGTTCTGTCTACGAGCGTACGCCCATGAAGCGGAAGGATTTTCCGCTGTTTCATCCACAAGGGCGATTCACTGACGACAGCGTACTGACGGTGGCTGTCGCACACGCGCTACTGGAAGACGGTGATTATCGGCGCTGGGTGTGGGAATACGCCCACCGCTATCCCGACGCGGGCTACGGCGCCTCGTTCATCTACTGGCTGCAGACCGACGGCGGCAAGCCGTACAACAGCTGGGGCAATGGGTCTGCCATGCGGGTCAGCGCAGTCGGTTACGCCTTTGATACGCCGGAGCGCGTGCTGCAGGAGGCGGCAGCCTGCGCCGGGATTACTCACAATCACCCCGAGGGGATAAAGGGAGCCCAGGCGGTGGCCCTCGCCGTTTATCTGGCGAGACAGGGGGCCTCCAAAGCTGCGCTTAGAGAGGAGCTATCCAGACGTTTCGGCTACCGCCTCAACCGGTCTCTGGAGGCCATCAGACCCATGTACCGCTTTGATGTCTCCTGCCAGGGCTCGGTGCCCGAGGCCATTATTGCTTTTCTTGACGCCAGTGATTTCGAGGATGCGGTGCGTAATGCGGTGTCGTTAGGCGGTGACAGTGACACTCAGGCCTGTATCGCCGGTGCTATCGCGGAAGCCTTCTACGGCCCCGTGAACGCTGGCATTGAACACGAGGCGACGCGTTATCTCACAGAGGATCTCTGCCAGGTGGTCAGCGCCTTTCGTGATCGATTCGTCCTGTCGAGGGTTTGAAGGCCGCTGTGCTGCGGCTTGCCGTACGCAGGTAACACTTTTCAGTGGCTCGGCGCGGCGCACCCGGCGCTGTAAAAACCCTTAAAAACAGAAAGCAGTCCTTTTTTTGCCTGCATTTTCCAGCATTGTGTATTTTTTACACACAAGTACGCTGTGTGCGGGCTCTGTCCCCGGAATTCTCTTGGCATAAGGTGTTACCATACTGCACATCAGGTAACACTATGGCGGCGGGTCACCCGGTCGCTGCAACCATTAACGGAGAACAGGCACACATGAACGTCAGGACCTTGATCATTCGATTCGGCATCGGCACGCTGGTTTCCGGCATGCTGGGTATGAACAGTATTGCCGCATCGGCCACAGATCGACCGCTGAACAAGGAAACGCTGGGGCTCGCCGCGACCTCAAGTACCTCAGTGAGTGCAGATATCACGGCAAGCCAGGAGCCATTAGTGGCCGAAAGGGGTGAGCAGGATCGCAGAGACGCAGATCGCGCAAGTGGCGAGCTGCAGCTTGCCGAGGATATGGCACGCAAGCTGGAGGATCATCTTCAGCGTCGCCTTGCTGCGCAACTCAACAGCGTGATCTGAGCGCAGAAAGTCTCTGTGCAAACGCTTCCCCCGGTGGTAGCTTAAGGCTCAGACTGCCTGATGCGTACGATGCCTGCAGGCAGAACCATGATCGAGGCGGAGAGTGCAAACATGATGAAACGGGGAATCCTGGTGCTGGCGCTGGTGGCCAATTCTCTGGCCATGGCCGATGACGGGGCGCTGCCGGCCTCGGTGCAGCGTGGCGTCGAGGATGTCGCAGACAGGGTGGTCGCCTGGCGCCGCGACATTCACGCCAATCCCGAACTGGGAAATCGTGAGTTCAGAACGGCCGGCCTCGTGGCTGATCATCTTAAATCGTTGGGAATGGAAGTGACCACTGGTGTAGCCCATACCGGTGTTGTCGGCGTGCTTCGGGGTGGTGAGGGTCCTGTTGTGGCATTGCGCGCCGATATGGACGCGCTGCCGGTCACCGAGGCGGTGGATGTGCCTTTCGCATCGACGGTTCGCACGACTTATAATGGCGAGGAAGTGGGCGTCATGCACGCCTGTGGCCATGACAATCATGTCGCCATACTCATGGGGGTCGCCGAAGTGCTGGCAGGCATGGGAGACAGCCTTCCTGGAACGGTCATGTTTTTGTTCCAGCCGGCGGAAGAGGGGGCGCCCGAGGGCGAGGAGGGAGGCGCCGAACTCATGTTGAAAGAGGGCGTGTTCGAGTCGCTCACACCCGATGCGGTGTTCGGCCTGCATGTCTGGCCGGCGCCGGTGGGCTCGATTTCAACACGCCCCGGCGGCATGATGGCGTCCTCCGACAGTTTTTCAATCAGAGTCCAGGGCAAGCAGACTCACGGGGCGATGCCCTGGGGAGGGATCGATCCGATCGTCTCCGCCAGCCAGATTGTCATGGGTCTGCAGACCATTGCCTCGCGACAGCTCGACGCCACCAAGACACCCTCTATTGTCACCGTGGGGGCGATTCATGGCGGCGTGCGCCATAATATCATCCCGTCCGAGGTCGAGATGGTGGGAACGCTCAGGACCTTCGATGCGGAAACCCGCACACAGATTCACGAGCGCGTCACGCGCACGGCAGAGACGATTGCCAGTAGCAGCGGGGCAACGGCCGAGGTGGATATCAGCCTGGGTTATCCGGTGACCGCGAACGATCCGGCGCTGACGGCGCAAATGCTGCCCACGCTGAAGCGGGTGGCCGGTGACAAGTACTTTGAGTCTCCTCGCGTGACGGGCGCGGAGGATTTTTCCTATCTCGCTGAGGCGGTTCCGGGGCTCTTCCTGTTTCTCGGCATTGCATCGGACGATCCCGCGCTGGTGTACCCGAATCATTCGCCGCGCTTCTATGCGGACGAGCGTGCCCTGCCTGTGGGTGTGCGGGCACTCACAGCACTGACGCTGGACTACATGACGGCGGCAGCAGCACCGTAAGTACGCTGCGGTCCCGCTGTGATGGGGCCGACGCCGGACGGGTCGGCGTTTACCGCCTGGCATTGAGCAGTGTCTGCAGCAGCGCCGGCTGCAGCATGCGCTGTGCCGTAATGGCGTAGAAGGTTTCAAACACATCAGGCAGCACGGCATATATCTCCAGAAGACCGGCGTCGAGTTCGTCCTGAACCACGACGTCCGGGACGACGGCGAGGCCCCCCGAGTCCCGCGCCATCAGACGCAGCATGGCCATATCGTCGACCTCGGCGTGAGGCCGGATGGCAAGATTCAGTTCTTCGCACATCAGGTTGAACTGGTTGCGTATGTCACTGCTCGGGCCGGGCAACAGGAGGCGCGAGCCCTCGAGATCATCCGGCCAGTGGAAGGCGCGACATTTTTCCTGTGGCGGACCCACCAGGCAGACGCGCTGCCTGGCAATCCGCTTGCAGCGCAGGGCGCCCGTCTCCATGGATGTCAATGACCGGTTGGATAACACCAGATCGAGCCTGTGCACGCGCAGGCGCTGAATCAGGTCCTCGAAGCCCGCCGATTCATGGACAATGTTGATCTGCTCCAGACGCAGAATGGGTTTCAGGAAATTTTCCTGAAAATTCCGTGACAGCGTGGACACGGAACCAATCCGCAGGCGCTGAATGTTTGCGGTGTCCGCACCCTCTACCGCCGCCAGCAATTCGTCGCCAAGATCAAAGATGTTCTCCGCGTATCCCATGACCAGGTTGCCGAAATCGGTCAGCTGCAGGCTACGCCCCTCGCGCAGGAACAACGCCTGACCCAGGCTGTCTTCGAGTTTCTTTATCTGCAGAGACAGAGCCGACTGCGAAACGTGAAGCTTGTCTGCCGCACGGGTGAGATGCTGCTCCTTGGCCACGCGCCAGAAGTAGTAGAGGTGATGGAAGTTTAGTTGGCGCCGGTTGCTCATATTTATAAAAAAGAACGTTTAACTTTTTAAATCTATTTTAATAACAATTGCGATTGTTGCAAGCTCTGCACACTCAAACAGCAGAAGGAGTGTGTCGTGATTCCCATGAACATCAGTTTTGCCTTATGGCAATTGCCCCTGGTCTATCTATTGGGGTGTCTTCTATCCAGCGCGTTTCCAGCGCGCGCCTGGCGTCTGGCTGACATCAGCGCGATTGCCGGCATGCTCGCTGCTGCTGGGGGAGGCCTGTTGATGGCGCAGGGTGTGGCACCGGCATCGAGCGCTCTGCCCGCGCTGCTGATTGCCATTGTCGCCTGGGTCATCGTGCGCTTTTCCCGTGACTATCTTCGAGGGGAGCCGGGCCAGCCCCGCTATGTCGCTGCGTTGATGTTCACCCTTGCTGCGGTCATGACCGTTGTGGTTACGGATCACCTCGGTCTGCTGCTGGTGGCCTGGGTGGCAACCAGTCTCGGCCTGCACCGTTTGCTGGTTTTTTATCCCGACCGGGTCCCCGCGCAGGTGGCAGCGCACAAAAAGTTCATCGCCAGCCGGCTTGCCGAGATCTGCCTGCTGATCGCGGTTCTCCTGATATTTGACGCACTCGATACCTTCAGGATCAGCGAGATGACGCTGGCGCTGGACTTGATGCCTGAGCTCACGCCGGGTCTGAACCTGGCGGCGGTGCTGATTGCCGTCGCCGTGCTACTGAAGTCCGCACAGCTGCCACTGCACGGTTGGCTGATGCAGGTCATGGAAGCGCCGACGCCGGTATCGGCGTTTCTACACGCGGGTATTGTCAATCTCGGCGGTGTGGTGATCATCCGGCTGGCGGCCCTGTTTTCAGGGTCCGCCTCCGCACAGACGCTCCTCGTGCTGGTCGGTAGCCTGACGGCTCTACTGGCGGGGCTCGCCATGTTGACGCGCATCAGCATCAAGGTGCGTCTCGCCTGGTCAACCTGTGCCCAGATGGGCTTCATGCTCATGGAGTGCGGGTTGGGGCTCTACGATCTCGCCATGCTGCACCTGATCGCCCATTCGTTCTACAAGGCGCATGCCTTTCTTTCCGCCAGCGGCGTGGTTCACCGTTCGCGGGCTGATGAGCTCCTGCCGCGACCGAGCAGTATCAACAGCACCCTGGAACCGTTGTTTGCCGCGGTGATCTCCGTTCTTGCCGTGCAGGGCCTTGTGCTGATGTATTCCACTTTTGCCTTCGCCGCGCCCATGAGCATAGCGGTGATCCTCATTCTGGGGCTCGGCTGTGCACCGCTTCTGGTGGGTGTCCGCCCTGTCTCACCGACGGTTGTCGCCGTGGCTGCCATGCGATTCCTGGGTGTGGTGGGTCTTTTCCTTGCGTGGCATACCCTGTTCTCGAGTCTGCTGCCCGAGCACCATGCGCCGCAGGCCGGCCTGGTGGTGCTGGCGGCCCTGGTGTTTATCGCCTTCTATGCCGCGCAGCTCTGGATCGCCACCGGCCCGCGTGGAGCGGCCGCTGATCGCCTTTTTGGTCTGGCGTTCGCGGGCTTTTACCTCGATGAGAAAATGACACGCCTCACGTTTCGACTCTGGCCGATCTCGCTGAAACGACCGACTTCGACAAGCAGTGGATCTTTACCCGTAACCTCTCAGGGAGTAGCGCAATGACAGCAATGACACCGATCTCGAAAGTAAGTGATGACGCGGTGCGTCAGGCGGTGGAAGGTGTGTGTCGTCGGATGGCGCCGGCATGGCCACTGGATCGGCTGATTGCCGTCAATCCCCTCTGGCATCACACCGACCAGCCGTTCCATCGGGTTGCTGAGGATCTTTCGCGCCTTGCAGGGTCTTCGATGTACATGTCCGCCGACTACTATCACGACGCCTGGCTTCAGGGCAGCATTCGCCCCGAACACCTGCGCCGGGCGATCGAGGAAACCGGGAGTCCCTTTACGGAGGTTTCCGCACTATCGGCACTGAAGTCCGGTGCTGCCGGGTCCGAGGCGCTACCGCTGCCATCAGACCTTCTGGATACGCGGCGTGACCTGGCACGGTCGCCGTCCTGGCGGGAAACCATTGCGCAGCAGATCTCCCAGTTCGCGGCCTCTTTCTTCGATACAACCCAGGCTGATTGGCGCCATGCGTATAGCGAGTGTTTCTACGCTGAGTGGCGCCGCGCGCTGCAGGCTGACCCTTCCATCGAGTGGCTGATGGGTATGCCCGGCCTGCGTGAACGCGTCCGGCAGTTGCCTGCTGCGCCGATGGACATACCGGCACTGGCGGCACAGGCCTTCGCACTGGATGCACAGGCCCTCGAGGAATTTCTCGGCGTCGCTATCCTCAGAATTAACGGCTGGGCGTCGTGGTGTGCGTATCGGCGCTGGCAGGCGGGCCTTGCCGGCGGTGACGATGCGGTGATTGAATCGCTGCTGGCGGTTCGCGTGGCCTGGGAAATTCTTCTGGACGATGGTGATCGCGACGAGGCGTCCGTGTTCGACCACTGGCAGCGGCGCTGGGAAAAGCGTGCGGCGGCGCCGGTGGCGAATGCCCTGTTGCTCTCCCGCCTGTGGCAGAGAGCGCATGAAATTGCGTACCAGTCCTCACTGGTCACGGCGTTGAGTGCCGATGACGCGCGGGCCGACGGACAGGTGGCAGCGAGCGTCAGCCTGCAGGCGGCATTCTGCATCGACGTGCGCTCGGAGGTTTTCCGCCGCGCCTTTGAGGCCGGGGACGACGATGTGAAAACGCTGGGATTTGCCGGTTTTTTTGGCTTGCCTATCGACTATACGCCTGTCGGTACGCAGGCAACGCGGCCGCAGCTTCCCGGTCTGCTTGCCCCTGCTCTACACGCCACCGACAGCGCACCAGCGGCGCTGGCCGAGCGCCGGCAGGCGCGGCTGCGGGGAAAGCGGGTCTGGCGTGGATTCGAGCGCTCCGCGCTATCTGGCTTCAGCCTTGTGGAGAGTCTGGGACTGACGTACGGCTTCCGGCTGATCGGCCGGGCTTTGAGTGCGCTGTCACCAGACGCGCCACCCGCGCATGCCGGGCTATCTCGCAAGGAAACCCATGAGCTCACTCCCTGCATCAGCGAGCCGTCGATCAGCCTGGATGCCAGGGCAGACTTTGCCGAGGGGGCTCTGCGCGGCATGGGCATGACCCACGGCTTCGCGCGCCTGTTTCTCATTGCTGGCCACGGCAGTTCCTCGGACAACAATGCACACGCCGCGGGCCTCGATTGCGGTGCCTGCGGAGGTCAGACAGGTGAAGTCAACGCGCGTCTTCTGGTCAGATGGTTGAACGATCGCGCCGTTCGGGATGTCCTGGAGGTTCGGGGTGTCGTGATTCCCGAGCGCTGTATATTCATCGCGGCATTGCACGACACCACGACGGATGAGGTGACGCTCTTTGACACGACGGATGTGCCCGCGTCCCACCGTGATGACCTTGCCCGCCTGCAGCGTCGTCTCAACCGGGCAACGCTGAGGGCACGCGCTGAGCGCGCGCCCCGTCTTGGGCTGAAGCATCTTGAAAACTCTCCACGAGCCCTTGGGCGATCGCTGCGCAAGCGGACACGAAACTGGGCCGAAACGCGCCCGGAATGGGGGCTGGCGAACAATGCGGCGATGATAGTGGCGCCGCGCTGGCGCAGCAGGAACATCTGCCTGGATGGTCGGGTGTTTCTGCATGAGTACGCTCCCGGTCGCGACCCTGACGGCGATGTGCTGACCCAGATCATGACGGCACCCATGGTAGTGGCACACTGGATCAACATGCAGTACTTCATGTCGACGGTGGATAACCTGCGCTTTGGTGCCGGCAACAAGCTGCTGCATAACGTTGTTGGCGGGAGGATCGGCGTGTTTGAAGGTAATACGGGAGACCTGCGCATCGGACTGCCATTGCAGTCGCTGCACGACGGTAAGCAATGGCAGCACGAGCCGCTGCGCCTGTCGGTCTTTATCGACGCGCCGCGAGCTCGGATAGAGGCTGTACTCACCGCGCAGCCGCAGGTTCGCAGCCTGATCGCCAACGACTGGGTATATCTGTTCCGGTTGGGGGACGAGGTGGTAGAGACGTGGCGAAACGGTGAGTGGGAAGCCGCCTGATCCGCTGGTGTGCGGGGTGCCGTCGCATTATGCGTTCCGCGCACCCCGCAGGCGTAACAGGTTGACCAGCAGACTGGGTAAAAAGGTCAGCGTTATCACCATGGAAACCAGAATGCCGGCAAGCACGACGATGCCCACGCCGCGATAGAGTTCGGTGCCGGCGCCGGGCAGGAACACCAGGGGTGCGAGCCCGAAGACCGTTGTTGCCGTTGACATGAGTATGGGTCTTAGCCGAGTGGCCACGGCACGGCTCACGGCCTCCTGCAGTGGTAGAGCATGATTCTCGAGGTTACGGCGCGTCTGCTCAACAATCAGAATGGGGTTGTTGACGACTGTGCCGAGCAGGATGATGAAGCCGAGCATGGTAATCATGTCGAAAGGCTGCACGATGCCGGGAAGGTCGAGGCGATGCAGTAATGCGCCGAGCCCGTTTATCAGCACCAGGCCGACAAGGCCTCCGGCGATACCCAATGGTACCGTGGTCAGGATCACCAGGGGGAAGCCCCAGTGAGAGAAGATCGCGACCATCAGCAGATAAATCAGGATAACCGCCACCAGCAGGTTTTCCGACAGCGATTCACGCGTGGCATCGAGTTGGTCCGCAGCGCCGGAAATCGAGATGTCGACATCCGTCGCGACCTCGCCCGCGGCCCGCATTGCCGGCAGAAGCTCCTGTCGAATGCGCTTTACGGCAGTTTCCAGCGCGACATTCCTTGGCGGAATGACGGACAGGGTGACGGTGCGCCTGCCGTCAACGCGTCGCAGGCTGTCGCTGTCGATGGTGGTGACAATGTCGGCGAGAGAGGCAAGTGGCACAACGCTTCCCATGGGTGTCACCAGCGGCAGCGTGCCGAGCTGATCCGGGGTCTGGTTCTGGCCCGCTGCGCTGAACAGGAAGATATCGACCTTGTCATCGTCGACGAAATATTCATCGACGAACGCGCCATCGCTCAGGGATGCCACCGAGTAACCGAAGGCGTCGGCCGTAAAGCCCGACTCGGAAAGCCGCGACCAGCGCGGGCGTATTTGCAGCAGCGGTTGATCCAGCGATAGCGATGCGGGGCGCGAATCGATCTGCGGATTGTCAAACAGGGATTCCGCCCGACGGTAGGCGCTGGCTGCGGCGCTGTACAGCGACGCCATGTCGGGGCCGGCGATGTCGAGGTTCACGGCACGCGTACCGCCCTGACTGCTGGAGATGATTGAGCCTCTTCCGGAAAACGCGCGCATTCCCTGGTAGCTTTCGAAGAGCGTGGTGAGCGAGCTCATCATGGCCTCGATGTCGTCCTCGCGCTTTGGCTCACTCATGACACGAAGACCGCTGGCACTCGTTCGCAGAGTGAAGTATTTGAGGGCGGGAATCGCTTGTTCTGAACGATCGAACGCAGCGGGCTCTGCGGCCCGTGCCTGCGCCAGGCGATCGCGGATTTCCCCGTGTATTTCCAGCATGGCAGACAGACTGTAGCCCGGCGGCGGTATCATGCTGGTAAACGCCTTTGGTTCCTCGCCCTCGGGTAGATACTCCGCGGCGGGCATGAACCACCAGGCTGCACCGACGGTACACAGGAGTCCGGCGAGCAGCGTCACTGCGCGCCGTGTGGGCGTCCTGATCAGCCAGACAACCGAAGCGAGTATGCGCGCCTGTGCCCGGTCGTTGGCGGTTTGACGGGTTGCGCCGCCGATACCGATATGGGCACAGGCCGCCGGCACGACGCCGAGCGCGAATAGCATTGAGGCAAAGATGGCGACTGAAATGGCGATGGCGATGTCGGAGTAGATCTGCCCCGCTTCCTCCTGCACCAGCAGAACGGGCACAAACACGAGAATCGTTGTCGCGCTGGAGGCCACCACCGCTGTCCATACGTCGCGCACCCCCGCCACCGCCGCCTCTGCCGCCCGCCGTCCGCGCTGGCGCGCCTGTTCGATGCTCTCCAGCACCACAATGGTGTTGTCCACTGTCATGCCAATGGCGAAAGCGATGCCGGCAAGGGAAATGACGTTGATGGTGCGTTCGAACAACAGCAGCCCGAGGAATGCCGCAATTATACAGACCGGCATCCCCATGAGTCCGATCAGCGTACCGCGGTAGGTGCGCAGGAACAGAAAAAGTACCAGTGCGGCGAGGACTGCACCGAGAATAAGGTTCTTGATCACGTTGCTGATAGAGGCTTCCACGTAGCGCGCGTCGTCGCCAACCAGCACCATGGTCAATCCATTGGGTTCAAGCACATCACGACGCAGTTCCTCGACGACCTCGAGAATGGCGTATTTGATGTCAATAACGTTGGATCCCGGCTCACGCTTTACCGCGAGCGTGATGCTGCGCTCATCGTTGGTCACTGAGACCTGACGCACCTCAAAGTGATCGAGCGTGACGGTGGCGACATCGGAAAGCCTGACCTCGGTGTCGTTGCGTCGCGCAAGGACCAGGTCCAGTATTTCCTGTTCACTGTCGAAACGCCCGATTGTGCGTACCAGGTAGCGCTGTCGCCCGTCGTCGAGATCACCCGCGGAGGTGTCCCTGTTGCGCTGACGGACGGCATCGCGAACGTCGGTCAGTCCGATACCTCTCTGCGCCAGTTTTGCGGCGTCGACGTGAATCTGCAGCTGCCGTTCGGCACCTCCGTAGAGTTCCACCTGCGAAACGCCGCTGACGCGCTCCATGCGGACCCGCACGTTGTCATCCACGAAATCGCTGATCATGTCGATATCGAGGTCCAGGGGGTTGCCCGGCAGCGGCGTGACGCCGAAGTACATGAAGGCGTTCTGGGAGAAGGAACTGCTCTGAATGCTGGGTTGATCGACGTTGATGGGGTAGGCGGGCACCTGGCTCAGGGCATTGGCGACTTCGATCAGCGTCTCGTTGACATTCACACCGAAGGGAAACTCCATTTCAATGCTGGCGCGCCCTGTGTCTGCCGTGGATTCCATGCGCGCCAGATTGGGAATGTTGCGCAGATAGCGCTCCTGCTCGACAAGGATTTCCTTCTCGATGTCCTGCGGTGTAGCGCCCGCCCACTGCGTCACCACGCTGATGGTGCGTACATCCAGATCGGGAATCATCTGCACGGGGATCAGTCTGGCTGCCGCGATGCCAAGCACGCACACAATGAGTACGAGAACGCTCAGAAGTTTGCCGTTGTTGATTGGCGCCTCAAGCATGGCGGTTAACGGGGCACGGGGTCGTCGACCACGTTTACCGGGTCGCCGCTGCGCAGTCGCTGGTTGCCACGCACGACAACCCGGGCATTCGGAGGCAGATGATCTTCCACGATCACCCGGTCTGCAGATGCCTCGATGATTCTGATTGATCTGCGGCGGGCGCGGCCGTCGTCATCAATCAGGAAGATGCTGCGCCCACCGTCGGGATGCGCGACCACCGCCTGCCGGGGCAGCGCCAGTCCCCGGCCCGTTGAGTCTGACTGTATTTCCGCAGCGGCGGATGTACCCGGAAACAGCGTGGCATCGGGATCATCAGCGGCGATACGGGCCAGGAAAGCGCGAGCCTGTAAGTCGCTCACAGGCACCAGCGCGACGATGCGCCCCTCCAGCGCCACGCCGCGCGTTGTGTCGGGGACAATACGCACCGGCATGCCGATAGACAGCCGGCCGAAGTGCTCCTGGGGAACATTGACATCAATCCACACAGCGTCGGTGGCAACCAGGTGGAGTACCTGGTCGCCGCGGTTCACCCATTCCCCGATTTCCGCCATGCGCGCTGCGATCACGCCGGCGAACGGCGCGGGTAAGGCGTGGCGCCTCAACTGCTCCTGTATCAGCACTTCCCTGGCGACGGCAGCGCCCAGGGCTTCCGCCGCTGCCGCACTTGCCGCCTCGCGACTGGCGAGTTCTGTCGCGGGAATGAAGTTGTCCGCGCGCAGCCGCGTTGCTTCCTTTACCAGGCGCTCCGCCTCCGCGGCGGCTGCACGAACCTCCGCTGTGGATGCTCTCGCGAGGTCAAGCTCCCGCTCGATCAATGCGGTGTCGAGACGCATCAGGATGTCTGCCTGTTCCACGCGGTCACCGGCATCGACCTGAAGATCGCTGACCAGTCCGTCAACTCGCGGGGAGAGCATGGCCTGCCGGCGGGCGGTGACGGTTCCGGTAAGCGCCAATACATTCTTAATAGCCACTGACTCAGGTGTGACTACACTGACATCACGTTCGGCAGCGGCGGCGAGGGTGCTGCACATGCCTGCGGTAAAGGCGAGGGCGAAGAAAAACAGCGGGCGGAAGAGATGACGCTTCATCGTGCAATCAACGCTTTCTGTAGGGGATGTCACAATAGGTAATGCCGCGTCGTGGGCTGGCGCCGCGCTGTTCGAGGTAGAGCGCCAGTGAGTTCATCGACAGGTCGGTGTTGCTGGTGGGTCCAAGATAGACATGCTCGAGCCTCAGCCTGCCTGCCTCGTCCCGCAGATCAAAGTTGAAGTAGGGTATCAGCATGGAAATGCCCTCGCGAAACTCTACCCGGTCTGTCAGTCTGTGCATGACCGGCGATATGATTCGCCACTCCTGTTCTTCCTCGAACGTGGGATGCTTGAGCACGGCGGCGATGCGCAGCAGGTCGCCCTCAATACGCTGGAATAGACCCTGCCATGGCTCACCGTTAACGAGCTCTTGCATGTCATGCTCGGCCGCGAGGGATTCCACGGCATCCACGATACTGTTGATCAGCCGCTCCTGCTCAGACCTGTCGTAGATGCAGCGCGTGACTTCGAAGGATTGTGCCGCCGCTCGGGACAGTATCTGCTCTGGCGACATGCCCATGCTGACGCCCTTGCCGTGCACGCTGTAGCCGCGCCACTGGCTGAGCAGGTTGCCGTTTGCCCTGAACGACGCACCAAACAGCATTGGACCGCTGACGATGCGGTGTGAAAGCCAGTCGAGCAGGGCATTCAATAGCTCGGGATTGTCGACGCCCGCAAGAATCCGCCGGGTTATCTGCTGGTTGAGCAATTCCAGTGTATGGCGTAGTTCCGTAGAGTCATTCATGTAGCGGATGTCACTGGCGCGAAGTTCCGCGCTACCTACGATCCCCTGCAGTCCGGTGAGCGTGGTGTAGTGATATAGTGTTTCCCGCGGGCGGGCTGAGAACAGTTGGCGGGTGAGGGCGTCCAGCATGGCGCGTTCCCCTAATCCGGCTCAAAGCGTTCGCGCAGCCAGGCGTTGATGTCGGCCGACTCATACAGCCACTCGTCAGTGCCGTCGTCATGGGTGATTCGCAGGCAGGGTACCTTGACGCGGCCGCCCCCGGCAGCCAGCGCCGCCCGGTGTTCCGTGTCGTTCTGTGCGTCGCGCAGTTCCAGCGTGACGCCCAGGCGCGCAAGCTCCTTGCGCACGCGAATACAGAAGGGGCAGCTGCGGAACTGGTACAGGGCCAGTCGCGAGGCGGCGTCATCGACGGCGGACTGCGCGCCGTCGTCACGCGCCATGGGCGGCGGCGTGGTCAGTTTCTCCTGCAGCAGAACGAAGGGGGTAAGCAGCAGTCGCAGTGTACGAAAAAAATAGCGGATGATGACTCGGATGGTAGTAGCTCCTATTTCAGTACGGCCAGCAACAGGGCCCGGGAAACATGCTCCCCGAGATTGCGTGGCCTGGTAAGGTTCATACGCGCCAGGCTGGCATCGGTTTTCTCGTTCGCCTTGCGGCGCCAGCCGCGCCATGCCAGTTGCGCCAGTCGGAGGTGGCTGCCGGCCTGCTCCGACAGTCGGGACAGGCCCTCCGCCAGGTGCTCTTCTTCGGGGGTCAGGCCGCTTCCCAGCGGGAAGGCGGGCAGATAATCGGCTGCAGGCGCCAGCGCGGCGGTGACGCGCCCGGGGGTATTGTGCCGATAACACGCGGCGATGTCCTGATGAGCGGGAACTTTGCCGGCCGCCTTGGCAGATGCCAGCAAGTCGGGCTGAAAGCGCGAGTCGGCGATGTTCAGCAGGGCGAGAATGACCTCGGCGTCGGATTTGTCCCGGAGGTCGGCAACGCCATACTCTGTCACCACGATGTCGCGCAGATGGCGCGGTATCGTGGTGTGTCCGTACTGCCAGCAGATGTTCGACTGCAGCCTTCCCTTGCGGGTTCGGGTTGCCGGCAGGGTGATGATCGAGCGCGCCTCTGGCAGCGCGAAGGCCTGTGCGACAAAGTTGTATTGTCCGCCTACGCCGCTGACGACGCTGGCGTCCTCCAGTCCATCGGAAACAGTGGCCCCGGTCAGCGTGACCATCATCGCACTATTGATGAAGCGCGCATTGCGTCGGGCCGCGCGTTTCCCCGATTCGGTCGCGTGCGCGTTCTGCGGTTGTCCCAACAGGCAGGTATGGGGTCCTCTTTCGAGCAGTTCGTTGACGAACGACACAGGCATCATGGCGATTCGATGCCGCTGGTCGGGTCCGAGCCGCTCGAGCATGTCATAGAATACGGGACTGCCGAGGAAAAAGCCGGCGTGAATGCAGGCGCCGTCGACGTCTCGTCGAATAATGCCGGCGAGCATCAGTGCGAGGAAGCCCTCCACCAGCATTTCCGTCAGGCCATAAAGGCCCACGTCGAAGCGACCTCGCGCTTCGCCCGCCGGTGCTGGGCGCGGTCCGTGCAGTCGCTCCAGGCAGCGCTGGAATACATCGTTGTCGTGCTGTCGCAGAATCAATGCGTGGGCGATGGCATCGCCGATTGAGCCAATCCCTATCTGCAGCGTTCCCGCATCCGCCACCAGAGCGGCTGTGTGCAGGGCAATGGCATGGTCAGTGTCGGCGGCGGGCTTATGCGGTGGCGTGTAGAGCGGGAACTCGCAGTCGGGGCTGTCCAGAACAAGGTCAAAATCGCGAGGTTCGCGCAGTGCCGCGCCACCGAGGAACGGCAGCTGTCGGTTGACCTGCCCGACGCTCAGGAAAGGGCATTTGCCCGCGCGTCGCAGATCCAGCAGGTCGGCGCTGATGTCCGGGTTGCAGCTGAGGCTGTAGCTGGCGTGCCCGTCGGTCACGGTTTCGGGGACAGCGATCAGCTGCAGCAGCAGATTCACGCCCTCCCTGAGCATGGCATCGAGTGCGTGTGTGTAATTCACGGAGACATAGGACTGCTGTACGCCGGGAACGCCAAGCCATGCGCCGGGTCGCAGGAAAAACTCGACCACACGGATGTTGTCGGGAAGTTCATCGCGGCGCTGCGCACTCGCATAGGCCAGCGGCGGATAGGCGTCGAACAGGCGCTCTGACACCGGCGCCAGAAATCGGTGCTCCAGGTCACTCCGGGCAACTGGCGTCTCCAGGGTCAGTGCGGTGAAAATGGTCAGGGAGAGAGCAGGGTCTGCCTGCGCTCGCCGAAACAGGGCATTGATGACGTGGTTGGCTTTGCCGAGTCCCAGGGGCAGGCCGGCGACGATGGGTGAACCGATTTGCGCGATGATCTCGTCGACCAGCGTCTCGCAGTTGCGGTGGACTGCGGGAATGGCGTTCATATCGTCACCCGGCTCCCGGCGGTTGCAGCGTTAGGCCTATGGTACGCCTTTGTCGCTCTCTGGCTCCAGCCCGGCGCTGGGGCGGGCAAAGTACGCCCGGGCCGCGCGATTGACGTGGGGCGCCAGCAGCAGCGCCGACGTCATGGTCGGAATCGCCATGGTTGCATACATGCCATCCATCAGCCCGACAACGGTTTCCAGCGTGACCACGGAGCCGACGATCACCAGCACGCTGTAGATCCAGACATAGTAGTGCTGGTGCTGGGCGCCGATCAGAAAACCCAGACACTTGCTGCCGTAATACCAGAAGCTGAGCACGGTACTTACCGACAGCATGATGACCACAAAGGTCAGCGCATAGGCGCCAAAACCGGGAAAGGCGGATTCAAAAGCCTGGGCGGTCAGGGTAACGCCGCCGATGTCGCCATCGGCCTGCCACACGCCGGTGACGAGGATCGCCAGTGCCGTACAGCTGCAGACAATCAGCGTATCAATGACAGGGCCCAGCATGGCGACCAGGCCCTCGCGGATGGGTTCGTCGGTTTTTGCGGCGCCGTGGGCCATCGATTCGGTGCCGATGCCGGCCTCGTTGGAGAATGCGCCGCGGCGAACTCCCATGAGAATGACCGCGCCGATGGCGCCGCCCGCTGCGGCCTCACCGCTGAAGGCATCGGAAAAGATGAGTGCGAATGCCGCAGGAATCTCACTGGCGTAGCGGATGAGCAGCACGCCGGTCAGCAGCAGGTAGGAGATCACCATGGCCGGCACCAGCCTCGCGGTGACCTTGCCGACCCGGCGAATCTGCCCGAGAATCACCGCCAGAACCAGGGCGGCGACGATCAGACCGACGCTGAAATCGAACAGGAAGTGTGACTCCTGTGTAGCGAGTCCCGCGGGGTAGCCGATAACGTCACGCAATATCTGCACCAGCTGATTGACCTGGAAGACCGGCAGCGTGCCAAACATGCCGGCAATGGCAAACAGTACGGCCAGCGGCATCCAGCGACGCCCCAGTCCTTCCCGCACCACGTACATCGGTCCTCCCTGGAGCTGCCCGAGGCTGTCGTTACCGCGGAACATGACCGCAAGAGAGCAGGTATAGAACTTGGTCGCAACACCGATGATGGCGGTTACCCACATCCAGAAGATGGCCCCGGGGCCGCCCATGCTAATGGCTAGCGCAACGCCCGCAATGTTGCCCAGCCCGAGAGTGCCCGAGAGGGCCGTGCTCAGGGCCTGCGCGTGGCTGATATCGCCGGCGTCGCTTTCCCGATCGAAGCGCCCGCTCAGTATCATCAGAGCGTGGTTGAAGTGCCGGTAGGGCATGCCGCGCGAGTAGAGGGCAAAAAACACTCCGCCGCCCACCAGCAGAATCACCAGCGGCGTGCCCCACATGATGTCGGCGAAGCGGGTGAACAGCGTCTCAAGGTTTTTCATGCCGGGCTCCCCGCTACCACATCAGATCGTCGGGGATGTCGTAATCCTTGTACCAGTCCTGTTCTTCGGCGGAGAGTCCGCTGTCGCCGGATTCCTGGCAGAAAATGATGCGACTGCTGTCCCGCTCTGCAATTTTGTGGGCGACCGGTGCGGGCACCAGTTCATAGCCGTCGCCGAGACGGGCGATGGCGAGATTGCCGGCGGACAGCTGTTTCTGCTGCATGCCCGTTACGTACAGCTTCTTGACCTTTTTGCCGTCCGTGAAATTGAAGCCGATGTCACCCCCGGCTCGCGGGATACGGTGATTTTCAATCAGCTGGCGTATCTGGGCATTGATGGCCTTGCGCTGGGCGTCGGCGTTGCGTGCCTCGTTCAACTCCCGTGCCCGACGCGCCTTGTCGGCCAGCGCCTCCTGGGCCGCTAGCTTGTTCTCATCGACAAGCGTCACGCCCGCCTTGCGTGCCACGCGGTTATCTTTGCGTTTCGCTTTTTCCAGCTGCTTTGCCTTTTTGGCATCCGCCAGCCCGGCGTTCAGCAACTGGTCCTGCAGAGAGCCTGCCATGACGTCAGCCTGTACTTGATGGGAAAATGTCGGCGCCGCGCTGCCGCACCGCTGGATATCTGCTAGCCTTGTGGCACGCGCTCATTCTATGCTGGAGTTCGCTGTGGAAGCAAAGCCGAATACGTCAGCACCTGGGCTGAAGGTGGTTCGCCGCAGTCAGTGGGGCGACACTCCGTGATCAGCTTCGCACATCCCGGCGACCTGCTCAGCGGCCACCTCATATTTGCCGCCCTGCTCTCGCTCACGTTTGCGCTGGTCACTGTGGTTTATCTCTGGGTGGCGGACCGCGCCGCGGCGCGCCTGACCCGCACCCAGATGCTGCTGCTGCATACCCTGTATCTTGGCTGGCAGACCAATGTCGCCTTCCTGTCGGTGATAGCCCTGCACACCGTGCACAGCATCCTGCAGCAACAGCCCCTGCTGCTGAATGCCGGCTGGCGTATGGCGCCGTGGATGCCAGCGTCGGCTGCCATTCTGTACGCCGCGATGCTGATCTTCAGCCTGGCATTCTGGTGGCAGTCAGAAAAGCGCTAGACTTTCTGGAGAGGCTGGCGTGGTGCCGGCATTAGTGCAGGGGGTGTCCATGGACGATTTTACCAAACGCTATGCGCTGATTCTGGCGGCTGTGGCCGTGCTGGGGCTTGCCTGGTGGGTCTTCAATCGCGATAACGTTGTCGGCGATATCAACACCACACTTGAGCGTGATGCCGAGCTTGCTGACTACCCCTACACCTTTCGCGTTGTCCGTATCGATGAGAATGTAGCGACGGTAACGAGTCCGCGATCCGCGCGGGTGTCGGTCATGCAGTTCCTGCGCACGGCCTTTCCGGCGCTTGCCGACACAGCGGTCGATCATCCCGACATGACGGCAGCGCAGGAGCGGCTGGTGGCCATGCAGTCAAGGGCGGCGGAGATTATCTTGAACCGCGAGGAAGTCGCTGCCATCAATTGGCAGATTGACGAGGAATGGTACTCGAGCCGGGGTGTCTACATCGATATCGCCCGCTGACCGCCGCTGGAGGGCGCTGTCAGTGATGCGTCACCCGCCGACGAATCGGCGCCGCCCCGCGCCAAGGCCAGCCAGGGTACCCAGCAGCGCAATCGTGCAGAACATGACGGCGACAGCATGCCAGTGCCCATGCCAGTCGTAAAACGTGCCAACCATCAGTGGACCCATTGCCGCCAGGGTGTAGCCCACACTCTGCGCCATGCCGGAGAGTCTTCCGGTCATCGTCGCATCATGCGCACGCAGAACGATGAGCGACAGGGCAACGCTGAACGTGCCGCCCTGCCCGAGACCCAGCACGATGGCCCAGGCGACGCTGGAAGACAGCGGGCCGTAGATGATCCCCAGCAAGCCGGCCAGCGTCAGCCCCATGAACAACAGGACCGCGGGACGCTGATCGCGGAACGCCGTGGCGACAAAGGGACCCGTGAGAGCCGTCAACAGCTGTGCGCCGATGGAGATAGACAGTGTCACGCCACTGTCGCCAACGCTGGCGCCGCGGCTCTGCAGTATGAAGGGGAGCCAGCCAAACACGCAGTAGGCGAGGGACGACTGCAGGCCCATGAAAAGCGTCACCTGCCAGGCGATGCGGTCTTTCCAAATGGCGGTGGTGCTGGCGCCTGCCGCTCGCGGCGGGGCTTTTCGGCGAAGTTGCGGTGACCAGATAAGGAGTGCGAGCAGCGCCGGCAGAGACCACACCGTCAGTCCCGCGCGCCAGCTGTTGTCGACGTGCAGCGCGACCGGTGCGGTGAGGCCGGCAGCGGCGGCTGCCCCGAGGCACAGCAGCAGGGTATAGATTCCCGTGAGCCGCGCCGCCTGGTCCGGAAATTCACGCTTCAGTGTGGCGGGGAGCAGCACACCGATCACGCCTATGCCGGCTCCCGCCATCAAGGTACCCGCGAACAGGCCCAGGGGAACCGTTGTCGCGCGCACGATACAGCCGATGCCGAGCACAGCCAGGAAAAGCCCAATGGTTCGCTCACTGCCGATTCGGCGCGCCAGCCACGGTGCGAGCGGTCCAAAAATGCCGAGACAGAGCACGGGCGCCGTGGTCAACAAACCGGCGATGCTGGGACTCAGCCCCGTGGAGGCCTGTATGTCGCCGAGCACGGGAGCCACGCTGGTCAGTGCCGGCCGCAAATTGAGGGCAACGGCGAGCACGCCGAGCAGAATCAGCCATTTTGGACGCGTCGGGTGTGTTCGCATTCCCTCTGGTCTCTCAGGTTTTTCGGGGCGCATCGGGTCTCCGGGCACGCCAGTGGTGCACTAGGCGGAGCATAGTCTACGACATGCCGGTATACTTTCCCGGTCGATGATTATCGCGAGCACAAAAAATGTTAATAATGAGAACTGCCGACCGGCGCGGGCGATGCGTCAGGAGTGACGCGCAGCAGGCCGGGGTAGGGACGCAGACATGCCCTTGAATTCAATACAGGCGCTGCAGTTGACACTGGTTATCATCAGCCTTGTGTTTGCAGGCGCCTGTTATCTTGGCTGGCGACTGTTTGACAGGCCGAAGCATGCGCTCATCTGGTCTGTAGCCTTCATTCTTGCCGCACTCCAGTATGGTCTGAATCTGCTGAAGGGTGAGGTGTCGAGTTACGAGGTCTGGTGGATTGCAGTGAACAGCCTGTCCTGCCTGCTCGTTATAGCTGCCGCGGCGGGCTATCGTGTGCGCCTCAGGTTGCCGACCCCATGGCTGCTTGTCGTTCTCGTCTTTGCAGTTCTTTCGGCAGCGCAGTTCGTGTTCACGGTTCTTGTTCCACGTCTGGATATACGGGTTGCCCTGGCGCCGGGCTTTGCCTGCATTGCATTTCTGCATGTTGCCTGGATTCTCTACCGATACGGCCCTGAACCCAGACTGGCGCAGTTGGTGGCGGCGGTTGTCCATCTGCTGTTCGGACTGGCCCAGGGGCTTGCCGCGGGAATTGCACTGCAAATGGGTCTTGAGCCCTCCCCGGAGCAGCGCGATGCCTACAATCTGGTAAATTTTGCGCTGATGCCGACGTTTTTTGTAGCGATGGGTATTACGGCCATTTTCCTGCTTGGTACGGACCTGGCGACTCGCCTGAGACAGTTGACCGTGACTGACAGTCTCACAGACCTCAGCAACCGGCGAGGCTTCATGCAGGCATCGGCGCAGCTACTGGCGCAGGCGCAGCGCAGGCATCAGGCCCTGACGCTGGTGGTCGCTGACCTGGATTTTTTCAAGCGCATCAACGACAGGTTTGGTCACGCCGTCGGTGATCATGCTCTGGTACATTTCAGCAATACCCTGGCAAGTGGGCTTCGCGGAGAAGACGTCGCGGGTCGTATTGGCGGTGAGGAGTTTGCGGTTCTGTTGCGAGGTGATGTGAGTGACGCACGCCGGGTGGTGGCCCGCTTACGCGATATGCTGGCGCAGCAGCCGATGTCTGTGGCCGGGGAGGGGGTGCGGCTCAGCGCCAGCTTTGGCATCGCCGAATGGCAGGGCGAGACGCAGGTCGAGGCGATGCTGATCCGGGCCGACAGGGCGCTGTACGATGCCAAGGCTGCCGGTCGTGACACGGTTATAGTCGCCCCACCGGACGTGACCGCCGGCGCAATGGCCGCTGCCTCCTGATCGGTTGATTCTGTGGTTCGCCTGCAGCGGCGTCCGCGGGCCTGGCTGCTGTCAGCCTACCGTGCAGACAGTCACGCTGCCTGGGCGGACTGGCTCGTCAACACCCAGACGCACTGTTGCTGGCGACGGCTTGAGTTGCCGGGCCGCAACTTTGCCTGGCGTATTCGCGGAAATCCTCTCTCCTGGCTCGACAGTTTGCCGGATGAGATCCCCGATCTCATCGTCGCGACGTCGATGGTGGATCTCGCCACGCTCAAAGGGCTCAATCCACGCCTGGCGGGTGTGCCGACGCTGTATTATTTTCATGAAAACCAGTTCGCCTACCCGGTGGGCGAAAACCAGTTCCGCTCGCTGGAACCCAGAATGGTCCAGCTGTATGGGGCGCTGGCGGCCGATCGCCTGGTGTTCAATTCTGCGTTCAACAGGGACTCCTTCCTGAACGGTGTGTCCACATTGCTAAAAGCCATGCCCGACGCCGTTCCGGACCGCGTGGCGGAGCGCCTGGCGCAGGTGAGCGCTGTCTGTCCTGTGGCAGTGGAGCCTGTGATCGGCATGGCAGCGGACGCTCGTGACCCACGGCTGGTGGTCTGGAATCACCGCTGGGAGTACGACAGGCAGCCGTCGATGTTCGCGGATGCCATGCTCGGGCTGGCGCATGCGGGCGTGACCTTTCGTCTCGCCTTGCTGGGCAAGCGCCCGGCCCGCGCACCGGAGCCACTGGTCCGCTTGCGCAAAGCGCTGCCGTCGCAGATTGTCGCCGACGGGATGTTGCCAGCATCGGCCTATCGCGACCTGCTTGCCGGCGCCGCTATCGTCGTAAGTACATCGCAGCATGAATTCCAGGGCCTGTCAGTGCTGGAGGCGGTGAGTGCCGGCGCATGTCCACTGGTTCCAGATGCACTGTGTTATCCAGAAATGTATCCTGCAGCATATCGCTATCCCGCTGGCGATGCCGGTGCACTTGTGTCACGCCTGCGTGCCTGGCTGACAGGCACACTGCCGCCGTCGGTGGACGTATCACCCTGGTACCCGGATCGCTTGCAGCCGCGGTGGAAGACGCTGCTACAGGAGCTCATATGACCCCATTATTCTTCACCTCGTCCCGTGGACTGCGCCTCGCCTACCGTTATCGGGCACCGCTCAAGGGTTCGCGCACCTTTGTCTGGCTGTCCGGCTTCAAGTCGGATATGAACGGCACAAAGGTCCTTGCGCTCGAGCGCTGGGCGGCCGCGGCCGGGCATGGCTTCCTGGCCTTCGATTACAGTGGTCACGGCGCCTCAGAGGGCGCTTTCGAGGAGGGCACTATATCCCGCTGGCGCCAGGACACGCTCGACGCCATCGACACGCTGTCCTCCGGCCCGCTGGTCCTGGTCGGGTCGAGTATGGGCGGCTGGATGGCCCTGCTTGCGGCGCTGGCACGACCCGGGCGTGTGTTGGCCATCGCCCTGGTGGCGCCGGCGCCGGATTTTACCGAAAAACTCATGTGGGCCGGTCTGCCCGAGGACGCCCGCACCGACATTCTCGAAAAAGGCTACACGCTCAGGCCATCGGATTACGACGAGCCGTACCGGATAACCCGCGCCCTGATCGAGGACGGGCGTGACTGGCAGTTGCTGGATACGCCACTGGCGATCAAATGTCCGGTGCGCATTCTACAGGGCATGTGCGACGATGACGTGCCCTGGCAGCATGCAGAGCGGCTGGTGGCAGCGCTGACGACGCCCGATGTCACGCTGACGCTGATCAAGGACGGTGATCACCGTCTGTCGCGGGATGCCGATATTCTCAGGCTTCAACGTTGCTGCGAGGAGCTCTCTGCCTGAGACGCGCTTGCCCCCGAGGGCCGTGTTCGCCACAATCGCCCGTCACGCAATGCCGGCGACCGACAGACCATGAGCGATTCTACTGACGACATCCGTATTCTGCGCGCGCAACCGCTGATTACGCCCGGGGTGCTTGCTGGCGAGCTGCCCTGCACGGAGCGTGTGAGTGCGTCCGTGGCCGCCTGGCGGCATCAGATCGAAGAGATCATGTCGCGGCGCGATTCCCGATTGCTGGTGATTGTCGGCCCCTGCTCTGTGCACGATCCGGCAGCGCTGCTCGAATTCGCAGAACGTCTGCGCGACCACTGTGACTCGCTGTCCGATGCACTGCTGCCGGTGCTCCGGGTGTACTTCGAGAAGCCGCGCTCGGTAGTGGGCTGGAAAGGGCTGATCAACGACCCCGGTCTGGATGGCAGTTATCGCATCAACCAGGGTCTGCGGCAGGCGCGTAAACTGCTGCTCGATGTCGCGGCAATGGGGCTGCCCGCAGCGAGCGAGTTTCTGGATACCACCTTTGGCCAGTATTACGCGGATCTGGTCAGCTTCGGGGCCATCGGTGCGCGCACGGTGGAGAGTCAGGTGCATCGCGAGCTTGCCTCGGGCCTGTCAATGCCCGTGGGATTCAAGAACGGCACGACGGGCGATATCGACGTCGCCGTCGACGCCATTCGCAGCGCGGCGCACAGCCATTGGTTTCCCTCACTCACCAAGGAAGGCACTCCGGCCATCCTGCAATCCGCGGGCAATCCCCATGGCTATCTGATTCTGCGCGGCGGGCGCGATGGTCCGAACTACCACGCTGAGGCGGTGCGCAATGCGGCAGCGCGACTGGCGCAGGCCGACCGGGTGCCCTCGCTGATTGTCGACTGCAGCCACGGCAACAGCAGCAAAGATCCCCAGCGCCAGGCGCAGGTTGTCGCCGATCTCTGTGATCAGATGGAGCAGGGCCAGCCGGCCTTGCGCGGCCTCATGCTAGAGAGCCACCTGGTGGGCGGGAACCAGCCTGTAGGGGCGCTTGAGGACCTGCGCTACGGGCAAAGTATCACCGATGCCTGCCTGTCACTGGACGATACGCTGCCGCTGCTGGATCAGCTGGCGGCGGCGGTGCGTCGGGCTCGCTGAATGGCGGCCCGCTGCCGGCAGACACCGTCTGCATCCGGTTGCTCGACGCGTTCCGGCGGTTTGCAGAAGAGATAACGACGTGTGATTCCTGGTTGGCGACAGCACCCGGGCTGCGACGCTGAGGATTGCCGAGCTCGCTGTGTGGCCGTCCGCTTACAGCGTCATCTGCTCTACATCCAGCGGCAGTTCAGTGGTGATCTTCACCCGCGACAGGGCCGCGTTGGAGTGAATCTCCTGCACCGTGGGCATCTGTGACAGTTTCTGTCGGAACAGCGTCTCGTAGGTATCGATATCCCGGGTGACGATTTTCAGCAGGAAGTCGTAATCGCCCATCACGGTGTGGCACTCCAGCACCTCGGGCAGATCGCGGATCTGTTCCTCGAATTCGGGCAGCGAACGCTTGCCGTGTGCGGACAGCTTGACGCGGGCGAACACAGTAACATTCAGGCCGAGCTTGCGCTGGTCCAGCAGGGCCACGCGGCGCTGTATGACACCGATGTCCTCAAGGCGACGGATGCGTCGCCAGCAGGGTGGCTGGGTCAGTCCAATCTTGTCGGCAATCTCCGCGGCACTGAGTCCGGCGTCCCGCTGCAGCAGCTGAAGAATACGCCGATCGAGTTTGTCGAGCTTCTCCTGCATGAATTCATCGCCTTAAAATTAAATTGAGTATACATAATACGCAATCAGCGCCTTCCGCAGAATATTTTGGATGATAATTGCGGCCCATAACGCTTACATTAACGCACTTGAATTCCCGTTTCGGACACAGTAGTTATGAGCACGGATAACGTTACCTACGCCGACACCACGACCATCACCGGCGGTGCCCTTGCCGATATACAGCCCGCCCAGCGAGAAGGCGCCCTGCGCGGCGCCCAGCTGCTGGCCAGAGCGTTGCAGGCGGAGGGCGTTGATATTCTGTTCGGCTATCCGGGCGGCGCCAACCTGGAAATTTTTGATGTCCTGCGGGACTACGGCATCCAGTGCATCCGCACGGAGCACGAGCAGGGCGCGGTGCACGCAGCCCAGGGTTACGCCCGGGCCAGTGGCCGCGTCGGGGTGTGTCTGGCAACGTCGGGGCCCGGCGCGACCAATCTGGTGACCGGTATCGCCGATGCCAATAGCGACTCCACGCCGATTGTCGCCATCACGGGTAATGTACCGTCACACCTCCTTGGCAAGAACGCGTTTCAGGAGGTCGATATCGTCAGTATCACGCGTCCGGTGACAAAACGCAGCACCCTGGTGAAGCAGGTAGCCGAGATTCCGGCGGTGGTGCGGGAAGCCTTTGCCCTGGCGGGCGGCAACCGGCCCGGTCCGGTGCTGATCGATATCCCCAAGGATATCCAGCAGCACTATCCCCGCGATGCGCAGGGAAATCATTTGCCACCCCCGATCCCCGCGGTGATTGAACGGCCCGAGCAGTCGGTCAGTGGTCTGTCGGATAACCAGCTCGAGGAAGCCTGCCGGCTTATCGCTGAGTCGCAGCGCCCCGTGATTTATGCTGGCGGCGGGATTGTTGCCGCGAACGGCGCCGACGCTTTGCTGGCGCTGGCGGAAAAGCTGCAGTGCCCGGTGACCACCACGATCATGGGGCACGGTGCGTTTCCGCCCGGGCATGAGCTGGCGCTGCAGATCCTGGGCATGCACGGATCGAAAGCGGCCAACGTTGCGGTGAATGAAGCGGATCTGGTGATTGCTGCCGGCGTTCGCTTTGACGACCGCGTTACCGGCAAGGTCGATGCCTTTATCGCCGATGGCAAGATCATCCACATAGATATCGACCGCGACGAGCTGAACAAGAACAAAAGCGTTACCTTGCCCGTCTGGGCGGACATCGGCCAGGCGCTGACACAGCTGGTCGAGCACGCAAGCTGCGGTGAACACGGGGAATGGCTGGATTACCTGTCGGGACTGTTGCGGGACTTTCCCTTTGATGTGCCCCGGGGAGAGGCGATCAGCCCGCAGTATGCCATACAGCTGCTGAGTGAAATGACCGACGGTGAAGCAGTCGTGAGCGTGGGTGTGGGTCAGCACCAGATGTGGGCGATGCAGCACTACCAGCCGCGGCAGTCGCGTTCTTTCCTCAGCAGTTCCGGCTTCGGCACCATGGGTTATGGTCTGCCGGCAGCCATTGGTGCCAAGATCGCCTGCCCTGAGCGGCAGGTGATCGATATCGATGGTGATGGTTCGCTGAACATGACCATTCATGAGCTGGCGACCTGTCATCGTTACAGCATCGGCGTGAAGGTAGTGGTGATCAACAATCAGTGGCTGGGTATGGTGCGGCAGTGGCAGGACATGATCTATGAGGGGCATCGCTCCGGTTCGGACCAGTCCGACCCCATGGCGGTGAAAGCGCCGGGTGAGACTGATATCTATCCCGATTTTCCGATGATTGCTGCCGGTTACAGAGTACGCGCAGAGCGTGTTTCCAACCCTGCCGATCTGCCGGCGGCGTTCGCGCGCCTGCTCGAGAATCCGGACGAACCCTATCTGCTGGATGTTATCGTTGATGCGGCGGAGAACGTCTACCCCATGATTCCGGCAGGCGGGACGTATCGCGATATCATTATGGGGTCAGGCCCCGACGGAACCTGACCACACCGGGCCCGGCATTGCGGTCGCTACGCTCGGCCACGTTGCAGGCGCGGTGGACATGCCGGGTCCTGTTGAGAAACGGCACGCATCCTCAAAACGTAAACAGCTCGCGAAACTTCACGATGTCCTCAACCATCGTGGTGTCTCCCGGGAGCAAGCCCCGCAGCCGCGCGTCGCAGTCGATGGTCAGATCCTGCAGAGGCGCGTGTTGCTCGACGTATATCGTCTCCAGCGAGTGATAAACTTCCCTCAGCGCGGCGACCAGTTCGGCCGTCGACATGCTGCGGTGGGATAGGTTGTAGACGTCCGATTCCATGTCCCTACGGATCATGCGGGCAAGGGTCTCGACCACCCGGTAGACACTGATGTGTGTCATGGTGTGCTCGGGGTTGCCGTGGACGGCTACCCGGTTGAGGAAATGCGCATCAAAAATAAACTGGTTTACCATCGTCTCAACGCGCAGGTTCTTGGAGTAACCGTAAACATTGGCGCAGCGCACAAGCTGTACCGGGATTTTTTCCATCAGGCGCAGTACATGCTCTTCTCCCCGCATCTTTGAAAGACTGTAGAAACTGGTGGGCGCTCGGGGGTGATGCGTATCCACGATGCGGCCCTGGCCATACACTGACTGACTGCTCAGGTAGATAAAGCGCTTAATGCCGGCGTCTTCAGCGCTGTAAACGACTTCTGCGGTACCCCAGTGGTTGGTCTGCTCAAAGTCATGGGCGTTCTGGTCGGCGTAAGGTGTTTCAACCCGCGCCGCCAGGTGGATGACAATATCGATGCCCTGCATGGCGCGTTGCAGACTGCGCGAGTCGAGAATATCCGCCTGCATAAAGCGCACGTTGTTTCCGGGTACCTTGCGCAGACCGGTAAACAGGTTGTAATTGCCCTTGCAGAGATTGTCATACACGAGAACGTCTTCCACACCAGGTTCGGCAGACAGCCGATAGACCAGCTCATTGCCGATATAGCCGGCACCGCCCGTAACCAGAATCCGCATTCAGTTGTTCCCCGAAACCAGTGTTGTATTGAGCCCACACTCTGTCTTGTTCATGCCGAACCAGCGTGCGTTGCGGGCATTGCCCTCGCCAAATGCTTTGCTCGTGCAGGGCTCACAGCCAATGCTCAGGTAGCCGCTGGCTTCCATGGGGTGCTCTGGCAGGTCATGCAGACGGCGATAGTAGAAGACGCTGCGTGCATCCCAGTCGAGCATTGGATGGTAGCGTAGACAGCCATGCCGCGCCGGTTCTTCCCGCTGCATTGCCGCGCGGACATCGCTCTGGTCCGAGCGTACGCCATTGATCCAGACGTCGTTGGCCTGTAGTACAGGTTCCAGCGGCTGCACTTTGTTGAGATAACAGCAGTAGTCGGGGTCCGAGGTGTAAAGCAGGCGTCCGGCACGATCCATCTGCTTGATCTTGGGAACGTCGGGACGCAGGGCAATGACGTTGAGGTTGAGTGTATCAGCGAGTTGTTCGGCAAAGCGGATTGTGTCGGGAAACAGAAAGCCTGTGCTGGTGTAATACACCGGGATATTCCGATTGACCCGGCTAATGATGTGCAGCAGTGGCAGGCTCTGCGTCTGGAAGGAGCTGGTTGTGAATACTCGATTACCCGCATCGAGATAGTCATGGATGTGGTTCACGATCGCATCCGCTCTCGCATCCAGTTCCCTGCTGTCCAATAGCTGCGCCACGTAGCCGGCTCCCAGAATAAAAAGGGCAGTCTACAGGTATAAATCGGTAGTTTTTTAGACTATTTTGTTTGGCGCTTATGCAGCTGCATGCCGTCGCATGCGCGCGGAGAATCCAGATCAGTAGGCCTGCCGAGGCGCATGTCCCTCGCTGCGCATCCAGCGCCAGCCGCTGATCTCTGGCATGTCCACTCCGTGTTCATGTGCATACTGTCGACAGTCTATCTGCCGGTTGCGCAGCGTCTCCTTGGCGTGAGCGCCGCTCGACTGCAGCCTCGGCACCCGGTCGATGGCGTCAATGGCCAGGCTGAAGCGGTCCACGTTGTTCTCGATGGCCAGTTCCATCGGGGTGTTGATGCTGCCTTTTTCCTTATAGCCGCGCACATGCAGGTTGCGGTGATTATGGCGGCGATAGGCGAGGCGGTGAATCAGCCAGGGGTAACCGTGAAAGTTGAAGATCACCGGCTTGTCCATGGTGAACAGGCTGTCGAAATCGCGGTCGCTGAGGCCGTGGGGATGTTCCTCGGCCGGTGCCATGCGAAACAGGTCAACCACGTTGATAAAACGCACCCGCAGATCGTCGAACTGCTCGAGCAGCAGGGCGGTGGCTGCAAGCGCCTCCTGCGTGGCGATGTCGCCGCAGCCGGCCATCACCAGGTCGGGCTCCTTGCCCTGATCGGTGCTGGCCCAGTCCCAGATGCCGATGCCTTTCGTGCAGTGGCGGATGGCCGATTCCATATCCAGGTACTGCAGGTGGTTCTGCTTGTCGCAGACAATGACGTTGATGTCATTATGGCTGCGCAGGCAATGGTCTGCGGTGGAGAGCAGGCAGTTGGCGTCGGGTGGCAGATAGACGCGGGTGACCGCGGGGCTCTTGTTCACCACAATGTCGATAAAGCCCGGGTCCTGGTGCGTGAAACCATTGTGATCCTGGCGCCATACCGTGGATGTGATCAGCAGGTTGATGGAGGCAATCGGCGCGCGCCAGGCCAGGCTCTCGCAGATCTCGAGCCACTTGGCGTGCTGGTTGTACATGGAGTCGATGACGTGAGCGAAGGCCTCATAGGTGGCAAAGAAACCGTGTCTGCCCGTGAGCACGTAGCCTTCCAGCCAGCCTTCCAGTGTGTGTTCCGAGAGCATCTCGAGTACGCGGCCATCGGTATCCAGGTCACCGCCATCATCGTCCTCGGGTCGACGCTCTGCCAGCCACAGCTTGCCGCTGGCCTCATAAATGGCATCGAGCTTGTTGGAGGTGGTCTCGTCAGGGCCGAACACGCGGAAGTTGCCCATGTTGCGTGCCATGGTGTCGCGTAGCATGGCCCCCAGTGGCTGCGTGTTCGTGGCGCGGCTCTGCCCCGGTTCCGCCGCCGGCACGGCATAGCGGCGAAAATCCGGGAGACGCAGCTCTCTCTTCAGCAAGCCACCGTTGGCATGGGGGTTGGCGCCCATGCGTCGCTTCCCCTGCGGCGCCAGCTGCCGCAGATCCTCTCGCAGACGGCCATTGTCATCGAACAATGCCTGTGGCCGGTAGCTGCGCAGCCATGCCTCCAGCTGGGCAAAACTCGCCGGATTGTCCCTTACATCCTTGATGGGCACCTGGTGCGCCCGCCAGCTGCCTTCGACGCGATGGCCGTTGACCTCCACTGGTCCGGTCCAGCCTTTGGGCGAGCGCAGCACGATCATCGGCCAGCGCGGTCGGCTGGCAACGCCGCTGGAGCGCGCCGACTGCTGGTGCTCGCGGATGCGTGACAGGCACGCGTCCATGGCAGCGGCCATCTGCTGGTGCATGCTGGCAGGATCATCCCCATCGACGAAGAAGGGTGTCCAGCCATAGCCAAGTATCAGTTGCTCCAGTTCTTCGTGGGGGATGCGAGCGAGCAGTGTGGGGTTGTTGATCTTGTAGCCATTTAGCTGCAGCACCGGAAGAACGGCGCCGTCGCGGATGGGATGCAGGAACTTGTTTGAGTGCCAGGCGGTGGCCAGCGGCCCGGTCTCGGCCTCGCCATCGCCCACAGTGGTGATAACGACGAGGTCGGGGTTGTCGAAAGCGGCGCCGAAGGCGTGGGACAGGCTGTAGCCGAGTTCGCCGCCTTCGTGAATTGAGCCCGGTAGCTCCGGCGTACAGTGGCTGCCAAAACCACCCGGGAAAGAAAAGTGTCGAAACAGGCGCGCGAGGCCCTCCTCATCCTCACTGATGTCGGGATAGATCTCCGAGAAACTGCCCTCCAGATACACCGGTGCCAGCACGCCGGGGGCGCCGTGGCCTGGCCCGGCGATGAAAATGGCGTTGAGATCATGCTCACGGATCAGCCGGTTGGTATGCACGTAAGTGAATGCGAGTCCCGGACTGGCACCCCAGTGGCCGAGAAGTCGCTGTTTGATGTGCTCGATGGCGAGGGGCTCGCGCAGCAGCGGGTTGGCCCGCAGGTAGATCATGCCCGCCGCCAGGTAGTTGCAGGCCCGCCAGTAGGCGTCTATGCCGGCAAGCTCATCGGGGCTCAGTGGTTGCGAGAGAGCGAGTGCGGTACTTGTCATCGTTTACCTTCCCCTGCGCTGCTCTGAGTGCTGCTCTGAGCGCTGCGAGAGCGCGCTCTGCGCCTGCCGTGCGATCTCCAGGTCCTCGTCGGACGGCGCGATCACTACCGCAACCGCGGACCCGGCAGCGTGAATCATCCGCGCCTGTCCTGAAAAATGTCGTTCATTCTCCTGACTATCAACAGCGATCCCGAATGACTCAAGGCCAGCACAGACACGTTCGCGTACGGCAGCGGCGTTTTCGCCAACCCCGCCGGTAAACACGAGTGCGTCCAGCCCTCCCAGAGCCGCCGTGTAGGCGCCGATGTACTTCTTTATACGATAAGCGTAGACCTCGAGCGCCAGTTTCGCCTGTGTATCGCCCGCGTCACTTCGCTGCAGAATGGCGCGCAGGTCAGCGTCGCCGCAGAGCCCCACAAGACCGCTTTGCTGGCCGAGCACGCGCTCCAGTTCGTCGAGTGACAGACCCTCGCGTCGGGCAACCAGCAGAGCGGCGGCGACGTCGAGGTCACCGCTTCGCGTGCCCATTACCAGCCCCTCCATGGGCGTCATGCCCATGGAGGTGTCAATGCTCCGTCCTTGCGCGACCGCGGCGGCGCTGGCCCCGTTGCCGAGATGCAGGGTGACAAGACGCAGGCCATGCAGAGGGCGCTGCAGTAACGCCGCTGCCTGCCGGGCTACGCTGGCGTGGGAAATGCCGTGAAAGCCAAAGCGGCGCACGCCGTGGTGTTCGCGCCAGTGTGCCGGAACCGCGTAGTGGCGTGCGTGGGACGGCAGGTGGTGATGGAAAGCAGTATCGAAGACCGCCACCTGTGGCAGCAGGGGATAGCGAGCCATCGCCGCGCGGATGACTGACAGTGCCGGCGTATTGTGCAGCGGGGCGAGTGCGCTGGCGGCCTCAATTGCCTGCAGTGCGTGGCTGTCAAGAAGGGTCGGACCGCTGTAGTCGGGACCGCCGTGGACAATGCGATGGGCGACCGCGGTAATACGCAGCTCATTGGCATCGGACGGTAGATCGGGCAGCGCTTGTGCGTCCTCGTCCTCGGCAGGGGGCCATGCAGCGGTGTGCGAGTGGATCCGCCGGTCTTCGCTGGCATTCACGACGCTGCACTTCAGGCTGCTGCTGCCCGTGTTGTAAACAAGGATATTCAGCGCGGAAACTCCCCCTGTTGACGTGGTGTCACTCCGGTGCCCTGCACACTATCATCGACCAGTCCCGTGACGGAAAAAAGGGTTTACGCGGCAATGCCGCGGTGATCGATGACAGTAGTCTGATCTGGCCCGCCGCGAGCCACCATCTGACGGCAGAGGCCATGCAGCAAGACGGCTGTCCAGCTTTCGTAGTAGCTATCGGCGCTAAATGTCGGCGCCGGCCGGTCGGTGGCCGCTGATCGGTCGTATGCTCCCGGTTACTATCACGCTGTCAGGCAGGTCGAGGTTATCGGCAATCATGGCGTTACTACCGCCCCCACAGCTGCGCAACATGCTGCGCTTACTCACCGAGGCGCTGCGACCGGCACCCGGCCGGGCGCGTATTGCACTGGCAGCCGGCATCGGCGCACTCTGCCACGGTCTTTTTGCGCTTGCCGCGGCGAGCATGATCGGCGGCATGGCCACGGGTATGAGCCACGCGCTTGGCGCTGTGCCGGAGCCCTGGCGCTGGCCGGTGAATCTTGCGCTGATTGCGCAGTTTCCCCTGTTGCACTCGCTGCTGCTGGGGCGGCGCGGTAGCCGCTGGCTGGTACGACTACTGCCCGGCTGGTACGGAGAGACTCTGAGTTCGACCAGCTACGTCATAATCGCCTCACTGCAGCTGCTCGCCCTTTTTCTGCTCTGGACGCCGTCTGGCGTGATCTGGTGGCAGGCGGAAGGCGCTCTGCGCTGGGCTGTGCTCGCTGTTTATGCCGGTACCTGGCTTTTGCTGCTCAAAGCTACGGTCGATGCCGGTATCGAGGTCCAGTCCGGTGCATTGGGCTGGCTGTCGCTGTTGCGGGGCGCGCGACCGCGCTACCCAGGCATGCCCGTGCACGGGCTGTTCCGCCGTGTACGCCATCCCATTTACGCCGCTTTTATACTGACCCTGTGGACCGTCCCCCTATGGACACCCGATCAGCTGATTCTGGCACTGTCGCTAACGGCCTACTGTCTGCTGGCGCCAAGACTCAAGGAGCAGCGCTACCTGCAACGCTATGGTGATGAGTTTCGGGATTACCGTCGATGCGTACCGTATCTGCTGCCAGCACCGCGGCGACACAGCCACCACGTGCCGCTCGACTGACAGAGTTCCCGCGCGTGGGCTGCGCTCAAAAAGGGAGAGCGTTGATGCGCTCTTCGCACCTTTGATGCAAGCCGCGTAACGCTGGTGTAATCTTGCGCCACTCAAGACTCCGCTGCAGCATGACCGTGCCCATGGCCCAGGATAAAACCCGATTCGTTCGCGCTCTGCGGCCATTCTCTCTTGTTGTCGCTGTCGCCACCTGTGGCCTTGGAGCCATTCTGGCGTTGCGCGATGGAGCGGAAAATCCCGGCCTGGCCGTGCTGGTTATCGGTGCCGGCGTGCTTTTGCAGGCCGGGGTCAATCTTGTCAACGATCATGCAGACCGGCACAGCGCCGAGTTTGATGGCGGCCAGCGCGCAGCAATCCGCCGCAACACCCGCCTCGGCGCGCTGGCTTTTCTTCTGGCGGGTATTGTCGGTGTTTATCTGGTGTGGCTGCGGGGCTGGCCCATGCTGGTGCTGGCGCTCGTGGGCATGGCGGGTGCCCTGGGTTACACCGGCCATCCGGTGAATTACAAAGAGCGCGGACTGGGTGTGCCGCTGGTGTTTCTTCTCATGGGCGTACTGCTCGTTGGCGGCGCCTATTTTGCAGTCTCGGGCAGTTATCACGCCGGCGTGTTCTGGCTGTCGTTACCCTTCAGTCTGTTCGCTTCCCTGCTATTGCTGAGCAACGAACTGCGCGATTACGAGGCGGATCTCAAGCAGGGCCTGCGAACGCTGACCGTGCGCCTGGGCTATGCCCGCGCCAGGCGCCTTTTTCAGGGTCTGATCGTTCTTCTGGCGCTTGTCACACTGGGTCTCCGCGCCATGGGTCTGCTCGCGCATGCTGCGATCCCGCTGGCCTCGCTTCTGCTCCTCAGTCGGCCGCTGCAACTGCTCGACAAGGCGCCGGCCGAGCGCGTCCGTCTGCCGCCGGCGACAGGTCAGGGATTTTTTGCCTATGGTCTGTGCCTGCTACTCACAGTCTGGTGGGGTTTGTGAACCAGGACCTTGTTCTTGCCATTGCGCTGCCGCTCACCCTGTTCATCATGATGTTCAGCATGGGCGCCAATCTCAGCCCGGGTGATTTTCGAGCGCTGTGGGCGCGTCCCGCAAGCGTCCTTTGCGGTCTTGCCTCCCAGATGCTGTTGCTGCCAGGTCTTGCCTTCCTGCTTCTGTCGGGACTGCCGTTGCCACCGGAAATCATGATCGGCTTCATGATTCTTGCCCTGAGTCCCGGTGGCACCACGTCAAACGTCTTCTCCTACCTGGTGGGCGGCAATCTCGCTCTGTCCATTGCGCTTACCGCGATTGTTAGCCTGATTACACCCTTCAGCCTGCCGCTCGTGGCCGGCTGGATCATAGACAGCCGTTTCGCTGGTGATACAGAGATTGCGCTCCCTTTTCTGTCCACTGTTGGCAAACTGACGGCGGTGACGCTGGTTCCGGTGACGCTAGGCATGATCCTGCGGCACTACCATCGTGCGTTATGTGAGCGTTACGAATTCTGGATGACCCGGCTTCCCTTTCTTATGTTGCTGGCGGTCATTGCTGGAATCATTGCGCAGAACTGGGCTCGAATGCCCGAGTTTCTCGCTCTTACCGCGATGCCGGCACTGCTTCTGGCAAGTGCGGCGCTTGTGGCCGGCTACGCCCTTGCCCGCTCTTTGCGCCGTGACCCCCGGGACGCGCGAACCATTGCCATTGAAACCTCCATCCAGAACGGCGGCACGGCCATCCTGGTGACCGGCACAATCCTCGGCAACCCTGCCATGACCATTGCGCCGGTGATGTACGGTATTCTCATGTTGCTGCCGGTAATGGGGTATCTTACCGGCTTGCGGTTGCAGGCCCGGCGGGGCCTGACTGGCTGAGTCGACTGGCTGGCACTGGCGGCTTTCTCAGGCGATCGCGGTTCCGGGGTCAGGAGGGGGTCGAGGAATGTCCAGAGGTGCGGATCTTGATCGCGTTGAAGAGGAACAGGTAGACGAGCATGAGAACGTGCCTTCACCTGTCATTTTTGAAGCGATTCGGCGTGATGGAGAACACGAACTGAAGCGTGGATTCAGCGCGTTATGGTGGTCGGGCGTTGCGGCGGGTCTGGCTATCAGCCTTTCCGTCGTGTGCATGGGTTTTCTCGCATCGATCCTTCCCGACAAGGCCTGGGCGCCGGGTATCACCAACCTCGGCTACACGGTCGGTTTCCTCATTGTCATTCTCGGCCGGATGCAGCTGTTTACCGAAAACACGATCACCCCGATACTGCCCCTGTTTCTAGCGCCCACGGCGCTGAATTTCTATCACACGGCACGCCTTTGGGGCATTGTCTTCAGCGCGAACATGGTCGGCTGTGCCGCCGCGGCCCTGGTGCTGGTTTTTGGCCATATTTTGCCAGAAGCCCGGTTTGAGGGTGTGCTGTCGATATCGCGTCACTACGCCTCGGCGACGGCGATTGAGCATTTTGCCTGGGGCATTCCCGCCGGTTTCATTATTGCGGCACTGGTGTGGGTCCTGCCCAGAATGGAAAGTGCGGGCGAGGTCCTGATGATTATTATCCTGACTTACATGATCGGCCTTGGCGGGATGTCCCATGTGGTGGCCGGTTCTACCGAGCTGTTTATTCTCGTTGCACGGGGCGAGCTTGGCGTGTCGGCTGCCGTTCTCTGTGGCGTCCTTCCGGCGTTTTTCGGGAATGTCGTTGGGGGAACGGGGATTTTTGCCGCCCTGGCCTACGCGCAGGTTCGGGAGGAAATCTGAGCGCGCGGGCGCTGCACGCACAAACGGGCAGTTATCCAACGATCCCTCGGCGCGGTTGATTGGGTAGACACCCAGGCTGAGCGTAACGGCACTAACGCCCCATCGCCCCGCATCCGGCGCCGGACAGGAGCCCAGCTGGCATTCGTATCTGCGGCGATGACATGAATCCGCGTATCACGGATACTGGCAGCCACGGCCCCATCCCTGCTACGGTATTGGCATGCAGTCACCAATAGCCGCCATAGCCGCCTCCGCGCTCGCGGTGGCAGCGCTCGTCGCAGTGCTTTTCTGGCTGGATATCGACGAACAGATTTTGCATGTCCTGCGCTGGGTTGAAAACCAGGGGATGCTGTCGATCGTCTGGTTTGTCCTGTTCATGGCGGCGGCCGTGGTCCTGCTTCTGCCTGGCGTACTGTTCACCACCGGTGCCGGCTTTGTCTTCGGGGTGCTTGAAGGAACGACCTACGTGGTTATCGGCACGACGCTCGGTGCCTGCCTGGCCTTCCTGATATCGCGCTATTGCAGCGGTGAGCGTCTGCGCAACTGGATCCGCAGCCACGCGCGGTTTTATTCGGTTACGCAGGAGATGGAGCAGCATGATTTTCAGGTGGTGCTGCTGACGCGCCTGATTCCCTTTTTCCCCGGTAAACTGTCGAATTACTACTTTGGATTGACCGGATTCAGCTTCCGCGGCTATGCCCTTGGCACGCTGATCGGGCTGGTGCCCTTCTCGCTGCATAACGTTTATCTGGGCTCGCTGGCTGCCGATCTGGTGACGGTGGAGGTGCGGGAATATGGGCGAACGCCCGTCGAGTGGGCAGTTTACGGCATAGGCTTTGTTGCGACGGTGGTGGCGGTAATCTACCTCAACCGCCTTGCGCGGCGAGCATTGTCCCGTTACGAGGCAAACGCACAGGAGATCCGCGAAACATGAAATGGTGGAGCTGGCTTCCCCTGCGCTGGGTGATCCGCAAGGCGGCGACCTCGCAGGGCTTTCTCGACCCCCTGGAAATTCTCGGTCGCTTGCGCGGCCTCGCGCAGCCATCGGAAGTGGGCGAGCCCATCGAGCTATTGCGTGCCGGCGTGGTATTCCACGCCCGCGGACTGATCAACAGCAAGGTGATACAGCACAACCTGGACTGGATCTGGCCTTACTGGGTAGAGCGACAGTACGACCCCCACGACCGGGCCTTTCTGCCGCGTGCCTTTTCCGTCACGCACGTCAATCTTACGCACCGCAACTGGACGGCCATCGGTTATCCCGACCTTGAGGGCCTGCCGATCGTTGACCCCCGCGGTCTGCTCACCCCTTTTCTCGATGGCTGGTCTCTTGATGCCTGGGTCCTGTCAGAGGATGGGCGGCGCCTCTTTCCATCCCGGGCGAGCGAGTCTACGCAGGCCTACGATTTTGACAGCGGCGTTGCAGTGGTCACGCGAAGCGAAAACGAGGAGCTGACGCTGACGTGCCGGGCAGCCGTGATCGAGGAGGCCGGCGAGGCGGTCTGTCACCTGACGGTGCGCGCGACCGACCGTCGCGGGGGGCGCGCTCAACTGGTACTGGGTGTTCGCCCACAGAACCCGGAAGGGGTCAGCTTCGTGTCCGATATCGCGCTGGAAAGCGGCGGCACTCAGTGGCACATTGATGGCGAGCCCTCGGTGTACCTCAACCGGGCGCCTGAGCGCCACCACGTCTCCACGTACAGTGAAGGGGACGTCCTGTTCAAATTGACGACGGATGAGCAGGCGACAGCCGTTCATTGTCCTGTCGGTCTCGCCTCTGCAGCCGCGAGCTGGAATATCGTGGGCGAGGGTGAAATCGAGGCGCGCATCCCGCTCAACGAGACTGTGTCGACCGCGCTGACGAATGACGCCTGGGCGGCTGAGCGTGCGGCTGCGAGTCAACTGCAGTGTCCGGACCCGCATTACCGCTTCCTCTACGAAGCGGCGATCACCTCTCTGGTGCTGCACAGCCCCGGTGACGCCTATCCGGGGCCCTCGACTTACAAGCGATTCTGGTTCCGCGATGCTGCCTTTATCGTTAATGCCCTGCTGAGTGTTGGCCTGGAAGCGCGCGGGCGGCGTGCGATTGAGCGCTTTTTCCATCGACAGACGCGGTTTGGTTACTTCCGTTCCCAGGAAGGTGAGTGGGATTCCAATGGCGAAGTCTTGTGGCTTCTCGACCGTTATCGGCGTTTCAGCGGTGAGTCGGCGCCGGCTCATTGGCGCGACCCGATCGATCGCGCCGCGCGCTGGATCACACGCAAGTGTCTGCCGGAGTCGCCACCGACACCGCATGCCGGACTCCTCCCGGCCGGTTTCAGCGCCGAGCATCTCGGCCCCAATGACTATTATTACTGGGACGACTTCTGGAGCGTGGCGGGACTGCAGGCCGCAGCGGATATGCTGGAGGACAGCGATGCCGATGCGGCACGACGCTGCCGTGATAGCGCGCAGCGCCTGCAACGCGCGGTTGATCGCAGTCTTGCGACCTGCGAGGAGCGTCTGGGGCGCCCGGCCATGCCCGCGGCCCCCTATCGGCGCCTCGATGCAGGCGCCGTGGGTTCCATTGTCGCGGGTTATCCCCTGCAGCTGCAGCCTGCGCAGGATCCGCGTCTGCTGGATTGCGCCGATTACCTGATAGAGGCGTGTTTTGTGCACGGTGCCTTCTTCCAGGACATGATTCACTCCGGCCAGAATGCCTACCTCACGCTGCAGGTGGCACAGGTGCTGCTGCGTGCCGGAGATCCCCGCGCGCTTGAACTCATGGACGCCGTGGCCCGGCTCGCCAGTCCCACCGGGCAGTGGCCCGAGGCCATTCACCCGCAAACCGGCGGCGGCTGCATGGGCGATGGACACCACGTCTGGGCGGCGGCGGAATGGGTATTGATGCTGCGCAACTGTTTTCTGCGCGAGGAGGGCGACAGTCTGATACTTGCCGGTGGCATACCCGAGCGCTGGCTGGAAACCGGTGAGCCCATGGCGTTCGGGCCCGCGCCGACAGTATTCGGTGAGGTCAGTGTGCGCATTGAGCACGCGGGTAATGAATGCGTTGCGATTGCCCTGGCGGCGGACTGGCATGCGTCGCCGCCGTCGCTGACATCCGCATTACCCGGCTATCACGTTATCGAGACCGGACCTGATAGATTGCTTCTGGCGCCTTCGACGGCCGCCGGAGACCACGAGTGAACATTGTCCTTATCAGCAACACCTATCTGCCCCACGTGGGCGGCGTGGCACGTTCAGTGGCGGCTTTTCGCGAGGAATATCAGCGTGCGGGGCACGAGGTGCTTGTGGTTGCGCCGGCGTTCACCGATCAGCCGACGAAGGAAGCGGGTGTTGTCCGTATTCCGGCCCTGCAAAATTTTAACGCCAGCGATTTCTCGGTTGCACTGCCGCTGCCCAGCGGTCTGATGGGCACGCTGGAGGATTTCGCTCCCGACGTCATTCATTCACAGCACCCGTTTCTGCTCGGCATGACGGCCCTGCGGGCTGCGCGCATGCTGCAGCGGCCGCTGGTGTTTACGCACCACACGCTTTACGAAGAGTACACGCATTACGTTCCCATGGACTCGCCGGCGCTCAAGCGTTTCGTGATCGAGCTGGCTACCTGTTACGCCAATTTGACCGATCTGGTGGTGGCGCCGAGCGAAAGTATCCGCAATCTGCTTCTGGAGCGCGGTGTTGAAACACCGGTGGAAACCATTCCCACCGGTGTTTATGTTGAACGCTTCGCGCAGGGTAACGGTGCGTCACTACGCCGCGAGCAGGGCATTCCTGAAAAGGCCTTCGTCGTTGGCCATATGGGCCGGCTCGCCTGGGAAAAGAACGTGGGTTTCCTGACCGACAGTGTCATTTCTTTTCTCCGGGAAGGCCAGGACCGCTATTTCCTGCTGGTCGGTGGTGGTGACGCCGAGGCAGCCATCGTTCAGCGGTTTGAAGAGGCGGGCCTGAGTGAGCGCCTGAAGCACTGTGGCGTACTGGAAGGGCATGCCCTCGCAAATGCCATGAATGCAATGAACCTGTTTGCCTTTACATCACAGAGCGAAACGCAGGGCATGGTGCTTACCGAAGCAATGGCGAGTGGACTGCCGGTGGTTGCCCTTGATGCTTCCGGTGTGCGGGAAGTGGTGCGGGACGGCGTCAACGGGCGCCTTCTGCAGCACGAAAGCCAACAGGACTTCGGCGATGCGCTTCACTGGGTATGCGCGCTCGACCGGCATCGCTATGCAGCGCTGGTCAGCGCGGCAAGGGAGACAGCGGAAGCCTTTTCCATGCGCCGCTCTGCCGATAAGGCCCTGCAGTGCTATCAGAGCCTGCGCCTGCGTGATACCGAAGCGTATGCCGATCAGGAGCGCTTCTGGAATCAGGTTCGCCATCGCATTAGCGCAGAGGTGGATATCCTGCGAAGTCTGGCCACGGCAGGTGATGAAGCGCTGGAAGACCTGAATCGGCAGAAAGACGACTGAACCTTCGCTGACGCTGCCACAGGGTCTTCTGGCTATCGTGGCAGTTCCAGGAAACCGGGGAGAACACGATGGATAAGACACTTTTGATTACCGGTGCGTCAAGCGGCATCGGTCGCGCTACGGCACTCAAGGCAGCAGAGCAGGGCTGGCGCGTCGTGCTGATCGCGCGGCGGGAAGACCGCCTGCAAGACCTTGTGGCGGAAATTGGCGATGACCGTGCGATTGGCTTTGCTGCTGACGTTACCGACTACGAACAGCTGTCGCAGGCCGTTGACGCCGGCCTGGAGAAATTCGGCCAGCTTGACGCTGTTTTTGCCAATGCGGGTACGGGTCTCAATGCCGCCGGCACGGAGGCAGGCGACCCGGATGAATGGCGCCGGATGATCGACGTCAACGTTCTCGGCGTGCTCTACACCGCACGCGCTACTCTGCCCCACCTGCGCAAGAGCACCGGCCACTTCCTGATGACCGGCTCCGCTGCGGGACGGAATACCATCGCGGGCTCGGTCTATGGTGCCAGCAAGTGGTTCGTTCACGGCTTTGCGCAGAATCTCGCTGAGGAGATGAAGACGTGGCAGGGGCGCTGCACGGTGATTGCACCGGGTATGGTCAACACCCCGTTTTTTGATGAACCCAAGCCGGACAAACTCGATCCACAGGACGTCGCCGATGCGGTGCTCTATGCCGTGAATGCAGATCCCCGCAATAGCGTGCGGGAGGTGTATCTGATGCCGGCACGCTAGGCGCGGGGACGACTGCGGGCGGTTATGACATCACCGCCGCAGTCTCGGTCTTGCCTGCCTGCGCAGCGCGTGCCTGGAGCAACTGCCGATCCGCTTCCCTGCGGCCCGCCGGTGTCAGCAGATCAAAGATCAGATGGACCCGATCCTCGTCGCCATCGTTATACGCCTCGTGTATCTGCCGGTTGTCGAACCACCAGAGCTCTCCCGCCTGCATGCGCACTTCCTCATCGCCCGCCCGTAGCCAGGAACCCAGGGATGATGTCAGCACCAGGTGGTAACGGTCGTGCAGTTGGTAATAGCGTCCCCGATCAATATGTGGATAGACCCGTCGACCGGCGGGCAGCGCGACCAGCCTGGCGCGGCCGAGACCGCAATCGAGATCTTCGGCAACACTTTGCAGAAAATGGCGTATGAGAGGAAAGCGGGCGCTCCCCGTCGTCCAGCGGCTCTCCTGGACGTCACGCCGCGCTCTGCCGAGCAGGCAGGATTTTCGCAGGCCACGTATCGGCACCGCGAGTGCTTCGCGCTGTACACGCACTTTCTCCTGCCGGCCGGTTTGCAGATCCCACGCAGTGTCTACACTGCTCAGGGCCCGGAGCAGTGGGCTGGTGGCAATGCCTGAGCGGATGAGTTTGAAGTTTTTCATAGGGTACCTCGCGCGGGTTCAAACACAGTGAGTGGATGGTGACCGAGCGCCAATGCATGGCGTGCCGGCGTCGTATGAGACTCGAGCAATCGTTGAATCAGAGCCGGGTAGCTTATGCCGGCCGCACGAGCGCTCACGGCGACTTCGCCGCGCGGCGACAGAAGGTCGATGGCGCGCACGCTGATAATGCCAATCTCGCCCTCGGGGGACAGCCAGAGTTCCATGCGTGCCAGATCGGCGCAGCGCAGCGCGACAAAGGCCCCTTGCGCCGCATCGGCCAGCGCGCTGTGCTGGGCGTGATCAAGCTGAGCCAGTGGATAGCCGCGCTTCCCGTGATGGCTTTCGATAGGCGGGAGTACCTGGGGTGGGCTGCCGGCATTCGCTCCGCGAACGACGACAACACGCAGCCGGCGCCCCGTCGGTACCGCGGCAATGAGTGGCAGGTCGCCCGCGTTGCGCACGCGTTTGATCGCACGCGTGATCGCAGGCGCGCTGCGCACCAGGATGGGTTCTCTGTCTGTTTGAAAGCGGTGCAGTACCAGCCTGGGCCCGTGCTGTTTCCCCGGGTCATGGTCCGCTGCGTCTCCGGGCTCATGGCAGGACAGGGTCCGCAGTCCCTTTGCCGCCAGAGTCTGTGACATCAGCAGCTGATCGCTGATCACCGCCATGGCGAGCGGATCGGGACCCGTATAGGGCACGCCGATCATCTCGCAGAGATTGGGCACCTGGCACAGGCGCCCCTTGCCCTGTGCGCCGCCTGCACAGTTGATGACGAGCGCCGCGGGGACTTCGCCCAGTGCCTCGCGCGGGAAAATATCCCTCAATCGGCTGAACAGGCGCGCGTCTGCTTCCAGGACAGCAACCGTGTGACCGTGAGCGCGAAGCGCATCCACCAGTGCCTGCACTGAACGCAGACGGTAGCGTTTGGGCGCGGTGCTGCCGGTGTGTCTGAGTACCGCGTTACTCCAGCGATTGCGCACGACCGCAATATGCAGTCCTGTCGGGGTGTCTGCCGAGCGCTGGCCCGGGCGAAAGTCCTCAAGCAGTCGCCAGTCCATGAATTCCGAAACCAGAATGACCAGCACCAGCTGTGTGAGAATGAGCTCTGGGCAGGCCAGCGTGAGCTGGCGCAGTGGCGGCCATGCGGATATCCCGGCGATCAGCAGAGCCAGCAAAATGGTGGTCACGGTGCGCCAGGCCGCCATCGCCGTGTTCTCCCGGGCGACGGTGTCGGCAATGCTCTCAGCCAGCATGGCAAGAATCACTACCGGGAAAAAGGCGAAGCTCGACAGCACGGGCATATCAAAGGCGCTGCCAAGGAGAAGGCCGATGACCATCGTTGCAGCGACGATAGAGAGAATGCTGGAGACGCGGGCGTAGAGCGGCATACTGGAGCGGCGCATGAGTGGTCTGACGAGCACGACACTCCCGGCGATGATCGCTATCAGTAAAAGGCTGGGAAGAACACCAATTTCACGCATCCCGATAGCGATCAGTATGGCGCGAAAACCCAGGACTCGAACACCCAGGCTCAGCCGGGTCACCGCCACCATCAGTGCCGCAAGGGGCAATTGAACAACGTGCAGGATGGCGGTGCGGTCCGCGGTGGGAATCCAGAGCAGGCTCAGGTGCTGGTTCAGCCAGTCGCCCGCCACGACCAGCGCGGGCCAGCCACTCCCGGCAATCGCCAGAACCCGCAGCGCGATTAGCAGAAGCGGCAGAATGCCGAGGGCGACAATCAGCGCCAGGACGGGCAGCGGTATGCCGCGTCGGGCCTGGTGTGTCCGCAGACGCTTGCTGATGCCGGCGTACATCAGGATGACGGCTCGCTGCGTTCGATATTGGCGACGGCAGACATCCCGGGCCTGAGCAGTGCGGGCATGTTCTGCAGCTGAATCGCGACCCCTACCAGCGGCGCTTGCTGCATGCGCTCGCTGCGTGATCTGGGCAGATAGTCCAGGGGCATCTCGAAGTCGGTGGCGAGGCCAACGCTGCTGACCACTCCCTCCAGTGTCTGCCCGGGGAGTGCAGGAGAGGTCACGCGCACCCGGTTGCCCGTTGTGATATCTGACAGGTCGGCTTCGTCGACCCAGGCCTCTACCCAGGAGTTGTCGCTGAACCACATGCTGAGCATCGGGGTGCCGACGTCTACTGCCATGCCGGGCTGTGCCAGCCGGCGGATGATCGCACCGTCAACCGGTGCGCGGATCACGGTTGCGTCAAGGTCCGCTTCCGTTCTGGCGACGCGCGCCTCGGCTTTTCTGCCCCTTGCTGCGAGTACGTCGAGCCGCTGTTCGCGCACGATGAGCTCCCGCTGGCTGTGGTGTGCCTCCGCGAGCAGATGGATGGCCGCCTCCTGCTCGGCGACCGCAGCGGCAGCCCGCGCCTGTGCGGTATTGGCCCTGGCGGCAGCGTCGCGCACGACTTCCCGCGATATCAGGCGCTCGGGCAGGAGCGACTCGCGGGTGCGATGGAACGCCACGGCGCCATCGGCTTCACTGGCGGCGGCCTGGAGGGCGGATGTGGCACGACGTACCTCAGCCTCCGCCCCGCTGATGCGCAGGCCAAGTCGATCGCGTTCCAGTTCAATACTGGCTTTCTCCGCGCGATAGTCGGCAGTGAGGGCCTCGTGCTCTGCTCGAGCCTGCGCCAGCTCTGCCCTGACATGACGATCGTCGAGGTGCAGTAGCACATCCCCTGCCTTGACCCGGCTCCCCGCATCCACCCGGACCTCGCGAACCACGCCTTCGATGCGCGTACCGATTTCCGAAAGATGTGCGCGCACCAGAGCATCCCGCGACACCACGAACGCCGACTGGTGCTGAACCCACAGGCCCACGGGTATGAGTGTCGAGATCAGAAGGAGTCCCGCAATCAGTGGACCAGCGCGCGAAGCACGCCTTCGAGACGATAATTCCGGCACATTATCGTCGGCTACCCATTCAGGCTTCACCGCCGGAGGTTCGCCAGACTTCCGTTCTCGAACCTGCCCGGCCCTGGCTTCAGCTGCTGTCATGTTCTGTCCCCCGCGCACCGGTTTACAGCGATGCTGTCTGCAGCGGCATCACCGGATGCTTGTGCGTATCGGTCTGGTTACTGCAATCAAGGCTGTCGTTCAGCAATGCCAGCAGATGCCCGCGATCAATAAAGGCGTCGAAGTCATGAGCAATATCGGGGATTTCGAGGTATTGCACCCGGCTCGGAAGTTGGTGGCTGCGGGCTGCGATGCGCATATGTGCTACCCAGTTGCGGGCGCGTTCGACCCGTGTTGCCCCCTGCTGCAGGTCGAGTTCGGGTGAGCTGCGAAGATTCTGCCTGCCGGTATCCTGGTCGCCGACAATCACCGTCGTCGGCACACGCAGGAATCGCTCGGGGTTCAGGTGTAGCCCCCGCAATGCCCGGCGAGTGTGCAGACCAAGTGGGTAGGGCTGCGTGTTGTCGGGGAGTGTGTACCAGCCTGCGGCGATGATGACCAGTTGGGTCACACGCGCTGGGTGTGCCATGGTATAGCGATGCGCGAACTGGGCGCCGCCAGAAAAGCCGGTAAGACGGATCGCCCCGGCATCGTCGCCGAACATGTCCTCCAGGCAGTCATTCAGCACCCGGTCCGCGCGGAGTCCGTCGCTGCCCTTGCCCAGCCGTTGGTATCGCGGGTGCTCGTCACGGGTGAACAGGGGGGCGAGCAGCGGACAGCCCAGCGCATCACAGAGCGGCAACAGGGAACGGGCATGCGCTTCGGCGCGGCGACTGTAACCGTGCACATAAACCAGAGGCGGTTGGTCCTGTTGCAGGCGGCGGGGCCGATAGGCGAAATACCGCACATCCGGTGTGCCCGACAGTCGCTGCTGCTGCAGCTGGCCGGGAACGAGGGGGCTGATGCCATTGTCGCGACGTACCTGGAGCGAGGTCATCGCGCCATCTCCAGTTGCTCGATGTCGGCAAGGCGGGCCAGCAGTCGGCGGGCAACAGCGGGGCTGGCAAGCTCTTCCCGGTTGAAGCTTTCGATGCCGAGTGCCGCCTGCGCTTCGCGCCTCTGCAGCGGTGAGGCAGAGAGCAGGCCGGACAGAGCGAGGACCGGCCGGGGTTGTTCAGCTAGCGCCCGGATGCCGGCGCTGGCTCCCATGGCATCTCTGGCGGCGAGCAGGATTCCGCTGACTCTCTGTGCAAACGTTGAAGAGCGCAGGAGTGTCGCGGTTTCTTTCTGGTAAACGCCGTCCGCCACCTCCATCACGATGGCGTCCACCCCCGCAGCTGCCATATGGCTCACCAGTAAGTCCATGGCATGCTCAATGCGCGCGGTGGGCGCCCGGTAGGTGGAGGGCAGTCCTGCATCGGTGAAGTCAAGCACGCAGTCCGCGCCGGCGTCCTGCAGCAGCCAGGTATCTCCTCCGGCTCCTGTGCCGGTAATCTTGATGTAGCCGGTACGCCGCCCGGTGGACTTCAAGCCGCGCACAAGGTGGGCTGCGGTCTCGGTCTTGCCCGCATCCATTGCGGTGCCCACGACGGCGAACAGGGGCGGTATCGCGGGACGCGGTTGAAGCGCGGGCAGTGCGAAATCCTCGAGGTTGATGCGCCGCCCCTGGTCATCCGCCAGGAGGCCGAGGGGTTGAATCGTGGTCGGGCCCTTGATGATGCGGTCATGCCACGACAGCGCAAGAGCGGCGATCCCGCCGCCGGCGACCAGATGGCAACCGGCCAGGCTCTGTGGCACTTCCGCTTCGAACTGCTCGCAGGCGTAACGATTGGCGTAGGCGACGATAATCAGATCACCGCGGAAAAGCCGCCGCCGCCGGCCATCCACCAGCTGCAGCTTGCCATGATGTCCCAGAGTTTCGATACGTGCGAGAAGCAGGTCGCCAACCCGGGGCTGCAGATTGCCGTTGAGCAGTGTCTTGACCCTTGCGCGGTCCACCCGCCGCGTCGTGAAAGACCAGTGACTGTGATTGAGTGCATTCCCGGGCAGGGCCTCAGGACTCTGCTCGACCGGCCATGACTCCGACGCCACATTGTCGTGCATACGCTTCAGCAATGATCGAGTGGCTGTGGTTATCTGCTGCTCACTGTTTCGGGCAATGGCGGCGTGCCAGCGTGAAAAATGTTCCATAGTGGCCATGATCCTGCTCCTCGAGATACACATAGGCTTGTCTACACTTGGGAAAATAGTCCCAAATAACGAGGTAGTCAAAGTTTTTGTGGGGAAAGCCCAGAAATTCAGGTTTCTGGCGCCAAGTCGCTACTATCGATGCGGCCTCAAGGGACTGCTGACGGCTTTGATGTGTTCGATGTTGTCAAGCGACACATGGTCTGACAGCCCCTCGACACGATGAGGGGCAGAGAGCGGGATGCTGGGGGCTTGTGATGCAAAAAACCGCAGAGCGGCGCTGCGACGGGCGCTCCCAGGGAGCGCGCCTTAACGGTGATCTTTGAGTGCGGGGACGTCAGGCCCGGCCCGGGCTCATCGATCCACTGACGGATCGCGGCCAGCTCGGCGCGGCCGGCTCGGCGCGGCCGGCTAGGCGCGGCCGGCTAGGCGCGGCCGGCTAGGCGCGGTGGGTCTTTATCCCTGCGTTACTGATGTCACTCCAGGTCGGCGCGCAGCAGCGAAAACAGGTCGCGCAGGCGCTCTGCATTCTTGCCGACATCACCACGCCCGACCCGGGAAACCGAGCGTGCATTGAGTACTGTGCCGCCGCTGGCGCTCTCCTTGACCTCAATGACCACATCATCCTTGAAGCGGAACCAGAAGGTGGTGTCCGTGGCTTCTATGCGGCCGCTCTCGGGATCTGCCGCCACCCGTTCCCAGCCCAGCGTGTCGACGGCCTGCAGGGCATGCTCGAATACCTCGCGCGGCGGTGCCTCAAAGCGCTGCGGCACAATGTCCGGGTAGGCGCTGCGCTGCATCTCAATGTGTTGCTCGACGGATTCCACGCCTGGCATCACGCCATAATCGAGGTTGTTGGGCGCGTCGGCACGCAGCGGCACGATGGCAACGAACGCCAGTGGGTCCTGCGGGTCTGTCGCGATGTCGTGGATAGAGGGGGTGCCTTCCGGCGGACGGAAGGTCTGCGGCACGTACCAGGCGAGGCCAGCGCTGATGGCGCCAATCAGGGCCAGTACGCCGAGACGTGCGAATCCCGGTCGCGATGTCATTCTGCCGGTGGCGAAGAGCACGACCGCCACCAGCAACGCGGCGACCGCGACCCACGGTGCCCAGCTGTTGGCGGTGCGCAACAGCGTGAAGCCAAAGCGGAAGTCACCCAGGCCCAGCCACACGGCAAGCGGTCCTGCCAGTGCAAGCATGGCAATGCCGATACCCAGAAACGCACTGAGATAGGCGACGGTCTTTGGCAGCAGCGATGCGTCGCGGCTTTCGGCTATTTCAGTCATTGTGGTTTTCCTCTCTGATGCGGCCTGCGTCCGCTGGTGGATTGACTGTCGATCGCTATCGCTCTGCCAGGCCAACGAGTAAGGCTGCATACAGTTCGATGGCATCGAACAGGTTCTGCAGGCGGAGATTTTCGTTGCGGCCATGCTGATTGTTGTCATGATTCGCGATGGGGAGGATTACGATCGGCATGTCCAGCGACTCCTCGAACAGGTAGATCGGCAGCGAGCCGCCCATGGTCGGTGTGATCAGCGTTTGTGGGCCTGGCAGCCGGTCAATGATCTGCTTCAGCTGCTGTACGATGGGTGCATCCACCGGCGTGCGGAAGGCTCGGTACCCGCCGGGCCGCACCGTCAGCTGCAGGTGCTTCTCCCGCGCGGCCCCGGCCGGTGGGGCATCCTGCGATACCGTCATGCCCTGATCTGCAAAATGCGCCCTGAACTGCGTGGCAACACGTTCCGGGGTCTGTCCGGGCACCAGGCGCACGTTGATTGACGCCTGCGCGTCCGGCTCGATGATGTTGCGGGCCTTGTCACCGACCGCGCCGCCATAGAGGCCGCGCACGACAATGGCAGGGCGCAGGATCGCTTCTTCAACCCGTTCTCCGTCTATCTCGTTGCTGCCCAGACCCAGCTCGGCTGTCAGTTCTGCTTCAATGGAGGGCATTGCGCGGACTGCTGCGCGCTCCTGCGCTGACACCGGTGCTGCATCCTCAACAAACCCTTCGATTGCCGGCTGGCCCTGCGCGTCCTTCAGTGACACCAGCAACCGCATCAGCGTCTCATTGGGATTCGGCGCCCAGTTGCCATAGTGGCCGGAATGCAGGGGGCGATCCGGCCCGAAGGTTCGCAGGTCTATCGTCATGCTGCCGCGCACCCCGAGCGTGAGCTGTCGCCGGCGGGACTGGTGCATTGGCCCGTCACAGAACAGCAGTACATCGGCGTCAAGATCCTCGCCGACCTGTTCAAGAATGCCAGCCAGGGTGGGGCTGCCGCGCTCTTCTTCACCGTCCAGAAACAGCTTGATCCCTATGTCGGGCATAGCGCCGGCTGTGACCAGGGCGTCAATGGCGGCCATCAGCGCAATCACCGGTGCCTTGTCATCGCCCGCTGCACGCGCGGTCAGGCGCCACTCAGGATCGTAGGATGCCTGAGCGAGATCCAGGCGCTGCGCTTCGGGCGAGCCCGGCATTGCGCTCCACAGGGTCGGCGTGAATGGCGGTGACACCCAGTCCTGGGGCACCACTGGCTGGCCATCGAAATGCGCGTAGATCAGCACCGTGGGCGCCCCCGGGCTTCCGGGCCGCTCCGCGATCACGTAGGGCGCGCCACCGGCAGACACAACGCGTGATGTGAAACCGCGCGCAGCAACGTAGCGCTCAATGAAGTGCGCATTGGCCGTCATGTCATCCAGGTTGCTTGCAACATTGGGCAGGCGCAGAAAGCTGGCGAAGTCGGTGATAATGTCCTGCGCATGCTGGCGGTGGAAGTCGCGGGCGATGCTGGCGCCGTCTTTCGCCAGGGTGGCCCCGGCACCGATCAGTGAAAGCAGGGCGGCGCCCAGAAAGGCGCGCGCGGCAGACTGCAGCGGCGCAGAACGTCGCTGCGCACAATGAGATCGGGGCACTACAGCCGTCGAGGGCATCGCGATACCTGTTATTTTTTATGGCATGGAGCGATGGAGGATAACCCCCACCGCGACAGATGGCTATGCCGACGACACCGGCCCAGGAGGGTAGAATGCCGGAAACTGGCAACTTCAGGGGTGGAACAATGACGACGCGCAAACTCATCTGGTTTTTCGTCGGCCTGTGGCTTTCTTCCTGCGCATGGGCTGCGTCCACGGGACCACTGCGTATCGACGGCTCCAATGGCGCGCGACCTCTGGTCGACACGCTTGCGGCCTTCTATATGGCGTCTCATCCAGGGCGGAAGGTGGCCGTCGGCGCGGGAATGCCCTCCGCAGCACGTCTGGCCGCGCTGGATGAAGACCGTATTGATCTGATTATGGCCAGTCACGGTCTGGATGAGGCCGAGCTGCGGGAACAAGGCTACGATGTCTACCGCTTTGCACAAATGCCGGTGGTATTGGCCATCAATACCGCCGGTAACCCCATGGAGGCCATCACGACCTCGGAGCTATGTGGTATTTATGCCGGGGAATACAATCACTGGTCAGACCTGCGTGGCCCGGAACTGCCGGTCCGCCGCTTTGCGCGCCCGCGTGTGGAGGTCGACATGGAGGTGCTGGAGGCCAGGCTACCGTGCTTCCGTCATTTGACCATGGCCGCGGATGTGCAGACGAAAGAGCGCTCCGGGGAGTTGGCGCAGGCGCTCATGGATACGCCGGGGGCCATCGGCATGACGACCATGACGCGCGTGCTGGCAAGCCAGGGCCGGCTGCGCGCTCTGACCCTGGATGGTATCCGCCCCGATTACAGCAGCATGTTGAATGGCGATTACACGCTGATGCGGGATGTCTTTCTCGTCGCCCGACCCAATGCTGCGCAAAGCGCCAGCGACTTCCTCGATTTTGTCGAAAGCGCTGGCGCCGACGTCATTATAAAAGCGCGCGCCATGCCAATAGCCCGCATGGCACAGTAGAACCGGATCAGCGCTGTCGAACACTGCCGTAGCTCGCCGGCGCACCCTCGGCTGGCGTGCTCTGGCGGATGAATTCCCGAATGTGTTCGTTTGAGGTTTTCAGGTCCTCAGCGCGCAGATACATCATGTGGCCGCTCTCGTAACCTTCAAAACGCATGCGGTCGCGAAGCCGGCCGCTGGGGTCCAGGTTCCAGAGCACGTACTTGGCGCTGAAGTAGTCCGTGGCGCCATCGTAGTAGCCGGATTGCACCATGACGTTCAGGTAGGGGTTTTGCGCCATCGCCTGGCGGAGCTCCTCACCCACGTTGGTCTCACCGCGGCCCTCCCAGGGGCGCACCGGGCCGAAAAGATAGTACTGCAGGTCCGTCTCGAAGCCGAGCTCATCGCGCAGGTAGTGGTTGATCGCCGGCGCAAAGGCGTGGTTCCAGGAGGTCAGTTCTGGTGGATAGTCGTACCTCTCGCCCGCGTTGACACGGTCGAGGCCAAGGTAACGTGAATCGAGACGACCGATAGTGAAACCCTCGTCCCGCAGCAGTTCCTTCCAGAAGGCCGACGCGGGTACGGCGAGATTGTAGTCCATGACGAATTGCTTGCTCAGACCCGTGTAGCGCGCCACCGTGTCTGCCAGGCTCTCGCGCATGCCGGTGTCGACAAAACCGCCACGCGCAAGGAAAGGCAGCAGCTCGTCGACGGTGAAGTCTTCCGCCTCTGCAAGAAGCTCAAGCAGTGGTTTTTCCTGCAGCGCCGGCTCAAGCTGGCCGTGGTAGTGTGCGGCCGCCGTGTAGTAAGGAAGCTTGAGCAGGTTGGCGCGCGGCGATGGTCCCTCGGTTTCCAGCCCCAGGCCCGTGGGTGAGACCAGGATGACGCCATTGAGGTACATCCAGTGACGGTTCTGCAGCGCGCCAGCCAGCCCCGATACCCGGGTGGTGCCATAGCTCTCTCCTATCAGGTATTTTGGCGAACGCCAGCGATCGATGCGCGAGACGAACACGTCGATCCAGTCGGCCAGATAGGTCACATCCGCCTCGACACCAAAGAAGGTTTCGCGTGCCACCTCCTTGTTCAGAATGCGCGAGAAGCCGGTGTTTACCGGGTTCACATAGACAATGTCGGCGACGTCGAGGATGGAGTGCGGGTTGTCGCGTACGCCATAGGGCTGCACGGGGTAGCCTTCGTCGTCCACCACGAGTTGTTTCGGGCTTGTGTAACCCAGGTGCATCCACAGTGACCCGGACCCCGGTCCGCCGTTGAAGGAGATGAACAGCGGGCGACGCGCGGTGTCATCAACACCCTTGCGCTCGTAGTAGGTGTATTGCAGCGCTGCGATTGCCCGGTCCTCCTCACCGTAGACCGGCTGGGTGCCGATGGTGACGCGATAATCCACCGCTTCGCCCTTGATGGTGACCTGCCCATCCTGGCTATGCGACATGTCAACCGGCAAGGTGCGCTCGGGCAGGGGGGACGTGTGCTCGCTCTTTGCTGCGGCGTCTTCGCCCTTTGCCGCGTCGTGTTCATGTTCCTTTGCCTGAATCGACGCGCTGACAGATGCCAGCAGCAGACTCAGTGCGAGGGCGAGTGGTGCGCAGTAGCCTGCGCTTCGGAGTTGCCTGGAGTTTGTCATCGCCATTCCTCAGCCGTGTTCAGCGCGAATGGCAAGAGTACTGCAACGCGGAGCGCAAGAAAACGTCAGGCGGCCCAGCGTTTTAATGACCCCCGCGGCGGTTTCTTTAACCGTGGCCTGGGCGTTGGGGCGCGCTCGACCTTGCTCCCAGTTCTCCAGGGTACGCGTCGATACGCGGAGGCGGCGAGCAAATACGGCACGGGAGACGTGCATACGTTCGCGCGTGTCGCGGATGAGATCGGCGTCCACATCGAGCGGGGGTAGGTCAAAGCCTTCCCCGACGAGTTTTCCGGTTGCGAGTAGGATCTGCGGCGGGTCGGGCGGCAGTGCTTCGCTGCGGCGACCCTTCCGTGTTTTTTGGTGGTGCTGAGGGACGTGGGTTCAACTCCCGAAACGGGAACTGAATTGGTCCATTAAACCGGTGCTTTCACCTGTGCCAAACCCTTGCCCGCAAATGTGCTAAATAGCTTGCAACCCCTGCTGCTACGAGCATTCATGGCCTCCCGCAAACAACAACGAGGTGAACGAAATGAAAGTATTGCATATGAACCAGCGGCAGCTGGCAAACCGATGGGGCGTCAGTGAGGCCTGTCTTGAGCGCTGGCGATCTGAAGGCATTGGCCCGCAATTCCTGAAGCTGCGCGGTCGAGTACTTTATCGCCAGGTCGACGTTGAAGCGTTTGAGGAAAGCTGCCTCCGGCAATCTACCAGCAGCCCCAAAGCCAAGCAGAAGATCCGTTCGGTGTCCTCCGTTTAGGGGCGTACCACAGCTAAGCATCGCTGGCGCAATGGCGGACCGACAAAGAGAGCTAAACAACCAAAAGCAACATTTGTGTTGCTTTTGGTTGTTTCTGGTGTAGTGAGCCACGTAAAAGCAACAAATAAGTTGCCTTTTGAGTCTTGGGCAACTAATATGTTGCTATCGGCTGTAAAAGCAACATAAGTGTTTACTATGATGAATTCGATACTCCACCAAATAAAGCAGCGGCGACTGACACTTGGCCTCAAACAGAACGACATGATGCTGCGTGTAGGCGTATCTCGTCAGCAATATCAGCGCCTGGAGTCCAAAGGAAACCCTAGGCTCGACACCTTGGAGTTGATCGCGAAGGGCCTGAATAGCGAACTAATGCTCATACCAAAGGAAAAGCTTGGCGCTGTTATGGCGCTGCTTGAACAGGAGAGTTCCGAGCCAGGCAAAGCGCATGTGTCCCAAGCGAAAAAAACCGCAAAAGAAGATGCAAAGAAAAGTCTTTCAGATGATCCATGGCAGGATTTACTGGGGGATGAATCATGAGCGAAGCCCAAGTCGATGAGATAAACGTACTCAAGTTGAGCTTGCACGAAAGGCTGGTTGGCTATTTGGCTGGCTTTCAAGGCGGTAGAAATGTGCTGAGCTTTGCCGAGGAATTCAAGAGTGATGTAGGTCGTCCTACATTTAGTTTGATTACCCACCCGTGGTTTCCTCGTTCTGAAAAAATAATGTCAGAACCGTGGGCAAGAAACCAAAGATTGCATCCAACGTTGTCCAATTTACTTCCGGAGGGATCCTTGCGGGAGTTGATTGCGCAAGGACTAAAAGTCCATGTCGACAACGAGTTCCATATTCTCTCATATTTAGGTGCTGACCTCCCTGGCGCTTTGGTCGCTGAGCCGATGGAACCTGACGATGTTCCAGATAGTGTTCTCAATACTCACGGCAAAGTTCGCGCAATAAGGTTTGACAAAGTATCACCGGAAAATAAATTTTCGTTGGCCGGCGTTCAGATGAAATTTTCCATGAAGGAAAAGGATGGGCGCTACAATCTTTCCAAAGGCGACGTCTTGGGGGATTGGATAGTAAAAACCCCTTCTACCAAACATAAAGATGTGCCTGTGAACGAATACACCGCAATGAAACTTGCGGAACTAGTTGGGGTCGGAATTCCAGAAATTAAGCTGGTCGAGCTGAACAAGCTCGACAATCTTCCTCAGATAAACCTGCCCGACGAGAAGCTAGCCTTCGCAATCAAACGTTTTGATCGCGATGATGATGTGCGTATGCATATGGAAGACTTTGCCCAGGTACTGGTTAAAGACGCCCATGAAAAATACAACTCAGCAAACTACGAACAAATCGGCAGGATCATCTATGGTTATTCTGGTGACGGATTGGCCGATGCACAACAATTCGCCAGGCGATTGCTAGTTAACATTCTTCTTGCTAACGGTGATGCACATCTAAAAAATTGGAGTTTGATTTATTCAGATAAAATCACACCGAGGCTTTCGCCAGCATACGATATCGTTACCACGAGCGTATATATCGATGGTGAAAGGAATTACGCGCTCAACTTAGGAAAGACTAAAGATTGGTACGACGTCTCAATGGCAAATTTTCAGTCATGGGCTGATCGTGCAGAAATTCCATGGAGAGTAATTAAACCTCACTTAGATGACGTTTTGGACAAGGCCCGAAATCTTTGGCGAGAAGCAATTCAAGATCTCCCAATGAATGAGGCGCACAAGAAAAAATTGAAGGACCATTGGAGCAATTTACATGAGGATTTTCGTATTAAATAGATTTTGAAAATGCCGTTTTTTGCTAAACGCTGGGTCTAGCAAGCGACAATACTTCAAACCATCTTGGGTTCATATAGCCTCCTTCAATTGCAAATGCAGCTCGTATGAACGTGAAAACCAGTGCATCCCCCGTTAAGTGGGGAGAGCCCTGCATCGGATCTGTGTTTGGTGGAGGCGGCGGGAATTGAACCCGCGTCCGTCAGTACTCTGCCTTCGGCTCTACATGCTTAGTTTCCGTTTATTGATTTAGCCGCATACAGCCCAACGGGCAGGACGTAATTGGCGATCCCTGTAAGGTTTAGCAGCTTGGCCCAGGGCGAGCCGCACTGCGATCCAGTTCTATATGACGGTCAGTAGCGCGATACTGGCATCTTGCTAAAGACCGCTAGCGGGGTTTATGCCGCCAGAGCGTAGTTGTCGTCGTTGGCAACTAATAGTTTGCAGCTTTGGATTAACGTGATTCGCTACCATCACGGCATGCACCTCAGGGTTCGTTACCGACGTCGAATCCGGATCGCCCCCGTACGTGAGTTACAATGGTATCACATTTCGCTTATTTCAAGGGTGCTTATCCTGCTACCCGTGAAAAAAGAGGATATCGTCATGCGCAGCATTATCGCCCTGAGCCTGCTTTTAACATTTGCAGGCTGTCAGTCGGCCTGAGTGCCTCCTCCGAGGCAGTCATAGAAAAGCATGCAGAGTGAATAGGAGGTCATGGTGACCGGAAAGTTCGCAATACCGTCGTCCCCTCGTTCGCTGGCGCCCGATATGGCGCTGTCCCGGCGGCGCTTTTTCCAGGGTCTGGCGTTCGGTAGCCTTGCGCTCGGGAGCACAGGGCCCATGGCAGGAGGCGTTGCCGCGGGACCTGTTCTGAGGCCTGGGGAGGATCTGGTGATTGAGGCGGGCTGGGTTCTGGCGGAATCGAACGGTGAGCTCAGCTTGCTGCGCAACGGCTGTGTTCTGGTGCGTAATGGCGCGATTGAAGCCGTGCGCGCCGCTCCGTTCCGCGGTTCCCTTCCACGATTGCAGCTACCCACTGACATACTTCTGCCGGGCTTTATTTCCGGCCATACGCACTGCTGCAGTGCCACGCCGAGCCGGGGGATTATCGAAGGCCCGCGCTCCTACCGGCGTCCGCTGGAGCTGGTCGACGCTCTGCCGGATGTCGACATGGATGCGCTGACAGCGCTGAATCTGGCCGAATTGCTGCGGTCCGGTTGCACCACTCACGTGGAAATGAGCCTCAGCCTGCGTCAGGCGGAAAGCTACGTGCGCAAGGCAGTGCCGATGGGCGCGCGCGCCTACCCGGGCGCGATGATTCCGGGTATCGAACGGCTCTTTGATATCTGGTTTCGCGCAGAGGACCAGGTGCTGTTCGACGCCGAGACGGCGACGCTGGCAGAGATCGCGCGCAACCTCGAGTTCTGTCGGCGGCACATGGGCAAAGGCGACGGACGCATACAGCCCATGATGTCTCCCCACGCCTGTGATACGCACACGCCCGCGACCATGAAGGTCATGGCTGCTGCTGCCAGGGAGCTTGGGACCGGCCTGCACATACACCTTTCCCAGGGGCAGCGCGAAACCGACACCGTGCGACGGCTGTGGGGCAAAACGCCGACACAGTGGATGGACAGCTTTGGCATGCTGGAGGCGGGCCCCGTCTTTGGCGCGCACATGAGCGGCCTCGACTGGGAGACCGATCCGCCAATTCTGGCGAAGCATGGCGTAGTATACGCCCACTGCCCGTCTGCCGGTGGGGCGGGCAACGGTACGCAGCCCTATCCCGAGGCGCTGGCGGCGGGAATGGCGGTGAATATCGGTATTGACACGCACTCCAACGATTATCTTGAGAACCTCAAGCTTGCGGTCCTTTACGGGCAGGCAAGGCACGAGTTGCTTGACCAGCTTGGCAGCCCGCGAAAAAGCCAGCGCCCCACGGTCCAGGATGCCGTTGACGGTGCCACCCGTATCCCGGCGCGGGGTCTGCGCCGGGACGACCTCGGTGTGATTCGCGCCGGTGCGCGCGCCGACCTCGTCTCGGTCGATGTTTCGGGAATGTTCAATGGCAGTGGTGCCCTGCCGCCGGAACCGCTGAACAATCTGCTCTATTCCAGCGGTCAAATGGTGAGAACGGTAATGACCGACGGGCGCCTGCAGGTGTCTGACGGGCAGTTCATTGCCGATGACCCACAGCGGCTGCTTGCGGAGGGCGGCGAGGTCGCTCGCGGATTATGGCGCCAGCTGGAAGAGGAAGGCTGGTTCACGCAGGAGTCCGCCTGATGGCGGCGCGCTGCGCGTCAGGCATCGCGCAGGGCAGTCTCCACAGCGGCGGCGCTGGTGCCGTAGTCCCTTTCCCGGTCAACTTCGGGACGCTCCACCACGCGACGCCGGCCCCGTGATCCCGCGGACAGCTCGCGGATACCCTCGGCGTCGAAGGCGTCCACACGGAGCACATCGTACAGGGCGGTGAATGCCTCAATCAGCAGCTCGCGGTGTTCTGCGCCAACGGTGCCTTCGGCGATGGCCCAGTCCACCAGCTCAACGCGCTCATGCCCCATCAAAAGCGCGATGCCGTCGATGTCGTCTTCATCACGGGCGCGCACCGCCTCGTGGATTTTTGCACGCAGCTCCCGCGTTTCGCGTGCCAGACGGTAGGCATTGAGCACCCGCCCCAGGGAATCTTCCGGGTTAGTGTCACGATAGCAGCCGGCGGTAATGGTCTGCCGCAGCGGCGTATCGTCGACGATAGCCGCGGCAACGCGCCCGCCGAGGGCGTCATCCGGTCCGGTATTGCGCGAGTGTCCGGGTGGAAAGACCAGCAGCTTCAGGGGCAGGCGCAGTACGGTGCCGGGGTAATTATCAATGGCCGCATGCAGGGCGCACTCCAGGTCACGCAGTGAGCTCTGCAGGCACCACTCAACGAGGGGGCGCTGATCCTCGGCGTACTGCGCCTCATGCCAGAACTTGATCACTGCGGAGGCGTAGTACAGATGTACCAGGCAATCGGCCATGCGCCCGGACAGGCGCTGGCGGGCCTTGAGTCCGCCGCCCACGGAAAGCAGCGTGACATCCGTCAGCAGCGAAAACGCCGCGGAGTAACGCGCCAGCTGCCGGTATGAACGCTGGATGCGGCCGCGGCCGGGCACCGACTCAAGCCGACCGCCAGCATAGGCAAGCGCAATGGCACGCAGGCCGTTGCGCGCGGTATGAGCCATGTGCCGGTAGAAAACGCGGTCGAACGCGTCGACGCCTGCGCGGCTGTCTGCGTCTTCCGCCGCGGCTATTTCCTGAGTAATGAACGGGTGGCAGCGGATGGCGCCCTGGCCGAAGATCATCAGGCTGCGGGTGAGGATATTTGCCCCCTCAACGGTAATGGCAATGGGAATTGCCTGATAGGCCCGTGCCATGAAGTTGCGCGGCCCGGTGATCACGCCGCGTCCGGCCACCACATCCATGGCGTGGTTGATCGTGGTGCGCATGAGGTCGGTATTGCGGTACTTGAGTACGGCGGACGGTACGGACGGACGGATACCGCGGTCCAGCATGCCCGCCGTGAGCAATCGCGCGGCGTTCATCATGTAGGTATTGCCCGCGATGGGCTCCAGGGCTTCCTGCACGCCCTCGAACTGGCTGATGGAGCGGCCGAATTGCTCACGTACATAGGCGTAGGAGCCACTGGACAGACTCGCCAGCTTGCCGGCGCCGGTGCCCATGGCAGGCAGGGAAATGGAGCGGCCAATGGACAGGGCTTCCAGCAGCATGGTCCAGCCCTCGCCGAGCATGTCCTCCCCGCCGATAACCTGATCCATGGGGATGAATACCTCGTTGCCCCAGGTCGGGCCGTTCATGAATACCGTGTTCATGGGCAGGTGGCGCGTGCCGGCGTTCACCCCGTCCAGTTCCCGCGGAATGAGTACACAGGTCACGCCGATGGCTTCTTCATCACTGATGAGATGGTCGGGATCGTAGACCTTGATGGCCAGGCCGATGAGGGTCGCGACCGGGGCCAGGGTGATGTAGCGCTTGTTCCAGGTCACCTTGAGGCCGAGCACGTTCTCGCCATGCCAGTCCCCCCGACAGACGATGCCCTTGTCGGGAATGGCGCCGGCATCCGAACCTGCCACCGGCGACGTCAGGGCAAAACAGGGTATATCACTACCGCTGGCCAGTCGTGGCAGATAGTGGTGCTTCTGGGCATCGGTGCCGTACATCTCGAGCAGCTCACCCGGACCGAGAGAGTTTGGAACCATCACGGTCACGGCCGCCGATACGCTGCGCGTCGAGATGCGGGTGACAATTTCAGAATGCGCCGTATTGGAGAATCCCTTGCCGCCGTGGGCTTTCGGGATCATCAGGCCGAAAAACCCCAGCTGCCGTATGAAGTTCCACGCCGTTTCCGGCAGATCGTAGTCCTCGTGGGTGATTTCCCAGTCGTTCAGCATCTTGCAAAGCGTGTTGACCGGACCATCGATAAAGGCCTGCTCCTCATCGGAGAGCGTGGCGGCCTTGGCGTTGAGCAGGCGCTGCCAGCGCGGGCGACCGGAGAACAGCTCGCCATCCCAGTCGACCGAACCCGACTTCAGGGCCTGAGCCTCGGTGTCTGACAGCGTTGGCAGCATGCCGCGGATCCGAGCCAGGAGCGGTTTGCTGATCTGCCGCGTGCGCAGTGGATTTGGCAGCATGAGCAGGCCGGCGACGATCACCGCCGCGGTGCCTAGGAGGGCGCTGACTGCGCCACCATCACCCAGAATGTGGCCGAATGCCGTAACAGCGGCGAGGATGACCACGCCCGTGCGGCCGCCGGATCCACGGTACAGCAGCACCAGCGCCGTGATGATAAAAAACACAATGCTCATCGCTTTCTCCTTGTTATGGGGTCAGGTCCGAATCGGACCAGACCCCACTGGGATTTCCTCAGCTCGCCATCATGTCGCGCAGCACGTAGTGCAGGATCCCTCCGTTCTGGTAGTAGACGATCTCGTTGGCGGTGTCGATGCGCACCCGCACAGTGCAATGCTTGCGCTCGCCGTCGGGGTAGTCCACCTGCATCTCGACGGTCTGGCCGGCGCTGAGGTCGCCACCGAGTCCGGCAATGCTGATGCTCTCATCGCCGGTGAGTTTCAGACTTTGCCGATTGTCACCGTCCATGAACTGCAGCGGCAGTACGCCCATGCCGATCAGGTTCGACCGGTGTATGCGCTCATAGGATTCGGCGATGACCGCACGCACGCCCAGCAGCAGGGTGCCTTTTGCCGCCCAGTCCCGGCTGGAGCCGGTGCCGTATTCTTTGCCCGCGATCACCACCAGCGGCGTCTGTTCCTCTGCATAGCGCATAGCCGCGTCGTAGATGGCCATTTGTTCGCCGCTCGGCACATGTCGCGTATAGCCACCCTCCACACCGTCCAGCATTTCGTTGCGGATGCGCACATTGGCAAAGGTACCGCGCATCATCACCTCGTGATTCCCGCGGCGCGAGCCATAGGAGTTGAAATCCGTGCGGCTTATGCCGCGTTCCGACAGGTACTTTCCCGCCGGGCTGTCAGCGCTGAACGACCCGGCAGGCGAGATGTGATCCGTCGTGACCGAGTCGCCGAGCAGTGCCAGCACGCGCGCATGGGTGATGTCCTGCACTGCTTCGGGCGTCGGTTGCATGCCCTCAAAGTACGGCGGATGCTGAATGTACGTGGAGTCGGAAGACCAGCGATAGACCTTGCTGTCCGGCACGTCAATCTCCTGCCAGGTGGCATCGCCGTCGAACACTGCGGCGTATTCCGTGCTGAACATCGACGTCCTGACCTGCGCCACCGCCTCGGCCACCTCCGCCTGGGAGGGCCACAGGTCCGACAGATAAACCGCCTCGCCGGCGCTGTCGAATCCCAGGGGCTCTTTGCTGATATCGATGCGCATGTTCCCCGCCAGCGCGTAGGCAACCACCAGCGGCGGCGAGGCCAGCCAGTTGGTCTTTACCAGCGGGTGCACCCGGCCCTCGAAATTGCGATTGCCGGAAAGCACCGAGGCGACCGTGAGATCACCCGTGACCACGGCTTTTTCAATCGGCTCCGGTAGCGGCCCTGAATTGCCGATGCAGGTGGTGCAGCCATAGCCGACCAGGTTGAAACCGAGGCTGTCCAGCGCGCTTTGAAGGCCGCTGGCCGCGAGGTATTCGGTGACCACTTTGGAGCCGGGCGCCAGGGAGGTTTTCACCCAGGGGCGCGTCGTCAGCCCGCGGGCCACGGCTTTCTGCGCCAGCAGGCCGGCGGCCATCATGACGCTGGGATTGGAGGTGTTGGTGCAGGACGTGATAGCGGCGATGACCACGGCGCCGGGATCCAGCCTCAGTGACGCGCCGTCGAGCTCGCACAGCTGGCTGCTGGCATGCGCATAGCTTTTGTCGACGCCCACGGCGGTCTGGCCGCCCTCGCCCTCGAACTTGCCCTCGGGGGCGCTTGCAGTGCCCTCGCCCTGCTGCATGATCAACTCGAAGCTGGACTTGACGTTTTTCAGGGAGACGCGGTCCTGCGGGCGCTTGGGGCCGGCCAGGCTGGCTTCCACGTCGCCCATGTCCAGAGACAGCGTGTCGGTGTAAACCGGTTCGTGGTCGTCTTCCCGCCACAGGCCCTGAGCCTTGCAGTAGGCCTCGACCAGCGCAATCTGATGGTCATCGCGACCGGTTAGTCGCAGGTAGTTGAGGGTCTGTTCGTCCACCGGGAAGAAGCCGCAGGTAGCGCCGTATTCCGGTGCCATATTGGCAATGGTGGCACGGTCGGCCACCGGCATATTGGCCAGCCCGTCGCCGTAGAATTCGACGAATTTGCCGACCACGCCGCGCTTGCGCAGCATCTCGGTCACGGTCAGCACCAGGTCTGTCGCCGTCATGCCCTCGCGGAGCGCCCCGGTGATGCGGAAGCCGACGACCTCTGGAATCAGCATGGAGACGGGCTGCCCCAGCATGGCGGCCTCGGCCTCGATACCGCCGACGCCCCAGCCGAGTACGCCGAGTCCGTTGATCATGGTGGTGTGCGAATCCGTGCCGACCAGTGTGTCGGGATAAGCCATGACCTCGCCATTCTGGTCGCCTGTCCAGACCGTTTTCGCCAGATATTCCAGATTGACCTGATGACAGATGCCGGTGCCGGGCGGAACGACGCGGAAATTGGCGAATGCCTGCTGGCCCCAGCGCAAGAACTCGTAGCGCTCGCGGTTGCGCTGCATTTCAATGGATACGTTGTCCGTAAAGGCAGCGGCATCGCCGAAGTTGTCCACCATGACGGAGTGGTCAATCACGAGATCGACGGGGGAAATCGGGTTGATGCGTGCCGGATCGCTGCCCGCAGCCTCAAGCGCGTCGCGCATGGCGGCGAGATCGACAACGGCCGGAACGCCGGTAAAGTCCTGCATGAGAACGCGGGCGGGCCGAAACTGGATTTCCGTCTCCGACCGCCGATTTTCCATCCAGGCCGCCATGGCCTCGAAATGTCGCGGTTCGACGGTGATTCCGTCCTCGTTACGCAGCAGATTCTCCAGCAGGACTTTCAGTGAGTAGGGCAGGCGGGAAAGATCGCCGATATGCCGTGAGGCGGCAGGGAGGCTGCTGTAGCCGTAGGTGCGATCGTCGACGGTCAGTGTATCCCGCGCGTTGAGGCTGTCCTTGATCGGGGTAGTCGACATGCTGTTCTCCTGTTGCATGAGTCTGAAGCGTTGTCATCTATGATTGTACCTGTCATGACAGGTCCCTGCTGTAACGCTAGAAGCCGCCGCCTGCGGCCAGGTAAGCGCGTTCCTCGGGGCTGTTTTTGCGTCCCAGAGCCGCGTTTCGACCAGGGTAGCGTCCGTAGGTACGCAAGACGTCACGATGTCTGATTTCGTAGTCCAGGGCGTGCTCGTTGCCGAGAGCGGTAAACAGGCGCAGCGCGTCAACGTGCACAGTGAGGGATTCCGAGTGCATGAAGGGCATGTAGGTGAAATAGCGCTGATCCGGCGTCATGCCGTTGTCGTCGCCCACGGCTATCGCCCACTGGGCCAGCACCAGTGCCATACCGTCCTGCGCAAACGCGCGATGGTCGCCGCGAAACAGATTGCGGGAGAACTGATCGAGAACGATGATCTCGGCGGCGCGACCGGCGGGGCTGCTGCGCCAGTCGCCGCATTCGCCAGCCGCCGCTGCCTGCCACGTGGCGAGAAAGCGTTCGCGCAGCTGTTCGTCGAAGGCGTCGCTGCGCTTGAACCAGCGCCGGGGCCCTGCCTCGTCGAACCAGAAGCGCAACACGTCGTTGGGATCTGTCGCCATGCGGCTTCCTCGCGCCGGGTTATCGCAGTGGTGCTACACTCAAGGTCATAATAGCAAGCAGGAGCGGGAGCGGCATGTTATACGACCTCAAAATTATCAACGGGCTGCTGGTGGACGGCGACGGCGGTGAGCCGCGACCCGGGAACGTGGCCGTTAAGGATGGCGTGATTGTCGCTGTCGGTGACTGTGACGGTGGCGCGAGGCAGGAAATCGACGCCGCAGGCTGCATTGTCACGCCAGGTTTTATCGACCTGCACACGCATTACGACGGCCAGATTTCCTGGGATGCCAATCTGCAGCCAAGCGTAAACCACGGGGTCAGTACGGTGGTCATGGGCAGCTGTGGTGTCGGTTTCGCGCCAGTGCGCCCCGCCGACCGCGATCGCCTCGTACGCCTCATGGAGGGCGTGGAGGATATCCCCGGCATCGCACTGACCGAGGGCATGAGCTGGGACTGGGAAACGCTGCCCGAATACATGGATGCGCTGGCCAGCAAACCGCACACCATCGATTTCGCTGTGCAGGTCACTCACGATCCCCTGCGTGTCTACGTGATGGGTGATCGCGCCGTGTGTCAGGAACAGGCCACGCGAGAGGATATCGCGGCGATGCGGCGCCTGACCCGCGAGGCGCTGGACGCGGGAGCGATCGGTTTTACCACCGGGCGCTCCGACGTGCATCGCAGCGCAGATGGGGCCTGGACGCCGTCCTCGGAGGCAACAGCGGAGGAGCTTGCAGGGATAGCGTCGGCCTTTCAGGGGCTGGACCACGGTATTCTGCAGGCGGTCAACGACTTCGATCTTGAACGCGAGGGCGACGCCTTCGACCGCGAGTTCGATATTCTCGAGGCCTTTGCCCGCGGTGGCGGTGGCCGCCCCTTCTCTCTGTCGCTCATGCAGCGGGACTTCGCGCCGGACCAGTGGCTGCGCATTATCGATCGGGCAGAGAAGGCGCAGGCGGCGGGTATCACCATGCGCCTGCAGACGGCGCCCCGGGGCATCGGCGTGATCACTGGCCTGCAGTGTACCTTTCACCCTTTTATCGGCTTTCCCAGCTACAAGGCCATCAGCCATCTGACGCTGGAGGAGCGCGCCCGGCAGATGCGCGATCCCGCTTTCAAGGCGCGCCTGCTGGCGGAAAAATCCGAGACCCTGGCCGGCGACGGCACCCCGGTACCGCCCATTGTCGATGCGCTCATTGCGGCCATCGATTACGTGGCGGGCAAGACCTTTCTGCTGGGAGACAACCCGGATTACGAGCAGACCGCGGAGACGTCGGTCCTGCACATGGCCGAGGAGCGTGGTATCTCTGCGCTGGAGATGATTTACGATCTTCTGCTCGAGGATGCGGGCAGGGCGTTGCTGTATTTCCCCATTTACAACTACACGGAGATGAGTTTCGACAACCTGTACCGCATGATGCAGCACCCGCAGTCCATCATGGGCCTGTCTGATGGTGGCGCCCATGTCGGTACTATCTGCGACGGCAGCTTTTCTACCTACCTCCTGTCCTACTGGGCCCGCGACCGGCAGCGCGGGGCGCGTATCAGCCTCGCGGATGCCGTACGCCGTCTGACGTCGGATATCGCCGATTACTGCGGCATGCACGACAGGGGGCGACTGCAGGCGGGACTGAAGGCCAATATCAACGTTATCGACCACGCCCGCCTGCGCCTGTTCGCACCCCGCATGGTTCAGGACCTGCCAGCGGGTGGCCAGCGCCTGCTTCAGGACGCGGCGGGCTATCGTGCGGTGATCGTGGCTGGCGACGTTGTGCTTGCCGAGGACCGGCTGACTGGTGCGCATCCGGGTCAGCTTTTTCGCGCCGGCAGTGCCGGTCGCAGCGACAGTGCTGCCGCTTGAACGCTGTTCTATTGCTTGACGGCGTCGCGCATGATGCGGCGTTTCTGGCGCTGCCAGTCGCGGTCCTTCTCGGTATCGCGCTTGTCGTGCGATTGTTTGCCCTGGGCGAGGGAAATACGCGCCTTGACCAGGTGGCCCTTCCAGTACAGCTGGGTACAGACACAGGTCTGTCCTTTCTGCTGGGTCGCAGCGAGAATTTTCGCCAGTTCCTTCTTGTGCAGCAGCAGCTTTCGCGTGCGGCTGGGATCGGTTACGTAGTGGGTGGAGACGGTTCCCAGCGGGGTGATCTGTGAACCGAGAAGAAATGCCTCGCCGTCTTTCATCAGCACGTAGGAGTCAGTAAGCTGCGCCTTGCCCGCGCGCAGCGACTTCACCTCCCAGCCGTGCAGGGCGATGCCCGCTTCGAAGGTGTCGAGCAGTTCATAGTCGAAGCGCGCGCGCTTGTTCTGAACAATGACGTTGCTGGGAGTCTTGGGTTTCTTTTTTGACATGCTGCGCATTATACGGACAACACCGGGCGGTGAAACGGCTTTCTTTCTGTCCGGGTCTTACCGTCCCGCCACTGAAACAGCTTGCAGGCCGGGGAGCGCTGTCCACACGTCATGCCGCTGAATATGTCACTCGGGCGCTGGCGCTCGCGGACCACGTTTGTTTTTGCTCTCGCTGCCTCTGCCGTGGGACTGGGGAATCTGTGGCGCTTTGCCTATCTGGTGGGTGACAACGGCGGTGCCCCGTTTGTCATTGCCTATATCGTATGCCTGTTCATTCTGGCGGTGCCTGTGCTGATCGCCGAGACGGCGCTGGGCAGCCATGGCAGGGGCTCCCCGGTCATGGCCTTCGGTGTCGCCGCGCGGCGCTCCTTGCTGGGAAACAGCTGGTCGTTCTGGGGGGGGCTGGCCTGCCTGACCGGCTTACTCATACTCGCTTACTACATTGTCGTTGCCGGCTGGGGCCTGCACTACGCCTGGTCCATGCAGTCCGGAGATTTCGCGGCGGCCAGCGCGCGACAGGTCTCGATACATTACGATGATCTGCTGGGCAGCCTGCCGGACATGCTGGCCTGGCAGACGGGATTTCTGGGGCTGGCCCTGCTTATTGTGGCCGGCGGCGTGCGCCGGGGTCTCGGGCTGTTCGTGTGGCTTCTCGTGCCCAGTCTCGTGGTGCTGCTGTGGCTGCTGGTCGATTTCGCGCTCAAGAATGGCGATGTGTCCGCTGCCGGCAGATTTCTGTTTTCTGTCCAGTGGCTGGACTTCACGTCGGAGTCCATCCTTCTCGCGCTGGGCCACGCTTTTTATACCCTGTCCATTGGTGTGGGTATCGGCATTGCGTTTGGCGCCTATGCCCCCGATCGCGTGCCGCTGGGTCGCTCGGTCCTGGCCGTTGCGATGTTCGATACCGCGATTGCCCTGGCCGCCGGTATAGCGATTTTCCCGCTGGTCTTTGGCAACCATATGGAGCCTACGCTGGGTCCGGGGCTGCTCTTCCTCAGCGTTCCCTATGCCTTTGGTAATCTGCCGCAGGGTGAGATTTACGGGGCGCTGTTCTTCCTGCTCACTGTGCTGGCCGCACTGGGGTCAGCAGTGGCGCTTCTGGAGCCCGGCATCGGTTCTCTGGTTCAATACACCCGCCTGCGCCGCGTCCCGGCGACCCTGCTGGTGGGTGTGCTGGTCTGGCTGCTGGGCGCGGCCGTCGCAGCCTCCCTGTCGGGGGTGCCCCGTTTCGACGGTCTGTTCCCCTGGCTGGATCGCTTGACCGCGAGCTTCCTGCTGCCGCTGGGGGCGCTGGCGGTGGCGGTTTTTGTCGGCTGGCGCATGCAGGAAACGCTGCTGCGCGGCCAGATGTACCGCGAGTCTGAAGGGTTTTTCCAGCTGTGGCTGTTGTTGCTGCGCTTTGTTGCCCCGCTTGCCATTCTTGTCGTATGGTTCTGGGCTATTATGCCGGTCCGCTCCTGAGGCTCTCCTGCACACACCATGCCCAGTATCCACCGCAGTGCACTTCTCCCCTATACCTCGCAACAGGTCTATGACCTGGTCAACGACGTGGAATCCTATCCCAGCTTCATGGATGGCTGTGTCGGCGCGCGCATTCTCAGCCGCAGCGACAACACCATGGAGGCGCGCCTGGAGCTCGCCCGTGGCGGCATTGTGCAAAGCTTCACCACCCTCAACACCCTGACCGCCAATGAGTCGATTGAGCTGCGGCTTCGCGAGGGTCCGTTTGAGCGTTTTGCCGGTCGCTGGCGCTTTCAGGCACTGGGCGAGGCGGCCTGCAAGGTCAGCCTGGAGCTGGACTTCACGATCCGCAATGCGCTTGTCGGGGTCGCCGCCGGTCGCCTGTTCGAGCGCGTGACCAACAGTCAGGTGGAGGCTGTGGCGCGACGCGCCCGGCAGGTATACGGCACATGACGGCAAGCCCCGACAAGTCGTCGGAGCTTGAGACCGGCAAGGACGAAACCCTGGCGGTTGAGGTGGCCTACGCGCTGCCGGATCGTCAGCGAATTCTGCAGATCGAGGTCACACCGGGAACCACCGCACTTGAGGCTATAAGGCAGTCGGCAATTGAGCAGGAATTCCCGGGACTACATGTTGATGAGGCCTCGGCAATGGGGATTTTCGGGCAGGCGGTAAAGCCCACGCAGCTGCTGCAAAATGGTGACCGGGTGGAGATCTACCGACCGCTGTTGATTGACCCCAAGGAAGTGCGCCGGGCGAGGGCGTCGAAGGCGAGAAAGAGCGCTGAGGGTGACGCGCCAGACTGAGGGCTCAGCCGGCGCCACCTGACCGGGGGGTGATGGAGACGACGGGAGCGTCTCCGGCGTCCGTCGCTGCCTCGTCACTGTCCCTGGCCCACGCCGGTGTGTAATCCCCGGACACAGATTCCAGGCGATCGCCGTCGAAAAATACCGTGAACTCCCGCTCGGTCAGTATGCGGTCGCCGCGCGTGATTTCGTAGTGGTAATCCCAGCGTTCCCGATTGAAGGTATCTTCTATCAGCGGCGTGCCAAGAATGAAGCGTACCTGGCGGCGGGTCATGCCCTGCTCAAGCTTGTCGACGTCCTCCTGGGTAACGATGTTGCCCTGCTCAATGTTGATCTTGTAGACGCCCGGGAAGCCGATGAAACCGCAGGCGGTCATCGATATCAGCAACAGGGACAACAGCAGTATGCGCATGTGAGGGGAGCTTCCAACCGGAGATCAGGGGTGGCATCATACCGGCCTTATTTTTGTCAGAGAAGCCCCATCATGTCTGCGGAAAATCAGGAGCTGCGAAATGCAGGTCTGAAGGTCACGCTTCCCCGGGTGAAAATCCTGCAGTTACTGGATGCCGCCGAGGGCAGTGCCCAGCACATGAGTGCTGAAGACGTCTATCGCGCGCTGCTGGATGCGGGAGAGGACGTCGGGCTGGCCACCGTCTACCGGGTGCTGACACAGTTCGAGTCCGCTGGTCTGGTCACCCGCCACAATTTCGAGACGGGCCACAGCGTGTTCGAGCTTGCCAAGGGCGAGCATCACGATCACATGGTCTGCGTCGACAGCAATGAGGTGATCGAGTTTCACGATGAACTGATCGAGGAGCGCCAGCGGCAGATCGCCGAGGATCACGGCTTTGAGCTGGTTGACCACTCGCTGGTTCTGTACGTACGCCGCAAAGTGAAATAAGCCTCGCCTTGGCTGCTTCAGGCGTCTGCGCTGCTTCAGGCGTCTGCGCTGCTTCAGGCGTCGGCATCCGCCAGCATCTCTCTTGCGTGCGCCAGGGTCTGTTCGGTAACTTTCAGCCCGCCGAGCATACGCGCCAGCTCATCGACCCGGCCATCCGTATCCAACCTGGCCAGCGCGGTGGTAACGGCCTTGCGATCGCCGGTCTTGCTGACCCGAAGCTGGTGGTGAGCCTGTGCCGCCACCTGCGGCAGGTGCGTGACGCAGAGAACCTGGGCGTCACCTGACAGCTTGCGCAGCAGGCGGCCGACCACTTCGGCCACGGCGCCGCCAATGCCCACGTCCACTTCGTCAAACACCATGCTGGGAACGCTGCCGCCATCGGCGGTGGCTACCTGAATCGCCAGGCTGATGCGTGAAAGCTCACCTCCGGAGGCGATACGGGCGAGCGACTGCGGTGCGCTGCCGGGGTTGGTGCTGATGAGAAATTCCACCTCCTCCCTGCCGCCGGGGTGCGGGCTTGCGCCCTCGCGTGACCTAAGGGCAATCTCGAGGACGCACTGCCCCATGGACAGTGTCTCAAGCAGCGCCATCGCCTCGCGCCTGAGCTTTTTGGCCCCCTTTTCCCGCCGCCGCGTAAGCTTGTCTGCCTGCTCGGCCCAGGCGGCCAGGCGGGTTTGGAGTTCCTCCTCAAGCGCCTGCACGCTTGCGTCACCACCGGACAACGCCGCCAGCTCGCCCGCCAGATCTGCGTGCAGGGCCGCGAGCTGTTCAGGCTTGACGCGATGCTTGCGGGCGATGGTGTAGATCTGGTTCAGCCGGTTTTCCACGTCGGCCAGACGGCCTGGATCGATGTCGATACTGTCGAGGTAGGCCTGCAGATCGCCGCGTGCCTCGCCAGACTGAATGGCGGCGGACTGCAGCATATCCCGGGCATTGTCGACGCGGCCGCCGTGGTGCAGTGTGGCGCTGAGCAGCTGCGCTGCCTGTTGCGCGGTGTCTTCCAGCGTATCGCACAGCTCCAGGGCCCGGCCTGCCGACTCGAGGATTTCCTCGGCGCTGCCAAGCGCCTTCTGTTCAGACTCCAGGCTTGCGATTTCATCGCTGCCAAGCGCCAGTTCATCGAGTTCACCCACCTGGTAGCTGAGTAGTTGACGCCGCGACTCGGTTTCGCCGCTGGCGTCGCGCAGGGCCGCCAGGCGCTGCTCTGTGTCTGTCCAGGCGCGGGCCAGCCCGGCAACGCTTTCGGCGAGCTCGCCGGCGCCTGCATAGTTATCCAGCAGGGCGCGCTGGACGGGCTTTCGCAGCAGCGACTGGTGTGCATGCTGACTGTGAATGTCCACCAGATGCTGGCCCAGCTCGGCGCACTGCTGCACCGTCGCGGGTCGGCCATTTATCCATGCCCGCGAGCGATCAGTGCTGATAACCCGCCGCAGAATACACTCGTCAGAGGCCGCGAGGTCCTGTGCGTCAAGCCAGGCCCGGGCCGCGGGTATCCCGGCGATATCGAAACACGCCGTGATATCGGCGCGCGAGCAGCCAGGCCGGATGCTCCGGGGCTCCGCGCGATCCCCGAGACACAGTCCCAGCGCATCCAGCATGATGGATTTTCCGGCGCCTGTTTCACCGGTAATGGCGGTCATGCCTGCAGAAAGGTCAATCTGCAGATGCTCGACGATGGTGAAATTGTTGATACTGAGGTGTGTAAGCATGCGGCCCGGCTCCAGAGAAAGACCCTTATACCGCAGTTACCGCAGCCATTAAACATCCGCCCATGGCAGAAGCGGTTTCGTCCATCGCCGGGTCTGTGATAAAAGACAGGTTCCTAGGTTGCTGAGGTTTTCTGTGCAGGAAACAATTCCCGATCGGGCGCGCACCCTGCTGAAGGTTCTGGTGGAGCGTCACATACGCGATGGCCAGCCCGTGGGGTCGCGCACGCTGCAGGAGGAAGCCGGCCTACCGGTGAGCGCGGCAACGATTCGCAATGTGCTCTCCGATCTAGAGGAACGTGGCTTTCTGCACTCGCCGCACACCTCCTCCGGCCGCATCCCCACGGCGCTGGGTTACCGATTGTTCGTCGACAGCCTGCTGCAGGTGCGGGAAGTGGACGAGGCGGCGGTGGCTGCGGTGAGGCAGGAACTGAATCCGGACAAGACCACGACCGATCTGGTGCAGTCGGCCTCGCAGCTGTTGTCGGCCATTACCCGCCAGGCGGGCATTGTTACCGTGCCGCGTCAGGATGCGCCGCAGCTGCGGCAGGTCGAGTTTCTGCCGCTTTCGGATAACCGCGTGCTGGTGATTCTCGTGATCAATCAGCGCGAAGTGCAGAACCGGATCATCCACACCAAGCGCGCATTTACTGAGGAGGAGCTGCGCGAGGCCGCGCGCCTGGTGAATCAGCGCTACGCCGGTCAGGCCCTGGACACGGTAAAGAGCCGTATTCTCGATGAGATGCGCGAGGCGCGAAGCCGCATCGATGACTATCTCAGTGCCACGCTGGACCTCGCCAGCCAGGCGCTGCACCAGGAAGAGGGCGGCGACGACTACATGCTCGCCGGTGGTTCCCGGCTGCTGGACAGCGCGACCGCCGAGGATGTCGACAAGCTCCGGGAACTGTTCGACATCTTCGAGCGCAAGAAGGACTTGCTGCATCTGCTGGAGCGCTGCACGCGCGCCGACGGCGTGCGCATCTTTATCGGAGACGAGGCGGGCCACGAGGTATTCGGCGACTTCAGCGTCATTACCGCTCGCTATGGCGACGGCAGCCGACCGCTGGGCGTGCTCGGTGTCATCGGACCGACGCGCATGGCCTATGAGCGCGTGATTCCCATTGTCGATGTCACCTCGCGCATGCTGAGCACCGCCCTGTCGGCGTCGGCCGGATCAGGTCGACATCGGAGCTGACCGCACAAAGCGCTGCCCTTGAAAAGGGCGGCGCTGCCCCCAAGTCCCCCCTATCTGCGAAACAACGCCGGTATTGCCGTGCTCAACGCGGCGCGTCCGGCCTGCAGCCCGAATCGATTCTCAGAGCCAACAGAACGGAGTAGCCTCGTGTCCGACAAAGAGCAACAGTCAGGAAAACCAGAGGAGCAGCCCGGCGCCGATGAGGCGCAGGCAGCAGAGCAGCAGCCAGACGCCAGAGCGGATGAAGCACAGGCGGCTGCCGCCAAGGAGCAGGAGGGCGCGGAAGCGGGCGCCACCGACGCTGATGCGCCCTCACCGGAGGACGAAATTGCCCGGCTGCGGGAGGAGCTTGAGCAGGCCAGTGACAGCGCGCTGCGCGCGCAGGCGGAAGCACAGAACGCCAAGCGACGTGCCGAGCAGGAGGTGGAGAGGGCACGCAAGTACGCGCTGGAGCGCTTTGTCGGTGAACTGCTGCCGGTGGTCGACAATCTTGAGCGCGCGCTGGAGTCGGCAAGCGGCGACGAGGAAGTGGTCAAGCCGATTGCCGAAGGGGTTGAGCTGACGCTGAAGAGCTTTCAGAACGCGCTGCAGAAATACAACGTCGAAGCGGTCGATCCTCAGGGCGAGCCCTTTGATCCGCAGCTGCACCAGGCCATGAGTCAGGTGGAAAATCCCGATGTCGAGCCAAACACCGTGATTGCGGTCATGCAAAAGGGTTACACCCTGAACGGGCGTCTCGTGCGTCCGGCCATGGTCATGGTCAGCAAGCAGGCCGCGGGCGCGTCAGGCAGCATTGATGAGCACGCCTGAGTCGACGTTGAGCGTCGCTCGCGCGGCAAAAAAGACGCCAAATGCCCTTGAATTGATTACAAACGGGCCAATATAAGCAAGCAGTGAATGCAGAGACAGGCCGCCTCAGGTGGCCTTTTGAGGAGAAGAATCATGGGTAAGATTATCGGTATTGACCTCGGCACGACCAACTCCTGTGTGGCCGTGCTTGACGGAGACAAGCCCCGCGTCATCGAGAACTCGGAAGGCGATCGCACCACGCCATCGATCGTGGCCTACACTCAGGACGACGAGATTCTCGTCGGACAGAGCGCGAAGCGCCAGGCGGTAACCAATCCGCATAACACGCTGTATGCCGTCAAGCGCCTGATTGGCCGCAAGTTCAAGGACGACGTCGTCCAGAAAGACATCAAGATGGTGCCCTACAAGATCATCGCGGCCGACAACGACGACGCCTGGGTAGAAGCGAAAGGCGAAAAGATGGCTCCCCCGCAGGTGTCCGCTGAAGTGCTGCGCAAGATGAAGCGTACGGCGGAGGAGTTTCTGGGTGAAGCTGTGACTGAGGCGGTGATTACCGTCCCTGCCTATTTCAACGATTCCCAGCGCCAGGCGACCAAGGATGCGGGCAGAATTGCCGGTCTAGAGGTCAAGCGCATCATCAACGAGCCGACCGCCGCCGCGCTTGCCTATGGCATGGACAAGGCAAAGGGCGACCGTACGATTGCCGTCTATGACCTCGGCGGGGGCACCTTCGACATCTCCATCATCGAGATTGCCGAAGTCGATGGCGAGCACCAGTTCGAAGTGCTTTCCACCAACGGCGATACCTTCCTCGGTGGTGAGGATTTCGACCTGCGCCTGATCGAGTACCTGGCGGAGCAGTTCAAGAAGGACAGCGGTATTGACCTGCACAACGATCCGCTGGCTCTGCAGCGGCTGAAAGAGGCTGCTGAGAAAGCCAAGATCGAGCTGTCCAGCTCACAGCAGACCGAAGTCAACCTGCCCTATATCACGGCAGACGCCTCGGGTCCCAAGCACCTCGTGGTGAAGCTGTCACGCTCCAAGCTGGAATCGCTGGTGGAAGAACTGGTCACGCGTTCCATGGAACCGGTTAAAATGGCGCTCAAGGATGCGGGCCTGAGCCCCAGCGAAATCGATGAGGTGATTCTGGTTGGTGGTCAGACACGCATGCCGATGGTGCAGAAAAAGGTTGCGGACTACTTTGGCAAGGAGCCGCGCAAGGACGTCAACCCCGACGAGGCGGTAGCCGTGGGTGCTGCCCTGCAGGGCGCGGTGCTGTCCGGGGACGTCAAGGACGTTCTGCTGCTGGACGTGACACCGCTGACGCTGGGTATTGAGACCATGGGCGGTGTCGCTACGCCTCTGATCGAGAAGAACACCACGATTCCGACCAAGAAGTCACAGGTGTTCTCGACCGCGGAAGACAACCAGACGGCAGTGACCATTCACGTCGTCCAGGGCGAGCGCAAGCAGGCGTCGCAAAACAAGTCGCTCGGCCGTTTCGATCTGGCTGATATCCCGCCGGCATCGCGCGGCACGCCGCAGATCGAGGTGACCTTCGACCTGGATGCCAACGGCATCCTTAACGTGTCGGCCAAGGACAAGGCGACCGGCAAGGAACAGTCTATCCGTATCACGGCATCTGGCGGTCTCTCGGATGAAGAGATCGATAAGATGGTGGCCGATGCGGAGGTGAATGCCGAGGCGGATGCGCGGTTTGAAGAGCTGATTACTGCACGCAACACCACTGAAGGCCTGGTGAATGCGGCCCGCAAGACCCTGGAAGAGGGCGCCGAACACGCCACGGACGACGAGAAGTCGGCCATTGAGTCTGCCATCGGCGAGGCCGAAGAGGCCCTCAAAGGTGAAGACAAGGAGGCTATCGAGGCGGCTGCCACCAAACTCACAGAGGCGACCGGCCCGGTAGCGCAGAAGATGTACGCTGCCCAGGCCTCTGCTGCAGAAGGCGCGCAGCAGGCGGGTGGCGACGGCGGCCAGGCCGGTGGTGAAGCCTCGGGTGACGATGCGGTAGACGCTGAGTTCGAGGAAGTGGACGACAACAAGAAGTAGGCTTTCTCCTGCGCCGCAGGCCCTGGGGGCCGCGGCGCACATTGAGAGTTTCGACACGCGGGACGCAGGTGCCCGCGTAGTCGTTTCAGCAGGGGCGGTTTTATCCGGGGCGACACATGGCAAAACGCGATTACTACGAGACACTTGGCGTCAGCAAAGACGCCGATGAGAAGGACATCAAGAAAGCTTATCGGCGGGTAGCGATGAAATTTCATCCGGATCGCAACCCGGACGATCCAGACGCCGACAACAAATTCAAGGAGGCCACCGAGGCCTACGATATCCTCATGGACCGGGACAAGCGCCAGGCCTATGACCAGTTCGGGCATGCCGGTGTGGATCCTTCCATGGGAGGGGGTGCCGGCGGCTTTGGTGGCGGAAACTTCAGCGACATCTTCGGTGATGTGTTCGGCGATATTTTTGGCGGCGGACGCGGCGGGCGTGCCGGTCCGCAGAGAGGCTCTGACCTGCGTTACACGCTGGATATTTCCCTCGAGGACGCGGTTCGCGGCACGACAGTGGAAATTCGCGTGCCCACGCTGTCCCCCTGTGGCACCTGCAACGGCACCGGCGCGAAAAAGGGCAGCTCACCCACTACCTGCGGCACCTGTGGCGGTATCGGGCAGGTTCGTATGCAGCAGGGACTTTTTCAGGTGCAGCAGACCTGTCCGACCTGTCGTGGTCGCGGCACACTGATTTCCGATCCCTGTTCTTCCTGCCGCGGCCAGGGCCGTGTCGAGAAAACCAAGACGCTTTCGGTCAAGGTGCCGCCGGGCGTCGACACCGGTGATCGCATACGACTCTCTGGTGAGGGTGAAGCCGGTCCGGATGGCGGGCCCGCCGGCGATCTGTTCGTGCAGATGTCGGTTAAGGCGCACCCGATTTTCGAGCGCGACGGCCGAAACCTTTATTGCGAGGTGCCCATTACCTTCGTGGATGCGACGCTGGGCGGCGAACTAGAGGTGCCGACGCTGGACGGCCGCGTTAAGCTGAAGATCCCGCCGGAAACGCAAACCGGCAAACTGTTCCGCCTGCGTGGCAAGGGCGTCCACCCCGTGCGCGGGGGTGGCATAGGAGACCTTCTGTGTCGCGCCGTAGTGGAAACGCCGGTTAACCTGAACAAACAGCAGAAGGAAATGCTGCGCGAGTTCGAGGAAAGCCTGGGCCAGGGCGGCCACTCCCAGTCGCCGCGGCAGAACAGCTGGTTTGAAGGCGTCAAGAAGTTCTTTGACGACATGAAGCCATGACGGCCTTGCGGCTCGGCATTACCGGTGCCGGTGGCCGCATGGGACGCACGCTCATCGAGGCGCTGCGGCAGGCGGGCGACGAGGTTGTACTGGCAGCGGCGCTGGAGCGTAAGGGCAGCGAGTGGATAGGAGCCGACGCCGGCGAGGCCGCGGGCGTGGGACATCTGGGAGTTGCCATCACTGATGATGTCTACGCGGCACTCGAGGGCTGTGATGTTCTGATCGATTTCACGACGATCGAGGCCAGCCTGCGTCATCTTGAGGCCTGTGCTGAGCGCGGTGTGGGGCTGGTGCTCGGCACGACCGGTTTCGACGATGATGCGCTCCGCCGTATTGATGATGCCGCACGGCAAACGGCGGTGTGCCGGTCATCCAACTTCAGCACGGGCGTCAATGTGTGTTTCAAACTGCTCGCAGACGCGGCCCGCGCCCTTGGCGACAGCGTCGATGTCGAAGTTATCGAGGCACACCACCGCCACAAGGTGGATGCACCCTCGGGCACGGCGCTGAGCATGGGGGAAGTGCTGGCGAAGGCCCTGGGCAGGTCGCTGGAAACCGACGCCGTGTATCACAGGCAGGGCCAGACCGGTGCCCGCGAACGACGCGAGATCGGGTTTTCGACCATTCGCGGCGGTGACATTGTGGGCGACCACACGGTGCTTTTCGCGGCCGATGGCGAACGTATCGAAATCTCGCACAAGGCCAGCAGTCGAATGGCGTTCGCCGGCGGCGCGGTCCGCGCCGCCCAATGGCTGGCGGGTCGTCCCGCCGGCCTATACGATATGCAGGACGTACTCGATTTGCGCAGCTCGGAGGAAAGGGCGTGATGGAACTGGCAGGCAATCAACTGGAAACGATCGTCGACATCGATGAGAGCAATGCTGCGCGATGGCTCATTGAGGAGTCCCAGGTGCGCCCGGTCGTTATCGACTTCTGGGCCGACTGGTGTGAGCCGTGCAAGACGCTGATGCCGATACTCGAAAAGCTGGCCAATGAGTATCAGGGGGCCTTTGTCCTTGCGCGGGTTAACGCCGATACCCAGCAGATGATTGCGCAGCAGTTTGGCGTGCGCAGCCTGCCCACGGTAATGGTCATGCAGGGCGGGCAGCCGGTTGATGGCTTTGCCGGAGCGCAGCCCGAAGCAGCGGTGCGGGACATGCTGCAGAAGTACCTGCCCTCACCCTGGGAGGGCGTGCTGCGCAAGGCGGCGGAGCATCTGGATGCCGGACAGGCGAGTGAGGCGATTGCCACGCTGCGCCCGGCCTACGAGGAATCCGGACGCAAGCACGAGGTTGCCATGGCCTATGCCCTCGCGCTTATCGAGGGCCTGCGCCTGGACGAGGCGCAGGCAGTACTCGATGCAGTCCGGATAGTCGACCAGGATGCTGCCTACGAACAGTGCCGTGCGCAGCTGGAAATACGTCGGGAAACGGCGAAGTCGCCGGAAATGGCGGCCCTGGAAGAGCAGCTGGCGTCAGATCCCGACAACCTTGACCTGCGGGCGCAGCTGGCGCTGCACTATACGGCGGCCGGGCAGTACCGTGAAGGACTCGACAATCTGTTCTCCATCCTGCAGCGTGAACTCGACCACGGCAACGGCAGCACGCGCAAGGCGCTGCTGGATACCATTGCCTCCCTCGGCAAGGGTGATCCATTGGCCGCGGAATACCAGCGTAAGCTCTACAGTCTTCTCTACTAGCCCGGCCGTGTCGCGACCGTCTACACGGTCGCCCCGGCCGCCTCCCGGCCCATCAGCAAGTCCCTACCTGACGGCCATCCCGCACGTTCTGATGCCACCTGAACGTTCGCGGTGGCATTGCTTTGCCAGCCTGACGGTCCCGCATGGCCGATGAGCGCTTGTTTTACCCCGCTCAAATGGCTACAGTACCGGTTCTAGGAAAAACATACCCCAGGGTCAAATTTAAACCGCAAGGACAGGAGACCACGCCGTGGATACCAGTTTTGCCCCAGAAGACATGGCCTTTCGCGATGAGGTGCGGGCCTTTTTCGCCGATGCCTACGATGACGAGCTGCGCGCCCGTCTGGAGCACCCCACCGAGTATCGTGACGCCATTATCGATTGGCAGCGAAGGCTGTACGAAAAGGGCTGGATAGCGCCGGGCTGGCCAAAAGAGTACGGCGGGGCAGAGTGGACGCCGACCCAGAATTTCATCTACGAAACCGAGCGTGCCGCCGCTGGCGTGCGCGATGTTATTCCTTTCGGCCTGAAGATGGTCGGACCGGTCATCTACACGTTTGGCAATGACGAGCAGAAAGCGCGCTTCCTGCCGCGAATCCTGCGCAGCGAAGACTGGTGGTGTCAGGGCTATTCCGAGCCCGGTGCCGGCTCTGATCTCGCGGCGCTGAAAACACGCGCAGATCTCGATGGCGATGCCTACGTGGTCAACGGCGCAAAAATCTGGACGACCTACGCCCAGCATTCCGACTGGATTTTCTGTCTCGTGCGCACCAGCAACGAGGGTAAGAAACAGCAGGGCATCAGCTTTTTGCTGATCGACATGGCGTCTGAGGGCGTCAAGGTGAATCCAATCACCACCATCGACAATCACCACAGCCTGAACGAGGTCGAGTTCAACAACGTCCGGGTTCCGGTCGCCAATCTCATCGGCGAGCAGGACAAGGGCTGGACCTACGCCAAGGCGCTGCTCGCCCATGAGCGCACATCGATTGCGGGCGTTGCCGATTCTCGCCGGGCGCTCGCCGAGCTGCGACGCTTCGCCGAGCAGGAGGTCAATGCCGGTAAGCGCAAGATAGATGACCCGCTGTTCCAGCAGCGGCTGTCAGATATAGAAATAGAGCTGATGGCGCTGGAATATACCGATCTGCGCGTGCTGGCCTCGGTCGCCGCCGGCGGTGCCCCGGGCGCGGAATCCTCGCTGCTCAAGATCAAGGGTACGGAGATCCAGCAGGCCATCCAGGGCCTGCGTATGGACCTGGCGGGATACTACCAGGGCGTTCTGCCTACGGATCTTGATCCGGAAGCGCTCGGGCACGGGTTCGGGAGCTCGGCGCGTCAGGCGTATATGTATGGTCGTGCGGCCACGATTTACGGTGGCTCCAACGAGGTCCAGAAAAACATCATCGCCAAAGCTGTACTCGGGCTCTGAATGCGGCAATCGGCAACGCCAGGTTTTTGTGAGGTAAACCATGAACTTTGATTTTTCAGAAGAACAGGTGATGTTGCGCGATAGCGTCGCGCGATTCATTCAGGACGACTACAGCTTCGACGCCCGCCGCAAAATTGCGGCAAGCGATACCGGCATGAGCGCAGAGCACTGGCAGACCTTCGCCGAGCTCGGCTGGTTGTCCGTGCCATTTGCCGAGGAGCACGGCGGCTTCGGTGGCGGCCCGGTGGATGTCATGGTCATGATGGAGGAGTTTGGCAAGGGCATGGTCCTCGAGCCCTATTTCGCTACCGTGATCCTGTTCGGCGGTCTGCTGCAGCGTGCGGGCAGTGCCGAGCAGCAGGCGGCCTACATCCCCCGTATTGTGGAAGGCAAGTGCCTGGGGGCCTTCGCGTTCACCGAGCGGCAGAGCCGTTACGAGCTCGCCGACGTCAAGACCACGGCGACGTCCGATGGGGATGGCTATGTCCTCAACGGTGAGAAGGTTGTTGTCTATAACGGTGCCAACGCCGATACAGTGATCGTTGCTGCGCGCACCAGTGGCGAGCAGTACGACGAGGACGGCATCAGCCTGTTCATCGTCGACGCCGGCACCGCGGGCATCGACACTATGTCCTTCGCCCTGATGGATGGCCAGCGTGCGGCCAATCTGGTGTTCAATGACGTGCGGCTGCCCGCTGATGCACTGCTCGGTGAAAAGGACAGGGCCTACCCGGTGATTTCGCGGGTTGTTCTGGAAGCCTGCGTAGCGCTCGCGGCAGAAGGCCTGGGTATCATGGGGCAGCTCAACACGAAAACGCTTGAGTACACCAAGCAGCGCGAGCAGTTTGGTGTGGCCATCGGCAGTTTCCAGGCCCTTCAGCACCGCATGGTCGACACCTTCATGTCCTATGAGCAAACCAAGTCGCTGGTTTACCGCGCGGTGTGCACGCTGGAAAAGGAAGATGAAGACCCGGCGCGTGACATCCACGCCCTCAAGGTAATGCTCGACCGCGCGGGGCGACATGTGCATTCGGAGGCCATACAGCTTCACGGCGGCATGGGCCTGACCGACGAGATGGATATCGCCCATTACGCCAAGCGCCTGATGATGATCAACGCCACCTTCGGCGATGGCGATTACCACCAGGCGCAGTTCAATGCCTTGAACTTTGACTGAGACGCGGGACGTTCGGTGACGGGGAGGTAAGGAATGCAGGTCAGGGACAGGGTGGTGGTTGTCACCGGTGGCGGTAACGGCATTGGCAAGGCCTTATGTGAACGTTTCCACGCCGAAGGTGCAAAGACCGTGGTTGTCGCGGACCTGGAGCAGGATGCGGCACAAGGCGTCGCCGATAGTATTTCCGGCGTCGCCTACGCGCTGGATGTGCGTGACGAAGCCCAGATTGCCGGGATGGTTGCCGAGGTCGAGGACCGGTTCGGCGGCATCGACCTGTTCTGCAGCAACGCCGGCATTATTGCGGGTGACGGAGAGCCCTGGCACGTCACTTCGGCCGCCAACGCCACCTGGCAGGCCATGTGGGAAATCCATGTCATGGCGCACGTCTACGCGGCGCGTGCCTGCCTGCCGGGCATGATGGCGCGGGGCGGCGGGTATTTCCTCAATACCGCCTCTGCTGCGGGTCTGCTCAACCAGATTGGTGACGCGGCCTATTCCACGACAAAGCATGCAGCCGTGGGTTTTGCCGAGGCGCTCGCGATCACTCACGGTGATGATGGCATCAAGGTGTCCTGTCTGTGCCCTCAGGCGGTGGCGACGCGGATGATTGGCTCTGTGGAAAACGGGGGCACGGCCGGCGTCGATGGCGTGCTGACGGCACAGCAGGTGGCTGACACGGTGATTGAGGGGCTCTCTGCGGAGCAGTTTCTTATCCTGCCTCACAGCGAAGTCGCCGACTACCGGCAACTCAAGACCGACAATTACGACCGCTGGCTTGGCGGCATGCGAAAATTGCGTCGCAAGTACGGTAACCCTACACTCTGAGCCCTGTGTCACAACTCCCAGAGGCTGCCGTGGAACGCCGTGAACGTTTTGCCCGTATTATCCTCAACGGCTTTGAATCCTACTTTGCCGATTTCCAGAACATTACGCTGGCAGCGCGCACCCGCTTCGAGAACGCCGACTGGCTCGGTGTCCAGCGAACGTCGACCGAGCGCATCGATCTGTACAAGGAAAAAGTCAGAAAAGTGCTTGTCTTTGTGCGTCTGGTGGCGGGCGACCAGCTGACGAACCCGGACTTCTGGCGCGATGCCAAACGCGTGTACGCTGAGCTGGTCCGGGGCCATAACAACTTCGAGATTGCCGAGACATTTTTCAACTCGGTGTACTGCGCGGTGTTCAACCACGAGCAGATACGCGAGGAATTCGCCTTTGTTTTCTCGCCCCAGGCCGACATGCCGACCTCTGATGTCAGCAAGGTACTTCGCAGCTATCACGTGACGCCAGAGTGTGATTTCCGGGCGGTTTTCGATCGTCTGCTGGATGACTACGCCTTTGCCATTCCCTACGAGGACAAGGCGCGCGATGTGGGCCATATCGTTGATGCGGTAAAGACCTTACTGGTGCCACCGCGCATGGATCTGTCCGGTGATGCGGTGCGCATGGAAGTACTGGAGCATCACTTCTTTCGCAATAAAGGCGCCTACATTGTTGGCCGCATCTGCGCCGGTGAGCATCGCATGCCTTTCGTCCTTCCGGTCCTTCATAACGAGGCGGGGGCTGTCTATGTGGATACCGTCTTGTTCGGTGCCGACCGGGTCAGCGTGGTGTTCAGCTTTACCCGCACCTATTTCATGGTTGATGCCTCCATTCCGTCCCAGTACGTGATTTTCCTGCAGCAGCTCATGCCGGCCAAGCCCATTTCTGAAATCTACAGCGCCATGGGCTACAACAAGCACGGTAAAACCTATTACCACCGCTGTGCGCGGCGGCATATGGACATGACCAGCGATCAGTTCATTATCGCACCGGGCATCAAGGGCATGGTCATGAGCGTGTTCACGCTGCCCTCGTACGACTTTGTGTTCAAGATCATCAAGGATCGCTTCACGCCTCCGAAGGAAATGACGCGCGAGCAGGTCAAGGAAAAATACCGGCTGGTGAAGCGTTGGGACCGCGCCGGGCGCATGGCGGACACGCAGGAGTTCAGTAATCTCGCCTTCGCGCGCGATCGCTTTTCCGACGAGCTTATGGACGAGCTGTACAAGGTGGCACCCTCGCTGATCGAAGAGCGCGGCCGTGCGCTTATCGTCAAGCACGTGTACGTTGAGCGGCGTATGACACCGCTCAATCTGTATCTTCAGGATGCCACTGACGAGCAGGTGAACGACGTCATGGACGAGTATGGCAACGCCATCAAGCAGCTCGCGTCGGCGAATATCTTTCCGGGTGACATGCTGTTGAAGAACTTTGGTGTAACCCGCCATGGGCGGGTGGTGTTCTATGATTACGACGAGATTGTCCCGCTGACAGAGTGCAATTTCCGGGAAATCCCCAAACCGCGCAACGAGGCTGAGGAAATGGCCAGCCAGCCCTGGTATTCCGTTGCGCCGAACGATATTTTCCCTGAGGAGTTTCGCCTGTTCTTCTCGGGAAACCGCCGCGCAAGAGAGGCCTTCGACAGTCGGCACAGCGATATTTACCAGGCCGCTTTCTGGCAGGATCTGCAGGAGAAAATTCGCGGCGGTTTCGTGGCGTCCTTCTATCCGTATCGCCGCCGCCTGAGCTTTCCCCGCGAACCTGCAATATTGAGGCAGACTGCCTGATGGCAACTATCTACGTTATTCGCCATGGTCAGGCGTCGTTCGGCGCAGATGACTATGACAATCTGTCCGACACGGGGCGCCTGCAGGCGACACGGCTCGGTGAGTATTTCAGGGATGCCGGTATCCGGCTGGATGCCGCGTACTGCGGTCAGCTGCGACGGCAGCGGGACACTGCAGAACTCGCGCTTGCGGCGCATTCGGACGCCGTTCCGCTGCAGGTCGATGCCCGCCTTGACGAAGTGCGCAATGATGAACACATCCGCGAGTTGTTGCCACGACTGCTGGATACCGATCCGGCGCTGCGAGCGGTGGTAGACCGGGGACTGTCCTCAAGCAAGGATTACCAGAAAGTCATTGCGGCGGTATTCAACCACTGGGTATCGCCGCAATGCGATGCCACGGGGATACAGAGCTGGCAGGACTACGGCGACGCGGTTCGAGCTGCCCTGCGCGACATCATGCTGGCGCAGGGCAGCGGCAAGACCATTGCGGTTTTCACCTCCGGCGGAACGATAGCGACTATGGTGGCTCACGTGCTGGGTGCCGCGGATTGCGACGTCTACCAATTCTATGAGCCGGTGTTCAACTGCTCCGTGACACAGCTTTTTTACAGTGCCGACCGTGTCTCGCTGTCATACTTCAATGACTGCTCGTTTCTCAGGGTTCTCGGTCAGCAAAACGGTGAATCGCTCGTGACCTACCGGTAAGCCGATGTCCTCTATTCCTGTTTTTCTGGTGCGCCACGGTGAAGCGCAAGCGCATTGGGGTCAGTCTGCCGACCCCGGTCTCAGCGAGCTCGGTCATCGGCAGGCTGATGAATGCGCGGTCGAGCTGGCGACACGACTGGGGCCGGGGACTGCGCTATTGAGCAGTCCATTGGCGCGTGCCCTGCAAACGGCGGAGCCGCTGGCGCGCCGCATGGGGGTTGATCTATCTGTTTCAGAGTCATACCGGGAAATTCCTGCACCGGTGCCCCTGAGCGACAGGCGCGAGTGGCTGCGCGCGTTCATGCGGGAGTCCTGGACAGGGCAGCCGGAAACGCTTATGCATTGGCGACAGCGGCTTCTTGATGCGCTGCATGCCACGTCAGCGCCCACCGTGATCTTCACCCACTTTCTCGTAATCAATGCCGTGGTGGGCCATATTCAGGGGTCGGATCGCACGCTGTCATTCTGGCCCGACAACGGGTCTGTAACCGAGATTCAGCTGACCGACGGCCAGCTGACGTTGCGGGCCCTCGGGCGCGCAATGGAAACCGTGGTCAATTAGTTCAGGGTGCTCAGGATTCACTACGCAGTCGAACCAGCGATTCCTGGGCCGTCGAGGCCACCAGCAGTCCCTCGCGGGTAAAAAACTGTCCGCGACTGAAACCGCGGCTGCCACTGGCATTTGGACTGTCAAGTGCATAGAGCAGGTGGTCGTCGGTGCGGGCGGCTCGATGAAACCAGATTGCATGATCCAGGCTGGCGACCTGCATACCCTCGCTGTGCACGGTATACGGGTGCGGTAGCAGAGCCGCGCCAAGCAGCGCGAAATCCGACATGAAGGCGAGAATAACCTGGTGCATAGCCGGATTCGCGCCAAGCGAGGACGGTGCGCGGAACCAGGCCATCTGACGCGGCTCCACGGGTGTCGGATTCCGGTAGTCGCGCCGCGAGACAACCCGTCTTTCGATGGCCGGCGCCAGCGGCGAGCTGTAACGCTGCGGGTCCTGCTTTCTCAGTTCTTCCATGAACTCTTCGTCTGTTTGCAGGGTTTCCGGGGCCGGAGCGTCCGGCATCGGCGCCTGGTGCTCAAGACCGGGACAATCGAACTGAAACGACACTGAGGTGTTGAAGATGGCCAGGCCATCCTGTTTTGCAACAACGCGGCGTGTGGCGAAACTGCGGCCATCCCGGATAGGGTCCACCTCAAAGACAATCTGTTTCTTTGGGTTTCCGGGACGCAGAAAATAGGCATGCATTGAGTGGGCAGTGCGGTCGCCTTCAACCGAGCGTATGGCCGCATTGAGCGACTGGGCCAGCACTTGTCCACCAAAAATGCGACTTGGTCGCTCCGGGCTGCTGCCGGTAAACAGATAACGGTCAATGCGCTCAACCTGCAAATACCGTAGCAGCTGGTCCATATCTTGGTAACTCATTGTGCAACTTCCATCCTGCTGTCTGTCCGATTGAGAATGCCGTTATAGAAAACATCGAAGTAATCCAGCGCTGCACGGTCAATGTCATCAACCCGTCGCCATAGTGTTATTTCCATCGATGCGTTAACGGCACCGGCGAGAAGGTTGCGGGCGACCATGGGGTTGATACGCCGTATGCTGCCATCCTTCATCCCCTGGTGGATGAATTCGACAAAGCGATCGTTAATGGCATCGGTCCTGGCCAGGATACGCTTGCGCCGTTCCTTGGGTAGCGCCGTAATCGTGTTGTACCGGATCAGTGGGCCCAGGTTGGAGTTCTGAATGTAAAAGATCTGCCGGCTTGTCTGCTCTATTTTCTGCATCCCCGAGCCGTCGCCCGCTTCGGCCCGGTCGTAGACATGAGCGAGGATGTCCAGGGAATAGTTATAGCATTGGTAGAGCAGGTCTTCCTTATTGCGTATGTGATAATAGAAGGCGCCCTTCGAAACGTTCAGGTAGTCGGCGATTTCATCCAGTGACGCGCCATTGAAACCCTTTCTATTGAAGAACCAGGTACCCGCCTTGTAAAAGGCTTCCTGCTTGAGCCGATTCTGCTCGTCGCGGTTGAAACCGGGAACCGGCAGATCGGCGTCTATCGGGGCGATACCGTATGAGTGGGCGTAGTCATGACTGCCCGCGTAGAGGCCATGCCCAATGATTTCAATGGCCTGCTGTGCAATAGCGTCGACCTGATCCTCGGGCACATCGTGCAGCCAGTGAAAAACCCAGTCTATTGATCCAAGAATGGCACGGGTTGTCGATGTGGCATCGCACTGACGCAGAGAGCCTTCGGACATGCCCTGGTGTAAATAACCCCGCAAACGCTTGAAGAGGGCTATGTATCTGTCTTCTACGGTTTGTCGGTGCGGGCTCTTCAGTGATGCGATTTCAAGAAGCGCCGCCTGATGACTATCACGCCCGTTAGCGGCCGCTGACCAGTTGTGGAATTGCTGAATCAGAAATGCGGCGAGGCGGTCGAAGGGCTGATTGTGTTCGCGCTCAATGGCGTCGAGGGTTTCATGCTGCCTGTCCAGAGCAGCCATGTAGCACTGGTAGATTAGCTCTTCCTTGGTTTTCACGTAGTAGTACAGGCTTGTTTTGGTCAGGCCGAGACTTGCGGCAATATCCTGCAGCGTGGTGGCTCTGGACCCCTTGCCGTTAAACAGCCGGGCCGCCTGTGACAGTATGGCAATACGCTTTGCATCGTGCTGAGCCTGCCGGTTAAAGGGCATGCGCCGTCTTTCAGGAAGATCGTTGACGTCAGTCATGGAGCCCCAGGGTTGAGGAAAGCCGCGCCAGACGCGCGTTAACTTTCAGGTCAGAAATTCCAACTTTAAGTATTATTTTTGGCTTTGTCTAGCGCGAATGCCCGGCACTGGCTGCTTGTCGGGCGTCCTGGGCGTTGTCAGGGTGCCTGAAGCAGCTGGTGATATGGTCATTTACCATGCCAGTGGCCTGCATAAATGCATACATGATGGTTGGCCCGACAAAACTAAAGCCGCGTTTCTTCATGTCCTTACTGATGCTGGTTGAAAGCGCCGTTAACGCCGGTACGTCGCTTGCGCGGTGCCAACGATTGACCAGCGGTTCATCATCTACAAAATGCCAAAGGTAGTCGCGCAGCGTCATTCCCGACTCGCGAAGTGTCATGACCGCGCGCGCATTCTGTCTGACCGAGTTGACCTTCAGGCGATTCCGGATGATCAGGGGAGATTGCAGGGCTTCCTCGACCGTGCTGTCCGGCCATACAGCCAGACTTTCCGGGTTGAAGCCGTCGAATACTGCTCTGTAGCCCTCGCGTTTGCGCAGAATTGTGATCCAGGAAAGACCGGCCTGGGCGCCTTCCAGAATAAGGAATTCGAAAAGGCGCTGGTTGTCTCGCTGTGGAACCCCCCACTCCTCATCATGGTAACGCATATAATCCGGGTCGTTGCCGCACCATTCGCAACGCTTCACCGCCGGCTGATTCGTCTGCATTCCTGCTCCTGTCTTAGTAAGTGGCTGTTCCGGTCACGGCATTGCGCGCGTAGCGGAGATCCTTCCCTTGTGCCAGAATATTCTCAATAGGCGTGGGGTTACCAATGACTAATACCATTTCTTACGAATCATATGGGCATGTCGGGACATTGACACTGAATAACCCCGACAAGCACAACTCACTGGGCAAGAAGGAGTTCGACCTCATACACGCTGCACTTGCCGCCGTCACGTCGGAATCGGAGACGCGGGTGCTCCTGCTCACTGGTGCAGGCGGCAAGACATTCTGCGCAGGCGCGTCGCTGGGAGAATTGAAGAGCGGAGCGATCAGTGGGGAAGATTACCAAACGATGACCGACGCGTTCGCAGCGCTGACTATCCCTACGATTTGTGCCGTGAACGGCGATGTTTTCGGTGGTGGTGTTGAGCTGGCGCTGAGCTGTGATTTTCGTATCGGGATGGAGGGCATCACCATGCGGGTGCCCGCTGCCTCTATCGGGCTGTGCTATCCACCAAGGGGAATTGAACGCATTGTAGAAAAGTTGGGCGTTACTATGGCCAAGCGCGTTCTGGTGGCCGCCGAGACGTTCACCGCGGATGAAATGTTTCAGGCAGGCTTGCTGGATCATCTCGTCATGCCCACCCAGTTTCACGAGACCGTGGATCGCTACGCTGAACGTCTGGCGGGGTTGGCGCCGCTCGCCGTGACCGCAATGAAGTCCATTATTCAGCAGGTGGGGAAAACGGGGGTCAATCAGGACGACATCGCGCGCTTATCTCAGACATGCGCGGAGTCGGCAGATCTCGCAGAAGGGTTTGCTGCTATTGCCGAAAAACGACAACCGCAGTTTCGCGGTTCATAGCGAAGATGGTTATCGGGTCGCGGCAGACATGTCCAAAGTGATTGTTATCGAAGTGCCACTTAGAGTGGCAATTTCCATAACGCCACGGTAGTGATCCACGATCTGCCGTACCAGACTGAGCCCGGGCTGCTCAGTAATAATTCCCTGCGGAATACCTGATCCGCTATCCTGCACCTTCAGGCAGAGGTTTTCTGTGTCGCGGAGTCTATGGTCCTCAAACGACACCTACTTTCACGCACCCACGAAGGAAAACATAAACTATATTTTACACGGTCGCCGCGAGTCACCTAGAAAACCCGTCCGAATAGTTCAGAGCCTAATATTTTTTGATGAGCTTTTTTAAATAAGTGTAAAGTTACTTTGTGTTTCAGATGCAGTTGCCGTAATAGGTAAAAGAAAAAAGTACATAAGCGCTTTTGAGAATTCAGTTTTTTCATTACTGATCGAGTTAAAAGATAGCGACTATGGATTTTTGTTTCTTAGCCAGATATCAAGGCTCGTTTGAAATGTATCGAGCTTCTTATCAAGATCCATAAGCTCGTCTTGGATTTCTTTTTCAGAAAGTGTTTGGCTGTTACGCTCAACGTAATCGAAGGCATCTTTTATTTTATCAGCACCAATGTTTGCGCTCATTGATTTAATCGCATGAGCACATTTCCTAATCGATTCCCTGTCATTGTCGATAATTGCTTTTTGCATTTCCCTGTATTTCTGGATAGCTTGATCCTTGAACCCATTAATCAAGGGCTCTAATAGTGGTTTACCAGACTTAGTTTGTATTTCAAGAATACCGTCTAATAAGCTTTCATTAAGAACCGGATCCAAATCTGTTTCTTCAGAGCGTTCTTCCAATGTGCCCTGTGCGGCCGCAGACAAGTTCTGTGTTGTGGTGAAATCTAGGTTATTTAACACCTTTCCAAGAACATTCCTCATGTCGTCGAGAGTAAATGGTTTTGTTATGTAAAAGTCCATGCCGGCCTTAAGTGCATTATTTCTTTCCGACCTGTCGCCGCCAGCGGTCAGAGCGACGATTGGTACATTTTGCTTTTGAGGTTCGTCGAGAAAAGAAGATCTGATGGCTTTCGTTGTCTCCAATCCATCCATGATTGGCATCTGACAATCCATGAAAACGACACTAAAATCGTCGGTTCTCATAGCCTGAATCGCCTCTCTTCCGTTATTTGCGATGCTTACTGTTACTCCAATTAACTCAAGCATTGTTTTTGCTATGCGTTGGTTTACTTCCACGTCTTCAACGACGAGTACTTTTGTCGGTATTTTATCTTTTGCTTGGGAAAGGCTGTTTTCTTTGTGCTCTACATAACGTTCGTTTTGCTTGCCTTGTATCAAAAGTTGTTTATATGCCCCCAAAATTGATTCTCCGGTGATCGGCTTCAATACGCTGCACCAGGACATAATCGCCTCTGGTACTTTTATAGCTGGCGAGTCTGAAACAAAGATCGTTGGCGTGCCCTGTATTTGGTCTTCTGCCGACCTCAGTTTCTCTGACTCAGTGTCGAAGTCGATTACTAGTAGAAGTTGTTTTTCTTGTTGTTTTGGCAATTCTTCTAAAGAATCGACAACAATGTGATCTATCCTCAAGTGCCCGAATACTGCTTGTAAGGATCGTTTTAAGTTTTGCGAGCTGGACACAATTAGCGCGACATATTCGGGAGAAAATGCCCTAGGAGTGATGGGTTTTGCGCGTCGAAGAGGAAGCTCAGCTGTGAATGTTGTCCCGTGGTCGAGTTTCGACGTGACCTTAATTGATCCCCCCATTAAATGTATTAATTCCTTTGAGATTGTCAGCCCCAAGCCGGTGCCGCCATATTGACGGGTAGTGCTTGTGTCTGCCTGCGTGAACGAGTCGAAGATTTTTTCCTGAGTCGCTTCATCTATTCCGATCCCCGAATCGATTACATTTATTGTAATGATCGGCTTTCCGGAGTCTTGTGTTTTTTGTTCAGCTACGCTAACAAGCACGTATCCACTATCCGTAAATTTAATCGCGTTTCCAACGAGATTTATTATTATCTGTTTAAATTTGTTTGGGTCGCCAAGATACAAACAGTTAATCTCTGTTGAGATCACCAAGTTAAAGTCAATTCCTTTGCGGGACGCGCTCTCCCTTTGCAAATAGCATGCATCTTCTATAGATTTCCTGACATCAAATTCAATTGACTCTAACTCTATTTTCATCGCCTCAATCTTTGAAAAGTCTAAGATTGAGTTGACCAGTTCCAGTAGGGACTCACCACTGGTCCTTGCAGACTTTGCGAACTGTGCCTGCTGATCAGTTAACTTTGTCTGCAGAAGTAGGTCGGTCATCCCAAGCATTCCATGCATCGGCGTCCGTATTTCATGGCTCATTGCAGCCAAAAATTCGGATTTAGCTTTGGTCGCGTTTTCAGCAGCAACTCGAGCCTGTAGTAGATCAAGGGTCCTTTCTTTTACTTTCTCTTCTAATTCTCTCCTGCGATGCTCTTCTTTCTGTGTCTTTTTTCGCTGCAACAAAATACCGTAAGCGATCAACAATGACACTGACAGTATATATAAAAGGTAGGCCCACCAAGTTTTCCAGAAAGGGGGCATCACCAAAAGATCAAGGGAGCGTATATCAGTGCTCCATATCCCGTCTGAATTGCTGCCCTGCACAACTAATTCATACGTGCCGTGAGGCAGTCTTGTAAACGCAATTTGTCTGCTCGAGCCGAGATCAATCCAGTCTTTATTTAGACCGAGTAATCGATATCTATATTGATTTGAAGCCGGATTCTTAAAATCAAGCGATGAAAATGTAAATGTGAGCAAATCAAAATTATGCCTTAAGTTTATAGACCTGAGTCTACTGTAAGGTTCGTCGAAGAATACATCTTCGTTCAAGACTTTTACTGACGTGAGTCTGATTGGAGGGTTGAGGTTGTTTTTATTCGCTATGGCGGGATCTACTCGATTGAACCCATTTGGTCCGCCGAAGTATAGAAATCCACGGCTGTCTTTAAATGCGGCACCATGATTGAATTCGCGCCCTTGTAGGCCATCTGTAACATCGAAGTTGACCGTTGACGAAGTTTCAATATTTAATTTTGTTATTCCACTATTGTGTGAAAGCCAGATTTCATTTCCAGCACTCGTGACTGAATATATGTCATTACTTGGAATTCCTAACTCTTCTGAGTGACCCTGGAACGCACCGATGCTTTTCGTGTGAAGATACTTGTCCCATTTATCTACGCCGCCGCTCTGAGTGCCAATCCACAAGTTTCCTTCGATGTCCTCGTTAATTGCCCATGCCATGTTACTGGAAATTGAACTTGGGTTCTCAGTATCCGACTCAAAACGTTTGAAGACTTTCGATATAGGATCAAACTTGTTGAGTCCCTTTTCTGTGCCAACCCAGATCGCCCCCTGCGAATCTACATGCAGCGCTACTACCATATTACTGCTAATAGTTGAGCTGTCGTTCTGGCTGGTCTGGTGGCTTATAAACTGGTTTGTGGATTGATTAAATTCATTAAGACCGCCGCCATAAGTACCAATTAGAATTTTGTTATCACTGATTTTCGCCAAAGATGTTATGCCGTCGGCGTTCAAACCATTTTTAAGAGCTGGTTGTCGTCTGTAGTGCGTGATTTCCTTTTTCTCGCGATCGATGAAGAAAAGACCTGTGCTCAATGTGCCGGCCCATAAATTGTTTCCGTCTGCCAGCAGACTCATGACTCTTGTATTAGGTAAGTTAAAAGGTGCCTCTGATATATTTATAGAAGTAGATTGCCCTTCGATTTCATTTTCTCTGATTATGTCGATGCCCGCGTCATTAGCAATCCAGATTGCTCCATCGTCGGTCTGTGCAAATGCATTTATCGATGATGATGAAAGCCCATCTTGCTCAGAATATCTTTCGAATATCGACTTTGAGCCATAAGCTAGTCCGTTGTATGTGCCGACCCATGTAATGCCGGAGTTACTGTGAAGTAGACTGAATATTTGATCGTCAGGTAAGTTAGAGTTAAGGGTGTTCAAGTATGTAACACGATCTTTTTTTGGCGATAGAATATGTATCCCGTTTGTCGTGCCAATCCACATGTTTCCTTGTTGGTCTTCAACTGCGACATATGTTTCCATAGCTCCAGCAGAAGTTGAATCTAGGTCATGTGAAACGTAATGTAGCGAATGCGTCAAAGGATCAATGCCAATGAGGCCATCACTTAATGTAGTGGCCCATACTTTTCCTTCTCTATCTTCCATCAGCTTTGTTATTTGCGTGACTTCAAGAGAAGGTCGGCTTCGCGATGGTATTTCGATCTTTGTAAGATCGTCTGACGCTTCATCTGCTTTTTTGAAAACGCCTTTATCCTGAATTGCAATCCAAACCGTACCATCCTCGGCTTCCACAAAATCTCTAACTATTCCAAGTGACTCGGGATCTTCGTCGGGGTAGTGAGAAAACGTTTTTGATTTGGGATTAAACAGGCTGTATCCGACGCCTTGACCATACCCCAGTAAAATATTGCCCGAGCGAGTGATCAACGTAGACATAATTACATTTGACATTGGCGTCAGATTGTCGACACGCCCTTGATACTTGAAGGATTCAAAATTGAAGTTATTTATATGTAGCTTATTAAGGCCCCCGCCCGCGGTTGCAATCCAGAAGTTGCCTTCTGGATCTTCTACCATTGATGTTATTGATTGGTGGCTCAGGCCTGCTTGATTGGTTTTCGTCGCACGGAACCGAATAACCTCGTATCCGTCAAATCGATTTAGGCCTTCCTGCGTAAGAAACCATAAAAAACCATTACTGTCTTCAAAGATTTCTCTCACTGTCTGCTGTGATAGTTCACGTGATGCAGGCGACAGTTGAAAATTGAAATCTTGGTGGCTGACAGCGGATGCTGGTGACCACCAGAAAAGGAGCAACGCGTATACGCAGACGCAACGAATAAGTTGATTCACATAGATCTGCCGAAAATAATTGTACCGACAGAGTATCAAATTGTCCGCTTCACGGAAAAAACCGCAGCCAGCAAATTTTCAAAATAGCTTGGCTGCGGTTTAGATAGAAAAATTGTGTTATGCAGAAGAGTAAGTTTGCAGTTGCCTAAGTGCTAGGTTTATTTGATACCAAATCGGTATCCGGTTTGTTCGGCGGCTGATTTGATGCCCCAGCGATAACCGGTTTGTTCGGCGGCTGATTTGATGCCCCAGCGATAACCGGTTTGTTCTGCGGCTGATTTGATGCCCCAGCGATAACCGGTTTGCTCGGCTGCTGACTTTATGCCCCAGCGATATCCGGTTTGCTCTGCGTCTGACTTGATTCCCCAGCGATATCCGGTTTGCTCAGCGTCTGACTTTATGCCCCAGCGATATCCGGTTTGCTCTGCGTCTGACTTTATCCCCCAGCGATATCCAGCTTGCAATGCATTGCTTGACGCGAAGTTGCGCTCGGCAAAAGTTTGCGATGCGACATTTTGCCCGCTAAAAGCATTATTCCACTTAAATGACGAAGCGGGAGCGGGGTTTTCTAGAGACTCATCCGCTGTCGTATTTGGCTGGGCCTGTACGTGCTTCCACTTGTAGGAGCTCCGAGGGTCCGTCGCGTATGACATTGTGCTCGCAATTTCTACTCGAACTGCGCCGGGTGTAGCCATGGCACCTTGCGCATTGGTATCGGCATTTGCAAAGTTACCCAGCAAACCCAGCGATATACCGAAACCGTACAGTACTTTGTAAGTTTGTGCTCGCATCATATTCCCACGCCACCTTCATCGTTGAAAATTTGGAAGTTACCCAAACTCCAGCAGTTTGCTGACTCGTTGAGCTGCTCGTCCCCGCACGAAGGGGCACT
>Ga0209924_1000015_pt1 | contig 85114 bp, 72 predicted proteins | sample SalPonR1_C_D1_MG_FD_185700 | JGI IMG/M metagenome (GOLD analysis project Ga0209924, IMG submission 185700) | Salt pond soil microbial communities from South San Francisco under conditions of wetland restoration - Salt Pond MetaG R1_C_D1_MG... ...
GGGGTCGTAGGACTGTGTGATCTCGCGCTCGGCAATGTGGCCGTTCGCTTTCAGGCGGGCGTAGATGTACTCACACCACTGGCGATTTTCTGCCGAGTGGGTGGTATAAAAATTGTCGAAGCTGATGAGAAAGGCCTCGGAATCACGCCGGTGCGCGGCGTGGATACGGTCTATCTGCTCCTGTGGCGTGATGCCCAGTTTTTCCGCGCTCAGCATGATGGCGGTGCCGTGGGCATCGTCTGCACAGACATACAGGCATTCATGCCCCCGCGAACGCTGGAAGCGAACCCAGATGTCGGTCTGCACCTGTTCCAGCATATGCCCCAGGTGCAGGGGGCCGTTGGCGTAAGGCAGGGCGCTGGTGACAAGAATGCTGCGCTTTTCTCGGGGCATGTGGCTGTATTGCATCGCAAAATGGGCGCGTACTATAGCCGCTTTGCGGCGGTTTTTCACGCCACTGACGCTGGCAGGCGGCGGCGGATTGTGGGCGAAGAGGTGAATCTCTATACTGGCGCCCGGCTGTGGACTCTGTATCACCCGGCCCGGAGGATTATCATGCAGTCAGTGCAGCACATCATTGCCGTCGCCTCGGGCAAGGGGGGCGTGGGCAAATCCACCGTTACCGTGAATCTGGCGCTGGCGCTGCAGGCATGTGGCGCCCGCGTGGGTCTTCTCGATGCCGATATCTATGGCCCCAGTCAGCCGCTGATGCTGGGTGTTGCGCCGGGGACGCGACCGGACACCGAAGACGACCAGGTGATCATCCCGGTTGAGGCACACGGCCTGAAAACCATGTCCATGGGGTATCTGACAACAGAGCGGACGCCCATGGTATGGCGCGGCCCGATGGCCGGTGGTGCGCTCACCCAGATGCTGGAGCAGACGCGCTGGGGTGAACTGGATTACCTGCTCATCGACATGCCCCCGGGCACGGGTGACATTCAGTTGACGCTGGCACAGAAGGCCAGGGTCAGCGGTGCGGTGATTGTGACGACACCGCAGGACATCGCGCTGCTCGACGCGCGCAAGGGCATCGAGATGTTTCGCAAGGTCGATGTGCCGATTCTCGGCATTATCGAGAACATGGCGCTACATGAATGCACACAGTGCGGGCATGTCGAGCACGTATTTGGCAGCGGCGGCGGCGCCGACGTTGCCGCGGAGTACGGTGCCGAACTGCTCGCAAGCCTGCCCCTGGCCATGGCTATCCGCGAACAGACCGATGCCGGTCGCCCGACGGTGCTGTCGGCACCCGATTCCGCCGCCGCCAAGGCTTTCCTGCAGGCGGCGCGGCGCCTGCAGGAGCGGCTGGTTGTCGTAGACGGGACGTCAGGTGACGCACCCGATATCAGTGTGACGGACGACTAGTGTCCAGGAAGGAGCAGCGGTGAGCATCAAGGCGGACAGATGGATTCGGCGCATGGCGCTGGAGCAGGGCATGATCGAGCCCTTCGAGCCCGGACAGGTCCGCGAACGTGACGGGCAAAAACTGATCTCTTACGGAACCTCGAGCTATGGCTACGATGTGCGCTGCTCCCAGGAGTTCAAGGTTTTTACCAATATCAATTCGGCGACGGTGGATCCTAAGGCCTTTGACGAAAGCAGTTTCGTCAATATCACCGGCGATGTCTGCGTGATCCCGCCCAATTCCTTTGCACTGGCCAGCACCGTGGAATACTTTCGTATTCCGCGCAACGTGCTCACGATCTGCCTGGGCAAGTCGACCTACGCCCGCTGTGGCATCATCGTCAACGTCACGCCGCTCGAGCCGGAGTGGGAAGGTCATGTCACGCTGGAGTTTTCCAACACCACAACGCTGCCCGCAAAGATTTATGCCAACGAGGGCGTCGCGCAAATGCTGTTTTTCGAATCCGATGAAGTGTGCGAGACCAGCTACAAGGATCGCGGTGGGAAGTATCAGGGGCAGCGCGGCGTGACATTGCCAAGAGCCTAAAAACGGCCCAGAGCGTAAAACCGGATCAGAGCCTGAAAGAGAGCTCAGAGCTCAAAGCCGCCTCAGCCCGCTGCGTACTCCGAAACCGGCACGCCGTCGATTTCCGCACTGATAAGGTTTGCCTCCACGGTGCTGCCTTCCTCGATATGCAGTGTCTTTACCACCAGGTAGTCCCATTTGGGTGCCACCCAGAGCTGTGACAGGCGTTCGTCGGTGTCTCGCTGGCGCTGGTACAGCAGTGTGCTGACCTCTCCCATCGGGGTCTGCAGTTGCTCCTGCCCGATGAGTGCCAGCGTGTAATCCTTGACTTTCCGGCCATCGGCGACGGTAAACAGCATCTCTTTGGGCGCGGAATCCTGTCCGAGGAGATTAAGACGCATCTGTTCCTGCTGACTCATTCGGTCAAGCGTGTGTCCGACATCGGGCAGCGCATACCACTCGTCCTTGTAGAGACTTCGAATCACCGACGAGCCCGGTGTAAAATGGACTTCCCGCCGTCGACTGATCAGGCCGGTGCCCCGGTAAATGTACGAATGGGGTTCCACCTGGCCTTCCCTCAGGCTGAAGCGGCTGACTTCACTCAGCCCCACCACCAGCAGGCTGCCTTCGCTGGTCAGTCTGCAATGCCCCTCGCGGTCAACGGTGAGGTCGCGGCGAAGCTTGATGCTCAGGCCACGTGCGGTTGTCTTGTAGACTGTGCTGTAGGGTTTCAGCCCCGGTTTTCCAGTACCTGCTGCCGATTCCTGCTGGGCTGCTACTGGCACGCCGGCGGTGCACAGGCACGCGAGCAGCAGGGTCGACAGTCGCCGCAGCGAATGCCAGTCAGCGCGATGGCGGATGATCTTATGTTTTGCACTGGGCATACGGTATCCCGGTTTCGGGCATCTTTTTTCCATCCAGTGTCACCTCTCCTGCTGTCAGCCGCAGCCGTCCTGTCACCCACCATGCAATGGCCTGTGGGTAGATGCGGTGCTCCAGTTCGAGAACCTTTGCCGCCAGTGTGTCAGCGTTATCCTCAGGCATGACAGAGACACTTGCCTGGAGGACGGGCGGCCCACCGTCCAGTTCCTCTGTGACGAAGTGAACCGTCGCGCCGTGCTCGCGGTCTCCGGCCGCCAACGCCCTAGCGTGAGACTTCAGGCCGGGATACTTCGGCAACAGTGACGGGTGAATGTTCAACAGGCGGCCACGGAACGACGCAATAAACAGCGGCGTCAGTATGCGCATGAAACCGGCGAGAATCACCAGGTCTGGTGCATGCGGTTCGAGTTCCGCCAGCATGGCGCGGTCAAAGGCGTCGCGGGTGGCGTAGTCGCGGTGATCGAGGATAACCTGCGGGATACCCGCGCGGTGTGCGCGCTCAAGCACGCCGGCGCCGGGCCGGTTGCTGCCGACCACGGTAATGCGGGCCGGGATAGTGCCATCGTTGCAGGCATCGACAATGGCCTGCATGTTTGAGCCGCTGCCGGAGGCCAGGATCGCCAGCCGCGGCAGGCTGTCGGCAGTGCCCATCACTCCTTAAGGTTGACGCGACGCTCGCCGCGACTGATCGTTCCCAGCTTCCAGGCTTTCAGTTGCTGCTGCTGCAGCTGGTCAATCCCTGCGCGCCAGGTCTCGGGCGACATGCACACTACCATGCCGATGCCACAGTTGAAGGTCCGGTACATCTCATCGGTGGCAATCCCTCCCTCGCGCTGCAGCCACTCGAATACCGGTGGCCACTGCCATGAGCTGACATCAATGTCTGCTGCGCAGCCCTCAGGCAGAACGCGCGGAATGTTCTCGAGCAGCCCGCCGCCGGTAATGTGCGACAGGGCATGGACGCCACCCTCGCGTATCAGTGCAAGCAGCGGCTTCACGTAGATTTCAGTGGGTGCCATCAGCGCTTCCGCCAGGGTCCTGCCGTCGAGTGGCTGCTGCAGGTCGGCGTTGCTGACCTCAATGACCTTGCGGATCAGCGAATAGCCGTTCGAGTGTGGGCCGCTGCTGCCGATGGCAACCAGAACATCGCCGGGCTGTACCGCACTGCCGTCGATGATTTCGTTTTTTTCCACCACGCCAACGCAGAAGCCCGCGAGATCATAGTCGCTGCCGTGATACATGCCCGGCATTTCTGCCGTCTCTCCTCCTACAAGCGCGCAACCCGACAGTTCACAGCCGCGTCCGATGCCGTCGATAACGCGGGCCGCGACGTCAACATCGAGCGCACCGGTGGCGTAGTAGTCCAGGAAGAACAGGGGTTCCGCCCCCGCGACGACGAGATCGTTGACGCACATGGCCACAAGATCAATACCGATCGTGTCATGTTTCCCAAGCTGCATCGCCAGCCTCAGTTTGGTGCCCACACCATCCGTACCCGACACCAGCACTGGCTGACGATAGCCGGCCGGGATTTCACAGAGGGCACCGAAGCCCCCCAGGCTGCCCATGACCTCGGGGCGTCGTGTGCGTCGGGCGGTATGCTTGACGCGCTCCACGAGTGCATTACCGGCGTCGATATCGACGCCGGCGTCCCGGTAGCTAAGTCCGGCTTTGTCATTATCACCGCTCATGCTTTTCCCTGTGAAGCGCTGGATCGTGGCGCGTAGTGTACTGGTCCGCTATCTCCAGTAAAGCAGCGTAGGCACTATTTATACTCTTCGCCTGCCGCTCGCGCTGTTACACTTGACGGCATGATTGTATCCGTTTTCAGGTGCCTTGCACGCGTGGCGTCATCGGGTCTGCTGTGCGCCTTGCTGGCGAACCCGGCAGCCGCCCGCATTGTTGATGACCTTTACAGTGCCCGGGTCAGCGTGCCCGACCGCAGCCAGGCATCTCTGGACGCCGCGGCGCGCGACGGCCTTGCCGAAGTGCTGGTGAAGATCACCGGCAGCCGCGAGGTGCTGTCACTTCCGGTGCTTGATCGCGCCGTACGCGATGCGCGAGATCTGCTGCAGCAGTTTTCCTATCAATCCTCGAACGATGGCAGCGATAGTCAGATAGAGCTCAGTTTTAACAGCGAGACAGTGCGCGACCTGGTGATAGAGGCCGGCGCTCCGCTGTGGACCGCGAACCGCCCGCAGGTGCTGGTCTGGCTGGTTGTCGACGGCCCGGACGGGCGCCAGCTGGTCGATGCCGAAAACTACCCGGAGGTGGTCGCCAGCATGCAGCGCGCCTTTGAGCGCCGGGGGCTGCCGCTGGTCATGCCCCTGTTCGATCTGAATGATGTGGTTGCCTTGTCGCCGGGCGATGCCTGGCGGCAGAGACTCGCAAAGATCATGCAGGCGTCTGCGCGATACCCCGCCGAGCAGATTCTGATCGGACGTGCTGCGGCTTTGTCCGGTGGCCGCTGGCTGGGCGACTGGCTGCTGTATGATGGGCGTAGCCGCGCCGACCGGCCGGTCAATGCCGGGTCGGCGGCGAAGTTTCTGGAGTCTGGCGTCGACCTGGTGGCCGGCGTTGTGGCGGGCCGCTTTGCGCTGACCTCATCTGTTGCGGGCAGCGCCTCCGGCGCGCGGGTGGAGGTCAACGGTGTCGGCAACTATTCGGATTACGCCGCGATTGTCAGCTGGCTGGAGAGTCTTGAACTGATTGAATACGCGAACGTGGAGTGGTTGCGGGACGATCGTCTCACTCTGCGTCTGGTGGCGCAGACCGATCTTCAGAGTCTGCGACCCCTTATCGAGCTCAACAGCCGTCTCGTCCCGGACAATCGGGGTGGCGACGGGGCCAACCTGGTGTATACATGGCAGAAATAGACAAGCCGGTGGTTGATATCCCGATCAAGCGATGGCCGCTGGTTCTCACGGTGTTTGTTGCCGCCAGTGCGTGTTTCTATCTGCTGCAGCCTATACTACTGCCATTCGTTCTCGGCGCGGTGATCGGCTACTTCGGTGACCCGTTGGTCGACCGGGTAGAGGCCCGGGGCGGCAGCCGCACCCTTGGCGTGGTTATGGTGTTCCTCGCCTTCGGCCTGCTCCTGCTGATTGCAACGCTGTTTGCCCTACCGATGCTGCTGCAGCAGCTGGATATCCTGATCCAGAAAATTCCCGCCTTCTATACCTGGCTGCGCGATAGCGCCCTGCCGTGGGTGCAATCGAGGGTGAGCATACCTTCGTCGCGTCTCCCCGAAATCGACTGGTCGGGCCAGCTCCTTGAAAACTGGCAGTCACTGGGCAAGGCCTCGGCGAAAGCCGTGGGGCAGATCACGGGGTCCGGTCTCGGTATGCTGCTCTGGCTCACCAACATCGTGCTGGTGCCGGTGGTGGCGTTCTATTTCATGCGTGACTGGGACAGCATGGTGAGCAAGCTGCTTGAGCTGCTGCCCAAGGCCTGGCAGTCCGGCACCCGCACTCTGGCAGCGGAAGCGGATGAGGTGCTCGGCGCCTTCCTGCGTGGCCAGTTCGTGGTCATGTGTGCTCTGGGTGTGCTTTACAGCAGCGGGCTCTGGCTGGTTGGTGTGCAGGCGGCGCTGCTACTGGGCTTGCTCGCTGGCCTCGCGAGCATCGTGCCCTACCTCGGCTTTGTCGTGGGTATCACCGCCTCCATGATCGTCGCTTACGTGCAGTTTCAGGAGTTTTCCGTCCTGCTCTGGGTGCTGCTGGTGTTCGGTGTCGGGCAGCTGGTGGAAAGTCTTTTTCTTACACCGGTGCTGGTGGGTGATCGCATTGGCCTGCACCCGGTAGCGGTGATTTTTGCCCTCATGGCCGGTGGGCAGCTTGCGGGGTTTCTGGGCGTGCTGGTCGCCTTGCCGGTAGCGGCAGTTGTGATGGTCTTCGTCAGGCACGCCCTTGTGCGCTACCGCGCCAGTAATCTTTACGGGGGCTGATATCGTGGCCAGTGCCTGGGGAAGCCAGTTACCTCTTAACATCCGTCCCCGCGATGACGCTACCTTCGACAATTTTGTAGTCGGGTCGCGGACACGGGCGGTGCGCATGGCCATGGGCGCAGCTGCTGAGCGACTGCTGTTCATCCACGGCCCAGATGATGGCGGTAAGTCCCACCTTCTGCAGGCCGCCTGTCATGCCTGCGACAGTGTCGCCCTCTATCTGCCGATGGCCGCACTATCCGATATGGCGCCGACGGGTCTTCTCGATGGCGTGGAGCACTCTGCGTTGATCTGCCTTGATGACTTGCAGGCTGTCGCCGGGGACGACGAATGGGAGCATGCTCTGTTCAACCTGTATAACGCGGTGCTGTCGTCAGAAGCACGGCTTGTGATTGCCGCTGATGCTCCGCCCGCAGCGCTTGCCATCGCCTTGCCGGATCTGCGCTCCCGGCTGGCGTCGATGCTGGTGTACAGCGTGCCCTCGCCCGACGACGAGGAAAGGCAGACCATACTGATTGCGCGGGCCCGTCTGCGCGGTCTTGCCATGCCGGCGGATGTGGCCCGCTACATCGGCCACCGGGCGGGTCGATCACTGGGAGACCTGATGACGGTACTGGAAAATCTAGACCGTGCATCGCTGACGTATCAGCGCGCGCTATCCATTCCCTTCGTGCGGCAGGTTATGGGCTGGTAGGGAAGTCAGGTGCCGTAAGCGTTGACCTCAGCGTGCGCCGCCGCGAGCTCGCCGGGCTGAAGCCGCAGATAGCGTCGCAGATAATGCACGGCAAGGTACAGTGGGCCGGTATCGAGAAGCGCTACACAGGCCTTGAACACATAGTTGCTGCCCACCAGAACGAGAAGCGCCGTGAGTGCGATATCGCCGCGCAGGAATGCGGCACCGAAGGTCACCGTTACCACCATCACTGAGTCCACCATCTGGCTCATCAGCGTACTGAAGTTATTGCGTATCCACAGGTGCTTGCCACGCGTCACCCGCTTCCAGAAATGAAACAGCTGCACATCGCAATACTGGGCCGCGACGTAGGCGAGCATGGAGGCGAAAACGGCGCCTGAGGTGGTGGCGTAGATCAGCTGGTAAAGCCCCACCCTGGATTCGATAATGTCGCCATTGGGCAGGGCTACCGGTGCCGCCAGCTGCAGCACTTGCCAGGGCGGCATGGCGTCGGGACCCACCGAGGGCAGGCTGTTGCCCAGGATCAGCACGCCGAGAATGAAGAAATTCAGGCCGAGACCGACGCTGACCAGGAAGTTGGCGCGGGCCCGGCCATACAGTTCACAGACCAGATCGGTGCACAGAAAAGTGAGCGGGTAGGGAAGTACCCCCACGGCGAGGGCGATGGGCCCGAGCTGAACGAAACGCGTGATACCGATGACGTTGAGCAGCGTCATCGCACAGAGAAAGATTCCGGCAAGCACCAGGAAAACCCGCTCACGGCGCTCCTGCAGCACACTGGCATTCATGGGTTCAGCTTTCCCGCTGACCGAGGTTGGCATGTATGACGGTGCCGTTGATCACCGGGTGTGCATGCGCCCAGACGATCAGATCGGCGATTTCCTCCGGCTCCACCAGACGACCAAAACTGTTGCTGCCGCCGATGGCCTTGAGGGTGTCCTCATCGTTGCCCACATGGGTGCGCAGCATTTCCGTATCGGTGAAGCCGGGACACACCAGCGCCGTGTGCACGCCGCTGCCCATCAGGTCCTGGCAGGTTGCTCGCATCATGCCGAGTTGCGCATGCTTGGAAATGACATAGCTGAACGCCCCGGCAACCGCCTTTTCGGACAGTGTCGACCCCACGTAGATCACGCTGGAGGAGGCTGGCAGCGCCGGCAGCAGTTTCTGGTTGAGCGTGTTTATGCCGATAACGTTGACGCCAAGCACGCCAGCCAGTGCGTCATCGCTGCAATCCAGTGCGGAATCCTTGAGCATCTGACTGGCATTGTGGACGAGGGCGACTGTGTCGGCACGCTCCACGGCCGGCAGCAGAACCGACATTGCCGCCTCTACGCTGTCCCGGTCCGTGAGATCACAGCGCAGGTTTTCGACACCGGAAACGGGACTGGCCCGGCGTGATAAATTGTAGACAGTGTATCCGGCGTCGATGAACTGCGCAGAAGTGGCGAGGCCGATACCCGCACTGGCGCCTGTGATGATCGCAATGGGCATTGATGTGTCCTGTCTGGCTGGGGCTGTGGAAAAGCAGCCTATGCTACCGTTGTGTGCGAGCAGTTGATACTCCAGGACGGCCCGGCCGGATTGCCCTGGGTGTGAACCATTGCCGGCACGGTGCGCGTATGCAGACCTGTTCAGATAGCCCGCATGCGCACTGCAAGAGGAAGGCCCGTTGAATAATCAGGAACAGCAGCTAGCAACGCTGTATATCGACAAGGAGAGTCACAAGTTCTCCGCCGCTCACTACACGATTTTCTCGGCGACCGAGCGTGAGCGACTGCATGGCCACAATTACTCGGTGTCAGCGAAAATTGTGGCGCCGATGGGCAACAACGGTTTCGCGGCGGATTACAACGTGTACAAAAACCGGATCAAGCGTCTGTGTGATGAGCTTGATGAATACATGATTCTGCCCGAGCACTCGCCTCACCAGACCCTGGCGGATGAGGGGGAGCACTACCGGGTGACGTTCGCCAACGACATCCTGCAGTTTCTCAAGAGCGACACGCTCGTGCTTCCTATCGTCAATGCCACGGTGGAGGAGTTCTCGCGCTACCTGCTGGCGCGCGTTATCGCCGATTCCCGAGGTGAGGATCTACGCGAGGTGCAGATCTGCGTTGCCTCCGGTCCGGGGCAGAAGGGCTGTTCTACCTGGGCGGCCGGGTAGGGATCGACTACCCGGCGACGCTGCCTTGTCGGTTTATGCGGCGATGCCACTGTGACGTAACAGGGCGCGGATGTCCGGGTCGCGCCCACGGAAAGCCCTGAAGGTGGCCAGTGCATCGCGGGATCCGCCAGCCTCCAGTACTTCGCGCAGGAAATCCGCGCCGGTCGCGGCATTGAAAATGCCCTCCTCCTCGAAGCGGCTGTAGGCGTCCGCAGACAGCACCTCTGCCCACTTGTAGCTGTAATAGCCTGCCGCGTAGCCGCCGGCGAAAATGTGACTGAAGCTGTTCTGGAACCGGTTCCAGGTGGGCGGCTGCAGCACCGCGACCTCCTCGCGCACGGTATCCAGCAGTGATTGTACGGACTCGAAGTCCTGCCTGCCCCATTCCAGATGCAGCCGGAAGTCGAATAGGGAGAACTCCAGCTGCCGCACGGTCTGCATGGCCGCCTGGAAGGTCCGCGCCGCCAGCAATCTGTCCAGCAGTTCCGCCGGCAGCGGTTCCCCCGTATCGACGTGACCGGAAATGAAACCGAGCGCGTCTGCCTCCCAGCACCAGTTCTCGAGGAACTGGCTGGGTAGCTCCACGGCATCCCATTCAACGCCATTGATGCCCGATACCGAGGCGACAGTCTGTGCCGTGAGCATGTGATGCAGACCGTGACCGAACTCGTGGAACAGTGTGGTCATCTCGTCATGGGTGAGCAGCGAGGGTGAGCCGCCCGAGGGGGCGGAGAAATTACACACCAGCCATGCCACCGGTAGCTGCACGCCGTCGCCAGCAACGCTGCGGCGTGTGCTGTAATTGCCCATCCAGGCGCCCCCGCGCTTGCCGCTGCGGGCGTAAAGATCCAGATAGAAGCGCGCGACCGCCGCGCCGTCGCGCCGGATCTCGAACAGCTGTACGTCGGGGTGGTAATTGTCGACGTCGGGAAGCTCCACAACCTCAACCCCGTAAAGGCGCTTGACCAGGGTGAACAGGCCGCCGAGAACCCGGGGGACGGGCAGGTAGGGCCGTATTTCCTCCTGCGACACGGAAAAACGGTGCTGCCGGAGTTTTTCGCTGCAGTACGCGACATCCCACGCCTCGAGCTGTTCCAGCCCGAGACGTGCCCTGGCAAAGTCGGCCAGCTCCTGCCATTCCTGCTTGGCGCGGGGCCTGGCTCTGTCCGCCATGTCGGTGAGAAAACGCACGACTTCATTGACGTCGCGGGCCATTTTTGTGGCAAGAGAGAGCTCGGCATAGTTGTCGAAACTGAGCAATCGTGCCAGCGCAAGCCGGCAGTCGAGTGTTTCCCGGATAATGGCGCTGTTGTCCCAGCGATCCGCATCAGGGCCCTGCTCAGAGGCGCGCGTGGCAAACGCGGTGTACATTTCCCGGCGCAATGAGCTGTCATCGCAGTAGGTCATCACCGCCAGGTACATGGGCATGTCCAGCGTCAGCAGCAGGCCGTCTTTTCCTCTGGCCGCAGCGGCGTCCCGTGCACTGTCCAGCGACGAGGGCGGCAGGCCGGGCAGCTCCGTCTCGGTCACTGCTTTTGACCAGGCGTCAGTTGCGTCGAGCACGTTCTCGCTGAAGCGGGCGCCAAGTTGCGACAGGCGCTGGCGAAGCTCGGCATAGTCGCGCTTTTTCTCGGGCGTCAGCGCCACCCCGGCTAGCCGGAAATCGCGCAGGGCAATCTCCACGCTGCGCTGTTGTGCTGGCGAAAGCGATGCGAATGATGCGCTGTCGAAAACCTGCCGATAGGCCTCGAAAAGTCCCTCGTGCTGACCGAGCCAGGTGTTGTGCTCTGACAGGAGCGGCAGGCAGGCGTTGTAGGCGGCGCGCAGCGCCTCGCTGTTGACCACGGCGTTGAGGTGGCTGACCGGTGCCCAGGCGCGCGCGAGGTCATCCTCAAGCGCTTCGATCGGCTGCAGAACGGTTTCCCACGTGGCGGGCTGGTGTGACGCAAGCAGTGCCTCGATTGCCGTCTTGTTGCGATCGATCAGCTCACGGATGGCGGGTTCTGCATGTGACGCTTCGATAGCACCGAAGCGGGGCAGCTCGGCAGGAGCGAGCAGGGGATTGGTCATCGGGTATACTCCAGGGTCTACAGTAAGCATGCCGCCAGTGTAGCGCATGCCCGCGCGCTTTCCCGTCGCGGGCTGCTTTTCTGGCAGATTTCCGTTTCCAGCAGAGGGGGATGTCCCATGAAACAGACACTAGGGCTTTGGCGGTCACTGGTCACTGGCGCGGTCTCGTTACTGCTCGTATCGCAGGCCGTATCGGGGCAGGACAAAGTTCCGCTGGCGCTGGAGGATGTTTTCCAGCTGCGTTTTGCCAGCGCGCCGCTGGTCAGTGCAAGCGGTGAGTTCATTGTATATACGCGGCATTCCATGGACATCATGCAGGATCGTGAGCGGAAAAACCTGTGGGTGGTCAGACGCGACGGCAGTGAACATCGGCCGCTCACCAGCGGTGCGATGACTGTATCCCACGCAGCGTTGTCACCGGATGATACCCGGGTTGCCTTTGTTGCCAAAGATGACACCGGATCACAGATCTTTGTGCACTGGTTGCAGCAGGGCTATACAGCGCAGCTGACGCGGCTTGCCAACGCGCCCGGACAGTTGACCTGGTCGCCTGATGGCCAGCAGCTGGCCTTCACGATGCGTGTTGCGGAAAAGGCGCCAGTGATGGGGGTGTTGCCGTCGGCCCCGGAGGGCGCGGACTGGGCGCCACCGCCAGTGGTCATTGACCGCGCGGTCTATCGCAGCGACGGCAAGGGTTATCGCAAACATGGATTCCAGCATGTGTTCGTCATGCCGGCCAGCGGCGGCAGCCCGCGACAGGTGACCTCGGGCGACTTCGATCACAGCGGCGGCATCGCCTGGTCTGCGTCCGCGGACGCGCTGTTTATCGCGGCCAATCGGGGTGACGACGCCGAACTGAACCCGGTGAACACCGACCTGTTTCGTGTTGACCTCGCGACGGACGAGCTGACTCGTCTGACCGGTCGGCAAGGGCCAGACAGCGGTCCGGTGGTCTCGCCTGACGGCCGATATATCGCCTACACCGGATGGGATGATGCCGGCAAAGGCTATCACCGCCAGCGACTCTACATCATGCGCGCGGACGGTTCCGGCAGGCATGAGTTGATGGCTGACCTTGATCGCGATGTAGCATCGCCCCGGTGGTCCGAAGGCAGCGAGCACCTGTTCTTCAGCTTTGACGACAAGGGCGATACGGTGCTTGCCATGACCGATCTGAAGGGCCGCATGGTGCGTCTTGCTGAGGGGCTTGGCGGGACATCGCTGGGACGTCCGTATGCGGGTTCGGCGTTCGCCGTGGGTGGGGGTGATGTCTTTGCCTATACGGCAGGCGATACGTCGCGCCCCGCGGACATTGCCGCGGGCCGGCCGGGGCACGATGCGCCCGCCCGCCTCACAGCCCTGAACGAGAACTTTCTGGCACATCGTGACCTGGCGCGCGTAGAGGAGCGCTGGATCACGTCTTCGGCTGACGGCGAGAAGATCCAGGCCTGGGTCGCCCTGCCGCCGGGCTTTGACCCGAGCCGGAAATACCCGCTTATCCTGGAGATCCACGGCGGGCCATTTACCAATTACGGCGAACGTTTCTCGACCGAAATACAGCTGTATGCGGCCGCAGGCTACGTGGTGCTATATGTGAATCCCCGGGGCAGCACCAGCTACGGTGAACGCTTCGGCAACCTTATACACCACGCCTATCCCGGCAAGGATTACGACGATCTGATCTCGGCAGTAGACGCGGTCATTGATGAAGGGTTCGTCGATAAGGATGCGCTGTTTGTCACCGGTGGCAGTGGTGGTGGGGTGCTCACGGCCTGGATTGTCGGCAAGACTGAGCGATTTCGCGCTGCGGTGGTGGCGAAGCCGGTGATCAACTGGGCCAGTTTCGTGCTGACGGCTGACAACTCACCGTATTTCACCCGCTACTGGTTCCCGTCCCAGCCCTGGGAGGACCCCGAGGGCTACTGGGCGCGCTCGCCACTGTCTCTGGTGGGCAATGTCAGCACGCCGACCATGCTGTTGACCGGTGAGGCTGACCTGCGCACACCCATGAGCGAGACGGAGCAGTATTATCAGGCCCTCAAGCTGCGCGGAATCGATACGGCGATGGTGCGAATCCCGGGTGCCTACCACAGCATTACCAAGCGTCCCAGCCAGATGGCGGCGAAGGTGGCGGCAGTTCTGGCCTGGTTCGATCAGCATTCAACGACGGAGTAATCCTATGGTTCAGCGTGTTCAGATAGCACGAACCGGTGGCCCTGAGGTGATGCAGCTTTGCGAGGCGGAGTTGTCCACTCCGGGTCCGGGCATGGTGCGGGTGCGCAACAGGGCGATTGGTCTCAACTACATCGATACCTACCATCGCTCGGGTCTTTACTCATTGCCCTTGCCCAGCGGTCTCGGTCTTGAGGCCGCCGGCATAGTGGAAGCCGCGGGCGATGGCGTTGCGCTGGTGCCCGGAACCCGCGTTGCCTACTGTGCGGCCGGCATCGGTGCCTACAGTGAGGCGATCAACCTGCCGGCGGCCAGGCTGGTGGTGCTGCCGGAAAGCGTCAGTGAGGAGACGGCTGCCGCGGTCCTTCTCAAGGGCTGTACAGTCGAGTACCTGCTGCAGCGTACGTACCGTTTGAGTGAGGGAGAGCATTGTGTCTTTCACGCGGCAGCCGGCGGTGTCGGGCAGTTGTTCGGTCGCTGGGCGCAGGCGGTCGGCGCGCAGGTCATCGGTACTGTCGGCTCGGCGGCGAAAGCCGAGGTGGCGCGGCGCTGCGGCTACGCCCATGTGATCAATTATCGGGAGGAGGATGTGGCGGCCCGAGTGCGTGAGCTTACCGGCGGCGTGGGTGTTCCCGTCGTGTATGACGGTGTGGGCGCTGCCACCTTTGAGGCTTCACTCGACTGCCTTCAGCCCCGCGGTCTGATGGTCAGCTTCGGCAACGCCTCTGGTGCACCGCCGCCGCTGGATCTGCAGCAGCTGACGGTCAGGGGTTCGTTGTTCATTACGCGGCCTTCGCTCATGAGCTATGTCGCTGCGGATGCCGAGATGCAGGCGTCTGCCCGGGACGTACTGCAGCGGGTGGCAAACGGCACACTGGATGTTGCGGTCAATCAACGTTATTCGCTGTCTGACGTGCAGCAGGCGCATCGGGATCTTGAGGCGCGGGCGACGGTCGGATCGAGTGTCCTGCTGCCCTGACAGCAGAGGAAAATCTGCCGTGGGGAACCATTCGCCCTGTCCGGGGTCATAATGGTGTAGGCGGTGAATGCCTGCCAATGTATCTACACTGTTCAGGTCATTGATCCCCTGGGAGAGACTCCTCCTCTGCCGGCCGCAAGGCCGGCTTTTTTATAGCTGATCGCACCGACAGTGCTATCCCGCAGATTGATGTACCGTCGCCGCAAGCAGTGACTCCAGGGTCTGCGGTCCGACCAGAGTCTGTGTCAGCTGGCCTTCGGGATGGAACACGAGCGTGGTCGGCAGAACGACAGGTCGCTCGGTTCCCAGGGCGTCCGCAGGATCCTCCGGCAGCGTCGCAAAGCCGATGCCGAGCTTTTCCAGCTGTGCCGCAAGCGCGTCTCCCGTGGCGCCATCGAAATTGACGCCGAGGACCGTGACATCGTCGCGCGCATTTAGCTCGTTGAGCTCCGGCACTTCCTTGATGCAGGGTTTGCACCACTCGGCCCAGTAATTCACCACGACCCAGCTTCCCTGCGCTGCCTTGATTTGCCCCAGGGGATCGTCTGCCGCTGGGTCGCAGCCTGTCATACCCATCAGGAAAAAAGCGAGCGTCGCCAGAGGGCGGGAAAAGTTGCGCGGTATCGTCATGTCGTGAACAGCTCCACCAGATTGATGTCGAGGGCTTTTTTCCGGGCCCGTTCCTGCTCGCTGAGCAGCGCGATGGCATTTTCCTCCCAGTCACTCTGAGCGTTGCCCGGATAATCGCGCACCCGCTTTTCACCGCCGATCCACTGTACAACCTGCCATAGGCTGATGTCGTGCAGATCCCGGGCCAGCAGGTAGTGTCCGCGGTCATTTTGCGAGATGAGATTATGCCGGAGAAAGATACCACGCAGTGCACTCCAGCTGTCACTGTCGATATTGCAGCCACGGTCGAGCATCAGGTCGAATTCGCGCAGGGTCTCGCCGGCCTGCTGGCGCTGCCATAACAGATGCAGTGCCTCCAGCGCCTTCACCACCAGTGGACGGGCTGCCTGCTCTTTGGACTGGTAGGCAGACAGGCTGTGCACAAGGATTGCGCAAATGAGGACAATGTTCCAGGAAATGAAAACCCACAGCAGGAACAGGGGCACTGCCGCAAACGCGCCGTAAATAAAGGTGAAACTCGTGCCAGACACCAGCATGGTGAAGACGTTGCGCGCCAGGTTGAACGCGATGCCCGCCGTTATGCCACCGATCAGTGCATGCTTAAAGGATACTCGACAATTGGGAACGGCCGCATAAATGAGAGTGAACCCGACGGCGTTGAGGAAAAATGGCGTCAGCTGCAGCAGCAGGCCGCCGACGCCGATGATATCGAAGCTTTCCACGACGTCGGCGAACGAGGCCAGATAGGTGCTTACGGCGAGGCCCAGCCCGATGGTCAGGGGTGCCAGACTCAGTACGGCCCAGTACAGCAGAAAGCTGGACACCGGACTGCGGTTCTCCGGCGTACGCCAGATTCGGTTAAAGCTCTTTTCAATATTGCGCAGCATCAGAATGGCGGTGCCACCGAGAAAAGCCACGCCGAACCCGGTGAGGTTTTTGGCCTGACGGGAAAAGTCGTCCAGGTAGTCCTGCATTTCCCGTGAGGCTTCCGGTATGAGGTAGTCGAACAGGAGGTTCTGGATATTGCCTTCGAGGCCGTTGAAGGCGGGTATTGCCGAGGCCATGGTGTAAAGCACGGTCAGCAGCGGTACCAGTGCGAACAGACTCATGTAGGTGAGCGCGGCCGCGGTGTCCGGGCAGCGATCCGCCCGGTATCGTCCGAGCACGTAGTGGAGTCGATGCAGCAGCGGCTGCCACTTGTCGGGTACGCTGATCATGGGCAGATTATTGCACGATTCACGGCGCGCAGGGGTGCAGGCACAGACAGGTACGCCGCTTTGCTATAATGCGACGCCACGATATGGAGACTCGAATGATCGTCATTACGCGCAGCCGGAATTTCATCGCAAACAGCCCAGATCACGCTGTCACCGGCACATTCCTGAAACGTGCTTCGGCTCTGTTGTCGTGACGCCGGGCTCGCCGTATGTCCTGGTGGTCTACTACTCGGCCACAGGCGCAACAGCGGAGATGGCACAGGAGGTTGCCCGCGGGGTGCAGGGCATAGCCGGTATCGATGCGCGGCTGCGTACGGTGCCCGGCGTTTCAGCAGAAACGGCGCAGGTGGCAGCAGATATTCCCGACGCTGGCCCCATGTACTGTGAGCTTGATGACCTGCGGCAGTGCAGTGGTCTTGTGCTCGGCAGTCCGACACGATTTGGCAATATGGCCGCAGCTATGAAATATTTTATCGACGGTACGTCCGAGCTCTGGTTGAGCGGTGCGCTGGTAGACAAACCCGCGGCTGTGTTCACCTCCACGTCCAGCCTGCACGGCGGGCAGGAAAGTACGCTGCTCAGTATGCAGCTGCCGCTACTGCATCACGGCATGCTGTTGGCCGGCCTCTCTTATGGCGAGCCAGGACTCACTCGCACCCGCGGCGGGGGTACACCCTACGGCGCCAGCCATCATGCGGGGGCGCGGAATGACCGCGCACTGGACGCTGATGAGCAGGGTCTGTGCAGGGCGCTGGGCGCCCGTGTGGCGCGCCTGTCGCTGGCGCTCGCCGCTTCTCGCACGGCCGGTGGCACGGCGTGAGCGTTGGCGTGACGCGACAGGGCGCCAGCGCCTGGTTCTGGGGACTGGCCTGGGGCGCCTGGCTGTTGCTTTTCCTGCAGCAAACCGCTGACGCCTGGCTGAGGGACGTACCCTGGATCATCTGGTGTGGCAAACTGCTGCCACTGCTGATATTTGTCCCCGGCATGCTGAAAGACCGGCTGCGCAGCTTTATCTGGCTGTGCTTCATGTGTTTGCTGTACTTCATTGCGCTCGTCCAGTACCTGTTCTCAGCGCCGGGGTCTCTTCTGGCACAGACCGGCATGCTCGCGGTGGTGGTGTTGTTCACAGCGGCCATGCTCTACGTGCGCGCCCGCGGTCCTGAGCTTCGCGCAGCGTATCCGCCAGCCACTTCGCCTGAAGGATAACCATGACCCGTCGCCCTTCTTTTGTGAAACGACTGCTGCGCGGCATCTGGCGCGGCATCACCTTCCTGCGCCTGGCGCTGTCGAATCTGCTGTTTCTTGGGGTTCTGGGGCTGATTTACCTGCTGATTAGCGGTACATCGCCGGAGCCGCTGCCGGAGAAAGCGGCTCTGCTTCTCGATCCGGCAGGCACGGTGGTCGACGAGAAAACGCGTATCGAGCCGCTCTCCCTGCTCAGCGAGCCGTCACCGGCGACGGCCGAGACACGACTGCAGGACATGATAGACGCGGTCGATGCAGCGGCGAGCGATGAGCGGATCACGGCGCTGGTTCTGGATACAGAAAATCTTGTGCAGTTCGGCCTGAGTCGTGCCCAGGAGATGGCGCCGGCACTCGCGCGCTTCCGTGCAACGGGCAAGCCCATCATTGCAGCGGCAGATGTCTTAACCCAGGACCAGTATCTGCTGGCTGCGGAGGCTGACGATATCCTGCTGCATCCCTATGGCGCTGTCGCCATACAGGGTTTTGCCCGTTACCAGAATTATTTTGAGGAAGCCTTTGAGAAGCTCGCCGTGGATATCCACGTGTTTCGCGCGGGGGAGTTCAAGTCGATCGCCGAACCCCTGACGCGCAACAACATGTCAGAGGGTGAAAAGCAAATCACCCGGGCATGGCTGGAAGATCTCTGGTCCCAGTATACCGGGCACGTCGAGTCGCGGCGCGGACTGGACGACGGGGCGCTGGAGCGGCAGATCAACGCTTATCCTCAGCGTCTCGCTGATGCCGGCGGTGATCCGGCGAGGCTGGCTCTCTCCGAAGGCCTGGTTGACCAGCTGATGTCACGTCGGGAAATGGATGATTATCTGGCGAGCCGCGTCGGCGCCGTGAACGACGCCGGTGAGGCGAGGATGATTCCGTTCCAGCGTTATCTGGCGACGCGCGGCTCAGCGGCGCTGAACGGCGCGCGTATTGCCGTAGTCACCGCACAGGGAAATATTCTGCCGGGCTCACAGGATCCGGGCGCCATCGGCGCAGAGACGCTGTCGTCGCAGCTCATTGAGGCGTCAGAGGCTTCCGACGTCGCCGCGATCGTCCTGCGTATGAACAGCGGTGGCGGCAGTGTGTTCGCCTCCGAGGTGATTCGAACAGCGCTTGCTGCGGTGCGCGCCAGGGGCACGCCGGTGGTGGTGTCCATGGGGCCCGTGGCGGCATCCGGCGCCTATTTTATTGCCACGGCAGCGGACCAGATCTGGGCAACGCCGGCGACCTTGACCGGGAGCATCGGTGTTTTCGCGGCTTTTCCAACGATTGATCGTCTGCTCTCCCGTGCCGGTATTAATACCGACGGCGTCGGTACCACGGAGGCGGCGGGGTCACTGCGCATAGATCGTCCGCTGAACCCCATGGCGGCAGACGCACTGCAACAGTCCGTGGAGCAGATCTATCAGAAGTTTCTCTCGTTGGTGGCGGAAAGCCGCGGCATGAGCCTGGCCGAGGTTGACGCAGTGGCGCAGGGGCGTGTCTGGAGCGCGCCCGCAGCGCGAGAGGTGGGGCTGGTCGATGAGATCGGATCGCTGGACGAGGCCGTCGCGGCCGCTGCGGAACTCGCTGGCGTGTCGTCCTATCGCGTGGACCACATGCGGGCGCACCTGTCGCCGCGACAGCAGCTGCTGCAGCGGCTCAGCGAGCGTGTGGCGCTCGGCGATATTACCGGCCTGTCGGTGCCGACCGCCGCGTTGCCGGTCGCGCTGCGACAGGCTCTGCTACCGTTGACAGCGGCGCGCGATACGATGTCCGGACTGGCCGATCCGCGGCATCTTTACATGCAGTGTCTCGGCTGCAGCTTCTGATCGCCGTCGATGACGTCGCCTGCTATTTCTCGGCAGCAGTCGGTGCGTGCTCTGCAAGCGTGGCGGGCTCCTGCCGCGTAAGGTGCAGCTCTCGCTGTGGGAAGGGGATGGTGATGCCCGCCTCATCAAAGCGCAATTTCACTTTTTCCGTGGTGTCCCAGAATAGCGGCCAGTGATCCGCCGAGTTCACCCAGGGGCGCACCAGGAAATTGACGCTGGAGTCAGCCAGAGCCCCGACCACCACGAGGGGTGCGGGATCCTTCAGTACACGCTCATCGCTTTCGACAATATCCTGCAGGATGTTTCTTGCCAGGCGCAGGTCATCGTCGTAAGAGATACCGAAGGTCATGTCGACGCGACGGATGGGCTTCGCGGAAAAATTGGTAATGTTGTTGCTCATAATGGTGTTGTTCGGAACGATGATCTCCGTATTGTCCGGCGTGATCAGCGTGGTTGTGAGAATATTGACCTTGTCTACCGTACCCATTGCATTGCCCGCTTCGACGAAGTTTCCTTTGACGAAGGGGCGGAACATGATCAGCATGACGCCGGCGGCGAAATTTGACAGCGAGTTTTGCAGTGACAGTCCGATGGCCAGGCCGGCGGCGCCGATCAGGGCAATCAATGACGTCGTGTCGATACCGAGCTGGCTCAGCGCTGCGATGATAACGAACAGCAGGAGCAGGGCGCGAAGAATGGCGATAACAAAAATCACCAGCGTCTCGTCCAGTTCCTGCCGCCGCATGAGTTTCTGGGCTACCCCCACCACAAGTCCCACGACGCCGCGACCGATAGTGAAAATGATCAGCGCCGTGACGATGCGAATGCCCCAGGGAATGGCGTAGGCGTTGATGAGCTGCGTGATATCGATGTTTTCCATGCATGCGGTCCTTGTGGCTGTTAGGCAGCAGTCGAAAGATAATACCGGCGCCTCCCCGCACTGTACACGGGAGGGCAGCGTGTGTCGGGCGGGTGGCCAGCCGGGTATGGCGTGTTCAGCTGTCCCGCGCCGGGATCGCGCCGGCGATGTCAAGGGCGAGCGCGTGCACCAGCGCACTGAAGGCGCGAGCCACGGCGGGGCCGGAGGGCGACACGAGTGGCTTCTCGCGGCTGAACCGCCCCGTGAGTGTTGGCCTGGGTGAAACGGATGACGTAGGCAGGATACGCCAACTCGCGGACAGCCTCGCGACGCCGTCCGTTGCCTCCAGTCTGCGTACAGAAATGCTGACCCCGTAATGTGCCTGCAGGGCTGAGGGTCCGGGGAAATCCGTTACGCTTGTATCTTCAAGTGCATCAGAGAGAATCTCGATCAGCGTGCGCTGCATACCTTGATCCAGCGGCTCTGCCCAGAGCTCTGACATGCTGTAGTGGAGTGCGCCGTCGCTGTCACGCCGTGCCAGACCATTGCGCTTCAGGTAATCGGGCAGGGTAACCGGACCAACGCTGATCGGGGGCGCATCACTGCGGATGGCTGCCTGAGCGGGTGACGTCAGCGTCAGATAGTCAACAGTGACCGGCGTAGCGCAGCCGCCCAGTGTGGATGCCAGAAGGCAAGCGAGCGTCAGGAAAAGCAGGCCTCTCATTGTTCGTCACTTCGTCGGCCGCGCAGGAGGGCATCCGGGTGTTCCTCCAGCATGCGCGCCAGAGACTGCAGTGCCCGGCTGGCATTCGCGACTTCCTTCAACGTAGTGTTCAGCTGGTACAGCGTGGGAGATCCGGCATTCACCTGATCGCCGAGGGATTGCATTGCCTGTTCGGTCACCCGCAGCGCCGAATCCAGCCGCTGCAGCCCGCTGTCGGCGCTGTTGCTGAGCCTCGGGAGCTCCGCGTTGACCTGCTGCAGCACGCCGCGGGCCTCGGCCAGCACGGTCGTCATTTCAGGTCGCAGTGCGGCCATGGCGTCTGTCAGACCGTCGCCCGCCTTTGCGAGGGAGGCCAGCGTCTGCTGCAGGTCGCCGGGCAGGGCCTGGAACGCCTCCGTTGCCGTCAGCGTATTGAGACTTCCCGCAATGTCGCCGATATCCTGCGCGATTTTGGCGTAGTCGATGGATTGCAGCGTTCTGCGCAGCAGTTCCAGCTCCGTGGGAATGGTTGGGATCTGGGGGTGCGGCAACGTCACATCTGGTAGTGTGGCGACGGTATCCGGGTGGAAGTCCATCTGCACATAAAGCAGTCCCGTCAGTACGCTCTGCATGTTGAGCTGGGCACGCAGTCCGTTGTCGATCAGATAGGGGATGAGCGAAGACGCATCCATTCCGCCGCCGACGAGACGGACGTTTCTCTCGGATAACTCCGCCTCGACCTGCATGATGATATCGGCCTTGTCAGTGGATAACAGCAGCTGGATGTCGGTGACCTGACCGATCTCCACGCCGCGCAATGCCACGGGGGCGCCCACGGTCAGACCCTTTACCGAGCCCTCGAATACCATGACGACCTGCTGCCGCTGGCCTCCGAACTCCGTGCTGCCGATGACAACGGCACCGGCCAGCACAATGAGCAGAGACCCGACGACGAAAGAGCCGATCAGCACGCTGTGTTTGCGTTCACTCACAGTCGCTCTCCCCGACGACGTCGCTGGACGGCCGCACATCGGCCTCGCGGTTCAGAAACTGCCGCACGACCGGCTGTTCACTGTGTGTCCTCAGCCAGCGTGGATCGCCGTAGTCAATCATTGTCCGGGTCTCCGCGTCCAGGTAGACGCTGTTGGTGGCAATGGCAAAAATGCTCGGGAGCTCGTGCGTCACCATCACCACGGTGGCGCCGGTTGACTCCTTGATCTGCAGAATCAGGTCGTCCAGGCGACGCGAACTCACCGGGTCCAGTCCGGCGGAGGGCTCATCAAAAAACAGGATCTCGGGGTCCAGGGCAATGGCGCGCGCCAGCGCCGCGCGCTTGCGCATACCGCCGCTGATTTCTTCCGGCATATACTCCTGAAAGCCGTCCAGGCCCACCAGCGCGAGCTTGTAGGCCACGATATCATCAATGGCATCAGCGTCGTATCGCGTGTACTGGCGCAGCGGCAGCGCCACGTTTTCTGCGAGGCTCATGGCGCTGAACAGACCGCCACTCTGGTAGGTAATGCCCCAGCTGCGCCGCATGACACGTCGCTGTGCGGCACTGGCAGACATCAGGCTGCGACCGTGGTAGAGCACGTCGCCAGCGGCGGGTGTCTTGAGGCCCAGCAAATGGCGCAGCAGTGTGCTCTTGCCGCAGCCCGAGCCTCCCATGATGACAAAGATGTCACCGGGAAAGACGGCGAAATCAAGGTCGCGCTGCACCACCGTGGAATCGTAGGCCATGCACAGGCCGTGCACCTCGATAACCGGCTCCTGGATCACAGGCCCACCTGCTGAAACAGGATGTTCATACCGGCATCGGCCACGATCAGATAGACCACTGCCGTGACGACGGCTTCCGTGGTGGCGTCGCCAACGCCCGCGGAACTGCGACTCGCCGACATCCCGGCACGGCAGCCCGCGATCGCGATCAGCACCGCAAACAGCAGACTCTTTGACAGTCCGACGATGAAGTGGCCGGGTGACAGTACAGTGACCAGTTCACTGAGGTAGGCAAGCGGACTGATACCCATGCCGCCGGCAACAATTGCCCCGCCCAGCATGCCGAGAACGTTCGCGTAGACCGTCAGCAGGGGCATCATGAGTGCGAGGGCCAGCAGACGTGGCGCAACCAGGAACTCCATGGGCGACAGGCCCAGTGTCGTCAGGGCGTCGATTTCGTCGTTGCTCTGCATGGTGCCGATCTGAGCCGCGTAGGCAGCGCCGGTTCGACCCGCCATGACCACGGCGGTCATCAGTGCGCCCATCTCCCTGAGCATGCCGATACCCACCAGATCGGCCACATAGATCTCCGCGCCAAATTCCTGTAGCTGCACCGCGCCGAGGTAGGCCAGAATCATACCGACCAGAATACTCGTCAGAGTAATGATGGGCAGTGCCCCGGGTCCTGCCTGGGCGCAATACAGTTTCAGATCAGACCAGCGCATGCTCGAGTCGGGCATCATGCAGGTAGCGCAGGCAACAGCGGCATCGCCCACAAAAGCCAGCGATTTCTGTACCTGCTCGCCGATCTCATGCAGATTGCGCTTCATGGCGGCCACCGACAGCCAGCCGGCGTTTCGCGGCCGTTCCTGGCGCGGCGGCGTGACGGTTGCCAGATCCAGCAGGTCGTCGAGACTGGAACCGTGGCGTCGGCGCTCGCAATCGATACCGCGTGAGCTGCACAGGTTGATCCATCGCAGGCAGAACGCGGGCAGCTCCGAGTCCCATTCACCGATGCCGGAGAGGTCGAGTGCGACGGGACCGGGTGGTTCGATCTCTGCCAGCATATCCGGCAATCGGCACGATGTCGGTGTGGACTGGCCTTCCGTCCAGTCGCCACTCAGGTAGAGCGTGAGCTGACCTTTGGCATCAGGACGCAGTGCGCAGTCCGGGGCTGTTGCGTCCATGGTCGGTGTTCCCTGGCTTACGCGCCGCAAAGCCTGCGGATTGCCACATCGGGCCGATGTTGCCCGTGACGTGATCGATTCACTGGAAAGGCAGCTTTTCCCGGATCGGTTCAATCAGGTCGACGGCCTTGTCATAGATTTCCTGCACCGGGCGATCATTGCCAACGGCCCGCCGGCGCGAAATCATGGTGACGGGAAACAGGTAATTGTCGGTGTCGCGGTAACGCAGGGCGCGGCTGCGGCCGAGGGGGTCTTCGTACACCACCCAATGCATGTCCAGCTCCTCGGCAAGGAGGTCGCCCAGCAGTATGCCCATGGCCTGCAGCTCCGCGGTCTGGTCGGGCCGCACCCGGCGCTCATCGAGAAGGCGCTGCAACAGGGGAATGTCGTTTGTGGGAGTGCCGTCAAAACCGCTGCCGGTATGGCGGCGCGCCAGACTTTCAATGGTATCGCGCTGGCGCTGCATATATTGCCTGTCCAGCGGCGTCAGCTCGCTGATACGCAGCTGGTCCTGGGCTGCTGCCGGCAGGCTGCTCAAGAGAAGTGCTGCAACAATGACCAGAGAAAGACGGGTCAGGATGTTCATTCAGGCCTCCGGTTTTCAGTAAAACCAACGCCTTCCACTCTAGCGCGGCGTGACAGATACCTCAATCCGGTTGTGTTTGACTGGTGGGCATGGATAATTGCGCCCTTTCACCCGACCGCCGGCATTTTGGCTGCCGGTCCGGGCCAATTTGCGGGGTTTCGCATGATCACTGGCAGCATAGTCGCTCTCGTCACACCCATGCACGAGGACGGGAGCCTCGACTGGGCGGCTCTCGAGCGTCTCCTGGACATGCACATCCGCGAGGGCACGGCGGCAATCGGGGTTACCGGCACCACGGGCGAGAGTGCGACACTGACGGTGCCGGAGCACTGCGCCGTAATTCGCCACTGCGTCGAGTATGTTTCCGGCCGGCTGCCCGTAATCGCAGGCACCGGCGCCAATTCCACCCGCGAGGCCATCGAGCTGACAACGGCCGCTGCCAACGCGGGTGCCGATGCCTGCCTGCTCGTGGTTCCTTATTACAATCGCCCGACCCAGGCCGGTATTTATGCCCATTTCACGGCGATTGCCGACGCCGTCGAGATACCGCAGATTCTCTACAACGTACCCGCCCGCTGTGCCGCAGATCTGGCCAATGACACGGCCGTTGCCCTGTCGCGGCATCCGAACATCGTCGGTCTCAAGGATGCTACCGGCAACATGGAGCGCGGACGGGAGCTGATCGAGCGGGTGGGTGACGATTTTGCCGTGTACTCCGGCGATGACCCCACGGCGCGGGAACTGATGCTGGCGGGCGGCAAAGGCAACGTGTCGGTGACGGCAAATGTGGCGCCCGCGCTAATGGCGGCGCTTTGCGCCGCGGCGATGGCGGGCGACCAGGCGAGCGCGGCAGACATCGATGCGCGCATGGCGGGGTTGACGGCGGCGCTGTTCATCGAACCCAATCCGATACCGGTGAAGTGGGCGCTGGTGCGTATGGGTCTTATTCAGAATGGTATACGCCTGCCGCTACTGCCCCTGGATGCGAAGCTGCGCGCGGTTGTGGATGATGCGCTGGCGGGGGCGGCACTGTGATGCTGCGCAGCCTGTCCACAGGGCTGCTCTGTCTCTCGCTGGCGGGCTGCGGTTATCTGTTCGGTGACGCCGGTTTCTTCCGCGACAGCGCCGGGGATTATCGAGAGGCCCAGGCCACCGAGGTCATTGAGGTGCGTCCTGGCGAAACGGCCGCACTGGTGGAAATGTACCCCATCCCCCCGATCCAGAGCGAAGCTCTCATGACGCGGGAGTTCGAGGTGCCAAGACCGGCGTCGCTGGCCTCGGGACGCGCCGAAGAAATGGTTCGCATTCAGCGCCTGGGCGATGAGAGCTGGGCGCTGGTGGCGATAGCGCCGGGCCAGCTCTGGCCACAGGTGCGAGGCTTTCTTTCCGCCGCCGGGATCAATTCAGGCCGGATTGACGCCCGACAGGGGATTATCGAGACAGACTGGCTGAAGCTGCGCAATCAGGACATGGAGTCCCGCTTCCGTTTCCGCATTGAGCGAGGAGTCCAGCGCGGCACCAGTGAACTGCACGTGCTGCAGATGAACCGCGCCGGCGATACCGGCAGCTGGCCGGCGGTGTCAGACAATCTTGAGCATGAATCCGAGATGCTGCGCAGCGTAGCGCAATACATAGCAAACAGCACGGAGACCGCGCCCGTCTCCATGATGGCTGACCGTGCGATCAGCGCCGGGGGCAAGATTGCCGTACAGGAGGACGACAGCGGTGAGATCTATATCCGGCTGGGTCTGCCTTTCAACCGGGCGTGGGCGTCACTCTCGCTGGCACTGGAGGCGGCAACCTTCGAGATACTGGATCGCGACCGCAGCGCCGGCAATTACTATGTCCGCTTTATTGGCGACGACGAAGAGGACAGCCCTGGCTGGTTCGGTCGACTCTTCAGCGGTGACAGCAATCATCCGCTGGCAGATCGCCGGTTTGTGGTGTCACTCGCGGAGTCGGATGCGAACGAGGTCAGGATTGACCTGCAGACAGAGCAGGGAGAGCCTGAGCTCGACCCGGGACAGAAGCAGGCGATGCTCGAATTGATCAAGGGGAACATCAATTAGTGCGCTTTGCGTCTCTGGGTAGCGGCAGCAAGGGCAATGCCACCCTGGTGGAGTGTGGCGCCACCCTTGTGATGGTGGACTGTGGTTTTTCGTTAAAGGAAACACGGCGCCGCCTGCAGCGCCTGCAGGTGGATCCCGCCGCCATCACGGCTATTCTGGTCACCCACGAACACAGTGATCACATCAGCGGCGTGGGGCCGCTCTCACGCGCTCTCGGCATTCCGGTCTATCTGACCCACGGCACGCAGCGCAGCGGCAGGCTCGGTGCCTGTGAGGACGTGGTGGCCTTCAACGCAGGAGAGCAGTTTTCCCTTGGCGCCATGGCGGTGCGCTCCGTGGTGGTCCCGCATGACGCGCGCGAGCCCTGCCAGTATCTGTTCAGCGGCAATGGCTGCCGTGTGGGCGTGCTTACCGATCTTGGCAGCGTGACCCCGCACGTGGTCGATGCCTACCGTGGCTGCCACGGGTTGCTGCTGGAGTTTAATCACGACAGCGGCCTGCTCGCCGGGGGGCCGTACCCGCCGTCACTGAAAGCCCGGGTCGGGAGCGACTGGGGACACCTCAGCAATCGGCAGGCCAGCGAACTGCTGCGGCAGATCGCGACGGAGGACCTCAGGCACCTGGCCATTGCCCACATCAGCGAGCAGAACAACGCGCGGACCGCTGTGGAGGAGGCCCTGGTCGCTCAGCTTCCCGGGTGGCGTGACGGCGTCGTCTGGGCTGATCAGAGCGTGGGCTTCTCGTGGCTCGACTTGGCCGAAGAGGCCCTGGACGCAGCGGCGATGGCCCAATGCGACGCATGCTAGTATGCTGGCGGGCAGGGCATCGGCGATCTTGCCGGGCATAGTGGTCCTGTGAATGGGTAACGCTGAAGTGGAAGCGGTCAGTATCATCCAGCGGGGCAATCTGCAGAACCTCGAGCGCACCCTGCGCCGACAGTGGCGCCTGGGGCAGAACATCGTGCTTTGCTGGTCGCTGGATGCCCGGGGCTTGCTGGTGATTTTCGTCCCGCACTATTTCCTCGGCAACTACTGTGCGCCGCACGCTGACGACAATGAGCAGCACCGCGACAACGAGCGCTACATTCGTCGCCTGATTTCCGGCAAGCGACGCAAAACCCGCGACGAACTGTTTGCTATCGCCGTACGTCTCGGCGCATCGCCCACCTTTATCAAGCTGGATCATCCCCTCGATGATCAACCGGCGGTGGTGGCTGCGGTTGAACAGATCATCCGCCGCTATGGACTGGGTTATGTCGATAGTCGCGCCGTGTTGCTGTTTGATATTTCCGATTTCTCGTTACGCACGCCGTTCGAGCAGGCCAGCCAGCTCAACAGCCTGTCCTACTCCATGAACTCGGTCTACAACAAGCTGGCCGCGCTGGGCATGGAAATCAACTTTGCCCGAACCACCACCGGTGACGGCTACTATGTCTGGAACCGGGATCGTGAAGCCGACTCCGACAGCCTGCTTTTCTATTTTCTCATTCTTATCATGCTCGACAATGCGCTGGCGTCGCGGGCCTCCCGCGGCAAGACGGTGCCGCTAATCCGCGCCGCGTTCCATATAGGCAGCCATTACGAGCTATACCAGGCCGAAGGCGTGAACCCGACGGTGTTCAGCTACATCGTCGGCGATGTGACCATCGACCTGGCACGCATGATCGAAAAGGCGGAGCCGGGCCAGATTCTGCTCGGAGATTTTGCTGCAGACCTGACCATTGCGGGAGAAGTGGTGGATCCGAACGCCAGGGTCACCCCGGCCTTCGTTGCGTCGAGCGACGCCGGTCTTGAGCGGGTACGTGGCGTCAAGATGATGGGCAGTGCAATCGAGGAAGTCGCCTGCTGGCTGACCGCCTCGCGTCCTCTGGCGCCCAGGCACACCTCACCGCTGGAGCTGGCGCTGACCGACAAGCACGGTTTCTCCCACCTTGCCTATAATCTTGAAATTGCCGCAACCATTGGTGATGTGCAGATGCGCCTCGGTCACTCACCGGAGCAGCTCAGGGCACAGAAGTGAGGGCGCAGACTCGGCAAGGCGGAGACGGCGCCGCTGCCGCCGACGCCTGCCGCATGGCCCTGCTGCGTCCCCCCGCCGGGCTCGACAGCGACGGGGTAGACTGGCCCCGTCTGGCCGACACGCTGGATCTTCCTCTGCTGGAGTCCGTCCAGACGGCGCGCCGGGAGACGCGTTGCGACGTCTATCTGTCCCACGACGAGACGGGCCCTTTCCTGCAGATGACCGGCAGCAGTGCGCCGGGGCCTGTGCGCTGTGGCTTTTACGAAGCGGCCATGGCCTTTCGGCGCCGCGGGGGACAGAATGAGCTGCTGGGTCGCGCCGTGGGGGTGCACAGGCGCGCGGGTGGTCGCGTGGTGGATGCGACGGCGGGCTTTGCCGCCGACGCCTTTGTCCTGGCAGATCTGGGTGCGCGCGTCCTGCTGTGTGAGCAGCACCCGCTGCTCGCCGCGCTGCTTACTCTCTCGGTAAGTCATCTCACGCATGTGCAGCGCGACTGGCGTTCGGAGGTGGTCGGCAGGTTGTCAGTGCATTGCGGTGACAGCCGCTTGCTGCCCGCGGCAGAGCTGCAGGCCGACGATGTTCTTTACCTGGATCCGATGTTTCCCTCGGGCCGACGTTCGGCGGCAGGCAAGGGTATGGCCCTGCTGCAGCGCCTGCTGCCCGAACATCCGGACAATGCCGCGGAGTCCCTGCTGAACTGGGCACTGCGCCAGCCGGTGCGGCGTGTGGTGGTGAAGCGCCCTCTGAAGGCGCCACAGCTGTGCGCTATCCGCCCGTCACACCGGCTTGCCGGGCGTTCCGTGCGTTTCGATGTTTACCAACTGGATGGAGTGCCAAGCCATGAATCCTGAAACAGTCACAGTGCTGGTGACCGGGGCATCCTCAGGCCTTGGCGAGGAGTACGTGCGCCAGCTGGCGCCGCGCTGCGGTCGCATCATAGCGCTTGCTCGCCGCGCCGAGCGACTCGACTCCCTCGCCGCGGAGCTGGCTTCTGAGCGCGCTGAGATTGTCCCGCTGCAGGCAGACCTTGCTACGCTGGAGGGGCAGGGACGCGCCGTCGAGTGCATCCGCCAGCAGGGGCCCCTCGGCATGCTGGTGAACAACGCCGGCTTCGGCAGTTTCGGCCCCTTCATTGACGACGACATCGACAGGGACCTGGCGATGCTGCGGCTGCATCAGGATGCGGTGCTGCTGCTGACTCGCGCGGCGCTGCCCGCGATGCGCGACGCCGGCGGGGGTGATATTATCAATGTGGCGTCCGTCGGCGGCTTCCTGCCGATGCCCGGCAGCGCGGTGTACGCGGCCAGCAAGGCATTTCTCAACAGTTTTTCCGTATCACTGCAGAGTGAGGTGGAGCGCTTTGGCATCCGCGTGCAAAGCCTGTGCCCGGGTTTCACGCACACCGAGATCCACGATTCGCCTGCCATGCAGGGCTTTGACAAGTCGCGCACGCCGCAGGATCTTTGGATGCCGGTAGGTGAGGTCGTGCGCGAGAGTCTTGCCGGTCTGGACAGCGGCAAGGTGCTGCTCGTGCCGGGCACAAAGAACCGTGCGATGGTGATCGAGGCGCTGGACAGGGAGCGGGCGCTATTCTGTTAGGAGCCGCCGCAGCAGTGCGGTATATATCGCCGTCAGAGTGACCAGATCCTCGCTGCGAACCTGTTCGTTCACCTGGTGGATGCTGGCGTTCACCGGACCGAGCTCGATGATCTGCGCGCCGCTCGGGGCAATAAAGCGTCCGTCGGAAGTGCCGCCGGCGGTTGATAGCGCCGCCGTGCGGCCGGTGACTTCGCGTATCGCGGCCACCGTGGCATCGACCAGTGTCCCTTCGGCGGTCAGGAAGGGCTCGCCGCTCAGGTTCCATTCAATGCTGTAGTTGAGCCCATGCCGGTCCAGCAGCTCTTGCGTGCGGCGTTGCAGGCTGCCAGCCGTCGTCTCTGTCGAGAAGCGAAAATTGAACAGAACGCGCAGCTCGCCGGGAATGACATTGGTGGCGCCGGTGCCCGCCTGCACGTTGGATATCTGCAGCGAGGTGGCCGGGAAATGCGCGTTGCCGCTATCCCAGTGCTCGGCACTTAACTCGGCGAGTGCCGCTAGTGCGCGGTGCACAGGATTGTCTGCCAGCTGTGGATAGGCAACGTGACCCTGCCTGCCGTGCACCACCAGGGTGGCTCCCAGCGAGCCACGCCGCCCGTTCTTTACCGTATCTCCCAGCGCCGTGCTGCTGGAGGGTTCGCCTACAAGGGCCCAGTCTATCTGCCGACCCGACTCATGCAGCCACTGCATGACCCTGACCGTGCCATCGGTAGCCGGCCCCTCCTCATCGGACGTTATCAGGAAGCCGATTCGTCCGCTGTGGTCGGGGTGTGCACTGACAAACGCTTCGCAGGCGACCACCATCGCCGCCAGGCTACCCTTCATGTCGGCGGCACCGCGCCCATACAGCACGCCGTCGATCTCCGTGGGCTCAAAGGGCGGCGTATGCCAGGCGGCCTCCGGACCCGGCGGAACCACGTCGGTATGACCGGCAAATACCATCAATGGTCCGCCATCGCCGCGCTCCGCCCAGAAGTTCAGGGTATCCCCGAAAGGCAGGCGCTGGCAGGTGAAGCCGGCAGCCTCCAGGCGACTGATCATGATGTCCTGGCAGCCGGCATCGAGCGGCGTCACCGAAGGTCGCCCGATCAGGTCGCGGCACAGTGCCAGCGTGGGGTGGTTAGATGTCTGCGCCATGTGGAGTCCGTCAGTTGTGGCTGTGCAGTATGTCGTTGAGCTCGACCGCGGCCTGGTTGGTCTTGCATTCCACGCGGCCGCTGCTTGAGTTGCGTCGGAACAAAAGATCCGGCCGGCCCGCGAGTTCCCGGGCCTTGACCGTGTCCACGATGGTGCCTTCATTATCCAGCACGGCGACCTTGGTGCCGGCAGTGATAAACAGTCCGGCCTCGACCGTGCAGCGGTCACCCAACGGAATGCCGATGCCGGCGTTGGCGCCGATCAGGCAGCGCTCGCCCACCGATATGATGATGTTGCCGCCGCCCGACAGCGTGCCCATTGTGGAGCAACCACCGCCCAGATCTGACTGTGCGCCAACAAAAACGCCAGCGGAAATGCGCCCCTCGATCATGCCCGGTCCCTCGGTGCCGGCGTTGAAGTTGACAAAGCCCTCGTGCATCACCGTGGTGCCCTCGCCGAGATAGGCACCCAGGCGTACCCGAGCGGTGTGTGCAATCCGCACTCCCCGCGGCACTACGTAATTCGTCATTTTCGGGAACTTGTCGACGCAGCTGACGTCCAGCGGGACGCCGCGGAGGCGGGCAGCCAGCTGGCGCTCGGCCAGTTCTTCCAGCGCAATGGCACCCTCACTGGTCCACGCCACATTGGGCAGCAGGCCGAAGAGGCCGTCGAGGTTGGTGCCATGCGGCTTTACCAGACGGTGGGAGATGAGGTGCAGCTTGAGGTAGGCTTCAGGCACGCTGGCGGGCGCGACATCTTCCTCCAGAAGGACGCAGGCGAAGGGCTGTGGGGCCTTGCCAAGACGGCTCGCAAGCTGCGCGAGCTCCTTGAAACCTGCCTGTTCCAGTGCCGCACCCAGTTCCTGTGCCGCAGCCTGCGACAGCGGGTGTGCGCTGCTGAAAGGCCGCAGGGCTGAGGCGAGATCGGCATCCACCGCGAGCCCGGGCCGGGGATAGAACACTTCAAGCCAGTTGCCGGCGCTGTCCAGCGTGCCGATGCCGATTCCGAAAGCAAACGCGGTTGTCGTCATTGTGTCGAGTCGTCCATGTCAGTAAAAGGTGTGTTCAGAGAGTGTGCTGTTTGAACAGTGCACCGTAACGCTCCGGGCTGAAGCCGACGTGAATCTCGCTGCCGGTATCAAGCACCGGCCGCTTGACCAATGTCGGGTGTTCAAGCACTGCCCTCAGCGCTCGCTCATCGTCCATGTCGTCTCGCAGTTCTGCCGGCAGCGTTTTCCAGGTGGTGCTGCGTCTGTTCACCAGCTCCCGCGGCCCGAGCGCCGCCAGCCATTCGTTGGCACTGGCCGCAGACAGGCCGTCTTCCCGCAGATCGTGGTACTGGTAGTCGATGTCGTGCTGGTCCAGCCAGCGTCGGGCCTTGCGCACCGTGTCGCAGGATTTGATGCCATATAGCGTGATCACGATAATCTCCGGGCTGCGGCAGCATGTAAAAGCCGGCAAGGATAGCAAAGATGCCACGGTGCCCGCGATACGGGCATTGCCTTATGGGATCATGCCTTGCGGGTTTTTTTCGGGTGTCGCCGCCCTGGATAGCAGGTGCGGCAGATATCACAGACGCGACCGTCACAGCCGCGCGCGGTGCAGAACTCGCGACCGTAGAAAATGAACTGTAGGTGAAGTGTGTTCCAGCGCGCCCGGGAGAAAAGTCGCTTCAGGTCTTTTTCCGTCTGCGCCACGCTTTTGCCCGAGCTCAGACCCCAGCGTTGCGCCAGGCGGTGTATGTGCGTGTCCACCGGGAAGGCGGGTACGCCGAAGGACTGGGCCATCACCACGCTGGCCGTTTTGTGCCCGACACCGGGCAGGCGCTCCAGGGCATCAATGTCTGCCGGTACCTCGCCGCCGTGCTCGTCCAGCAGAATCTGGCTGAGACCGGTGATGGCGCGCGCCTTCTGGGGCGACAACCCGCAGGGTCGGATAATGCCGCGGATGGCCTCGGTACCCAGCGTCAGCATGTCAACCGGGTTATCGGCTGCCGCAAACAGTGCCGGCGTGACCTGATTGACGCGCTCATCGGTGCACTGGGCGCTGAGCAATACCGCAATCAGCAAGGTGTAGGGATCGCGATGATCCAGAGGGACGGGCGGGTTCGGGTAGAGCGCCTGCAGGCGCGCGTCGATGAACGCAACCCGCTCCGCCTTGGGCAGCACTACAGCCGCCCGAGGAAGCGCACGATACGCTCTGCGGCTTGCTCGCAGTCGGCCAGTTCGGCTACCAGTGCAAGGCGCACATGGTTCTCCCCGGGGTTCACGCCGTCGGCGTCCCGGGCCAGGAAGCGTCCGGGCAGAACCAGGACGTTTTCCTGCGCGTAGAGCTGTCGTGCGAAATCGGTATCCGCAATCGGCGTCCGCGGCCACAGGTAAAAACCGGCCTCTGGCACCTGCACCGGCAGCGCTGGCGCGAGCAGCGAGGCGACGCTGGCAAATTTCTCCCGATAGAGCGCCCGGTTGGCTGCCACGTGGGCTTCATCCCGCCACGCAACCGCGCTGGCGGCCTGGTGGTGCAGTGGCATGGCGCAGCCGTGGTAATTGCGGTAGCGAGTGAATGCATCGAGCAGATTCGCGTCTCCGGCAACAAAGCCGGAGCGCAGGCCAGGCAGGTTGGAGCGCTTGGACAGGCTGTGAAAACTGAGGCAGTTGCGGAAAGTCGGGTTACCGGCCTCAAGGCAGGCCTGCAGCAGCCCGGGGGGTGGGGCACCCTCGTCGCCATAGATCTCGGAATAACATTCGTCGCTGACCAGGATCACGTTGTGCTCCAGCGCCTTGTCGATGAACCGGCGCAGCAGTGACATGGGCATCACGGCGCCGCTCGGATTACCCGGCGTGCACAGATAGAGCAGCTGGCAATGCCTCCATGTCTCGACATCGATGCAATCGGGATCCGGCAGAAACCCGTTGTCGGCGTGGCAGTTCAGGAATACCGGGTCGGCGCCGGCGAGCAGTGTTGCTCCTTCATAGATCTGGTAGAACGGATTCGGGCTCAGCACCAGCGCTCCCGGCACCCGGGACACACAGGTCTGGGCGATGGCGAACAGCGCTTCGCGGGTGCCGCTGACCGGCAGAACCTGTCGTGCCGGGTCGGGACGGGCAATACCGTAGCGTTGCTGCAGCCAGTCGGCGATGGCGTCCCGCAGGTCCTGGCTGCCGCGAGTGGTGGGATAGCGGTCCAGCAGATGGAGGTTGTTGCGCAAGGTCTCGATGACGGCGGCGGGAGGATCGTGACGGGGTTCGCCGATGGTCAGTGCAACCGGGGAGAGCGAGCGCGGTGGCTCTACGTCAGCAATGAGTGCCGCCAGACGTTCGAAGGGGTAGGGGTGCAGTCGGTCAAGATCTGTATTCATGCGGTTTTCTGTCCGTCCAGTTCGCGGCGAATCGCCGCCTGTATCGCTGCGCACAGCTCGGGGTCTTCCAGCGCTCTGTGCGCGTCGTCGGTAATGAAGAAAACGTCCTCGACGCGTTCGCCGAGGGTCTGGATCTTGGCGGCCTGCAGCACCACGCTGAAGCGCACGAAAACCTCGCCGATGCGCGCCAGCAGTCCGGGCCGGTCGGGCGACCTGACCTCGAGCACGGTGACACCCTTATTCGTGTCGGTGGTCATGAGGGTTTCCGTAGGCAGACTGAAGGAGCGCATCTGGCGGGGTGTGCGGCGCTGCACGATGGCGGCGCCACACGCCTCGTCGGACAGCGCATGTGTCAGGTGGTCGGCGATGTGCTCCTGGCGTTCGCCCTGGTCTTCCAGCGGCGTACCGTCTGAGTCCAGCACGAAGAACGTGTCCAGGCTCATGCCGTCATTGGCGTTGTAGACCCGTGCGTCATGCACGCTGAGCTCGAGCTGCTCAAGCTCGGCGCAGACCTGTGGGAAAGACCGCTTGTCATTACGCGCGTAAATGAAGATCTGTGTGGTGTTGGCAACGTTGGACTCCAGGCTGTTGCGCACCAGCACAAGCGGCTGCTGCCGGTCGTGGTGTCCCGCGATGGCCTCCGTATGCCAGGCGATGTCCTCGGCCCGCTCGCGCAGGAAATAATCCTCGCCGCGCTCGCGCCACAGGGCATTGAGCTCCTCCACCGTAAAGCCCCGGTATTCCAGAATGTCGATGGCCGCCTGGCGTGTTTCATTGATCCAGTCCTGCTTGTCGACAGGGTTTTCGAGGCCGCGGCGCAGGGCGCGCCGCGTTTCGGCATAAAGCTGACGCAGCAGGCTGGCGCGCCAGGCATTCCATAGCGTCGGGTTGGTACCGTTGATGTCGGCGACCGTGAGCACCAGCAGGTAATCCAGCCGGGCCTGGCTGGTGACGTGGTGGGCAAAATCCTGAATAACGTCCGGGTCCGAGATGTCCTTGCGCTGGGAAAAGGCCGACATGACCAGGTGGTTGCGCACCAGCCAGGTCACCAGATTGGTGTCGCGTCGGCTGAGCCCATGGTCAAGGCAGAAGCGCTCGGCGTCCACCGCACCGAGCGCCGAGTGGTCGCCACCGCGGCCCTTGCCGATGTCGTGGTACAGACCTGCGATATAAAGAAGCTCTTTCTTCGGCAGACGCCTTGCGACGCGGCTGGTGACGGGAAAGCGCTCGTCGCTGTCCTCGCGCAGAAGGCGTCGCATGTTCTCAATCACCTGCAGCGTGTGTGCGTCCACCGTGTAGGCATGGAAAAGATCGTGCTGCATCTGCCCGACCACCCGTCCGAACTCGGGCAGATACATGCCCAGGATGCCGTAGCGTGCCATGCGGCGCAGCTGCCGCGTCATGCGGTGCTGTGCGGAAAACAGCTGCAGGAACAGCCCGCGATTCGAGGGGTCGGCCCGGAAGTCTTCGTTGATCAGGTGCCGGTGCTCGCGAATGAGTCGAATGGTCGGCGCACTGATCCCCTGTATGTGCGGGTTGTTACCCGCCTGCAGGAAAACCTCCAGCAGCGCGCCCGGTCGATTTCGGAACAGATCAGGCGAGCGTGCGGCAATATAGCCGTTGCGGATCTCGAAGCTGTCGTTGAGCAGGGTGACCTCGTCCTCGGCGTCCGTGCGCAGAATGGCCTGGTCGAAGTTCTGGATCAGCAGTTCGTTCAGCTGCGCCAGTGCCAGTGCCCAGCGGTAGTACACCTGCATGAACTGTTCCACGGCGAGGCGGTCGCCGTCCGTGAAGCCCCACAGTCGCGCCAGCTCGCGCTGGTGGTCGAACAGCAGGCGATCCTCCTCGCGCCCCGTCAGCATGTGCAGGGCATAGCGTACCCGCCACATGAACTCCTGGCCGCGAAGCAGGATGCTCGATTCCTCTTCAGTCAGGAAGCCGCTGCTGGTGAATTCTTCCGCCGTGCTCCAGCCGAAGTGTCGTCGCGCCAGCCAGCCGATAAGCTGCAGGTCCCGCAGGCCGCCCGGCGAGCTTTTAACGTTGGGCTCCAGATTGTATTCCGTGTCCGCGAATTTGTTGTGGCGCGCCTCCTGTTCTGCGAGCTTGGCCTGAAGGAACTCTCGTGCCGGCCACATATGACGGGTCGACGTGCGTTCGCGCAGTTGCGTCAGGAGACTGGCGTCACCGGCCAGTATGCGCGCTTCCAGCAGGTTGGTCAGTATGGTGACATCGCCGGCGGCGCGGCGCACACATTCCTCCAGCGTGCGCACGCTGTGGCCGATACTCAGTCCCAGATCCCAGAGCAGCGTGATGAACTGCTCAACCCCTTCCGGACCCACGCTCTCGCGATCTGACTGCAGTATCAGAAGATCAATGTCGGAGTGGGGGTGCAGTTCCCCGCGGCCATAGCCCCCGACGGCAATGAGGGCGAGCCCCGGGCGATCCCGGGTAAACCGCTCCCATAGCGCCGATAGCAGCTGGTCTGTCATTGCAGCACGCCAGTGAATGAGTTCGCCGGCGAGGTGGCCGCTGTTGAAGGCCTCGTTGAGCTGCTCATTGGCCAGCCGCAGGGCTTTCTTGCCGGCCTTTACCGGCCCCGCCGCCGCGGCGTCGGTTTCAAATGTCGCCCGGTTGAAGAGATCCCGCGGCAGGTCGAGTTCAGACATTCCCCGCCTCAGAACGGCTCGTCGCTACGGCGTGTCAGGACGTCCACGCCGGAGTCGGTTACGGCAAGCGTATGCTCCCACTGGGCTGAGAGTCGGCCGTCCCGGGTGGTCACTGTCCAGCCATCCTTCTTGTTGAGTTTGGTATGGCGTCTGCCGGCATTGATCATGGGTTCTATGGTGAATGTCATTCCGGGTTCAAGGACCATGCCCGTGCCCTTGCGCCCGTAGTGCAACACCTGGGGTTCCTCGTGAAACACCTTGCCGATGCCGTGGCCGCAGTATTCCCGCACCACTGAATAATAGTTGGACTCGGCGTGTTGCTGGATGATGTGGCCTATATCGCCAAGTGTCGTGCCCGGGCGCACTATGTCGATAGCCCGGTAGAGACACTCCTGCGTAATGCGCATCAGGCGTTCCGCGTGAGCTGGCGTGTCGCCGACGCCGACCATAATGCTGGTGTCGCCGTGATAACCATCCTTGATGACGGTGACGTCAATGTTGATGATGTCGCCATTTTTCAGCTTGCGCGTATCGCTTGGAATGCCGTGGCAGATGACGTCATTCACCGACGTGCAGATGGAGCGCGGGAATCCGTGGTAATTGAGTGGGGCGGGAATCGCCTGCTGTACCTCTGTGATGTGCCGATGGCAGATCTGGTCGAGCTCTCCCGTAGTAATGCCCGGCTGCACCTGCGGCCTGATCATTTCAAGGACTTCTGCCGCCAGTGCACCTGCGATGCGCATCTTGTCGAGTTCCTCGGCGGATTTTGCAATGACCGGCATGGCAGACCTTATGGTAGGGAAACAGGTTGGCAGGCGCACTGACGGGGCGACCTGCGGAGTTAGCGACACAGTGTAACGCAAGCAGTGGTGCAATCTGTAGTCTCAGGCGCGGCTGGCGCCAGTCGATGCTTCTTATCGGCGCCAACTTGTGGTATAAAGCGCCGCGCCTGGAGCGGCTGCTCCGGGTAAACGACACACGCACGCCGCAACCCGCTTCAGGGTGCCGGTGCCGGCAATTGCCACAAAGGCTTGCCGCGACACGGGTTTGGATCGGGGGCAGTGCGGAGGACTAACCCATACAAGGTAATCAACTATGTCACAGATAAGCATGCGCGACCTGCTGCAGGCCGGTGCGCACTTCGGTCACCAGACCCGTTACTGGAATCCGAAGATGGACCAGTACATCTTCGGTGCCCGCAACAAAATCCACATCATCAACCTCGAGCACACGGTGCCGGCGTTCAACGAAGCACTGCAGCTCATCAAGCGCATGGCCGGCGGCAAGAACAAGATCCTGTTCGTGGGCACCAAGCGTGCCGCTGGCAAGATCATCAAGGAGCAGGCCGAGCGCGCCGGCATGCCGTTTGTCAGCCACCGCTGGCTCGGCGGTATGTTGACAAACTACAAGACCATTCGCGCGTCCATCAAGCGTCTTCGCGACCTTGAAGCACAGCAGGCCGATGGCACGCTCGCCAAGCTGACGAAAAAGGAAGCGCTCATGCGCACCCGGGAGATGGACAAGCTCGAGCGCAGCATCGGCGGTATCAAGGATATGGGCGGTCTGCCCGACGCCCTGTTCGTTGTCGACGTCGATCACGAGCGCATCGCCATCACCGAAGCCAACAAGCTGGGTATCCCGGTTATCGGCATCGTCGACACAAACAGTGACCCCGATGGCATTGACTACGTGATTCCCGGGAATGACGACGCCATTCGCGCAGTCCGTCTTTACGTGACGACTGTAGCGGATGCCTGCATAGCGGGTCGCACTGAAAGCGGTGAGCAGCCACCCTCCGCTGGCGACGAGTTCGTCGAGGAAGCGGCCTCTGCGGAGACACCTGCAGACGCCTGAAGGCGGCTGCCGCACCCCACAAGGTATCGCGCGTCGGGAGCCTGACGCGCGTTTTTCATTATTTGCCCGTCGAGGTGGGCATTTCAGGAGGAAATCCATGTCTGCAGCATTGGTAAAAGAGTTGCGCGAGCGCACTGGGCTGGGTCTGCTTGAGTGCAAGAAGGCACTCGCGGCGGCCGGTGGCGATGTCGACAAGGCGATCGAAGAGTTGCGCAAGTCCAGCGGCATGAAGGCCGCCAAAAAGGCGGGTCGTACGGCCGCTGACGGAGTGGTTGCGGCACGTGTGGCAGAGGATGGCAGTTATGGAATGCTGCTGGAAGTCAACAGCGAGACCGACTTCGTCGCCCGCGACGAGGGCTTTCTCGGTTTTGTCAGCAGTGTTCTCGAGGCAGCGTTCTCGCAGCGCGAGACCGACGTTGAAAAACTCATGGCCGGAGAGCTGGAGCAGGCGCGAGAGGCGCTGGTGCAGAAAATTGGCGAGAACATCACGGTGCGGCGTGCTGCGCTCATGACGGCTGACAACGGCGTCGTTGGGTCCTACGTGCACGGTAACAATCGTATCGCGGTGCTGGTTGAGCTCAAGGCAGGCGACCAGGATCTGGCCAGGGATGTTGCCATGCACGTGGCTGCAGTGAGCCCGCGGGTGGTTTCTCCCGAAGACATGCCGGCAGAGGTGATCGCGAAGGAGAAGGAAATCTACACGGCGCAGGCCATGGAATCAGGCAAACCCAAGGAGATCGTCGAGAAGATGATCGGTGGGCGTATTCAGAAGTTTCTCGCCGAGAACAGTCTGATCGATCAGCCGTTCGTCAAGGATCCCGATACCAGCGTGGGCAAGCTGGTGGCCGCGGCTGGCGCGGGCGTGGTGTCCTTCTGCCGCTTTGAGGTGGGTGAGGGCATCGAGCGTGAGAACGTCGATTTCGCTGCTGAGGTGGCGGCCCAGCTCAAGGGCTGATTCGCGTCAGGCGGGAGAAGCGGGGCTGCGGCCCCGTTTTTTTTGCCCAAAAAGCATGCTTCGGCACACATTGCCTGCGTCCCGGCGCTAGGGCGGTGCCCGATTGTCCTGTAACATACGTACGTTTCCGGAGGCGATAGGGTTTTATGGTGCAGGGCGCGGGAGAAAAAAAGTACAAACGTATTTTGCTCAAGCTGAGCGGCGAGGCCCTCACGGGTAGCGAGAAGTTTGGTATCGATCCGGCAATTCTCGACCGGCTGGCACTGGAAATCGGTCAGCTTGTCGGGATTGGCGTGCAGGTCGGCCTGGTAGTGGGCGGTGGCAACCTGTTCCGGGGTGCCGCGCTGCAGGCGGCGGGCCTCGATCGGGTGACGGGCGATCACATGGGCATGCTGGCAACCGTCATGAACGCCCTCGCGCTGCGCGACGCACTGGAACGTTCAAACATCGCCACGCAGGTTCTCTCATCGATCCCGATGAGCGGTGTGGTGGATCACTATGACCGGCGCAAGGCCATTCGCGCGCTGTCCAATGGCGACGTGGTCATTTTCTGCGCGGGCACCGGCAATCCGCTGTTTACCACGGATTCCTCGGCCTGCCTGCGCGGCATTGAAATAGAGGCCGAGGTCGTGCTCAAGGCCACCAAGGTTGATGGTGTCTACTCTGCGGACCCGCTCAAGCAGCCGGATGCCGAGAAATACCAGCGCCTGACCTACGACGAGGTCCTCGACGAGAAGCTGGAGGTAATGGACCTGACGGCGATCTGCCTGTGTCGCGATCACAGCATGCCGGTGCGGGTTTTCGGAATGAATAAGGCCGGTGCGTTATTGAATATCGTGCGCGGCGGCAACGATGGTACGCTGATAGAGTAACAGGCTGAAAGAGTCCAGAGGGAGCAGCAAGCGTGATCAAGGATATTAAGAGCGATGCCGACGAGAGGATGCAGAAAAGCCTCGAGGCACTGGGGCACAACTTCAACAAGATCCGTACCGGGAGGGCGCACCCGAGTCTGCTGGATGGCATCAAAGTTTCCTACTATGGCGCCGAAACGCCGCTCACCCAGGTTGCCAATGTCAATGTCGAGGATGCCAGAACCCTGTCCCTGACGGTGTGGGACCGGTCGATGATTCCCGATGTTGAGCGCGCCATCATGAAGTCCGATCTCGGGCTGAATCCGGCAACGGCAGGTGAAGTCGTCCGTATACCCATGCCTATGCTGACCCAGGAGACTCGCAAGGGCTATATCAAGCAGGCGCGATCAGAGGCCGAGGCGGCGCGGGTGTCAATCCGCAACGCGCGGCGCGATGCGATGAACCTGCTCAAGGAGTTACTCAAGGAAAAGGATATCAGCGAGGATGACGAGCGCCGCGGTCAGGATGCCGTGCAGAAACTCACCGACACCTATATTGGCAAGGTGGATGCGCTTCTGGCTGAGAAAGAATCAGACCTCATGGAAATCTGAACCGGCGATTTATGTCCGGTAAACCCAAATCCGCTCAGGCGATTCCCCGGCATGTTGCCATCATTATGGACGGCAACAACCGCTGGGCGAAGCGCCAGGGTCTGCCTGGTTCCGCGGGGCATCGCGCCGGTGTAGAGGCGGTGCGCAATGTCATGCGCGCCTGTCGCGATCAGAGCGTGGAAATACTCACGCTGTTTGCGTTTTCCAGCGAAAACTGGGGGCGACCCAGACCAGAGGTGCGCGCGCTGCTGGCACTGCTGTCTCGTTATCTTCGCACAGAGGTCAAACAGTTGCAGCGCGACGAGGTACGTCTCCGTTTTGTCGGCGAGCGCTATCGCTTCAGTGAGCGTCTGCAGCGACTTATGGAGCACGCAGAACGCAGCACTCAGCACAATACCGCGGCAACAGTGGTTATCGCTGTCGACTACGGCGGGCAGTGGGATATGGCAGATACCGCGCGGCGCATGGCCCAGGAAGTCATCGCCGGTCGCATGGCGCCCGGCGACATCACGGTCGAGTCCTTCGGTCGTGCGACCAGTCTTGGCGATCTGCCTCCCCCTGACCTGTGCATCCGCACAGGCGGGGACGCGCGTATCAGCAACTTCCTGCTGTGGCACGTTGCTTACAGCGAACTGTATTTCACGCCGACACTCTGGCCCGATTTTGGCGAGCTGGAATTTGCGCGGGCGCTGGCCGATTACGCGCGTCGTGAACGCCGTTTTGGCAGACGTCAGCCTGATGGGCTGGTTGCCGGCGGTGACCTCGATGCTTAGGCAGCGCGTGTTCACAGCGATCGCCATGGCGATCGCCTTCCTGGGGGGCGTGCTGTTTCTTTCCATACCGACGCTGGCGCTGGCTTTCGTTGTGGTAGTTGCCCTCGGCGCCTGGGAATGGGCGCCGCTGGCGGGGCTGCAGCACGCACTGGCACGAAGCGCCTATGTCGCGCTGGTCGTACTGGGCTGTGGAGCGCTCTATCTCACTTTGGCACTGGGTGACAGTCCGCGCCGTGACGAGGTGCAGCCCTTGCTTGGCGTCGCCTGCCTCTGGTGGTGCTTCGCGCTGCTCTGGGTGCGCTCGTTTCCGGGCAGCGCGGTATTCTGGCGCAGCCGCCTGATGCGGATTGTCATGGGGCTGATGGTGCTGCTTCCCGCCTGGATGGCAGCGATTTATCTGCTCAGCTTCCAGCGCGGTGGCGTACTGATGGCAACGTTGGTGCTGCTGGTTGCAACCGCCGATATCGGTGCGTATTTTGCCGGCAAACGGTTTGGTCGCCACAAACTGGCGCCGGCTGTCAGCCCGGCCAAGACCTGGGAAGGCTTCTGGGGCGGTATGATCTGTGTGGTGCTGGTGACGCTTGCCATCTGGTCCATCCTGCCGACACAGTTCGATCATATAGGTATTGGTGCCGCGATTGCTGTGGGCCTGGTGACGGCATTGACCTCCGTGCTGGGTGACCTCACGGTGAGCATGGTAAAGAGAGAGAGTGGCGTGAAGGACAGCAGTTCATTGTTGCCCGGGCATGGCGGCCTGCTGGACCGGCTTGACAGTCTTTGCGGTGCCGCGCCGACCTTTGCGCTGGCCTTGCTGCTGGCAGGATATTGAGATGTCTTTGAAGCAACAGCAGATCACCATTCTCGGCTCCACCGGATCGATAGGTGTCAGCACGCTGGATGTCATCGCGAGGCATCCGGACAGGTTCAGTGCCTATGCCCTGACGGCCAGTACCTCGGTCGATCTCTTATATGAACAGTGCGTTCGTTTCCAGCCGCGCTTTGCCGTCATGGCCGATGCCGATGCTGCCGGGTTGCTGGACGGACGTCTCCGGAACAGCGGCATGACCCGCGTGCTGCACGGCGATGAGGGGCTGCGACAGGTCGCGGAGGCGGCCGAGGTGGATGCCGTCATGGCCGCGATCGTGGGTGCCGCGGGTCTGCCGCCAACGCTGGCCGCGGCGCAGGCCGGCAAACGCGTCCTGCTGGCGAACAAGGAAGCCCTGGTCATGGCCGGCGCTCTGTTCATGTCAGCGGTACGTGAGGCCAATGCGCTGCTGATGCCGATCGATAGCGAACACAATGCCATTTTCCAGTGTCTTCCGGTGACGGCCGATGGACGGCCCGGCCTACACGGCGTCGAACGCATTCTGCTCACCGCGTCCGGCGGTCCGTTCCGCAGCTGGTCTGAATCGGCGATAAATGATGCCAGTCCGGACGAGGCCTGCGCCCATCCGAACTGGGCGATGGGCCGCAAGATCTCCGTGGACTCTGCCAGCCTGATGAACAAGGGTCTGGAGCTGGCCGAGGCCTGCTGGCTGTTTGATGTGACGCCGGACCAGGTGGATATCGTGGTCCATCCGCAGAGCATCATTCATTCCATGGTTCAGTATCACGATGGCTCGGTGCTGGCCCAGCTTGGCAATCCGGACATGCGCACGCCCATTGCCTTTGGCCTGGCCTGGCCCGAGCGCATAGTGGCCGGAGTATCGCCGTTGGACATGATCGCCACGGCGAGGCTCGATTTCGAGGCGCCGGACGAAGGGCGGTTTCCCTGCCTGCGCATTGCCCGCGAGGCGATTGCCGCGGGGGGCACGGCCATGGTCTCCTGCAATGCGGCAAACGAGATAGCCGTGGCCGGTTTCCTGGATGGGCAACTGGGCTTTGCCGACATTCCCCGCCTGATCGAGGCGACTCTCGAGCAGGTGCCGCGGGTGGAACCTACTACGCTGTCCATTGTCGAACAGGCCGACGCAGTCGCGCGCGACACGGCCCGGGCATTGCTCGCCAGTCCCGGCCCCCGCCGCACAGCGGTCGAGGTGCCCATGTCACAGGAACGCTGATGGACCTGCTCTACACCATTTTTGTCATGCTTGGCACGCTGGGGATACTCGTGGCCATACACGAGTATGGCCACTTCTGGGTCGCGCGCCGTTGTGGCGTCAAGGTCCTGCGCTTTTCCATCGGCTTTGGTCGGGCACTCACGCGCTGGCGTGATCGTCACGGCACGGAGTATGTGATCGCAGCCATACCCCTTGGCGGTTACGTCAAGATGCTGGATGAACGCGAGGGCGAGGTCGCGCCTCAGGAGCAGCACCTGGCGTTCAACCGCAAGCCCGTGCTGGCACGGATCGCCGTCGTCGCAGCTGGCCCCCTGGCCAATTTCCTGCTTGCCATTGCAGTGTACTGGAGTCTGTTCATGGCTGGCGAGAGCGGCTATGCGCCCGTGGTGGGACAGGTGGAAAGTGCCTCCATCGCCGATATTGCGGGGCTTGAGCCGGGCCAGGAAATCGTAGCGGTGGATGGGCACGAGACGCCAACCCGTCAGGCATTAAGCTTCCGCCTGCTCGATCGTCTCGGCGATTCCGGGCCTCTGTCGTTTACCGTCAAATATCCCGGGTCCGACATGCTGTATGATTCGCAGGCCATGCTGGACAACTGGCTGGCCGGTGCCGACGAACCGGATCTTTACCGCGCGCTGGGTCTGCGTCTTTACGTGCCGGAGGTTCCGCCCAAAGTCAGCGAGATTGTCGATGATGGCCCCGCTGCGCTGGCCGGACTCAAGCCCGGCGATCTGATTGTCAGTGCCGATGGCAACCCCATGCCGGGCTGGGAGAACTGGGTGGATTACGTGCGTCAGCGCCCCGGCGAGTCTATCAGGGTAAGCTACGAGCGTGATGGCATGCGGCAATCGACCGCGCTGGTCCCCGAGCGCATCACCGATGACAGCGGTGAGGCTTTCGGGCGGGTCGGCATGGCGGTGGCAGTGCCCGAGATGCCCGAGAGCATGCTGCGAACCTTTGAGCGGGGACCGCTCGAGTCGCTGGCGGCAGGCATTAACCGCACCGGTGAAATGATCGGCTTTACACTGACCTCAATCAAGAAAATGCTGCAGGGCCTTATCTCGCCAAAAAACTTGAGCGGCCCCATCACCATTGCTAAAGTGGCGTCCACTTCAGCCCAGTCCGGTCTGGAGTCCTACGTGGGTTTTCTTGCACTGCTCAGCGTTAGCCTCGGCGTGCTGAATCTGCTGCCTATTCCGGTGCTGGATGGTGGCCACCTGCTGTACTACACGGTGGAACTGATTGCCGGTAGGCCCGTTCCGGAGCGTGTGCAGATGGTAGGTTACCAGGTGGGACTGTTCCTGGTGCTGAGTCTTATGGTGTTCGCGTTATACAACGATTTCTCACGGCTCTAGGGGGATAACACTGGCAGCTGCGGCGGCGATCATGCTGACCGCAGGTAAAGCTGGTCATTGATATTTTGACGACAATCACACTCAAATGGCGTGCCTGCCTACTTTTCCTGTTGCTGCTGTCTCCTCTGGTGTCAGCGCAATCGTTTGTCGTATCGGATATTCGCGTTGAGGGTCTGCAGCGGATTTCTGCCGGCAGCGTATTTTCGGCAATGCCGATTGCCGTCGGTGACGTTGCGGACGACTACAGCATCCGGGAAACGGCACGGCGGTTGTTCTACACCGGCAACTTCGATGATATTCGCATCGGGCGCGACGGCGACGTACTGGTTATCGTAGTGGTCGAGCGACCCAGTATCAGCGGTATTAACATCGAAGGTAACAAGGCGATCGAAACCGAGGCGCTGCTGGAGGGCCTCAAGGGTGCCGGTCTGGCGGTTGGCCAGGTTTTTCAGCGCTCTACTCTGGAGGGCATGCAGCTGGAGCTGCAGCGTCAGTATGTGCAGCAGGGTCGCTACGATGCCAATATCGATACCGAGGTCTTGCCGGAACCGCGTAACCGGGTTTCCGTCAATATCGACGTCGATGAGGGCAATGTCGCCTCCATCAAGCACATCAACATCGTCGGCAACGAGGTCTTCGAAGAGGATGAGTTGCTCGACAACTTTGCGCTCAAGACAACCAACCTGCTGTCGTTCTTTCGCAATGACGACAAGTACGCCCGGGAAAAGCTTTCAGGTGATCTCGAGACGCTGACCTCCTACTACATGGACCGTGGCTACCTGCAATTCACCATCGATTCCACCCAGGTCTCTGTATCGCCGGCCAAGGATGAAGTGTTCATTACGGCCAATGTCACCGAGGGCAACAAGTTCACCGTGGGGTCAGTTGGCCTTTCCGGTGATCTCGTGCTGCCAGAGCAGGATCTCATGCGGTTTGTGTTCGTCGGGCAAGGGCAGACCTTTTCCCAGCAGCTCGTGACGTCGTCCGAAGAATATATTACGCGGCGCCTGGGTAACGAGGGCTACAATTTTGCCAAGGTGACCGGGATACCCGAGGTCAATGAGGGAGAGGACACAGTCGACCTGAAGTTTTTTGTCGATCCCGGCAAGCGCACCTATGTCCGCCGCATTACGTTTTCTGGCAACAAGCGCACAGAGGACGCCGTCATGCGTCGTGAGATGCGACAGATGGAGAGCGCACCGGCGTCTGCCTCGGCCATTGAGCAATCGCGGATCCGGCTGCAGCGCCTGGGCTATTTCAGTGAGGCGACAGTCGAGACAACGGAAGTGCCCGGTCATGACGATCTGATTGATGTCGAATTCGATGTGGAGGAGATGTCTTCCGGCAGCATTGGTGCCAGCCTCGGTTTCGCCCAGGCTGCGGGTCTCATCCTCGGCGTGAACCTGCAGCAGAACAACTTCCTGGGCTCTGGCAAGCAGGTCGGCATCAACCTCAATTCCTCGCGCTTCCAGGACGTCTACAATTTCAGTTATACCAATCCCTATTACACGGAGGATGGGGTCAGTCGCGGCTTCAATGTCTTTTTCCGCTCCACCGACCTTGCGGAAGTCAACGTCGCCAGCTATACAACCGATACAGTTGGCGGGTCACTCAACTTTGGCTATCCGCTCTCCGAGACCCAGCGGCTGGGATTCCAGTTCGGACTCTCCAACACCAAGATCACCGCCGGCCGCTTTGCCGTGCAGGAAATCCGCTCGAGTCCGCGTCTGCTTGATGGTGTCGATACCTTCTATGAAAGCACCCGACTCGACAGTGGTCTGTACGCCGGTCCTGAGATCATCCGTCCGATTTCAGAGCTGCCGGAGGGTGCCCTAACCATACCCTCAGAGCCCGGTTTCCTCGACGAGAACGGCAGTGAATTCCTGAACTGGACGATCACATCGAGCTGGTCTTCCTCGACATTGAACCGCGGACAGCTGGCTACACGCGGTGCTGCACAATCGCTCTCGCTGGAAGTGTCAATGCCCGGTTCGGACCTTGAGTTCTACAAGGCCAATTATCGCGGCGAAGTCTATTTCCCCATTACCAACCGCTGGGTGATGCATTTCCGGACACAGCTGGGTTTCGGTGATGGCTATGGCGATACCACAGAGCTGCCGTTCTACCAGCATTTCTTCGGCGGTGGCTTTGGTTCCGTGCGCGGCTATGAAATCAATACCCTAGGTCCGCGCAGTTCGCCGCCATCCATCTATGACGTGACGCAGCCGGTGACCGCGGTGGACGAAGACGGCAATCCACTCGAGGTGGGTGGGCCCGATGGGCGTCAATTCGGCTATGTGCTGAACCCGGACACGGGTCTGCTGGACTTCCAGACCATCCAGAATCGCCGGCGCCCGCCGCCATTCGGCGGCAATACGAAAATCGAGGCCTCAGCCGAGCTGCTGTTTCCGCTACCCTTTATCAAGGATCAGAGTCGTTTGAGAACGGCATTCTTCCTCGATGTCGGTAATGTCTTTGACACGACATGTCGCCGTGATCAGTTGAACTGTTTTGATATCGACGCGTCGGAGTTGCGCTACTCGGCCGGTATTGGCGTGACCTGGATTTCCGGATTCGGGCCGATGACCTTTGCCATTGCCCAGCCGCTTAACGCGTCGGATATCGACCGTGAAGAGGTATTCCAGTTCACCCTCGGTCGTGGATTCTGATTTTCAAGCCAATTAACAGGAGAACACTGTGTATAAATCATTAACGTTGTTACTTACCGCCGTTGTACTGTCACTGCCCGGCATGGGCTGGGCCCAGGGCAAAATCGCGATTGTCGATCTGCAGGAGGCGATTCTGCAGTCCGATGCAGCGCAGCAGGCCCTGGAAGAGGTACGCACCCAGCGCGACTACAGCGAGGACAAGGAGGAGTTCGATCGTATTCAGGACGAACTCGAGTCGCTGGTGGGGGAATTTCAGAAAGACGCGGCTGTCATGAGCCAGGAGCAGCAGATGGCGGCACGCAAGCGTCTTGCCAGCAAGCAGGCCGACCTTGAGCACGTGACCGGCAAGCTGCAGCAGGCCGAGCAACAGGCTGGCCAGGCCATATTGCGCCAGATGTCCGGTGCTGTGCAGGAAATCCTGCGCGACCTCATTCAGTCAGAGGGCATTGGCCTGCTTCTGCAGCAGCAGGCGGTCATACACGCCGACCCCGGCTACAGCATCACGGCCAAAGTAACGGATCGCCTGAACCAGGTCACGTCCAACTGACATCCGTGCTCACGCTGGGCGAGGTTGCGGCGCGCCTCGATCTGCAACTGGTGGGCGACCCCGCTACGCCGATTGCCGGCCTTGCATCGCTGGCATCGGCGACGGCTCAGGATCTGACCTTTATCACGTCCCGCAAACGCTTGGGGGAACTCAGGTCGACCGCAGCCGCAGCTGTCATAGTGCAGCCGGAATGGCAACGCGACTGCCCGGTCGCCTGTCTGCTTGCGGCAGATCCCTACCTGGCCTATGCCAGGGCCTCGAGGCTGTTTGATCGTCGGGTAGCCCCGGATTACCGGGTCCATCCCACGGCCATCATCGCGCCCGATGTGCAGCTGGGCGCGCCAGTTGCCATTGGCCCGGGTGTGGTCATCGAGACCGGTGTTGCCATTGCCGATGACGTGGTGGTCGACGCCGGCGTTTTCATCGGCGCCAACAGCCGAATCGGCGCCCGCACACACCTGTATCCCAATGTGGTTCTGTACCACGGCGTACGGATTGGCGATGATTGCCGCATCCATGCCGGCGCGGTTATCGGCGCTGACGGTTTCGGCTACGCGCCAGGTCCCGATGGCTGGGAGAAAATTGCGCAGCTCGGCGGTGTGCAGCTGGGTCATCGGGTGGAGGTGGGAGCCTGCTCGACGATTGATCGCGGTGCGCTGGACGACACGGTGATTGATGATGGGGTGATTATCGACAATCAGGTACAGATTGCGCACAACTGCCGGGTCGGCAAGAATACCGCGATAGCGGGTTGCGTGGGCATAGCCGGCAGCACCACTATCGGTGAAAACTGCACCCTTGCCGGCGCGGTGGGTGTCTCCGGGCATCTCGATATCTGTGACAATGTGCACCTTACGGGACAGGCGAGGGTGACGCGTTCCATTCATGCGCCGGGAACCTATTCGTCTGGTACAACACTTGCTCCCACGCGGGAGTGGGCACGCAACGCCGTCCGCTTTACTCGGCTTGATACACTCGAGCGAAGACTCGCGGCGATGGAAAACGCTGTTTCGGCAACCACTGACAAGGAGTGAATAACATGATGGATATCGCCGGAATACGCGAGCATCTGCCCCACCGCTATCCGTTTCTACTGGTCGACCGCGTTCTGGAGCTGGTCCCGGGAGAGTCGATCGTCGCGCTGAAGAACCTGAGCGTGAACGAGGAGTTCTTTCAGGGGCATTTTCCCGACAAGCCGGTTTTTCCGGGGGTGCTGATGCTTGAGGCGATGGCTCAGGCGGCGGGAATACTAGGTTTCAAATCGCAGGACAAGACCCCGGCCGACGGGTCTATCTACTATTTTGTCGGCGCGGACGACCTGCGCTTCAAGCGGCCCTGCGTTCCGGGCGATCAGGTCATTCTGCATGCGCGCATACTTGGCGATCGGCGGGGTATCTGGAAGTTTGCCGTGCGCGCCGAGGTTGACGGTATTCTTTGCGCCTCCGCCACGATTCTGTGTGCCGATCGCAAGGGATGATTCACCCCTCGGCCATCATTGACCCTGACGCATCCCTGGCGGACGATGTCAGTGTTGGCCCCTGGAGCGTGATCGGTCCCCACGTCGAGATCGGCGCGGGCAGCGTCATAGAGCCGCATGTCGTGATTCGCGGCCCGACGCGCATTGGACGCGACAATCACATCTATCAGTTTTCATCCGTCGGCGAGGCGACGCCGGACCTGAAGTATCGCAACGAACCCACGTGGCTGATCATGGGTGATCGCAATACGGTCCGCGAGGGGGTGACCATTCACCGCGGCACGATACAGGACTGCGGCGAGACCCGGATAGGCCATGACAACCTGTTCATGGCCTACGTGCATGTGGGGCATGACAGCGTCATCGGCAACCACGCTATTCTGGTGAATAACGCGGCACTCGCCGGTCATGTCCATGTGGGTGACTGGGCGGTGCTCAGTGGCCATACACTGGTGCATCAGTTCTGCAAGATCGGCGCGCACAGCTTCAGCGGCATGCAGACGGCAATCGGCAAGGACGTGCCCGCCTACATCACCGTCAGCGGCTCTCCTGCGGAGGCCAAGACCATCAATGCGGAAGGTCTGCGTCGACGCGGTTTCTCGGTTGATGCCATTAGCGACCTTCGCCGGGCCTTCAAGATTCTTTATCGGCAGGGGCTGACGCTGGATATTGCCATTCAGCGCCTTGAGGGCGTGTTTGCAGGCAGTGCCGAGGTCAAAGTCCTTATCGATTCCCTGCGAGCCTCGGAGCGGGGTATCGTGCGCTAGTGGCCCACTAGTGGCCAGCTCTCCCCTGCGCGTCGCCATGGTAGCCGGCGAGGCTTCGGGTGATACTCTGGGTGCCCGCAGCATCGCGGCGCTGCGCGACCGAATGGGCGAGGTCGAGGTCTCGGGTATCGGCGGACCGCTGATGCAGGCAGAGGGCATGCTGTCGCTGTTTCCCATGGAAAGGCTGTCGGTGATGGGGTTTGTGGACCCGTTGCGCCGACTGCCGGAGCTGCTGCGGATTCGACGCGAACTGTTTCGTCATTTTCGTCGACAGCCGCCGGATTTCTTTCTTGGTATTGATGCGCCGGATTTCAACCTGGGGCTCGCGCGGCGTCTGCGGCGCCAGGGTATTGCCACCGCGCACCTGGTCAGTCCTTCCATCTGGGCGTGGCGTGCAGGCCGGATACGCCAGATAGCCGATGCCGTTGACCTGATGCTCTGCCTGTTCCCCTTCGAGGTGTCGCTCTATGAGCAAGCAGGCGTGCAGGCGCGTTGCGTGGGACACCCGCTGGCGCAGTCACTGAAGCCCGCCGACGCCATGCGCCGCAGTGCGCTGCGCCAGGCGCTGGACATCCCTGTGGGCGCGCCGGTTCTCGGGCTGCTGCCCGGCAGTCGGGCATCGGAAGTGGCACAGATCGGCCCGGCCTTTGTGCAGGCCGCGCAGCGCCTTCATCGGGAGCTGCCGGCGCTGAAGGTGCTTGTCGCCGCGTCTGATACCGCGCGTCTGGCCCAGGTTCGGTCATTGCTGCCCGATGCAGCGACCTTGCCAGTCAGCCTGCTGGAGGGCCGTTCCCGCGACGTGATGTCAGTTGCCGATGCGCTGCTGGTCGCCTCTGGCACCGCCACGCTGGAAGCCGCGCTGCTGGACGCACCCATGGTCGTGGGATACCGCATGCAGCCGCTGTCCTGGGCTCTCGTGTCGCGTCTCGTGCGCACGCCCTATGCAGCCCTGCCGAACATCCTCAGCGGCAAGGCAGTGGTGGCCGAGTGTCTCCAGGGGGCGCTGACCGCCGATGCGCTGACCGCCGAGCTGCTGCCGCTGTTTGCACCGGGCGGCGCGCAGGCGCAGCGCGCCGCCTTCGCGGAGATACGTGGGGCACTGGCGGTGGATTTTCCCGCGGCATTTACCCAGGCGGTCCAGGAGCGCCTTCTGCAGCATGGATGATGCGCTGGCAGCAGAGTTCAACGCCGATAGGCGGTCGGCAGGGCATCTCGCCGGCGTCGATGAGGTCGGTCGTGGACCTCTCGCGGGTGATGTGGTGGCGGCGGCGGTGATTCTTGACCCAGCACGGCCGATTCGGGGACTGGCGGATTCCAAGACCCTGAGCCGGCGGCGCCGTGAACAGCTAGCCGATTGTATACGCGAGCAGTCACTGGGCTGGGCGCTGGGCCGTGCCAGCGTGGTGGAAATAGACACGATCAACATACTGCAGGCGAGTCTGCAGGCCATGCATCGTGCCGTGGCGGCACTGGCGATTGTGCCCGACCTGGTTCTGGTGGACGGCAATCGTCTGCCGCAGTGGCCTTATCGGGCGCAAGCTGTTATCAAGGGCGACAGCCGCTGTGCGTCGATTGCCGCGGCGTCCATCCTGGCCAAGGTTCAGCGCGATGCCGAGCTGGTAGAGCTGGAGCAGCGCTTTCCCGGTTACGGGTTTGCACAGCACAAGGGTTACCCCACCGTGGCGCATCTCGAGGCGCTTGTCCGGCTTGGACCGACGGTGGCGCACCGGCGCAGTTTTGCGCCGGTGAGACGAATTATCGCGGCTGGCGAGACAGCGTCGGTGCGCAAGGAGTAGATTGCCCGCATGACTGACTTTGTTCATCTCCGTCTGCACACGGAATACTCGCTGGTGGATGGCCTGGTGCGCATCAAGCCGCTTATGCGGCGCAGCGCCGAGCTTGGAATGGGAGCCGTGGCGGTCACCGACCTGTGCAATTTCTATGGCCTGGTCAAGTTCAGCAAGGCGGCCTATGCCGCGGGCATCAAGCCGATCTTCGGCGCCGAACTGGCCGTTGTGGACAGCCACGATGCGGAGGAAGCTTTTCCGCTCGTGCTGCTGGTCGCGAGTGAAACGGGCTACCGCAACCTGACCCGCCTGATTTCGGTCGCCTATACCGAAGGGCAGCACCTTGGCATGCCGCGGGTAAACCGGGAGTGGTTGGGGCAGTACAGTGAGGGGCTGATTGCGCTGTCCGGAGGTGCGCGGGGCGATATCGGTCGCGCGCTGCTGGTAGGGCGTGAAGAGCAGGCGTCGCAGCGTCTGCGCTACTGGATGCGCTGCTTCCCTGACCGTTTCTATCTGGAAGTGCACCGGACCGGCCGGGAAGGGGATGAAGATCACCTGCATGCGGCTGTCGCGCTAGCTGGCGCACATGCCTGTCCGGTCGTTGCGACCAACGATGTGCGTTTTCTCACGCGCGACGAGTTCGAGGCCCATGAGGCGCGGGTCTGTATCGGGGAGAGCCGCACGCTGGACGATCCGCGTCGGGCGCGCCGCTACTCAGAGCAGCAATACCTGCGCTCGCCGCAGGAGATGGTCGAGCTGTTCGCCGATCTGCCCGAAGCCATCGAGAACTCCGTGTGTATCGCCATGCGCTGCAACTTTTCCCTGACGCTCGGTCAGCCCTGCCTGCCAGACTATCCGGTACCACGGGAGCTGGGCATGGAGGCCTATTTTCGGCGTCTGTCTCACGAGGGGCTGAATGAACGGCTGGCAAAGCTTGGCCGCGACGCTGACCCCGATGCGGTCTCTGCCTACCGGCAGCGTCTGGATTTCGAGCTGGACACCATCATTCAGATGGGTTTCCCGGGCTATTTCCTCATCGTCATGGATTTTATCCGCTGGGCCAAGCAGAACGGCATTCCGGTGGGTCCGGGGCGTGGCTCCGGGGCGGGATCGCTAGTCGCCTATGCGCTTGAGATTACCGACCTCGACCCCCTGCAGTACGATCTGCTGTTCGAGCGCTTCCTGAATCCCGAGCGTGTTTCCATGCCCGACTTCGATGTCGACTTCTGCATGGAGCGGCGCGACCGGGTGATCGACTACGTGGCCGACAAATACGGACGCGAGGCGGTCTCCCAGATCATCACCTTTGGCACCATGGCCGCCAAGGCCGTGGTTCGCGACGTGGCGCGGGTGCAGGGCAAGCCCTACGGACTTGCCGACCGATTGTCCAAAATGATTCCCTTCGAAGTAGGGATGACCCTCGGCAAGGCGCTGGAGCAGGAAGAGACGCTGCGCGAGTTCCTCGCCGAGGACCCGCAGGCCCAGGAAATCTGGGATATGGCGGAACAGCTCGAGGGCCTGACCCGAAACGTCGGCAAGCATGCCGGCGGTGTCGTGATCGCCCCGGCGCGGATTACCGATTTTTCACCCCTGTTCTGTGACGAAGGCGGCAGCGGGCTGGTCACGCAGTATGACAAGGGCGATGTCGAGGACGCCGGTCTGGTGAAATTCGACTTTCTCGGCCTGCGCACGCTGACCATCATCGATTGGGCGGTGCGCATCATCAATGACGAGCGTGCGGCGCAGGGCGAGACGCTGCTGGACATCGAGCAGCTACCGCTTGACGACAGCGCCACCTTCGATCTGCTCAAGCAGGCAGAAACCACCGCGGTGTTCCAGCTGGAGTCCCGCGGCATGAAGGAGCTTATTGCGCGGCTGAAGCCGGATTCCTTCGAGGACATTATCGCTCTTGTTGCCCTGTTCCGTCCGGGCCCGCTGCAGTCGGGCATGGTGGATAACTTCATCAACCGCAAGCACGGGCGCGAGGCCATTGCCTACCCCGACCACAGCTATCAGCACGAGTGCCTGAAGCCCATCCTTGAGCCTACCTACGGCATTATCCTGTACCAGGAACAGGTCATGCAGATCGCCCAGGAGCTGGCGGGCTACAGCCTTGGCGAGGCCGACCTGCTGCGCCGCGCCATGGGCAAGAAGAAGCCCGAGGAAATGGCCAAGCAGCGCGAGGTATTCGCCGAAGGCGCCGCGGGGCGCGGTATCGATGCCGGTCTCGCCACGCGCATTTTCGATCTGGTGGAAAAGTTCGCTGGCTACGGTTTCAACAAGTCACACTCGGCGGCTTATGCGCTGGTGTCCTATCAGACCGCCTGGCTGAAGACCCATTACCCCGCTGCATTCATGGCCGCGGTCATGAGTTCGGAAATGCAGAACACCGACAAGGTGGTGGTCCTGATCGAAGAAGCCAGGCGCATGGGGCTCACGGTCAAGCTGCCTGATGTCAACGAGGGCGAGTACCGTTTTACCGTGAATGCCCGGCACGAGATCGTCTATGGACTGGGGGCGATCAAGGGCCTGGGTGAAGGGCCCATCGAGCTGCTGCTGGCCGCCCGCGCGGGCGACGGGCGCTTTACCGACCTGTTCGATTTCTGCGCGCGCACTGACCCGCGCAAGGTGAATCGGCGCGCCATCGAGGCGCTGGTGCGCGCCGGGGCCTTCGATTCACTGAAGGTTGCGCGCTGGGTTCTCATGGCCAGCATCGACGACGCGCTGCGCGCGGCCGAACAGAACGCGGCCAATCGCGATGCCGGAATGCTCGACCTGTTTGGCGACTCGGTAGTCACGGCCGATGCCGCCGCCGGCGATCCCTATGCGGGGTTTCGCAGTGTTCGTCCCTGGTCGGATCGCGAGCGATTGAGCGGTGAAAAAGACACCCTGGGCCTGTATGTAACGGGGCACCCGATAGACGAATACGAAGCCGAGGTACGGCGCATGGCGCCCGTTCGCATCGCCGACATGCGCGCGGATGGCAAGGCGACCCAGCGGCTGGCGGGGCTTGTCATTTCCCTGCGAACGGTGAAGACGGCCCGGGGCACCATGGCGATCGCGGTGGTGGACGATCGCAGCGCGCGCATCGAAGTCACCGCGTTTGCAGAGACCTATAACGAGTGTCGGGCAGTGCTGGTCAAGGACGCAATCGTCGTGGCCGAGGGGCGTATCGCCCAGGATGATTTCAACAACGGTGCGCTGGTGATGCGCGCCACCGGCATCCGCAGCCTGGCCGAGGAGCGTGAGCGGCTCGCCAGGGAGCTGACGCTGGAGGTGCATGACACCGCGCTGGATGATGCCTTCGGTGATTTTCTCGCCCAGTCCCTGGGTGAGACGCCGGGGGCGTGTCCGGTGAGACTGTTGTACTGCAGCGCGGGCATACGTGCCCCCCTGATTTTCGGCGAGGCCTGGCGGGTGAGGCCCACCGAGGACCTGCTCGAAACCTTGCGTGCGCGACTCGGCAACGCTAACGTCAGGCTGGTGTTTTCATGACGGGAGTCGACGCATGACCGAGGACAATGTAAAGCGCGAGCGCGATATCGAGGCCGCGGTTTTCCGCCGGCTGCTGGAGCATCTGGACAGCCGTAAGGATGTGCAGAATATCGAACTGATGAACCTCGCCGGGTTCTGCCGTAACTGTCTGTCGAAGTGGTACCGCGCGGCAGCGGAAGAGCAGGGCCTGACGCTGGCGGATGCCGAGGCCCGGGAGCGCATCTACGGCATGCCCTACGAGGAATGGAAGGCGCGTTATCAGGCGCCGGCGACCGCGGAACAGCGGGCGGCGTTCGAGGGGTCGCGGGAGGCCTGATCGGGAGCGGGGGCCTTCGCGGTGTATTTCAAAGTGAAGGGAGAGCATTCACTTTGAAATACACCGCGAAGGTCCTCTCGAATCGCTGCCGTCGCCGAGGGCGAAATTGCCTGTAAGTTCCGGATATACCAGGGTTTTTTTTTGGTTTGTTCGGCGGGGTACTTGTGGCACACATTCTGCAAGGTGGTAGTGGTATGTAAGGTACCAGGCTGACAGGAGGGTGTGCTCATGGCGAAACCATTAGCGGGATTGCGCGTTCTGGATCTCACCCACATGCTCTCGGGGCCCTATGGGGCGATGATCCTCGCCGACCTGGGCGCGGAAACCATCAAGGTCGAGCCACTCACGGGTGAGGGCACGCGCAAATTGCTGGCCACGGACCCCGCCAATTCCCTGGATGGCCAGGGTGCCTACTACATCACGCTGAATCGCAACAAGCAGAGTGTCGCTCTGGATCTGAAGAGTGCGGAGGGCCTTGAGGTCTTCTATGACCTGGTGCGATCCGCCGATATCGTGATAGAGAACTTCAGCGCCGGCGTCGCCGACAAACTGAAAATCAGCTACCCCTTTTTATGTGATATCAACCCTCGCATCATAACCTGCGCCATCAGCGGCTTCGGGTCCGCCGGGCCCAGCTTTCAGCGCCCTGCCTTTGACCAGGTGGTGCAGGCGCTGGGCGGCGGCATGTCCATCACCGGCACGGACGCGGAGCATCCGACCCGTGCGGGCATACCCATCGGGGATCTCGGTGGCGGCATGTTCGGTGCGATGGGCGTCATGGCAGCCCTGTACGAGCGTGAGCGCAGCGGCCAGGGTCAGCATGTGGACATCTCGATGCTGGACTGCCAGATTTCCATGCTGAACTACATGGCCACCATGCATTTCCTTTCCGGAAAGGAGCCGGCACCCATCGGCAACAGCCATTTCGTGCATGTGCCCTACAACAGCTACCGCACCGCCGATGGCCATATCATCATCGCAGTCATCTTTGACAGTTTCTGGGACAACCTGCTGGAGGTAGTCGATTTCGCGCCCTTCCGCGACGAGAAATACAGGACGCAGCCCGGGCGGCTCGCTGACAAGGACTTCATCGACGGCAAACTCAATGAGCTGCTGAAAACCAACACCTCTGAGTACTGGCTGCGCCGTCTGGAGGAAAAGCGCATTCCCTGCGCCAGGGTCAACCGCCTGGGCGAGGCTCTGGCCGACGAGCAGGTCCTGTCACGCAATATGGTTGTTGACCTGCATCATCCGAACGGCAGTCACACGCGCGGCCCCGGCAATCCGATCAAATTGTCGCGAACGGATGAAGAGTCCTTCAGTCCGGCGCCGCTGCTGGGTGAGCACACGGACGGCGTTCTGGCAAATATTCTGGGGTATAGTGAAGCGCAGATTCGGGCGCTTCGGGAAGAGGGCAGAATCGCATGAAAGACGACACGATTCGCATCAACGAGGTTGGCCTGCGCGACGGCCTGCAGAGCCAGTCCCGCCACCTGAGTCTCGATGAGCGGCTGCGCCTGGCAACTGCACTCATTGAGGCAGGTCTGAAATACCTGGAAATTGGCAGCTTTGTCTCGCCCAGGGCGGTTCCGCAGATGGCAGGCACCGGGGATCTGATTGCCGCACTCGACGTAAGCAGCGACACGCATCTCAGCGCGCTGATTCCGAACATGAAGGGCTACGAACTGGCCCGTGCTTCCGGGATCGGCACGGTGGCTGTCGTGGTGTCGGCCACAGAAACCATGAACCTCAAGAATATCAACATGAGCCTGGAGCGGACGCTGGCGGTGGCGCAGGACATCATTGCGCGAGGCAAGGCCGAGGGCATGAAGGTTCAGGCCTACCTTGCGGTGGCCTTTGAGTGCCCCTTCGAAGGACCAACGCCGCGGGAGACCGTTCTCGCCCAGGCGGCGCAGCTGGCCGAGTGGGGCGCGGACCAGATTGTCATCGCGGATACCATCGGTGCCGCCAACCCGGCGGCGGTGCGCGATTTGATGGACGCGCTGGTGGTGGCTCACCGCAGCGACCGGCTTGCCTGTCACTTTCACGATACCCGGGCCATGGGTCTTGCCAACGTCTTTGCCGCCATCGAAAGCGGGGTTCGTCAGTTTGACAGTGCGGTGGGTGGGCTGGGTGGCTGTCCGTTCGCACCGGGCGCCAAGGGCAACGTGGCGACAGAGGATGTGGTGATGCTGTGTGAGCAGATGGGCTTTGCCACCGGTGTCGACATGCCAGCGCTTCTTCGCTCGGTGGATTTGGTCAGTGAGCTGATCGGCACACCCCAGGGTGGCCGGGCGCATTACTGGTTGAGCCGCAACGCGGCATAAAGCAGGCAGGGGCTCAGGCGCGGCGCAAGCGGACCCCTTGGGCGCCTGCGACGGCGTCACCGCTAACACATAACAGCGAGGAGACATAACGCATGGCATACAGACTGGGTGTCGACGTTGGCGGCACGTTCACGGATTTCCTGTTGATGAATGATGCGACCGGCGAGACCCATACGGCAAAAGTGCCGTCTACGCCGGAGGATTCCTCCATTGGTGTCCTCAACGGCATTGCCCGTGTCTGCGAAGAAACCGGCATCGATCCGACCGACATCCGTCTCGTCATGCACGGTACCACGGTTGCCACCAACGCCGTGCTGACCGGTCGCGGCGCGAAAGTCGGTCTGGTCACAACCGCCGGCTTCGAGGACACCCTGCAGGTGGCTCGCTCCTATTGCCCCGGTGGGCTTGCCGGCTGGGTAAGCTACATCAAGAGTCCGCTGCTGGCGCCGCTGGAGCTGACAATCGGCGCACACGAACGCATGGCGGCGGACGGTTCAGTGGTCACACCGCTCGACGCGGACCGCCTGCGCGAGGATCTGCGCCGGCTGCACGCGACGGGCGACGTCGAGGCGCTGACGATCTGTTTTATCAACGCCTACATCAACCGGGAGCATGAAGAGCAGGCGCGCGCCATCGCCAGTGACATCTTCACCGATACACCGATCTCGATTTCCAGCGACGTGGTGCCGGAAATGCAGGAGTACGAGCGTACCGAGACCACAGTGGTGAACTCCTATGTCAGACCCCAGGTGGCGCGCTATATCGATAATCTGCAGCGTGCGCTGCAAGACCGCATGGGTGGCGATACCCACCTGTCAATTCTGCGCTCCGACGGGGGTCTTGCTTCTGCCCGCGCCGCCTCGGAATCGCCGGTGAACCTTCTGATGTCGGGGCCCGCCGGTGGCGTTGCCGGGGCCATCTATTTCTGCAGCCGCGCTGGTTACGACAATATTCTGACCTTCGACATGGGCGGCACGTCTACGGATGTGGCGCTGATCCAGGATTCCAGGGCACGGGTGCGCCGTGAAACCTATGTCGGCGATGTGCGCGTGCGTGCCCCCTCGGTGGATGTGCGTACCGTCGGCGCGGGTGGCGGCTCGATCGCGTTCGTGCCGGCGCTGACCAAAGCGCTGCGCGTGGGCCCCGAGTCAGCGGGTGCTGTCCCCGGTCCCGCGTGTTACATGAAAGGCGGCGAGGAGCCTACGGTCTGCGACGCCAACGTCGTGCTCGGCTATCTGCCCTCCGACGTGCAGCTCGGCGGTAAGATGGAGATCAACTATGACGCGTCGGTGACGGCCGTACAGAAGGTGGCCGACGCCATGGGCATCGGGCTTATGGAGGCCGCGGAAGGCATCGTTCGCATCGTCAACGAATCCATGTTCGGCGCCCTGCGGCTGGTATCGGTGGAGCAGGGCTATGACCCGCGCGACTTTGCCCTGGTGGGTTTTGGTGGCGCCGGCCCGCTGCATGCCAATGCGCTTGGAATTCTTACCAGCGCCTGGCCGGTGATTGTTCCGCCGGGCCCCGGCGTGCTGTGTGCCTATGGCGATGCCACAACGCAGGTGCAGGATGAGGCGTCGCGGACTTACCTGATGATGGCGGGTGACCTGACCAACGACCGCCTGATGGCAGACCTGAAAGAGCTGCAGGAGCGTGCAGGGGCCTCGCTGCGTGCAGACGGTATTGCGGCAGAGGCGCAGGAGGTGATCTTCCAGGCCGACCTGCGCTACGTCGGCCAGGCATTCCAGATTACAGTTGACTTCACGGAAGAGGAACTGCGCGGCAAGGGAGTCAGCCTGTTGACTGATGCCTTCGATGCCGAGCACGAGCAGCTGTTCACCTTCAAGCTTGGCGATGGCCATGAGGTGCTGATGATCCGGGCGGTCGCCAGGGCCCGCACCCGCACCATTGAAGCCGCCGCAGCCGGTGATGCCTCGGCGGCACTGGCGGACTGCATCATTCACCAGAGCCGCTTCTACGTGGACGGCGAGTGGCACGACATCAATATCTACAGACGTGAAAAGCTGCATGCGGGGCTGACCGTGCCCGGTCCCGCCATCGTTCTGGAAATGGACTCCACCACCGTTGTGTTGCCAGGCTACGCCGCAGGCGTGGATACCATCGGCAACCTCTTGATCAACCCGGCCGCCTGAGGAGACAGACCGATGGGAGCACGAATCATTGAGACAAACCCGGCGCCGCTGAAGACCGTCGATGTGGACGGCGTCACCGTGGATATCATTGAAAATGCCCTGAAGAACGCCCGCGTGGAAATGGATGCGGTGCTGTTCCGCACGGCGATGTCCCCGGGTATTCGCGAGCAGGGAGACTGTTTTCCCATGATTGCCAATCGTGAGGGGAAAATGGTGGTGGGACAGTTCGGCTCCTTTATCGGGCCGTTTCTGTCGGTCTATGATGCGGACATCGAAGAAGGTGACATCATCCTCACCAACGACCCCTACCTGTGCAACGCCGCGGTGTCGCACCTGCCCGACTGGCTGGTCCTGGTGCCCGTCTTCAAGGACGGGCGACACATTGCCTGGAGCGCCATGTTCGGCCATATGTCAGACAACGGGGGCATGGTGCCAGGGTCAATCCCTGTCGAGGCCACCAACATCTTCCAGGAAGGCATTCGCATCCCGCCCACGAAGCTTTACCGGAAGGGCGTTCTGCAGGAGGACATACTCGAACTGATACTGCACAACGTGCGCACGCCGCAGTGGAATCGCTTCGACCTGAATGCGCTGGTAGCCGCGTGCAAGACGGCGTCACGGCGCTGTATTGAGCTGGCAGAACGCTTTGGCGATGATGTTCTCGGCACGACCATGGATGTCATGCTGCAGCGCAACCACGATGCCATGCAGCACATCATCGAGAACTTCATCCCGGAGGAGCCACGCGAATTCGAGGATTATCTGTGCGATGACGGCATGGGCATGGGTCCCTATCGCATCAAGTGCCGGATGTGGCGCGAGGGATCGAAAGCCATCTTCGATTTTGACGGCACTGACCCACAGGCGCAGAGCTCGGTGAACTTCTTCCTCAACGAGGACATGTTCAAGATGTTCTTCGGTTCGTTCACCATCAACGTGGTGGACCCGCAGATTGTCTTCAACGACGGTTTCTACGACCTGGTGGACGTGCGCATACCTGAGGGCACATTGCTCAAGCCAGCCTTTCCCGCAGCGCTGTCAGGCCGCACGCATGCGCTCGGTCGGCTGTTTGACCTGCTCGGCGCACTGCTCGGCATGGGTGCACCGGAGCAGATGCTCAACGCCGCCGGGTTCTCGGATTCGCCGCATCTGTTCTACTCGGGCTATGACAGCAAGGGGGAATGGTTCCAGCTGTTCCAGATTGGCTTTGGCGGTATTCCCGGACGCCCGGTTGGCGATGGGCCGGATGGCCACTCCCTGTGGCCCGGATTCACCAACGTCCCCAACGAGTTCATCGAAAGTTATTTCCCACTGCGCATCGAGCGCTACGCCACCATTCCCGACTCCGGCGGCGCGGGCCTGCACCGCGGCGGCAACGGCCTCAACGTGGCCTATCGCTTTCTTGTCGATGGCGATATTGCGATCCACGACGATCGCTGGCTGACCTACCCCTGGGGCGTCCTCGGTGGTGAAACAGGCATGCGCTCCAGCAAACGCCTGGTGCGTGCGGATGGCAGCGAGGAGTGGCTGCCATCCAAAGTGGAAAATGTGAAGGTCAGGGAAGGTGACGTGCTGCACTTCAACACCTGGGGTGGTGGTGGCTGGGGCGATCCTTTCGAGCGTGAAGCCGAACGCGTGCGCCAGGATGTCAACCGCAGGCTGGTCACCCGCGAGGGCGCGAAGCGCTACGGGGTTGTGATTGCGGATGATGGCAGCGTCGATGTTGCGGCAACCGAAGCCCTGCGGCAGGAGCTGCGGGCCTCACGCGGCGAGATTGCGCTGTTCAATCGCGGCGGCAGCATAGAGGAGCTCAAGGCGCGCTGTGAGGCAGAGACGCACCTCAAGCCGCCGGTTGCGCCCAGCTTTCGCAGAGGGGCGGCGTAGTCCGCCGCGGCCCCTGTGACGGATAACGCGATCATCGGGAGTCTGGCGTCGTGACCGATCGGGTAAACGTGCTTGTGGTGGGTTACCGAAAGTTCAGCGAACTGATTAATGCGCTGCTGCCGGAATTTGCCGACGAGGCCGATGTCGTGATCGTGGAGTCGGTGGCATCCGATCAGCGTGATTACAGCGAGATGGTCAAGCGCTACGCGGCTGATGTCGTGGTCAGTGCGGGCTCCAACGCTGCCTATCTCAAAGCCACGCTGAAGGTACCCGTGGTGTCGCAGCGGGTGTCTGATACCGACGTCATCGAGGCCATCGGCAAGGCGCGTCGGGTGGCCTCAACGATGCACCTTTTCAGCTATTCCGAGGAGCCTGAACCCAGTGCCCGACTCCTGGACAGCCTGCCCGAACTTCTGGGCGTCTCTGTGCAGGCGCGCAGCTATACCACGACGGATGAGGCGGCCGAGAGCCTGCTGCTGGCGCTTGCGAGCGAGGCGCCCGAGGTGATTGTCGGTCCCAGCTACATCTGCCGCCTCGCCGAGCAGCGAGGTGTGCCAGCGATACTCGTTTACAGCCGAAGCTCGGCGCGGCTGATGCTGCGCGAGGCGATAGAGGCCGCGCGCGCGGCGCAATCTGTCTCGCGAGTGTTCGCCGAGAACCGCGATGCGGGCCCCTTCGTTATCCGCTCGCCGCAGATGGAGCGCGTTTCTGCCCTTGCGAGCACCTACGCTCGCGGTCGCGCAGCGGTGCTGCTCGAGGGGGAAAGCGGCACCGGCAAGGAGCATATTGCCCGGGAGATTCACCGCCAGAGCGAGTTCGCCGGCGGGCGGCTGGTACCGGTCAACTGCGGCAGCATTCCCAATGAACTGTTTGAAAGTGAGCTTTTTGGCTACGTTGAAGGCGCGTTCACCAGCTCCCGTCGCGGCGGCCGGGTCGGGCTGGTGGAGCGGGCGAACGGTGGTGTGCTGTTTCTCGACGAAGTAGGCGAGATGCCGCTCCAGCAGCAGGTCAAGCTGCTGCGCGCGCTGCAGGAGCGGCGCATACGGCCGGTGGGTAGCAACCGGGAAATTGCGCTCGACTTCAAGGTCATTGCGGCTACCAACCGCGACCTGCGCGATGCGGTGACGCGGGGTGATTTTCGCGACGACCTGTATTTTCGGCTGAATGTTTTCTCGCTGCGCATTCCCGCGCTGCGCGACCGCCCGGAGGATATTCCGCCGATAGCCGGCCATTACCTGCGCGAATACGCGCGGCAGTACGCCAGCGCTATCGATACCGAGAGCCTGCTGGCGCAGGTGGTGGATCGGCTGCTGGGCTATGCCTGGCCCGGGAATGTGCGGGAACTGCAGAATTTTGCCGAGCGGCTGGTGGTGAACTGCCTCGAGCACGGTGCCGCGGCCATTACGCCGCAGACCCTGCGCGATATTCTTCCGGAGCTTTTTGCGGCGGACAGTACGCTGCAGTCGTCCGGCGCGCTGAAGGCACAGGAGCAGGCGGCCATAGACGCTGCCATGCAGCGGTTTGGGGGTGACCGTCAGCGGGTGGCCGAGTATCTGGGTATCAGTACCACAACCCTGTGGCGACGCCTGAATGCCATGGGCCGAGCCGGGGTCTCGAATATTAATTAATACAGCGACAACAACCTTTTAAAAAAGAGCGGGAGGAGACACATGCAACACACCAGGCGACCTTTGATCGCTGCCCTCGTGGTGGCGGGTGCTGCGTTGGGCAACACCACACAGGTGAACGCGCAGCAGAGCGGCTTTTCCATCGAAGAAGTGGTGGTCACCGCGCGCAAGCGCTCAGAAAACCTGCAGGAAGTCCCGATCGCGATCAATGCGCTCAACGCGCAGGACCTCGAGCGTGCCGGTATCAATCGACCCAGTGACTATATGGGCCTGATCCCCAATGTCACGATTGTCGACGCCGCCAACGTCGGTGACACCCAGGTCAGCATACGCGGCATTGTCTCTACGCGTGATGCAGAGTCCACCTTTGCCTACGTTGTCGACGGCGTTCTCAGCACCAACCCCAACAGCTTCAATGAGCAGCTGTTTGATGTTGAGCAGATCGAGGTTCTGAAGGGTCCCCAGGGCGCCCTGTATGGCCGCAACGCGGTCACCGGTGCCATCCTGGTCACCACCAAACAGCCGACCAACGAATTTGAGGCGCGCGTTGGCGGCACGCTGGGCAATGTTGGTACCTACCGCGCCAACGCGATGGTCAGCGGTCCCATCATTGAGGACAGGCTGCTCGGCAGGCTCGCTGTCAGTACCAGCGAAACCGATGGCTTCTACGAGAACATATTCACCGGCCAGGATGACGTGGTGGACTTCCTCGAAGACACCAGCGTGCGTGGACGTATGATTTTCAATGCCACGCCGGACCTGACGTTCGACATGCGAGCGGGATACTCGGAGGTAAGCGCAGGCGCCATCAACTTCAATGCCGCCTTCGCCATCCCCGCGTTTGTCGAAGCCTTCGGTGCACCGAACTATTTCCAGGATCCCAACGATCTGGATTTCCGCTTTATCTTCAATGTGCCCGGGGAGAATGAGCAGGAAACCACCGAGTTTGCCATCAAGGCCGACTGGGCGCTGGGCTTTGCCGACCTGGTCGCCAGCTTTTCCTATAACGATCTTGAGGAATACCTGCTGTCTGACGGGACGGCGGCAACCTTCTACGGTTACGAGCTCACGCCCTCCTGCCAGTCCGACCGCGCGGAGCTGAACAGCTTCACCCGCCCGGACCTGTTTGGTGAACCCTTCAACCCCTTCGGCGTGCTGCCCCCCGGCAATGACTTCGAGGGCGTTTACGGTCCGTATACCGCGTTGTCCTGCGACGGCTTCCAGTACCAGGAGCGCAATCAGACGGACATGAGCCTGGATGTGCGCCTGGTGTCAGCCCAGGATCAGCCGCTGCGCTGGATTGCCGGTCTGTACGCGGCAGATATCGAGCGCGAAGTGGTGGTGTCCTACGGTGCCGACCGCGGCCAGGGCTTTGTCCGCGCGCCCTACGTGCCCGCAGACGGTATCAGCCCCACCGACCTGCTGTTCTGGGACGATTTCAGGACGCGGGTGTATTCCGGTTATGGTCAGCTCGAGTTTGATCTCAGCGATCGCATGGAAGTGTCACTGGCACTGCGCTATGACCGCGAGGAGCGCGAGGTGGAAAATCGTGTGCCGAACGTGCCCAATTCAGGGCTCAACGTCAACCTCCTGGACGAGAACTTCGCGCCGCTGCCCATCAACCCGGCGTTTGGCAACAACCCCGATGGCATTCCCGATCGCGACCGTACTTTCACGCAGTTCCAGCCCAAGGTCACCTGGAGCTGGGCGGCAACCGACGCCGTCAACGTCTACGCCAGCTATGGCATCGGTTTCCGCAGCGGTGGCTTCAACTCCGTGGGCACAGAGGATCTGCTGAACTTCTGGTTTAACGCCGGTTTTGGCGGTCCCGGCGAAGTGGTTAATGCCGGTATCACTGTCACCGATGATTACGACAAGGAAGTGTCGGAAGCCTGGGAGCTGGGCCTGAAGTCCGAGTGGCTGGATCGTCGACTGCGCATCAACGCGGCGGTGTTCCGTACCGATGTCGAGGACAATCAGTTCTTCGAGTTCTTCGCCGGCCCCTTCGGTCTGCTGCGCTCGGTCACGACCATCGACGAGATGTACATCCAGGGCCTCGAGGCAGACTTCACCTTCGTTGCCAGCGACGGCCTGACCTTCTACGGCGGTATCGGTCTGATGGACTCGGAAATCGAGAAGAACGTGAACCGGCCGCTGTCTGTCGGCAATGACGTACCACAGGCGCCGGACATGACCGGTAATCTTGGCGCGGAATGGGTTCTCCCGGTTGCCAATGGTCTTGATCTGGTCAGTCGCCTGGACTGGAAATACACCGGTGAGATGTGGTTCCACACGCTGCAGGGTGAGCAGACGCCGACCATCTGGAATGCCTTTTTCGGTCCGGGCTTCAATCAGGATTTCTCCAACTCCTCCCGCGATGCCTTCAGCACGCTTGATCTTCGTGTCGGGCTGGAGTCCCCGAGCTGGACCCTGACTGCCTGGGGACGGAACATCACTGACGAGGAGTATCTGCAGGAGATTATTCCCGCGCCCGAGTTCGGCGGCACCTTCAACCACCCTTCCGCACTGCGCAGCTACGGTGTCGATTTCTCCTACCGCTTCTAGCGCAGGCACCACCGGGACGCGCAGGCGCTCCCGGTGGTTCGACCGACCACGCTATTCCGGGGAGATGTTGGCCACTTGATGGCAGAGCGGACCCGCCGCTGCCGCGTGGTCCGCTACTGCAGCTGGTTCAGCTCCACAGTGAAGCCGTCCGGATCCTGCATGGCGCTGATCAGGACCGTGATGGCCTTCTCACCTGCGTAGGAGGGATAGGTAATCCGCTCCGGTTCGTCCAGAACCACCACGCCGGGCAACTCGCGTGCGCGGGCAAAGCTTTCCTCGAGTTCATCCGTGTTGAATACCAGTACCGTGGTGCCTTCCCGGAAAGCCGCGCCCTTCAGGTCAACCCGAGGGTTTTCGGGCTTTATGTACTGCAGCAATCCGATCATGCCGACGTAATCGTCATTGGCGCGCAGTAAGACGAGCCGTCGAACAGACTCGGCATCATCCCGGGATGCATCGCGGGGCGTGACGATTGTTCTGTCGTAGGTCACTACCATGCCGAGGGCATCGCGATAGAAGGCGAGTGAGCGATCGATATCGGCAACGATAAGCGTTGTGCGCCGAAGGTCGATGGGAGCGCGTTGCTCTGGATCGACCGGTGCGGCAGTCGCCTGCGGCAGCAGGACCGACAGCGCCAGGCAAAGAAGGATGCTGGCAGAATAGTGTGTAGACATGACGGCGCCTCCCGGGGCAACGCTGGCTGGTTGTGCTGCCGATTGGCCTGCCGGCGTTTGCGCCTGATGCAGACACGTTCGCGCATTGGATGGCACAGGGTAGCTCAGGCCGGTTGTCAATTTCCATTGGTTGCCCTGGCGCTGGTGGGTGTCGTCTGTGGCCGACGGCGATAACGCTCAAAAAACGGTAGACTGCACGGCGTGCGTAGCGGGCGAGCTGGGAGCGCAGAATGTTCAGGGATTTCAACGGGCTGATGGGGGTCGTTCTGCGTGGCGGTCTGCCCACGCTGATCTTCCTGGGCGCGCTGTTGGCGGGGATGCTGGCACTGCAGCTGACGCCGCGAGAGGAAGAACCGCAGATTGTGGTGCCCATGGTGGATGTGCTGGTCGACGCCCCCGGGCTAAGCGCCCGGCAGACCGAGCGTCAGGTCACTGTCCCGCTGGAAAAACTGCTCAATCAGATTCCCGGTGTCGAGCATGTGTATTCAAGTACCCGGGCTGGCAGTGTTGCCGTCACACTGCGCTTTCATGTGGGTGAGGATCGCGAGCGTTCTCTGCTCAACACCTATAACAAGCTGTATTCCAACCAGGACCGGATTCCGCAGGTTGTCTCGCGCTGGCAGCTGAAGCCGATCGAGATCGACGACGTGCCGATTCTGGTTGTGGCCCTGTGGAGCACGGACAGCGAACGTTACGGGGACTACGAACTGGGACGCATGGCGCAGGAATTCGCCACCGGTCTGCAGGCCATACCCCAGACAAACGGCGTCGCCGTGACCGGAGAGCGGGAGCGCAGGCTGCGTATACTGCTCGATCCTGAAGCCATGGGGGCGCGCCGCACCACCCCTATGGACATCGTTGAAGCACTGGCCTCTGCCAATCATCTGCGCGAGGCGGGCGACTGGGTCGTGGGCAACGCGGCAATATCGCTGCAGGCCGGAGATGTCCTGCGCGAGGCCGGCGAACTGCGCCAGATCGTGGTCAATGTGATTGACGGCGCGCCGGTATTCCTGCGCGACGTCGCCGATGTCGTTGACGGACCGCAGGAGCCGGAGGCCTACAGCTGGCTGCAGGCCGTTTCCGGTGACGCGGGCAGCACCGAACACCCCATGGTGACCCTGGCGGTGGCCAAGCAGCGCGGCGCCAACGCGGTGACGGTATCCGGGCAGGCTCTGGCCACGCTTGAGCGGCTGCAGTCGGATATTCTGCCGCCCGAGGTTCGTCTCGCTGTGCTGCGCGACTACGGCGAAACCGCGGATGCCAAGGTCAACGACCTGGTTACCTCGCTGGGTTTTGCCGTGCTCACGGTGGTGGTGTTCATTGGCGTATTCCTGGGCTGGCGGGCGGCACTGGTCGTTGGGCTGGCGTTGCCGGTCTGCTACGGCGCCGCGCTGGCGCTGGACCTGGTTTTTGGCTACACGATCAACCGGGTAACGCTGTTTGCCCTTATTCTCTCACTGGGCCTGCTGGTAGATGATCCGATCACCGGTGTGGATAACATCGATCGATATCTGCGCCGTGGCGAGGGGTCGCTCGCCGAGCGCGTGGCGGGCGCGATGCGGGAAATCCGCTCGCCGTTGATCATGTCCACGATGACCATTGTGGTGGCCTTTCTGCCCTTGGCGTTCATTACTGGCATGATGGGGCCTTATATGGCGCCGATGGCGTTCAATGTGCCGGTCAGCGTGATCATCAGCACCCTCGTGGCGTTTCTGGTGACACCCTTTGTCGCCAGCCGCCTGCTGCAGGCTGAGGGCCCCGCTGATAACCAGGCTACGCCGGCCGGTCACAAGCTGTATCGATCTCTGCTGATCCCGTTTCTCGACAGCCGATCGCGTGCGCGTCTGCTGATTGCTGTCGTTGTCCTGCTCTTCGTTGCCTCGGCCCTGCTGCCGGCCCTGCGCGCCGTGCCCCTGAAACTGCTTCCCTACGACAACAAGAACGAGGTGCAGGTGCTGCTGGACATGCCGGAGGGCAGCAGTCTCGAGCACACGGCGGCGACTCTGCGGCAGCTGTCTGCTGCCGTGTCGCGGGTTCCCGAGGTGAGCTGGGTGGCGGCCTTTGCCGGTGAGCCCTCGCCGATGGATTTCAATGGCATGGTGCGCCGTTACTATCAGCGCCTGGCACCGCATCAGGGTGAGCTGCGCCTGGTGCTGGCGGACAAGGACATGCGCGAACACCAGTCGCATGCGGTGGTGCTGCGACTGCGGGCACTGCTGACGCCGCTGGTTGCCGACGGCATTTCGGTCAAGGTGGTGGAGGTGCCGCCAGGTCCGCCGGTGCTGAGCACCCTGGTGGCCGAGGTGTATGCCGATACGCTTACGCCCTATGCAACGCAGAAGGCGGCAGCCCGGGAGCTGTTGCGCCGTCTGGCACTTGAGCCCCACGTGGTTGAGATCGACTCGACGCTGGAAGCATCGCAGTCGCAGCAACGATTTATCACCGATAAACAGAAAGCCGCGCTTTCGGGCATATCGACCCTTGACGTGGCCCGCCTGCTGACCCTGGCTAACGCCGGGGAGGTTGCCGGTTACCTGCAGGATCCCGACGAGATGCTGCCCGTGCCCCTGGAGCTGCGTCTTCCCCGGTCCGGGCGTGTACAGGAACGGGATTTTCTGCGCCTTCTGGTACGTGGCCGTGCCGGTATTACGGCCACGACGACAGAGCAGGGTCTGGAGGTGGCCCCCCAGCCCCTCGTGGCGCTGGGTGAGCTCGGTGCGTTCGAGTCACGCAGCGTAGACCGCACGATTCATCGCAAGGACCTGCGCCAGGTGGTGTATGTCATGGCCGAGCTGAACGGTCGCACGCCCGCCGAAGTGATTGCCGATATCCACGCAGACCAGCGGCAGCGTGGCGATACCCGGTCCGCGGACGCCAGTGCGCCGCACTGGGAGTCGCGCACGTTCTTCAACAGCGGCGGTGGCGAGCCCTGGCAACTGCCGCCGGGTACCGAGGTGAGCTGGACGGGCGAGGGGGAGCTGGCCATCACGCTGGACGTGTTTCGCGACATGGGCCTGGGATATGCCTTCGCTCTGCTGGCCATCTTCGGCATTCTGCGCGTGCAGACACAGTCGACGGCTTTGTCACTGATCATCATGTCGGCCATCCCGCTGACCGTGATCGGCATCATGCCCGGGTTCTGGCTGATGAACCAGGTGGGTGAGCGCGTGGTAGCAGGTGCACCGGATCCGGTCATGTTTACCGCCACGGCGATGATCGGCATGATTGCGCTGGCGGGCATCGTGGTGCGTAATTCACTGATTCTGGTGGAGTTTATCGCGCAATCCCGGGCCGAAGGTGAGTCCTTGCGCGAGGCCGTGCTGCAGGCCGGTGCGGTGCGCATGCGCCCGGTTATGCTGACCGCCGGCACCACGCTGCTCGGCAACCTGATCATCACTCTCGATCCGGTGTTCAACGGCCTGGCGCTGGCCATCATATTCGGGATTGTTGCGTCCACCCTGTTTACCCTGTTGATCGTGCCGGTGGTGTACTGGCTGGTGTTCAGTGACGCCAGCGGGCCGGCATCTGCGGAGTCTGCATCATGATTCAAGCCCGGAAATTTCTCCTGCCTGTGGCCGCCCTGTGCCTGTTACTGCTGGTCATCGCCTGGATGGCGGGACTGTTCAATGACCGCATTGCGCCAGGTGTGGAGTCCGGCGATGGTCAGTCCGTGGAGGATGTGCTGGTCGTCAGCTCCAGCATGGAGCCCATCACAGAGGCGGTGCCGGCATCGGTGCAGGCGGTGGAGCATACCGTGGTCAGTTCGCGACTGCTGGCACGGGTCAGTCGCCTGCTGGTGCGCTCCGGTGATACGGTCGAGGCCGGCGCATTGCTGGTCGCGCTGGAAGACGATGACCTGACCGCCCAGACGCGTCAGGCGCGGGAGTCCGTCAACAGCATCCAGGCGCAGCTGGACGAGGCATCGCGCAATCTGCAGCGCGCAACCAGCATGCATGAACGTGGTCTTATTGCAGATACGGACCTCGACGCCGCCATCTCGAGCGCGCGCACGCTGGAAGCCGACCTGCAGCGCGCCAGGCGCCGGGTCGAGGAGAGCGAGGCGGCGGAGTCCTATGCGCGGGTACGCGCACCCATCGGCGGCCGCGTGGTGGAGCGTTTTGTGGAACCCGGCGATACCGTGTCGCCGGGGGAGCCCATGGTGTCGCTATACAACCCTGTGTCGCTGCGGGTGGAGGCCTGGGTGCGGGAGTCGCTGGCGCTGTCACTCAGCGAGGGCGACACGCTTGCAGTGACCATTCCGGCCCTCGACCAGGGGCTGGAAGGCACGATTGAGGAGATCGTGCCGGCGGCAGATCCCGGTGCGCGGGCCTTTATGGTCCGCGTCCGCCTGCCGCCTGCTGACTCGCTGCAGCCGGGGATGTATGCCCGGATGCAGATTCCCGCCGGCAGTGCTGAGCGACTGCTGATACCGCAGGCACGCGTTCGCTCCATCGGCCAGCTCAATGTGCTCTGGGTGCAGGGCGAGAGCGGTCCAGAGCGTCGCTTCGTGCGTCTTGGCGCCGCCCGCGATGACAATATGGTTGAGGTGGTGGCGGGTCTGTCAGCGGGTGACAGGGTGCTGGCGCCACAGGATCGCGGCAATCTGCCCTGACCGGCGCCTCCGCGTCGCGGGCTGGCGCGATAGATGTCCCTTGTAATTGATAATGGTTATTAGTATCGTTCGCACCTGTTAGCGCAGGTGCCGGAAAAGCGCACGGGCCGTGCCAATCCGGGCACACGATCACACAGTGGACGATTCAGAGGATAACGCATGAGCAAACACGGGATGGGACAGGGCAGGTTGGGGACCGCGGTCGCATCGGCAGTCATGGCGCTTGCGGGCGCGAGTGTACAGTCGGCGGAACTGGAAGAGGTCACCATTGTTGGCTCGGTCGCTGATGCCCGGATCCTGCCAGGCTCTGGCAGCGTGATCGACAATGAACAGATGACCATCGAATTTGCCAATGACATCAACCAGATGCTGAAAACTGTTCCGGGCGTCTATATCCGGGAGGAGGACGGTTACGGGCTGCGGCCGAATATCGGCATTCGCGGTGCCACCTCAGAGCGTGCCTCCAAGGTGACGTTGATGGAGGATGGCGTCATGATTGCGCCGGCGCCGTATTCCAACCCGGCCGCCTACTATTTTCCGACCACGCTGCGCATGCACACTATCGAGGTGGTCAAGGGCGCGCCGCTGCTGCGCTACGGCCCGCAGACCACCGGTGGCGTGATCAACATGGTATCGACCCCGATTCCCGATGAGTTCGGCGGGCAGGTGAATCTGCGCTACGGTCAGAATGCGGAAGCCGACCTTCTGGCCAGCGTGGGTGGCAAGCGCAACGGTTTTGGTGTCCTGCTGGAAACAGCGCAGCGCCGCAGTGATGGCTTCAAGGATATCGACCGCGCCGACCGCGACGCCGGTTACGATATACAGGATTATGTGTTCAAGCTGGGTTGGGAGGGCGACCGCCAGAGCCTGTTGTTCAAGGCCCAGTATTCGGACGAGGTCTCCGACGAAACCTATCTCGGAGTCACCGACCGCGACTTCGCCCGCGACGAAGATCGACGCTACGGCCTGTCCGCCATTGATGAAATGAACAATGAGCACGAGGGTTACAGCCTGACCTATCGCCTGGCTATGACCGACACGATCGACCTTACGGCCATTGCCTACCGCAACAACTTCAGCCGCAACTGGTTCAAGCTCAGCGGCGGCGGTAGCCTTGTCAGCGCAGCAAACGCCGGCGACGCCGACGCCCAGGCCGTGCTCGACGGCACCCGGGATATCAGCGGTCTTAACTACAAGAACAACAGCCGCGACTACACCTCCGAAGGTCTGGACCTGAACGTTGATATCGACCTCGGTGGGCACCAGCTGGCGCTTGGCGGGCGGCTGCACCAGGACGACATGGATCGCTTTCAGCCGGTGGATATCTACGACCAGATTGACGGGCAGCTGGTGCAGACAGGCACCGTACTGCCAACCGGCGGTGACAACCGGCTGGAGGAAGCGGAGGCCATGACCTTCTGGGCGGTGGATACCTGGCAGGTCAGCGAGGCGTTGAAACTGAACCTGGCGCTGCGCTATGAAGACGTTGAGTCCCGCCGTCGACAGTATGGCGATGTTGATCGCCTGACGGCACCCTCGGTTCGGGGGAATGACTCGGCAGAGTGGCTTCCGGGCGCGTCCTTCACCTACGCTGTCACAGATAGCTGGCAGGTTCTGGGTGGCGTGCACCGCGGCTTTTCGCCGCTGGGTGGCGGCGCAAGAGAGAACGAAGACGCGGAAACCAGCGTGAACTACGAGGCGGGCGTCCGCTACAGTGGAGCGTTGTTCCTCGAGGCCATCGCCTTTTACAGCGACTTCGAGAACAAGAGCGAGAACTGCTCTAACGCCAGCCCCTGCAGCAACGGGGCGACCAGCGGCGCATTTGTCACCGGCGAGGCAGAAATCTCTGGTGTGGAGATGCAGCTTGGCACCACCGTGGACGTGGGCGGACTGAGCATGCCGATAGATGCGATGTACACCTACACGCAGGCGGAAGTCAGCGGCAATAACGAGAGCCTCGGCTTTAACGATGGTGATCGTCTGGCCTCGGTGCCGGAAAACGTGTTCAGCCTGCGCGTCGGTCTTGAGAGTGACAGGGGCTGGAACAACTATGCGGTGGTGAAATACATCGATGACATGTGCGTGAACATCGGCTGCAATGGTGTCGCCAGCGACTTTGGCAAAACGGAAGAGCTGCTGGTGATCGACTACATCAGCCGCTATGCACTCAAGAATGACGCGGTGGTCTTTCTCAAGGTCGATAACCTGCTGGATGAGCGGTCCATCGTATCGCGTGAGCCCGACGGTGCACGTCCGAACCGACCGCGCACGGCCTCCGTTGGCGTGCAGTGGTCGTTCTGATCAGGCGCTATCGCTGGCCTTGTCGAAACGGTAGTCCACCGCAGTGATGACGTAGCGCTGCTCGCCCGCCGGGGTCGCCACGCTCGCCTCGTCGTCCAGCGCTTTGCCTAGAAGGGCGCGGGCGACGGGAGAGTCGATAGACAGTTTTCCCCCGGGCAGGTCGAACTCGTCCGGCCCGACAATATGCCAGTGGGTTTCCTCGCCGGCGTCGCTCTCCAGCGTAACGTGACAGCCAAAGTAGACCCTGCCGGCGTCGGCCGGCGGACGGTCCACGATCGTCACCTCGTCGAGACGCTTGCCGAGAAAACGCACCCGGCTGTCGATTTCGCGCAGCCGCCGCTTGCCGTAGATATAGTCGCCGTTTTCCGAGCGGTCACCGTTCTTGGCGGCCTCGCGCACCACGTCGGTCACCTGCGGTCGCTCCACCTTCCACAATTGATATAATTCATCGCGCAGGGCGCGCTCTCCCTCCGGGGTGATCAGCGCAGTGCCGCGGCGGCGGGGTGGTCGGTAGCGTGACATGGCGCGCAGTGTAGCGCGACATCGGCCAGCCGGTAAGATGCCCTCTGACCCGCCGGGACAGCTACTTGCCGGAAGGTGAGTGGAAATGGAGAGTGAAGACAGGGAGTGCGAGCAACAATGTCATGGACAACACCGACACTACGATGGCGTGAACTGCTGTTTATCGGCGCTGCGGCGACTGCGTCTGTCGCTCACGCCCAGTGCGTTGATATCAGCGGCGATCCGACCCAGGGAGGCGTTATCTGGGGCAGGGTCGCGCCCGAGGCCAGAGTGGCCCTCGATGGCGAAGCGATCGATGTGCTGTCCAACGGCTACTTCGTAGTTGGCTTTGGCCGCGATGCCACCGCTCGCAGCCTGCTGGTCGTGGAGCAGGACGATCCGGGCAAGCGCTGCGAACAGGCGCTGGCGGTGACAACCCGCGAGTACCGGATAGACCGGGTTGAGGGCGTGCCCCAGCGAACGGTGACGCCGCCACCGGACGAGCTCGAGCGCATACGTCGCGAGCGGGCGCTGGTGGCTGCGGCAAAGCGCCAGCGCGTAGAGCGTCCGGACTGGTTGCTGCAGGTGGATGGCGGATTCGACTGGCCCGCGACGGGGCGCATCTCCGGCGTTTACGGCAGTCAGCGCGTCTACAACGGAAAGCCCGGCAATCCGCACTACGGTGTCGATGTTGCCGTTCCCACGGGCACCCCGGTGCTGGCGCCGGCGGCCGGCGTCGTCACGCTGGCCGAGGATGACCTGTTTTATTCCGGTGGCACTGTGGTCCTCGATCACGGCTACCGGCTGTCCTCTTCCTTCCTGCACATGAGCCGCGTGCTGGTGTCTGTGGGTGACGAACTGGCGCAGGGCGATCTTATCGGCGAGGTAGGCGCCACGGGGCGCGCCACCGGCCCCCATCTCGACTGGCGCATGAGCTGGCGGCAGGAGCGGGTGGACCCGCAGCTGCTGGTTCCGCCCATGCCCAAGCCCTGAAAAATCCGTATACTATTGCGTTTCGAATCCTCGCAGGTCCTGCAATGGAGTCAGTATGATCGACAAGAAACTGCTCAGCATTCTGGTGTGCCCGGTGACCAAAGCGCCACTTCAGTATGATGCGGAAAAAGAAGAGCTCGTTTGCAAGGCCAGCGGGCTCGCCTACCCGGTTCGCGATGGCATTCCCGTCATGCTCGAGAGCGAAGCGCGCCAGCTCACCGCCGACGAGAAATTGGGGTAGGCCGTGTCCGATACTATTTTTGGCAAGATCATTGCGGGCGAAATCCCGGCAGACAAGCTGTACGAGGACGAGCACTGTATCGCCATACGCGACATCAATCCGCAGGCCCCGGTACACGTGCTGGTGATACCCAGGAAGGCGATCGCCAGGCTCTCGGATGCCGGCAACGATGACCAGGCACTGCTTGGTCATCTTATGCTGGCAGCGAGCAGGGTTGCTGAGCAGGAAGGCGTGGGCGATGCCTTCCGCCTGATCGTCAACAACGGTGAGGAGGCGGGTCAGACCGTGTTCCATCTGCACCTGCACATCATCGCCGGCCGGGAATTCGCCGAAGGCCATCTGGCGGGCTGAGCCCGCCCTTCACTGACAGAGACCCACTATGAAGACCGGAGACATACGCGAGGCGTTCCTGGCGTTTTTCGAGAGCCACGGGCATACCCGGGTGCCCAGCAGTTCGCTGGTTCCCGTGGACGACCCGACCCTGCTTTTCACCAATGCCGGCATGAACCAGTTCAAGGACACCTTCCTTGGCAATGATCCGCGCCCCTATGCGCGCGCGACCAGTTCCCAGCGCTGCGTGCGTGCCGGCGGCAAGCACAACGATCTCGAGAACGTGGGCTATACCGCGCGCCACCACACCTTTTTTGAGATGCTCGGCAACTTCAGCTTCGGCGATTATTTCAAGCGCGACGCCATTCGCTTCGCCTGGAGGTTCCTCACCGAGGAGCTCCGCCTGCCGCCAGAGCGCCTGTGGGTCACGGTGCATGTTTCCGACGACGAGGCCGAGCAAATCTGGATCGAGGATATCGGCTTCCCCGCCGAGCGCATCTCGCGGCTGGATGAGGACAATTTCTGGCAGATGGGGGACACCGGTCCCTGCGGCCCCTGTTCCGAGGTGTTCTACGATCACGGTCCTGACGTGCCCGGCGGCCCTCCCGGCAGCCCCGACGACGACCTCGATCGCTATATCGAGATCTGGAATCTGGTGTTCATGCAGTTCAACCGCGATGCCTCCGGGGAAATGAATCCCCTGCCCAAGCCTTCGGTCGATACCGGCATGGGCCTTGAGCGTATCGCCGCCGTGCTGCAGGGCGTGCACAGCAACTACGAGATCGACCTGTTCCAGGCTCTGATCCATGCCGCCGCCGACACCCTGGGCGTGGCTGACCGCGAGGCGTCATCGCTGCGGGTGATCGCCGATCACATCCGCTCCTGCGCCTTCCTGGTGGTGGATGGCGTATTACCCGGCAACGAAGGCCGCGGCTACGTGCTGCGCCGCATCCTGCGCCGGGCGATCCGCCACGGCAACAAGCTCGGAGCAGACAGGCCCTTCTTCCATCGCCTGGTCGCGCCCCTGGTGGAGCAGATGGGCGATGCCTATCCCGAACTGCGACGGCAACAGGCAGCTATCGAAAAGGCGCTGCTGGCAGAAGAGGAGCAGTTCGCCAAGACGCTGGACAACGGCATGGCCATCCTTGACGAGGCCCTGGCGGCACTGGACGGTGACGAGATCCCGGGCGACCTAGTGTTCCGGCTATACGATACCTACGGCTTCCCCACCGATCTGACGAATGACATCGCCCGCGAACGCGGCCTGACGCTGGACATGGAAGGCTACGAGGCGGCCATGAGCGCCCAGCGCGAACGCTCCAAGGAAGGCGGCAGTTTCCGCGTTGACTACAACGCGGCGCTCAAGCTCGAGGGCAGCACAGAGTTTACCGGCTACGACCGCACCGACGGCAGTGGACGGGTGCTTGCCGTGCTGCGTGACGGCGAAGCGGTGACCTCGCTAGCGGCCAACGAAAGCGGCGTGATAGTGCTCGACAGCACCCCCTTCTACGCCGAGTCCGGTGGACAGATGGGCGATACGGGCTTCCTGAGCGCGGATGGCGTGCGTCTGGAAGTGACCGACACCACGAAGGCCCAGTCCCACCACCTGCATCACGTGAAAGTGCTTGAGGGCCAGGTGTCAGAGGGGGATATTCTCCAAGCCCGCGTCAACAACAGCCTGCGCCAGCGCACACGACTGAACCACTCGGCAACGCACCTGCTGCACGCTGCGCTGCGGGAAATTCTGGGAGACCATGTCACCCAGAAAGGCTCGCTGGTGGATTCGCGCCGTCTGCGCTTCGATTTCTCCCACCCCGACGCAGTGAACCACGAGCAGCTGCATGCCATCAGCGAGCGGGTGAATGCACAGATCCGCGCGAATACGCCCGTGACCACGCGTCTCATGAGTATGGACGAGGCCATGGCAGCGGGCGCGATGGCGCTGTTCGGAGAGAAGTATGGAGAGGAGGTGCGCGTGCTCAGCATGGGTGAGAGCAACTTCTCCGTCGAGCTTTGCGGAGGCACTCACGTCGATCGAACGGGCGACATCGGCTTTTTCCGGATAACGTCAGAAGCCGGCGTTGCCGCTGGGGTGCGCCGTATAGAGGCCGTGACCGGCGAAGGCGCCATTGCCGTCGTCGATGCCCAGTCAGAACAGGTGCAGGCACTGTGCGAGGCCGTGAAGGCGACTCCTGCAACGCTGGTAGATCGCGTTGTCGGCCTGCGCAGCGAAGCGAGGGAGCTGGAAAAGGAGGTGGCCCGGCTCAAGCAGAAGCTCGCCACGTCCGCAGGGGGCGATCTGACGTCCCGGGCCGTCGCCGTGGGTGATACAAAGGTGCTGGCCGTCAACGTTGACGGCGCGGACGCCAAAACCCTGCGCGAGACCATGGACCAATGCAAGAACAAGCTCGGCAGCGGCGTCGTCTTCCTTGCCACCGTAAATGACGACAAAGTGTCGCTGACCTGTGGTGTCACGTCAGACCTGACCGATCGTGTGAAGGCCGGTGACGTAATGCGGGAGTTCGCCGGCCGCCTCGGCGGCAAGGGTGGCGGCCGACCCGACATGGCCCAGGGCGGCGGCACTGACGTTGCTGCCCTGGACAGCGTGCTGGCGGCCATTCCCGACTGGGTGGCTGAGCGGATGGGCTTCAGTGCGTGAGTCTGCTGGTCCAGAAGTTCGGCGGTACCTCCGTCGGCTCGGTCGCCCGCATTGAGCAGGTAGCAGAGAAGGTCGCGGGGTTTCGCGCCGCCGAACACGATATCGTGGTGGTGGTGTCCGCCATGAGTGGCGAAACCAATCGACTGATTGGTCTCGCGCACGAGATTACCGAGCATCCCCTGCCGCGGGAACTCGACGTGCTGGTTTCCACGGGTGAGCAGGTCACCACGGCGCTGCTCGCCATGGCGCTGGAGAAGCGCGGTGTGAGGGCCAGGAGCTACACCGGCTCCCAGGTGCGCATTCTTACCGACAGCGCCCACACCAAGGCGCGCATTCGCGAGATCGACAGCCAGCGGATGCATGCTGACCTCGCGGGGGGCAGCGTGGTGGTTGTGGCAGGCTTTCAGGGCGTGGACGAACACGGCAGCATCACAACGCTGGGCAGAGGCGGCTCGGATACCACGGCCGTGGCATTGGCGGCGGCATTGCAGGCTGACGAATGCCAGATCTACACTGATGTCGACGGCGTCTACACCACCGACCCCCGGGTCGTGGACGGCGCTCGACGCCTCGATCGCATCACCTTCGAGGAAATGCTGGAAATGGCCAGCCTGGGTTCCCGGGTGCTGCAGATACGCGCCGTGGAGTTCGCCGGTAAATACAGTGTGCCGCTGCGCGTGCTGCACAGCTTCAAAGACGGCCCGGGTACGCTGATCACCCTCGAGGAGGACGAGTCCATGGAAACGCCGACGATTGCCGGGATCGCCTTCAGTCGCGACGAGGCCAAGCTTACCGTGCGCGGTGTGCCCGACACGCCGGGTGCCGCCTATCGCATTCTGGGGCCGATCGGCGAGGGTAATATCGGAGTCGACGTGATCGTGCAGAATGTCGCCGGCGACAACACCACTGACTTCACGTTCACCGTCGCCCGCAACGATCTGGCCGAGGCCGAGGCGGTGCTGCGCGGCGTGGTGGCGAGCATGGATTCTGCCGAGGTCCGCAGTGACAGCCGCATTGCCAAGGTCTCTGTCGTTGGCGTTGGTATGCGTTCCCACGCCGGCGTTGCCAGCCAGATGTTCGCGGCGCTGGCCGAGGTCGGCATCAATATCCAGATGATTACGACCTCGGAAATCAAGATTTCGGTGATCATCGAGGAGAAATACATGGAGCTCGCCGTGCGGGCTCTGCATTCCTCATTCGGGCTGGACGGGGAACCCCGGGACGAGCACGCTGCCTAAGGCCATGGCGTCGGTTGGTCTGCGGTGATTAAACCGCTAGAACGGTATCGATGTGGCGGGGTGAACGTGGCCCCACATCCGCAAGCAACCGCCGACTGCGGCGATCACGGACGATACAGGCTGAACGATATGTTGATTCTCACGCGCAAAGTAAACGAATCGCTCGTCGTGGGCGATAACATCACCATCACCGTCCTGGGCGTCAAGGGAAACCAGGTCCGTATTGGCGTGGATGCGCCCAAGGACGTTGCGGTGCACCGGGAGGAAATCTATCAGCGCATTGCCGACAAGCCGGCAGAAGACAACGAACCCTCCTGATGGGAATCAGTTTTTGATTTCTTGCAGCAGCCAATGCTATCATTCCGCGCCCCGGAGAGGTGGCCGAGTGGCTGAAGGCGCTCCCCTGCTAAGGGAGTATAGGGTTTGTAGCCCTATCGAGGGTTCGAATCCCTCTCTCTCCGCCAAATAGTGTCGGCTCTCCGGCTCTCCCCACTTAACGGGGGAATGCACGATTTTCACTAAACACGATTGATGATGCCAGCGGAACGCCGCATCGCCCATCCACAATGGGTTAAGACCCTCAATCGATAGTTCTCGAAATTCCTGAAGCCACAAGCTCGGCGGGTCATCACTTTCATCCTGGTGTGAAAGCCCTCGGTGGGTCCCTTGCTATTGTTGACGCGCCACATCACGACGATGGGCTCGAGCCAGGATTTCAGGGGCTTGGCTGGTCGTCCTAACGGGCTTTGATTCATCCGCTCGATGAATGCCAGCAATTCGGGCAGCTTACTCTTAGGTTGGAGAGAACATTGCGCGCTGCGCGAACCAAAAAACTATATGATGGTGAGTTGTTTCGGTATATCGGCCAGGGTGGGAAGATAGATTCGCAAAGCAAAAATCGATATGTTCCTTATAGCGTGGGGCACTCGCAGATACGTTGTTGGCTTACCATCCTCACATGCCGTGGCGGGAAATTGCAAATTCTTAATTACGCTTAAATGATGGGGCCGTTATGGAAATCAAGACAGTCGACCATCCTATTGGCATCACTCCGTATGAAGAGCTGCAATGCAAAGCTCAAGCGCCGCCTTACGTCGATAAGAACTCACAGGATTATGTCGTTATCGACTGTCATTTTAGGATTCTGCTACGGAAAAGCGAGTCGATAAATGTCCTTCGTCTGAGGGTAATAGCAGTTCGGAGGTGTCTTGAATTTAGGGATTTGACTGCTTCATTCAAGAGGCGTCTGGAAAAACAGAAATTTCCTCCTTACGCACAAGTCTACGATACGGGTTCTGGTGTCCTCCTCGACGACGCTTCGAACCTAATATCGAAGGAAGATAACGCAATTACGCTCAGGTTCTTCCTGGATCGTCAGCGATATCAGACGATCATGGTTGAGGACCACAATCTAAAAATCGCAACGAAATTGGAGCTGCCCGAAGGTCGTGAATTAAAAATCAACATAAAGCTAAACCCGGTTAGCAACCTCCCGGCTGAGATCAGTTTACCCTTCGGCGGGCGGATCTCATGGTTCCTTGGGTTTGTTTTCCTTCTTTTTCTGCTGTGGGCGCTTCGTTCCTATTTCTCAGGCCACCATGATGTCTATCGAGCTTTCGATTTCAACTCGACAGAGATCCTGGCGGTAATATCGCTCATATTCGGATATTTCTGTCTGCCTAGCCTTCGTAACATAGCTTCCGCTCGTCGCTGGCTAAGCTATCTAAAATTCCCCGAACTCTACTTTGATGCAGTAATCATAAAGCTTTTGAGGAATTGGATATCGATTGCTGTATTGCTGCTAGTTACGCTGACGTTTTTTGAGTTTGAACGGAGCTATAGTCCTTTATCACTCCCCGATACCGCCAATGCGGTCGGCGCCTCGTTGATCCCCATCTCTGAAACAAGGGGGGCATTTCAAGTTTGTGGTAGTGAGTTAGCGAACCTTGTAATGTCAAGCGGCACATCATCTCGTGGGGTGATTCGGAAATTGGTCGATCAGCTTGGCATTGGCTACCTGGTTGAAATTATCACTCCAAGTCGAAAAAAAATGCCTGGCGGTGGGAGCCCGTTGGAAAATAGCGCGACTCACATATATCGGGCAGATGTTCCAAGGACTTGCCTTGGTGTTCCTGGTCTATCAAGTGATGGTGCGTGCTTAGCTTACTTATACACGGGATCATCAGATAACGAGGTTAAGTTGAAGTATGTGAAGTTTGATTCCGGTGAAAAGGAGGCCCTGAGAGGCCTGGACAGGTCTGTAGAAGAAGTCTTAAGCAAAGAAGAGCTCGGAAAATCAGCATACAGGGGTGAAGAGTTTAGTAAGCTCGAAGCTATGCTCACCCTATTAAGAGAGGGTGAGCATGGCTGGGATCTGGAGGTAAACACTGGCAATCAGTGTATGGGCGACGACCTCGGTGATGAGCCCGTGCTAGTGCTTCAAGTCGAGAGAAAGGAAGAGGTTTCGGCGGCATACAAGGATTATCTGTTCTCGATTACGAGAGACGAGCGTGTCAGGCAGTTATTCAACATTTCCAGCGTTCTACCTCATCCGTCAAACATTCACCCAATTGACGAAGCTCTAAAAAGGTTGCAGTCACGTATTTCAAGAAAAACGAGCGAAGTAAACCGGGATCTCTCGCTGAGGCGCTCGGATGGCGAGCAAAGCTTTGAGTTTAGCGATAGCTGGGTTCTTGAAGACATAGCTTCGTTCCCATCAAAAAATATATTTGCGACAAGGTATGAGAAGTTTTTCTACGGCTCGAGCAATAGCAAATCTGCCCGTGAAGAGTTCTTTTTTAGGCAGATTGGCAGACGAAATCTTCAGGCAGAGGTGCGTAAGTATTATTACGATGTGCGGATTATTTTGGAGGATTTCCGCTCAAGGTATTTGAAAGACGCCTCCCGTCGTATCGACGGAGCGGAATTGGAGATGTTTTACCAAAGCGTATTCGCGCGGATACCAGAGCGCGACAGCAGCTGTCGCGAATTTGATACGTGTATCCAGCTACGAAATGTAAGAGCGGATGCTGTGCTTCACGCTCTGCTCGCTGAGAAAACCTTCGAGTTGCCCGGTTCACTTCACAGTGTGATTATGGATTATTTTCTCCTTCGTGACCCAAACACAGAGAGGCGTCGAGGATTTTTTGCTGAAGACATGGCATCTTACCTAATCCTTTCAGCGGCAACTGGCCAGATCACGCAGGCACGGCTTGACGCTTTCGAGCGGTTTTACGATGAGGGTAACCGGCTAGGCGCGGAGTTTTTTGGGTGTTACATGCTCGCTTTGAAGGATTACGTAGAGAGTGAAGGGCGCCGGCAAGTTGTGGGCATGGGTATCTATCAGCAGTTTCCGCAACTCAATGTCGATATTTATCGATCTTGCGATCCCTATTTTCAGGCGCCTAGTTAGCGGTATTAAAAATACAGTTCGAACGTTCTGGCAGTTCGCTGACGCAAACGGATTCAGTCTCGCCATCGTTGGCCTGCCAGTGGACTGGTAGGTAAAACTGTCCAGAACAGCGAGCTAATTGGTGTTGAAAACTGGCCACTCTGTTCGGTTCGATCCGGGATTGGGTTCTACCCGCATGCCTACGGATTGTCCTAAAATGACGCTCGCTATCGCGCTAGGCGGCTTTTTGTTGCCTTCGCGGGTTGTGTAAGCGCTCTATGTCATTGAATGCGTCCGATCTGTCGGGGAGAGCTTTGGGCTGCGATTAGGTTCAAGGCTTCTACATCGCGAAGCCCATGCCGGCTAAGGATGTCGCCGCCTGGTTCCGGAACTGGGTTTTGCCGGCCGCGTGGATGTCACCCACCCGTTGACGCTGCCACCTTCGTTTTTGGCGCTGCT
>Ga0209924_1000018_pt1 | contig 79158 bp, 66 predicted proteins | sample SalPonR1_C_D1_MG_FD_185700 | JGI IMG/M metagenome (GOLD analysis project Ga0209924, IMG submission 185700) | Salt pond soil microbial communities from South San Francisco under conditions of wetland restoration - Salt Pond MetaG R1_C_D1_MG... ...
TGGGCATGACGCCTGATCAGGAGCTGACACTCTCAACTCCCCTGCCAAGGCCGTCGCCGCCCGTCAGCCTTGAGGCTGCCCAGGCACGGAAAGACCTGCAGGCACAGGAAAAAGCTGTGGCGGCAGCCCATGCCGATACCGAGGCATCGAAGGCCGAGTGGATCCCCAGGGTAAATCTTCTGGCCAGACAGCAGTGGGTTGAAGGCAATGAGCCTCTGGAAGAAAGCTTAAACGGCTGGCTGGTGGCCATTAACCTGCAATGGACCATTTTTGACGGATTTGGCCGCCGCGGCAGAATTGCCGAATCCAGAGCGATGGAACAGAAGTCCCGAACTGAGCTTGATGGGATTGAGCGTCGCATTCAGCGGGAGCAGGCCATCGCCATGAGCCGCTGGCAAGCCAGCTGGGCCGGTTTGCGTGCGGCGCAAAAGGCAGTTGAGGCCGGCAGTCGGGCGGAACAGCTCGCGGTGCGGCGCTATGAAGAGGGCATCGGCTCGATGACAGATCTTCTTGCGTCGCAGGCACGGCTAGACCGGCAACGCATGGCGCTTATCGATGCACGGTATCAAAGCGTAATGGCGAGCATGAATTATTATCTCCAGAATGGTTACGATCCGATTTCGGCTGTTCAGGAGCAACTGCGATGAACACCGTCATACGGCCGCTGATCCTGCTCACCGTCCTGTCGTGTGTAATGGCAGGCTGTTCTGACCAGACGCCACCCACAGCAGAGAAAACGCTCGAAACCCAGAGGGTAACAGTAGCTGAAGTCAGTGAATGGGATTACCCGTCAAGCCGTCAGTTACCGGGCATTGTAAGGCCCGGGGCCCGCGCCATTCTGAGTACTCGAATTGCCGGCACACTGATATCCGTTACCAAAGAGCCCGGGCAACGGGTAATCGCCGGCGAATTGCTGGCAACCGTTGACGCCAGAGACATCAAGGCGGCCATTACCGCCGCCCGGGAAAAGGTCACAGCAACCGAGGCTGCGCTTCAGCAGGCCCGGCTGGACAATGAGCGACTGCAGAAACTGTATGAGGAAGATCTGATCGCGCGCGTGCGTACAGAGCGGGCCAGCGTCAGGCTCAGCGAGCTGGAGGCACAGCACCAGGCGGCGCAATCCGAACTCAAAGCGCAGCAGGTCAATCTCAGCGATACCCGATTGAAAGCGCCGTTTGACGGGCTGGTTTCTGAAAAGCTGGTAGACGCTGGTAGCTTTGTCGGCCCCGGACAGCCACTGCTGATCCTGGAGGAGCGTCAGACAATGAGGGTCGACGTACCCGTCTCCAGTAATCAGGCCGCCGCAATGACGCCGGGGCAATCGCTTTCGGTCATTGTCGGTCCGGACCGGGAAGTGCTCGAGGCACGACTGGTCGGTGTGATACCGGCGTTGAACGACACGGGCACTGGCCAGCGACTGCGGCTTGACGTGAGTGCGGCTACATCGGCCATGGCGCCGGGCCAGGTTGTTTCTGTCGTGGTGCCGGTTACCGTCGCAGAGCGGCAACAGCAGAATACCGAATGGGTGGGCCTGCCGCGGGCAGCTCTCATCCGCCGTGGCCAGCTGACCGGCGTGCTGGTGGTGAAAAGCCCGGGTGAAGAGGGTTCTGACGAAGCAACTGTTGTTAATTTAAAATGGATCAAAACAGCGATTACGCCCGTGAACACGAGCGGCCTGATTCCCGTTAGTCAGGGGCTTGAGGCAGGTGATCGAGTGGTTCTGAATCCTTCTGCCGATCTGCAGGATGGCCAGCCGGTGGTTATTGATAACGCTGGTGCAGCTAATGGGCGAGGATAAGCCACGACTGGGTCTGGCGGGGCATATTGCCAACCGCTTACTGGATTCTCCCGTGGTACCCCTTTTTGTTATCGCTTGCCTGCTGCTGGGCGCTTACGCGCTTTTGATTACTCCCCGTGAGGATCGACCCGACATTGACGTGCCCTTAGCCTTGGTGTCCATTCCCTGGCCGGGCGCTGGCGTGGAGCGGGTTGATGAGCAGCTCGCACGTCGGGCGTCCAGCTGGACCCGTGAAATTGCTTCGGTCAGCGAGGTGCGAAGCAGCAGTTCCGATCATGCGGCGCTCCTCTCCGTTGAGTTTGAGGCGGGCACCAGTAAAGCCACGGCATTCTCCCAGCTCAATGAAATATTCGACAGCCGCGCCAGCGAATTGCCGCAAATGGCTGGCCCGGTAAAAATCCAGACCTTTGGCGAGGCCAGGCTGGTGGCGCTTCTGGCCACCATCAGCAGCAAGATCCTCGACCCCGGACGCCTTGAAGACCTGGCCGGCGAACTCTCGGCAGACATTCTCACCATTCCCGGTGTGCGGGATGTTGCGCGCTTTGGCGGCGACAGGTCTGCTATCGAGATCTTGCCCAGGCCAACGGACCTGGCCGCAAGGACAATTCCCCTGAATCAGCTTGCCGAGTCCGTTGCCGCGGCAGCCCGCCAGGTGCCGGCAGGCCGGCTGGAAGGTAGGCCGGTGACAAACCTTCAGGCGGGGATGGCTTTTACCAGCACAGCGCAGCTTGGCCGCATACCGGTGGGTAGTGACGGCGGCGGCCCCGTATATCTGGACGAAGTGGCGGACATCCGGTTAGGCCGGATCGAGAAAAACCAGGCCGTTCTGCACTGGCAAGAAGGGGCGTCAGTTCCCTTTCCCGCCGTCACCCTGGCGGTAACCACGCTTGAAGGCATGAACGTCAGTGACATTACCCGCCAGGTGCAGGAGCGCCTGGCAAAATTTGCGCAGACAACCCTGCCAGCGGACGTGCAGCTGGATATCACCCACGATGCCGGCATCGATGCGACAGACCGTGTTTACAACGTATTGTTCCAGCTGCTGTCGGGTACCCTTGTCGTTGTAGGTATTATCTGGCTCGGGCTTGGCTGGCGGGCTGCCCTGATTATCGCCATCATGATGCCGGCCTCGCTGTCAGTTGTTCCCTATCTGTATCACCATCTCGATTTCACCCTAAACCCGGTATCCATCGCCGCCATGATACTGGCCATTGGCATACTCTCGGACGATGCGGTGGTCATGCTGGAAAATGTGTCCCGCCATTTTCAGAGGGCCGGAGAAAAAACCCGCGAGTTGACGGTCAAGGCGGTGAACGAGGTGGGCAATCCGACAATTCTGGCCGACCTGCTGGTGGTGGCTACGCTGTTGCCTACCGCATACATTACCGGGGAAATGGGGCAGTATGTTCGGGCCATTCCGATTGGTGCCTCGGCCGCCGTTCTGTTTTCACTCCTGATTGCCCTCACCATTACGCCCTATTTCGGCTTTCGTCTTCTGGCGGTAGATGCCGATGCATCGGATAGCACCAGGGAAAACGGCCGTGCCGGGAATCAGGCAACTGAGGACAGCCCTTTCGTTGCCCGTTATCGCCGAATTCTTGCGCCGTTCCTGGGTGTAACCTGGCTGCGTTGGGCGTTCTATCTGGGCCTTGTGATCCTGCTTCTGGCCAGCCTGTCACTGGTCGCTTTCCGGAATGTCCAGATAGGGCTGACCCCTCTGCTGGATCGCAATCTGTTTGCCGTCAATATCGAGCTGCCGCCAGCATCAACCCTGACCGAGTCTCTCACCGCTGCCTCGCAGATCAACCGCCACCTGCGGGCAATTCCTGAGGTCAGGGCAGTCACGGTGTATTCCGGCCTCTCCGCCCCCCTGATTTATCCACCCGAAACGATGCCTTCTCCCGAACAAAGCGCGCCCAGCGATCTGACACTCCATGTGATTCTGGTTCCGGAACACCAGCGGGACCGGCAAAGTTATGAAGTCAGCCGGGACATTGCACACAAGCTCGGTGACTGGCTGGGACCCTTTGACGGCAAAGGGCATGTAAGCCGGATCCCGTCCGGGCCCAGCAGTGACAGAGCCATTACGGCAGAGATTTACGGACCGGACCCACAAACCCGCCGCGCGGTCGCTCAGCAGATTGAACACTGGCTCAGTAAACAGAAGGGCGTAATCTCCACCGATCAAAGCCCCTCACAACCGCTTCCAATTCTGAATCTTGATGTTGATCCCGAGCGGGCAGCTACCTTCGGCGTCATCCCCGGGGAAGTAACCCGCAGCCTTTATCTTGCCATTCAGGGAGAAACGCTTGCTAACTGGTCCGGCAGAAAGAACGCCCGCGAGCCCATTCCGATCATACTGAGGTTTGCAAAACCGGACCGGGAAACAGAACGGGCCATTAAAAGCCTGTATGTTACGAATGCCGACGGCCAGCCGGTGTCCCTGGAGTCTGTCGTGGATTTCAACTACACAGATGGCGAAGCCCCCCTGTTCCGACGCGGGCTGTTGCCGGTAACAACGGTGTTTGCCGACCTGGACCGTTCCCAGGCCCAACCCGTGACGGTACAGATGGAATCGCCGGTCCAGATTGGCGATACCGAAGTACGCTGGCTTGCACCACCGGATGAAGTCGACAATTCACTGCTCTACTGGTCGGGCGAATGGGAAATGACACGGGATGTTTATCAGGATCTGGGAATCGCAGCGCTTATCGTTATGATTCTGATCTACGTGTTGCTGGCGGGTTGGTTCCGCTCATACCGCTTGCCTTTGTTGATCATGCTGCCAATTCCGTTGATCTTCATCGGCGTGATTCCGGCTCACTGGGCCTGGGGGATCAATATCGCCGGCACGGGTGTGCTCGGCGTCATCGCCTTGGGCGGCATTGTCACCCGTAATGCCATTCTGCTTGTCGACTTCATTGAGAAAAGGCTGGACGACGGAATGAATTTGAAAGAAGCCGTGGTTCAGGCTGGAGCGCAGCGCACCAGGCCTATCATCCTCACCGCCGCCACCGTTATGTTCGGAAGCGGGGTTCTTATATTTGAACCCTCACTCGAACCACTGGGCCTGACCCTGGCAAGCGGTGTGCTTGTTTCCACCCTGCTTACCCTGGTGCTGATTCCTTTGCTTTACTTCCACGTCTTCAATAACAGCGCGAGGAACAGCGTTAAACAATGACCCGGCTTTCATAAAAGCCGCCGCAAAGCATGGTCAAGGGATCAGATAAAGTATTGCAAACCCCAGGTAAAAGACGCCCGCGAACAGCATGGAAGCCATGTAAAAACCATTCGGCCGAAGCGGTTTCGGCAAACGGGTCCAGTTCACATACAGTGCGACAAACACGATAAATGGTGTATGTGCCGCCGCAATGATGCCGGACGCAGACATCACCTTCACCGGATCCTTGAATATGATCAGAATAAGGGCGGAAATTATCCCGGTCACCAGGGCGATGTAAAAGCGCTTCAGTGCCAGCCGGGTAAACAGTCGACAACCATATTTGTGTTCAAGTGCCCGAATGCTGCGAATGACAACGCCCGGCGATGCCGAATGGCGCCCTGAACGCAGCAGGATCAGCGTCATATCGGCGAAACTGCGACCCCAGCCATCCTGGTTTGCCAGTACACTACCGGCCAGGGCAATCACTACGATGGCCAGCATCAACCATTTCCCCACTGGCCCCCAGATATCAGACAGCATTACAGCCAGGTCAATCGCCACATCGGAACCCTGCGGCAACAGATTTTTGGGAGCAAGAAGCTCGGCGCCCAGAATCATGAACGATATCAGCACCACCAATCCGGCAATACAGCCCAGCGCAGCCGTTCCCGAGGCTACGGGTAGCCAGTCTCTCACCCTTCGAATTCTGGTCTGGCGCGCCTGGGACTCCGGTTTGCTTTTGTTTTCCCGATCAACGATCTCCTCGTCGCGTTCCCGACCAGCAAGCCCGCCGCCATAGCCACGGGTGGCTGTCCAGTATCCAAACCAGACAATCCCCATTGAGCCCGCCAGTATGGTGCCCACCCAGGGAAGAATTACATACATGTCAGGATCGGAGGGCCAGCTGATCTGAAAACCACTGGTAACCTCGCTGATGCCAGGAAAAACCACCGCGGCCGATATCACCACCATCAATAGCAGGACGATAGCCAGATTGCGGCTGAGCCGTTCAATGAGCGCGTAGCGGCCAGTCGTCGTCAGCAAGGTGCAGGTCAGTAACACAAGAAGCCCGTGAACCAGATTACTGCCGGGCAGGAAAGCCGCCAATGTGCTGCCAACAACAGCGCATAAACCGGCAATCCCCACTGCCGCCGCTAATAGCTGGGGCACATAGATAATCCAGACCGCCCAATCCTTTGGCCCTGCAAGGGTGTGCATGCCCTCAAGCATGGTCTGGCCGGTCACCACGGAAAACCTGGCCATCTCCCGAATCATGACCCACATGAAGAAAACCACCAGCAGCATGAGCCAGAGAAGCTCATACTGGTATAGGGAGGCAACGCGGGGAGTAAACAGAATGGAACCTGTGCCAACCGCTGACAGCATCCACAGCAGTCCCGGACCGTACCATGTTAACTTTCTCTTGCCCTCAGGGGCCGTCGGGACCCAGTTGCGCAAAAGGATTTTCTGCATAAAGTACCCTCTCAATGCTGTGTCGGGTGCTAGTGAGTGAGTTTGCAAAAACCAAGGCTAGCATTTTGGCAGCGACCTCGGGGCAGTAAAGCAGGTCAAAATAGATCCTGCGCGATTGTTACCCAATTTTTCTGGCCGGAACGGCGTACTCATAATGCGGTCCGCGCGGCCCCCCGGGGCCGACCCGGGGGGTTTCAATCGCTGCGCTGGACGAGCTTACGGCGCTTTCCCGGCAGGAAGACATGGGCCACTGATCGGCGGCGTCCGACTTTACCGTTGTGTGTGACGCTTGCGTTCTCTATCCACGCGTTATTCCTCCCGTGGTGGAATCGCGGGTTTGCAGAGCGTGCAGTCCGGGTCGCTTTCTCCGCCACCCGACTCCACATAACGAAGCTTGTGAGTGGCCGAGCCGCGGTTGCTTGATACCTGGTAGTGTCGGAGGGGGTTCGCTGCGATCGCCTGAACCACTGCACCACGTCCCGTGTGGTGGCTACCCTCGATAACATCGCGTTCAAGTTCTTCAAGATAATCAATCTGCAGCCCGGCTAGCTCCTGTTCCAGGGCGGCCTTACTCATCATCAGTTCCGCGACAGGCGGACCGCCGGTGCCGTAGTCAAGTTGCCTGGGGGTGTAGGACTCAAGCAGAAAAATGCCCCCGCGCTTCAGTGCCTGCGTTAATTTGCGGTGCAGGCTTTCACGAAGCTGCTGCGGTACATGGCAAAAAATGGAAACTATTCCATCCCATTGGTTAGTGCCAAGGTCAAAACGTTCCAGGTCGGCGTGGATGCAGTGAATGTTCACGCCGTGTTTGGCGGCCAATTTTTTCGCCTTTTCAAGGCCGACATCGGACTGGTCCACAGCGGTGACCTGGTAGCCCTGCCGAGCGAGGAATACCGCATTGCGGCCTTCGCCCTCAGCGATGCATAAGACTTTTCCTTTGGGGATTTTCTGAAAATTTGCCGCCAGGAAAGCATTCGGCTCCTCGCCGTAAATATAGTCTTTGGTATCGTATCGCTCGTTCCACATGATGACCTTTCTACCTATACGCAAACGTTGGGTCCGGTTCTGCGCAGCGCCCGGTCGGCAACACCAGTCTACCGGCGTCAAGATCTGCAGTAGTTTCCTGACAAATCCCGCCCCCTGCGTCTGACATCCAATAGCTATCCGTTAAATTCATGCCCCGAATCAGGGTTAATTCACCTTTACTATGGTAGACAGGATAACAACTTCTGCCGCCAGCCCAGATGAAGGCGAACAGTGATGGCGGGGGCATGATCAAAAGTGGCCGTTGAGTCTGGCGAGTCACGTTATCCGGCCCCGCTGAGAGATGTACTGCTGCGATTGGCGGTAACGGACCTCTTCAAGGCCCATTGGACGGACCAGACTCATGAGGAGTGGATCACCGCGCTGCTTCATGCAGGAAAATACTCCCGGGATCGACTAGAGCGAGTGCGCAGGCTGATGGACGGCCATGTTCGGGACGCACTGGTAACCGGATATGAGCCATTGATAGAAACACTCACCCTGCCAGATTCCGGTGACCGACACGTGCCTGCCGCCGCTATTCGATGTAACGCGGACGCCATTGTGACCTCCAATCAGAAGGACTTTCCCCTGAAGTTGCTTGCGGCATTCAGCATCGATGTTCTCCATCCCGATGACTTTATCTACTATCAGATCGATATGGCGCCGGCGGTGTGCTGTGAGGCACTACGTCAGCAGCGTACTGCCCTGAAGAATCCGCCGTTCACCACGGAAGAATTTCTGGCATCCCTCCAGAAGCAACAGCTTCCGCAGGCTGTAACCAAGCTGAGGGAGTTTGAGCAATCTCTGGCTGTGCCCCTCGTGTGGTGTGCTTCCGGTCTCCAGATTCATTGCCTGAGCCCATTCGGGGCGGCTCGACCCTAAGATAGTGCCCGGAGACAGAATTAACGGGGCGGCTCGGCCCGCCCGGACGGCGTCTCGGGCGTTAGGCAGCCGGCAGTTCTATCGCCCGGGCCGCGGCGCCGTCGCGGGCGCCGTAGTGCCCGAGCACGGCAGCGGCCTGTCGGGCGCCGAGCCTGCCTGCCTTTGACAGATCCATGCCCCGCGCCAGGCCGCCCAGGAAACCGCTCGCCCACGCATCGCCCGCGCCGGTGCTGTCGACAACCCGGGGCACTGCCTCCGCGTCGATTGCATGCCGATTGTCGGCATCGGCCACGATGGCGCCTTTGTCGTGTTCCGTGACCGCCGCCACGGCGACCCTGTCCAGTGCCCAGTCCAGCGCTGCCCCGGCCTCTGTGAGCCCGGCCAGGGCGCCGATCTCCAGGTGGTTGCCGACGAGGATGTCGGTGTGGTCGACAATAAAGCGGAGCATGCCATCCCGATTGCGTTCGACGCAGCCGACGTCGGAGGGTGTCAGGGCGACGCGTGCGCCGATGGTCCTGGCAGCGGCAGCGGCGGCGGCCACGACTTCGGCGCCCTGCGGCGCGTCCCACAGGTAGCCTTCAATAAAGATAATATCGAAGCGGTCCGGCATCGCCTCTGCGATATCTTCCGGCGCCAGCGTGACCGCGGCGCCGAGATAGGTGCTCATGGTGCGCTCGCCGTCGGGCGTCACGAGAATGACGCAGCGACCGCTGCCGGGGCCGCCCGCTGTGGCGGTCGGTACGGGCGCACTGATGCCGAGAGCGGCCATCTCTTCGCGGAACGTACGCCCCAGGTCATCCTCTGCCACCTTGCCCAGGTAGGTGCCGCGGACATCCAGCTCAGCCAGGTGCGCGATGCTGTTGGCCACGGAGCCCCCGGACTGGCGCACACCCGGACCGACCTCGGCAAACAGGGCCTGTGCCGCGTCCGCGCCAACCAGGTGCATGCCACCCACGGTCAAGCCATGCCGGCCGATCACTGCGTCGTCAACGGATGCCACCACGTCAACCAGCGCGTTGCCGACCCCGACGACGTGCGGTGTTGTATCGTTCATCGTGTCACTCCTTTGCAGTATCCGGATAAGCGGTGGGCTCAGGCGGCGCGTGTGGCACCGAAGGTTCGTGCCAGTTCGTCGGCGAGGTCCGTGCGCTCCCAGGAGAAGCCACCATCGTCTGTCGACTCGCGGCCGAAATGTCCGTACGCGGCGGTGCGGGCATATATGGGCCGGTTGAGCTGCAGATGCTCGCGTATGCCGCGCGGCGTCAGGCGCACCAGCTCGCGCAGCGTGCCGGCCAGTTTGTCTTCATCGATGCGGCCGCTGCCGAGGGTGTCGATATACAGCGCAACGGGTTCCGCTACACCAATGGCGTAGGCGAGCTGGATCTGGCAACGGTCCGCCAGGCCCGCCGCCACGACGTTCTTCGCCAGGTAGCGGGCGACGTAGGCGGCGGAGCGATCGACCTTGCTCGGGTCCTTGCCCGAGAACGCGCCACCGCCGTGGGGTGCGGCGCCGCCGTAGGTATCGACGATGATCTTGCGGCCGGTCAGCCCCGCGTCGCCGTCCGGTCCGCCAATGATGAAGCGGCCGGTGGGATTGACGATGAGCCGGTCAGCGGGCAGGGACCAGCCTTCGGGAAAGGCGCCCCGGACATAGGGCTCGACGAGTTCGCGGACCTCAGCCTGCGTGACGTCCTCGCCGTGCTGGGTCGAGACGACCACCGTGTCGACGCCGACCGGTCTGCCGTCGATGTATTTGAGCGTGACCTGGCTTTTGGCGTCCGGTCCGAAGTGGGGCTGGCGGCCGCTCTTGCGGTCTTCCGCCATGTGTCGGAGTATCCGGTGCGCGAACTGGATCGACGCGGGCATCAGTTCATCGGTCTCATTGGTGGCGTAGCCGAACATGATCCCCTGGTCGCCGGCGCCTTCCTCGCCCTTGTCGCCCTCATCCACGCCCATAGCGATATCGCCTGACTGCGCGTGCAGGCGGCAAATGATCTCGGCGGTCTGCCAGGAAAAGCCCGGTTGATCGTAGCCGATGTCGCGGATGGCGTCGCGGGCGATCTCCTCCACCTTTCGCAGCACCTCGCCGGGGCCGCGTACCTCGCCGGCGATGGTCAGGTGGTCCGTAGTCGCCAGGGCTTCACAGGCGACCCGCGCCTGCGGATCCGCGGCCAGGTAGGCGTCGAGGATCGCGTCCGAGACCCGATCGCACAGCTTGTCGGGGTGACCTTCGGACACGGATTCACTGGTGAATAGCCAGGTCTTTTTGCTCATGGGATGCCTCCGCTTTGGTCGTCGAGTAGGTTGGGCGTGTTCAGGCTGACTGCCTGATGTCGATGTTCCGCTCCTGTGGCGTGTAGCCGAGCACTGGGGCCAGCCACTGTTCCACTTCCGCAAGGTCCATTGACTTGCGCTGCGCGTAATCCGCCACCTGGTCAGCGCCGATATGGTTGATGCTGAAGTAGTGCGCGTGCGGGTGCGCGAAGTAGAGCCCGGACACGGCGGATGCCGGCCACATGGCGCAGGACTCGGTGAGCTCAATGCCGGTACGCTGCGGCGCTTCCAGCAGCTCGAACAGGGTGCGTTTTTCCGTATGATCCGGGCAGGCCGGGTAACCGGCCGCGGGGCGGATGCCGCGGTATTCCTCGGCAATCAGCGCTGACTTATCGAGCGCCTCGTCGGCCGCGTAGCCCCACCAGTCACGACGTACCCGGGCGTGCAGAGCCTCGGCGAAGGCCTCCGCCAGGCGGTCGCCTAGGGCCTGTACCATGATCGCATCGTAGTCGTTGCCATCGGCCTTGAAGCCCTCGGCAATGCGGTGCACCTCGGCACCGGCGGTCACCGCGAAGCCGCCGATCCAGTCCGGCACCCCCGCAGGCGCGACGAAGTCCGCCAGGGACAGGCAGCTGCCGCTGGCGGATTTCTGCCGTTGCTGGCGCAGCTGGTACAGCCGTGCGCGCTCATCCCTGCGGGCGTCGTCGGCCCAGATAACGATATCATCACCGTCGCTGTTTGCCGGCCACAGGCCGACCACGCCGCGCGGCGTGAACCAGGATTCCGTCTCGATGCGTGACAGCATGGCCAGCGCGTCGTCGTACAGCTGCCGCGCAGTCGGGCCCTTTTCCGGATCGTCGAGGATCTGCGGGAAGCGTCCCTGCATTTCCCAGGTGGCGAAGAACGGGCGCCAGTCGATGTAATCGCGCAGGGTCGCGACGCTGACATCGTTTACTGTGATAAGACCTGGACGTGCCGGCGCTTCGGGAAGGTGCTCATCCCAGCCACCATCGAGGGCCTGTCCGCGCGCCTGCTCGATGGGCGTAACCGGCTTGGCGCGCTGTGAACCGCTGCGATCCCGCTGGCGGGACTGCTCCTCGCGGGCTTCATCGAGAATGCCCGTTCTCGCCGTTTTCGACAGCAGACGGGAAACCACGCCCACTGCGCGGGACGCGTCATCAACGTGCAGCACACCATGCTCGTATTGCGGCGCGATCTTCAGTGCCGTGTGTTTCTTCGAGGTCGTGGCGCCGCCGATAAGCAGCGGGATATCGAAGCCCTGCGACTGCATTTCGCTGGCGACGTCGACCATGCGATCCAGGGATGGCGTGATGAGCCCGGACAGGCCGATGATGTCCGCTTTTTCCTCACGGGCGCGGGCGAGTATGTCCTCCGCGGGCACCATCACACCCATGTCGACGACATCGTAGTTGTTGCACTGCAGTACGACGCCGACGATGTTCTTGCCGATGTCGTGCACGTCGCCCTTGACCGTCGCCATGAGCACCTTGCCCTTGGCCGAGGTGTCGCCCTGGCGACGCTTTTCCTCTTCCATGTAGGGCAGGAGGTGAGCGACCGCAGTTTTCATGACCCGCGCCGATTTGACCACCTGGGGCAGGAACATCTTGCCGGCGCCAAACAGGTCGCCGACGACGTTCATGCCATCCATCAAAGGACCTTCAATGACATCGAGGGGACGCTCGGCGCGCTGGCGGCACTCCTCGGTGTCGTCCACCACGTAATCCGTGATCCCGTGCACCAGCGCGTGTTCCAGGCGTTTCTCCACCGCCTGCTCGCGCCAGGCAGGGTCTTCCTTTTTCGCCGCCTCGCCGGCGTCGCGGTAGTTGTCGGCGATGGCCAGCAGCCGGTCCGTGGCATCATCGCGACGATTGAAAAGCACGTCCTCGACATGTTCACGCAGTTCGTCGGGGATATCGTCGTAGACGGTGATCTGGCCCGCATTGACAATGGCCATGTCCATGCCCAGAGGAATGGCGCGGTACAGGAAGGCCGAGTGCATGGCCTCGCGCACGGCGTTGTTGCCGCGGAAGCTGAACGAGACGTTGGACAGGCCGCCGGAAACGTGGACCAGGGGCATCGCCTCCTTGATCAGGCGGGTGGCCTCGAAGAAGGCGTTGGCATAGTCGTTGTGCTCCTCGATACCCGTGGCAACGGCGAAAACGTTGGGGTCGAAAATGATGTCCCAGGGGTCGAAGCCGGCGTCGTTGACCAGCAGATCGTAGCAGCGCTGGCAGATAGCGAACTTGTGCTCCGCTGTTTCCGCCTGGCCGTTCTCGTCGAAGGCCATGACCACGACTGCCGCGCCATAGCGGCGCACCGTGCGCGCTTGCGCGAGGAACGCAGCCTCGCCCTCCTTGAGCGAGATCGAGTTCACTACGGCGCGGCCCTGCACGCACTTCAGTCCCGCCTCGATGACCTCGAACTTCGAGCTGTCGATCATGATCGGCACGCGGCTGATGTCCGGCTCCGAGGCAATCAGGTTGAGGAAGGTTGTCATGGCCTCGGCGCTGTCCAGCAGGCCCTCGTCCATATTGACATCGATGATCTGGGCCCCGTTCTCCACCTGCTGCCGGGCCACGTGCAGGGCGCTATCGTAGTCGCCTTCCATGATCAGCCGCTTGAAGCGCGCGGACCCGGTGACGTTGGTTCGCTCACCGATATTGATGAAATTCGCGATTGCGTTGCTCATGCCGTGGTCCCCGCTTCAAACATTTCCAGGCCGGAAAGGCGCATGTGCTGCACCTGCTCGGGCAGGGGCCGGGGCGCTTTTCCCGCCACCGCGGCAGCGATGGTCCGGATGTGCGCCGGCGTCGTACCACAGCAGCCGCCAACGATATTGACCAGGCCGGCATCGGCCCATTCGCCGATGTGCCCGGCCGTCTCTTCGGGCTGCTCGTCGTAGCCGCCCATCTCGTTGGGCAGGCCGGCATTCGGGTAGGCGCTGATCCGTGTATCCGCCACTTCCGCCAGGGTTTTTACGTGGCGGCGTAACTCCGACGCACCGAGTGCGCAGTTGAGGCCGATGGTGAAGGGGCGCGCATGACTCATGGAGACCCAGAACGCCTCGGGGGTCTGACCGGTGAGGGTGCGCCCGGAGCGGTCGGTAATCGTGCCGGAAATCATCAGTGGCGGCACCCTTACGCCTTCATTGCGCAGCGTTTCTATGGCGAAGATAGCGGCCTTGGCATTCAGCGTATCGAAGATCGTCTCCAGGAGAAGCAGGTCGCAGCCCGCCTCGATCAGGGCGCGCGCCGCCTCGCCATAGGCTGTGGCCAGGCGGTCAAAGGTGACGGCGCGGTAACCGGGATCGTTGACATCGGGACTGATGCTGGCGGTCTGGTTCGTGGGACCGATACCGCCGGCCACCCAGCGCGGACGCTCCGGCGTGGCCACCGCGTCCGCCGCCTCGCGGGCCAGACGTACGGACTCGCGGTTCATCTCCGGCACCAGGTCTACCATCGCGTAGTCAGCCTGGCTGATGGCGTTGGCGCCGAAGGTGTTGGTGCAGAGAATGTCGGCGCCGGCCTCGAGAAATGCCTCGTGGATACCGCGGATCATGTCCGGCTGGGTGAGGCTCAGCAATTCGTTGTTGCCGCCGACGTCCGATGCGTGGTCGACAAATCGCTCGCCGCGATAGGTGGCCTCGTCCGGCGCCTGCTCCTGGATCATCGTGCCCATCGCGCCGTCGAGCACGAGAATCCGCTCCCCGGCATGCGCTGCTATGTCGCGTGTATCTGTCATGTCAGGCTGCTTCCTGTTGTCCTTCAGCCACTGGGATACCCAGCGCGCGGCAGATCGCGAGGCTCACCTCGGGCTTGTTGAGGGTGTAGATGTGGAACTCGGAAATGCCCGCGGCGACCAGCCGCCGGCACTGCTCCACGGCGAGGGAGGTGGCGACCATGGCGCGCAGCTCCGGGTCGTCGTCAAGGCCAGCAAACATCGCTTCCATCCAGGGCGGGATAGTCGCGCCGCATTTGCTGGCGAAGCGCTTGAGGCCGGCGAAGTTGGCGACCGGCATGATGCCCGGCACGATCGGTGCGGTGAGGCCCGCGCTGCGTGCGCGGTCGATAAAGCGCACGATCGTGTCCGTGTCGAAGACAAACTGCGTGATGGCCGCATTGGCGCCGGCGTCGAGCTTACGCTTGAGGTGTTCGAGATCCGCCTCGGCGCTGGCCGCTTCCGGGTGTACCTCCGGATAGGCGGCGACGGCAATATCGAAATCCCCGACCCGGCGCAGGCCGGCGACCAGTTCCGCTGCATCCCGGTAGCCGTTTTCCTGTAGCGATGCGCCCTCGGGCAGGTCGCCGCGCAGGGCGACGATGCGCCTGATTCCGGCATCCCAGAGCTGTTCCGCCTGCCTATCTATATCGCTGCGACTGGCACCGACGCAGGTCAGATGGTGCGCTACCGGCAGGCGGGAGCGCACCGCGACCGCGTCGACGACGTGACGGGTGCGCTCCCGCGTAGACCCGCCGGCGCCGTAGGTGACAGAGAAATAACCCGGCCGGGCTTCGGCCAGGCGATCAACGGTGCGTTCGAGTGCCTCGACGCCTTTTGCGGTCTTCGGCGGGAACAGCTCAAAGGACACGGATGCGGCTTGCTGTCGCGTTACTGATGTCATGGCGGTCATTGATCTCAGGCATTGGTTGCATGAAAAGGGTTCGAGGGGATGCGACGGAGAGCGAGCCCCTCCGCAGCCAGGTGCGCAGCCCTCAGGCTGGCTTGCGAAACAGCTGTATGCCCCAGGCGAGGTGGCCCGCGTCAGCGGCATTCACCCAGTGCTCGAGGCCGACGGCCATGCGCTCCAGATAGTCTGCGGAACTGCCGTTTTCGAGCAGGCGGTCATGGTTGGCCAGCATCTCTTCGCGAACACGGGAGTAATGCGTGCGCAGTTGCTCGGTCATCGCGTCCTGTGCAATCGTTTCCAAGCCCATCGACTCGGCAGCCTCACGGTAAAAACGCAGAGAGCCAAGGCTGTTCAGCTGCAGCCGGGCGTAGACCGGCCCCAGCGCATCCTGCGGCACGTCGTCGGCCTGCATGGGGTCGGTAAAAATGAGGTGGCCGCCCGGCTTCAGAACCCGGAAGGCCTCGGCCATGACCTTGTCCCGCTGATCCGAGTGCAGGAATGCGTCCTGGCTCCAGACCACGTCGAAGCTGTCGTTGTCTTCCGGCACCGCCTCGAACACGCCGTGGCGTACGTCGATCCGGTCACGAAGACCAGCCTGCTGGATTTTCTTTAGGTTGTACTCGTTCTGGATCTCGGAGATATTCAGGCAGACAGCGCGGCAGCCCGTTCTGCGAACCAGCGTGCGCATGGCGCCGCCATAACCGGCGCCCATGTCCAGCACCCGGCTGTCGGCGTCAAGTGGCGGCAGCCGCTCGATCATGGCCTTGATGGTGCGGTCGCTGGCGCTGCGGATATCGCGGGTGTCATCGTATAGCCCGACATGCAGGTCCTCGCCTCCCCAGATGGTCGAGTAGAAGGTGTCTGCATCTGTGCTGTCGTAGTAATTCTCGGTGATGTCGCGGATGTCCTCCTTCGCGCTGCCGTTGGTGCCGCCCCAGCGCATCAGTTGCACGGCGGACTTCTCGACCACGTGGATGAAGAAGTCCGGATCGTCCTCGGCGTAGGTCTCCTGAAAATCGCCGTAGGTACGCACGCGCTCGAAGCCGGCCTCGTGAAACAGCCGCCGCACGTAGTTCTTGCGGATGGGGCACATGTTGAGCGTGTATTCCTGACCGTCGGGAAAGCTGTAGACCATGCGGATCAGGCCATCATCAAGGTGGCTGGGCTCCGCGGTTACCTGGTCGCCGCAGTAATAATATTTGTGCTTGGTGGAGAAGCCCCGGTCGAACATGGCGTCGTAGTTGCGCTGATCCAGTATGAGGATGCCATCGTGCTTGAGCGCGGCGTAGAACTCGGCCAGCGCACGGCGACGGTCAGATTCCTGGTGCAGGTGGGTGAATGAATTGCCAAGGCAGATAATGGCGTCGTACTTGCCGTCGATGTCGCGGTTCAGCCAGCGCCAGTCCGCCTGCACGGTCTTGAGGATCAGGCCGCGGTCACGGCCGTTGGCAAAAGCTTTCGCGACCATAGCCGCGGAGCCGTCTGCGGCGGTGACGTCAAATCCCGACTCGGCGAGGCGTACGGAGTGAAAACCCGTACCGCAGGCGGCATCCAGCACTTTTTGTTTGCCCCGGGCGCGCAGGATGTCGATGAAGAACTGGCCTTCGGTTTCTGCGCGGCGCCGCCAGTCGATCAGTTCGTCCCACTTGTCGACAAAACTCGTGATGTATTCCTTGCGATAGTGGTCGGTCTCACGCACATCGAGCGGGTTGTCGCCGTACTCCTGCTCTGTCGAACGTAGCTCTGCATTGCCTTGCTGTTGACTGTTCATGGCGCGTGTCGCTCCCTCTGTCCTAGGTGATCAGTGGTCGGTCGCCGCCCACGGCCTCCGACATATCTGGCTCGCCTGAATACCTGCAGGTACCGCTGTGCCGGGCAGGATGCCCGACATTGATGGATAGCGCACAATTTCGTTAAATTATTTAGTTTAAGCTAACGTTTTTTAGCGGCGTAGCCTCGTAACAAAGTTAAGTTTAGAACTTTATTACAGGAATACAAGGGGGTAAGGGGTAACCTTTGAGTCGTAATGCTTTGAGAAATGAAATATTTCAGTAATATTCTTCTGAGGATCTCAGGCGGCGCCACCGCCGAGTACCGGTGCCGCTTCATCGTCCTCCGCGCCCAACATGGACGCGACACGTTCCAACGCCGCAATCAGCATGGACTGCTCCCAGTCCTCGAGCGCCTCGAACCGGTTTGCGTAGTGTTTCTGCAAAGCGTCCGGTGCACGCTCGATCGTGTCGCGACCGGACTCCGTCAACACAATGATCGTGTGCCGACGGTCCTTGGTGGACTGCTCCCGACACACAAGGTTGTAGCGCACGAGTTTGTCCACAAGCGCGGTCACGGTGGCCTGGGACACTAGGAGGCGCTGGGAGATTGCCTTGGATGTACAGCTTTGTGTTTCTGCCACCAGCTGCAGCACGCGGAGCTGTACAGCGGTAAGCCCGGCCGCTCGCGCGAGTTCGATGCTGTAGAGCTCCGTCGCGCGCAGGATGCGCCGCAGGGCCACGAGACTTGTATCGGTGCGGTTCATGTCATGCGTCAGCCAGCTTTTCTGCAGCGCCGTAGGTAAGGGGGCGTTCAGTTCACAGGGAATGTCCCAGCAAGCCCAGAACGCCCACAATTATCAAATAGCCTGCCACGATGTAGTTCAGCAGCTTTGGCAACACCAGTATGCCAATACCGGCAGCGAGGCTGATCAAGGGGGCGAGCTCAAGTGAAGTGTCATACGTCTGTGTCCGTTTCTTCTATTTTTTCATGAATGTTATAGGCGCGCCAGCCACTTATCCTGCAGCGCTACCGCTCAGGTGGCCATCGGGGGTCATCCACCCCTTGGTAAATTGAACTCGATCCTGGGGTTGAGCCGGGGTTTGTCGATCGCTTACCGTATACCGTGGCCGTGCCGCGGGCCCACTGCTCAGTAAGTTGCCAGCTCGTTCCGCGGTCGTTCGTTGGTCCGATCAGGCCCCCGCTCCTCGGTATCGAGATAGCTAAAGGCATCAAAAGGTCGTAGCTTAACCATCTTCCTCAAACTCTTTGATTTGGCTGATCGCTTTGATCCTGCTCGCGCTGCTCATGCACGAAATATAGTATCCAGGTTACACGCCAGCAAGCGGGCATGAAGTCGATTTAGGCCTGCTCGGCGGTTAGTTTGCCCTCCAGAACTTCGAACAGCCCCTTTTTCCGCCAGGGGATCGCTTGCATTAGCTGCTGCGGTGTGACGCTATTGGCGAGCGCCCCGCCGACGAGGCGAAACATCATCCAGCGTTTGTTCTGTGCCGGGAAATGTTCGCCAGCAATTTCCACATCGTATTTCATGAAGTCGCGTGAACCCTGTCGCGACTCCCGCTCCTTCTGCTTCTTCTCTCGTATCCGGACCTGATAATCCGCAACCTCAGGAATCGATATCACGGTCTGGACATCCAGGAAGGTCTGGTCGCCACGGCGAAAACTGGTTCGGGTGTTCCGGTATGTAGCGAGTGATACGGGGATTAAAACTTGGATGGACGTAATTGATTGATTTGTATAGTGCCCGGAGACAAAATCGAACCGGCCGGCGTCCCGGGGCCGAAACCGTGTCTGCAGCCAAAGCCATTGTTGCAAGGCGTGCTGGTGAATCATGCTGGTGAAGGTGGTGCCCGGAGACAGAATCGAACCGGCCGGCGTCCCGGGGCCGAAACCGTGTCTGCAGCCAAAGCCATTGTTGCAAGGCGTGCTGGTGAATCATGCTGGTGAAGGTGGTGCCCGGAGACAGAATCGAACTGCCGACACGGGGATTTTCAATCCCCTGCTCTACCGACTGAGCTATCCGGGCGGATGTACTACCGAAGGAGGCGTATTAAACCCGTCGCGCTGCTCACAGTCAAGCCAACGACGCTTTTCAGTGCCGGCAAACGCATTCGCTGAGATTCTCCCTGAGGTAAACGCGCAGCGCGGATGGTAGGCGTATAATTCATGCCAGCCGCGCCTGTGCGGCAGGTATCCCGCCATTCCCAGAGACCGTTCATGTGAGTTACCTGATCAAGCGTATCTTCGCCATTGCCTCGATATTGGCTATTGCGATAGCCATCGCCGTGGGCCTGTTCCTGGCGCGCCCGGAACCTGAGCAAAAGCCGGCCCAGGTCTCTGCGCCCCTCGTTGACCTGATCGAGCTGGAGGCTGGTCCGGTGCATTTTATCGTCGACAGCCAGGGCTCGGTGCAGCCCCTGACAGAGACGACGCTGAGTGCGGAAGTTTCCGGAGCGATTACGCAAGTGGCTAAGGTCTTTCTGGCCGGCGGGGCCTTCCGGGCCGGCGATGTCCTCCTGCGTATCGACCCGCTTAATTACCAGAGCGCACTGGAGCGCGCCGAGGCGACGGTCAGCCAGCGTCAGGTTGAATACGACGGGGCGTTGCGCCTCCGCGACCAGGGTTTCCAGGCCGAGTCGCAGCTGCTCTCGGCAAAGGCGGCGCTAGCGGTCGCCGATGCCGACCTGGTGCGCGCACGGCGGGATCTGGAGCGTACCGTGGTGCGGGCACCTTACGATGGCATTGTCCGTGAGCGCCGTGCGCAACTGGGCGATTACGTGACGCCGGGTTCACCCCTGGGTGTGGTGTTCGCCACCGCTGCCGCTGAGGTACGTTTGCCGCTGCCGGACAATCAGCTGGCCTTTGTCGAGCTGCCGCTGGCCGGTCAGACGGCCAGCACGAATGGCCCCACGGTCGAGCTCAGCGGTTCCTACCGCGGCCGACCTGCGCGCTGGCAAGGGCGCATTGTACGTACCGAGGGTGTGGTCGATGAGCGCAATCGCATGGTTTTCGCGATAGCGCGTATCGATGACCCCTATCGGCTGGCGGCAGGCGCCGGTGACGTCCCGCCGCTGCCGATCGGGACCTTTGTCAATGCAGAGATTGACGGCATTACGCTGAACGAGGTTGTGCGCATTCCTCGCGAGCTGGTGCGTGGCGGCAGGCGCGTGATCTTTGTGGATGACGACCTTACCCTGCGCTTTCGCACGCTGGATTTCCTTCGTACTGACGCCGGCTACGCCTATCTGCGCGCCGACCAGCTCACCGAGTGGCGCGTTTTGGCGACTACGTTGGAAGCACCCCTCAATGGCATGCAGGTGCGGGTGGGCTCAGGTCTGTGAGCGCCAACTCACAACGCAGAGGCCTTATCGCCTGGTTCGCACACAATAATGTGGCCGCCAACCTGGTGATGTTCCTGATCATTGGTGTCGGCATCTATTCAGGCCTGACAATCCGTAAGCAGACCACGCCCGACATAGAGCTGGATGTTATCCAGGTCGTGGTGCCCTACCCGGGTGCGTCGCCTCAGGAGGTGGAGCAGGCGGTTGTGGTGCGGATTGAGGAGGCAATACAGGACGTCCCCGGCATTGAGGAGTTGAACACCACGGCGCAGGAGGGGGTGGGCACGGCCAGGGTTACGGTAGCGGCCGGTGCTGACCTTAATCAGGTGATGAGCCAGGTGAAGACGCGCGTGGATGCCATCGCCACTTTTCCTGAACTCGCCGAGCGGCCGGTCATCGAGCGTATAGAGCTACCGATCCCTGTCATTTTTGTGTCGGTTTACGGCGACCTCGATGAGTATGCGCGCAAGGAGCTGGCGCGGAACGTACGGGACGACTTGATGGTCATGCCCGAGGTCAACGACGTGGAAGTGCTGGGTGATCGTGATTATGAGATCAGCATTGAGGTCAGTGAAACGTCCCTGCGCCGTTATCAGCTGACCATGAGCGAGATCGCGCAGGCGGTGCGGGCGCAGTCGCGGGACATTCCCGGTGGCACCATCGAGACGGTCGGCGGCGATATCCTTTTGCGCACCCGGGGGCAGGTGTATACCGGGCAGAACTACGCGGATCTGACCCTGCGCACCAATGCTGACGGTACGCGCCTTCTGCTGGGCGATGTGGCGACCGTCCGCGACGGCTTTGTCGAGGACGATAGCCTGGGTCGGCTCAACGGCAAGCCGAACATCACCCTGCGGGTGCTCGCTGGCGCGCAGAAGAACGAGCTGGAAACAGCCGCCCTGGTCAAGGCGTACGTGGCCGAGCTGGAGAAAAGCCTGCCGGACTCTGTCAACATAAAGACCTGGGTCGATCGATCAAGCTACCTGCAGCAGCGACTGGACATGATGCTGACCAACCTGCTGCAGGGGGCGCTGCTGGTGTTTATCGTACTGACGCTTTTCCTGCGCCTGAAGTTCGCGCTGTGGGTCATTGTGGGCATACCGGTGACGTTCCTCGGCGCGCTCTGGCTGATGCCCCATGGCCCGTGGCCGGTGACGATCAATATGATCAGCCTGTTCGGTTTTATCCTGGTGCTGGGCATTGTGGTCGACGACGCGATCATTATTGGCGAGAGCATCTATACGAACGTGCGCGAGAAGGGCCACTCCATTACCCACGTTATCGATGGGGCCCAGCGTGTGGCGGTGGCCGCGACCTTCGGCGTGCTGACGACCATCGCCGCGTTTGCACCCATGCTGTTTGTCGGCGGAATCGCCGGCGCCTTTCTGGAGGCGGTTGCCGTTGTCGTCACCCTGTGCCTGCTGTTTTCGCTGGTGGAATCCAAGCTGATACTGCCCGCTCATCTGGCCCACTCGAACATTCAGCCGGTGGATGAAGCGGCGATCTTCGCGCCGCTGCGCGACACGCCGCTCTGGCGGTGGCCGGGCAAGCTTATCGAGCGGGCGCAGCGCAGGACCCGGCATGGCCTGGAGTGGATTGTCGAGCGCATCTACACGCCGCTGCTGGCGCGGGCGATGCGGGCGCGTGGCCTTACCCTGGCGCTGTTCGCTGGCATGCTGATTGTCACGGCGGGTCTGTTCGCTGGCGGGCAGATGCGCTTTGTGCTGTTCCCCGATGTGCCCAGCGAGTTCAGCCAGATGACGTTGACCATGCAGAACGGAACGCCGACCGCGGTGCGCAACGCCGTGCTGCTGGACATTGAGCAGGCGCTGTATCGCGTGCGGGACCGGCATCGCTCGGCGAATCCTGATATTGCCGATCCCCTGAGTGTGGTCGCGACATTCAGCAATCCCGGCGGCGGACAGATGATTGTGGAAATGCCGCCGGTGCAGGCACAGACGATATCCATGGACGAACTGACGCGGCTGTGGCGCGAGGAAGTCGGTGAGGTGCCCGGTGTGCGTACCCTGACCTTTTCCAGTGCGACCAATATAGGCGGTGGCGCGCCACTGAGCTTTGCGCTGAGCGGCAGCAATGTCGAGGCATTGGAGGAAGCGGCCGGAGAACTCGCGGCGAAGCTCGCTAGCTATGCCGGGGTCTTCGATGTGCGCAACTCAGCGAACCCCGGGGGCGACGAAATCCAGCTGGCGATCAAGCCCGGTGCACAGGCGCTTGGTATCACCCTGACCGCGTTGGGCACGCAGGTGCGCCAGGCCTTCTACGGCGAGGAGGCGCAGCGCATCCAGCGCGGTACGGATGAACTCAAGGTCATGGTGCGCTATCCGGAAGCGCAGCGCCGCTCGGTGGCAAACCTCGAATCCATGCTGATCTCCACGCCCGGCGGTGACCAGGTGCCCTTTTCCGAGGTGGCGGAGCTGCGCTATGACGATGCCTACTCGGTGATCTCCCGACTCAACGGCAAGCGCACGGTGACTGTCTCGGCAGACCTCGACAGCACGATGGTCGAGCCGGGAGCGGTGATTGATGATATTCGGAACAGCTACCTGCCCGAACTGCTGTCACGCTATAGCGGCGTGGCATTCAATCTTTCCGGGGCGAGTCTGGAGGAGCAGGAATTCGTGCGCAATCTCACCGTGGCATCGATAGCCGCGCTATTCCTGATCTATGCACTGATCGCGATTCCGCTGAAGTCCTATACCCAGCCACTGATCATCATGTCGGTGATACCTTTCGGTTTTGTTGGCGCCGTGGTCGGACACCTCTTACTCGGTCAGGCGATCAGTATGTTCTCCCTGTTCGGGCTTATCGCCCTCGCGGGCGTGGTGGTCAACGACAGCCTGATCATGATGGATTTCGTCAATCGCGCGCGTGCCGACGGGGTGCCCCCCGAACAGGCGGTCATGGAATCTGGCCGGGCGCGCTTCCGGGCGATCGTGCTGACCTCACTCACCACGGCGATCGGCCTGATGCCGATCATGCTCGAGCAGAGCACGCAGGCTCAGTTCGTCATCCCCATGGCCATATCGCTGAGTTTCGGCATTCTGTTTGCCACGGTGATCACCCTTATCCTGGTGCCCGTGCTGTATCTGATGAAGGATGATGTCCTGCGCGGGTGGCGTGCTGCCTGGCTCTGGCTCGTCGGGCGCTCGCCTGGTGAACTTGCCGGGCGGCGCTAATGCTCCCGGCTTATGCCCCAGGCAGGTCTGAGCGTCGAAGTCTGGATCAGGCCGGGGGCACGTAACCCTCGGCCTTGTCGTAATCCTCGTTGGAAAAGAACTTATCCATCTCTTCCTGCAGGTATTTGCGAGTCGCGGCATCCACCAGGTTAAGGTGCTTTTCGTTGATCAGCATGGTCTGGTTGGCCTGCCAGGCCTCCCAGGCTTTTTTCGAGACGTTGTTGAAAATGTCCTCGCCGCGGGGGCCGGGGAAGGGTGGCTTGTCCAGGCCCTCCAGTTCTTCACCGTATTTTCTGCAGACTACGCTACGAGCCACTGTCGTCTCCTTTCATTTGCCATTAATGCCGTGCGCCATGATAGCTCCCCTGAGGATGCGGGCAAACGTCAGTCTGTTGCGCAATACTCAGAGTCGGGCAGCTGGGCCAGTAGCCGTGCGACCGGCGCTGCGAGTCCCAACTGTGCAGGTGAGCGTGGGTCGTACCAGAGGAAGCGGTCCGTAGCCATAATCTGTGCCGGCACGTTTGGCAGGTGCAGCTGCACCGGACTGATGTCCAGATGGTAGTGGCTGAAGGTATGGCGAAAAGGCATCAGCGGTAGGATGGCCGCCGGTTCCAGCTGCAGCTGGTCGAGGCACCAGCGCTGCGCGATATCCACGGGCGTAAGTACCGGTACGCTGTCAGCCACAGCGGGGAAACACCACAGCCCGCCCCAGATACCGCTCGGGGGGCGCTGTTCGAGCAGCCATTCACCGCCGCTGTGCGCCAGGATAAATGTTGTGGCGCGCACAGGCAGTGCTTTTCTTGGTTTCCTGCCCGGGTAGCCAGTCGGCGTTCCCTCGCTGTAAGCCCTGCATTCTGAAGATAGTGGGCACTTACTGCAGGCGGGGGAGCTGCGGGTGCAGACTGTAGCGCCCAGGTCCATGATGGCCTGGGTGTAGTCGGCCACGCGCTCAGTCGGCGTGTGCTGCTCGGCGTATTGCCACAGCGTTTTCGCCACGTCTGCCTTCCCCGGCCAGCCGTCTACCGCGTGATAGCGCGCCAGCACGCGTTTGACGTTACCGTCGAGGATGGGCGCGCGGCCACCGCAGGCAATGCTGACAATGGCACCGGCAGTGGAGCGGCCGATGCCGGGCAGTGCGCAGAGACCGTCCACCGTAGCCGGGAACACAGCCGCGTGCTCGTTACAGATCACTTTCGCCGCACGGTGCAGGTTGCGCGCCCGGGCGTAGTAACCAAGGCCGGTCCAGTGGTGCAGCACCGCGTCAGCGGGGGCCTCCGCCAGATGCTGCACGCTGGGAAACGACGCCATGAAACGCTCGAAATAGGGTATGACAGTGCTGACCTGGGTCTGCTGCAGCATGATCTCGGATACCCAGACCCGATAGGGGGAGATGTCCTGCTGCCACGGCAGGTGCCTGCGGCCGTGCTGGTCGAACCAGGACAGGAGCTTGCTGGGAAGGGGACTTACCATGCGCGCATGATAACCTCCTCCTGTCTGTTGACACAGCTGTGGTGAATTACCTGTCGCAACACCCTATAATGCGCCGCTTTCCCCGCGCCGGGCAGACCCCGGCGCTTCGCAGAGCACCCGGAGCAGGCAATGACTGAACGCAAGGCATCGGTCACACGCAACACCCTGGAGACGCAGATCACGGTCACCGTGAACCTGGACGGCAGTGGCAAAGCCGATTTCAACACGGGTGTGCCGTTTCTCGAGCACATGCTGGATCAGATCGCGCGTCACGGCATGATGGATATCGCCGTCGATGCGGTGGGCGATCTGCATATCGATGCCCACCACACAGTCGAGGATATCGGCATTACGCTGGGCCAGGCCTTTGCAAAGGCGGTCGGCGACAAGAAGGGCATTCTGCGTTATGGCCATGCCTATGTACCGCTGGACGAGGCGCTGTCGCGGGTCGTGGTGGATTTCTCCGGGCGTCCGGGCCTGGTGTTCCAGGTCCCCTTTGTGCGCGCGGCCATCGGTACCTTTGATGTCGATCTGTTTCACGAGTTTTTTCAGGGCTTCGTCAATCACGCGCTGGTCACCCTGCATGTGGACAATCTGCGCGGCGAGAATGCCCACCACCAGGCGGAAACGGTGTTCAAGGCCTGCGGGCGCGCCCTGCGCATGGCGCTGTCGGATGATCCGGCGATGGCAGGCATTACGCCATCCACGAAAGGTGTGCTGTAGGTCCCATGAGCGGCACGGTTGCGGTGATCGATTATGGCATGGGCAACCTGCATTCGGTTGCCAGCGCGCTTGAGCACGCCGGCGCCGGCCGCGTGGTGGTGTCCTGCGACGCCGACGAGATCAGTGCCGCGGACCGGGTGGTCTTTCCCGGTGTCGGTGCCATCCGCGACTGCATGGCAGAGATCCGCCGGCTGCGCTGCGATGAACTGCTGGTGCGGGCACTGTCTGACGAACGTAAGCCGGTGCTGGCGATATGTGTTGGCATGCAGGCATTGCTGGACCGCTCCGAGGAGAACGGCGGTGTCGACTGCCTGGGCCTGATCCCTGGCGAGGTGCGCTTTTTCGGGCATCCTCTCAACGATAAAGAGGGCCAGCGCCTGAAGGTCCCGCACATGGGCTGGAACGAAGTGCGGCAGGTGCGGAGCCATCCTTTGTGGGCAGGCATTGCCGATGGTGCGCGCTTTTATTTTGTTCACAGCTATTATGTAAAGGTAGAAGATCGCGCGCTGGTGGCTGGCGCCGTGGATTACGGTGTCAGCATCGATGCGGCGCTGTCCCGGGACAATCTGTTCGCGGTGCAGTTTCACCCGGAGAAAAGCCACACGGCAGGGCTTCGCCTGCTGAAGAACTTTCTGGAGTGGGATGGAACATGCTGATAATACCGGCGATTGACCTCAAGGATGGCCAGTGTGTCCGCCTGCGGCAGGGCGCCATGGAAGACAGCACGGTGTTCTCCGACGACCCGGTGGCCACGGCCGGGCGCTGGGTGGATGCGGGCTGTCGGCGCCTGCATCTGGTGGACCTCAACGGCGCCTTTGCCGGCGCGCCGGTGAACGGCGAGGCGGTCACCGCCATTGTCAAAGCCTATCCCGGGCTGCCGGTGCAGATCGGCGGCGGTATTCGCACGCTCGACACCATAGCGCATTATATTGATGCGGGAGTCAGCTATGTGATTCTCGGTACCGCGGCGGTAAAGCGCCCGGTCTTTGTGCGTGAGGCCTGTCGCGCCTTTCCCGGCAAGGTCATTGTCGGACTGGATGCCCGCGACGGCCGTGTCGCCACCGATGGCTGGGCGGAGGTCTCCGCCCTCATGGCCACCGACCTGGCGAAGCGCTTCGAGGCCGACGGCGTCAGCGCCATTGTCTATACGGACATTGCCCGCGACGGCATGATGCAGGGGGTGAATGTAGACGCCACTCTGGCCATGGCGCGGGCCTCTTCTATTCCCGTGATAGCCTCCGGCGGTATTACCAACATGGACGATATTCGTGCTCTGGCGGCGATAGCGCACGAGGGCATTAGCGGCGCGATCACCGGCCGCGCCATCTATGAGGGCACGCTGGACGTGACTGAAGCTCAGCGCCTGTGTGACGAGACCCGCTGATGGGGTTAGCGCGGCGCATCATTCCCTGCCTCGATGTGGATAACGGACGCGTGGTCAAGGGCGTCAATTTTGTCGGCATACGCGATGCCGGCGATCCGGTGGATATTGCTCGCCGCTACAACGAGGAGGGTGCGGATGAGATTACCTTCCTCGATATCACTGCCAGCCACGAAGACCGCGACACGACGGCACATACAGTTGAAGCCATCGCCCGGGAGGTTTTTATTCCCCTGACGGTCGGCGGCGGCATCCGTTCGCTGGCGGACATTCGCAACATGCTCAATGCGGGTGCCGACAAGGTCAGCATCAATACCGCTGCCATCACCAACCCGCAGCTGGTGCAGGAAGCATCACAGCGCTTTGGCGCCCAGTGCATCGTGGTGGCTATAGACGCCAAGCGGGTGGCGGATGTGGACGGCGAGCCGCATTACGAAATCTTCACCCACGGCGGCCGTCGTCCCACCGGTATCGACGCCGTAGCGTGGGCGCGCAGAATGGCGGCCCTAGGCGCGGGTGAACTGCTGCTGACCAGCATGGACCGCGATGGCACCCGCGACGGCTTCGAGCTGGGTGTAACCCGTGCAATCACGGATGCCGTGGACATCCCGGTCATCGCCTCCGGGGGCGTAGGCAGTCTGGAGCATCTCGCGGAGGGTATCCTCATCGGTGGTGCCGATGCCGTGCTCGCCGCGAGCATCTTTCACTTTGGCGACTATTCCATTGCCCAGGCCAAGGATCACCTGGCTAGCCGTGGCATCGAAGTCAGATACTGAACAGCCGCCCTTGGGCCGCTGGCTCAGCTATCGCCTGATCGTGCCTGGCGTGCCAGGGTTGCGGCAGTCGGACGGCTGCGATTCATGCCGAGGATGTTGACACCCTTCAGCAGGGTCAGCGCCTCGTAAAGCTGGTTGTCGCGTGACTGCAGCTCACTGGCTTCAATCTTGCGTCGCTCTTCACCATCACCGTTACCGAGGTGTCCGATCAGATCGGCTTCACTGATACGCCCTTCCTCGCCAATCGCTGTCACGCGGGCGCGGTCCACGCGTATGTCCGGCACGATGCCCGCCGCCTGTATCGAGCGGCCGCCGGGAGTGAAGTACAGCGCGGTGGTAAGCTTTACCGCGCGCGTTTCTGAAATCGGCATGACGGTCTGCACCGATCCCTTGCCGAAGCTGTCAGTGCCCATAATGATGGCGCGGCCGTGGTCCTGCAGGGCTCCGGCAACGATTTCCGAGGCACTCGCCGACCCTCTGTTGATAAGCACTACAACCGGTGCGCCGTTAGTGATGTCATCTTCGCTGGCGCCGTAGGATTGCGCCGAGTTCGGCAACCGGCCCTCCGTGTATACAACCTCGCCGCCGCGCATGAACAGCCCCGCGACATCCACGCTGGCGCCAAGGACGCCGCCCGGGTTGTTGCGCAGGTCGAGCACGACGCCCTTCAGCTCATGGTCTTCTTTAAGGGTTTCCAGCGCCTTGGCGACGTCTTCGCCGGTAGATTTCTGGAATTGGGAAACGCGCACATAGGCGTAGCCGTCCTCCAGCCAGCGCTCGCGTACGCTGGCAACCTTGATCACGTCGCGGGTCAGGTTCAGCGTGAGCGGCTGCGATTCTCCGGAGCGGCCGATAGTGAGCTCAATCTCGCTGCCCTTCGGACCACGCATCTTGCCCACCGCATCACTCAGGCTCATGCCCTTGAGGGGGTTGTTGTCCAGTTTGAGGATGATGTCGCCGGGCTGCACGCCGGCTTCCGCGGCCGGCGAGCCATCAATGGGGGCGATGACGCGCAGCAGCCCGTTCTCCATACCCACCTCCAGACCCAGCCCGGAGAATTCACCGCTGGTGGATGTCTGCAGGTCGTCGAAGGCATCGCTGGTAAGATAGACAGAGTGGGGGTCCAGCCCGCTCAGCATGCCTTCGATGGCGTATTGCAGCAGCGTACTGTCATCAATTTCCTCGACATAGCCCTGGCGGATCTGGTTGAACACGTCGGCGAAAGTGCGCAGGTCATCGAGCGCGTAGCTGCTCTCGCTCTCCTTGGCAAATGCGGGTGCCGCCAGCTGGCAGGCCAGAAGCCCGCCCGCGCACAGCAGCGAAAGCGCCTGCGAGCGCCGGCGAGTAAGCCTAGGTGTTTGCATGGGAGCCGCCATAGAATCCTGAGATAAGTGGGAATACGACAGCAAGTGTAGCGCAATCGTTCCAGCCTTTGATATTGCCAGCCCGGGCGGGGTCCTGCCGCATCAGCGCTGGCACCATGCTGCGGGATCCACCGGTTTGCCCTTGTGGCGGATTTCGAAATACAGACCCGGGGTTTCGCGGCCGCCGCTGTCGCCCACTGTGCTGATGGGCGTCCCGGCTGTGACCCACTCGCCCACCTCGCGCAGCAGTGTCTCATTATGTGCGTACAGGCTCATGTAGCCGTCGCCGTGGTCGATGACCAGCAGCAGGCCGGAGCCGCGCAGCCAGTCGGCGTAGACCACGCGGCCGTGGTGTATGGCCTGCACGGCGCTGCCCGCTTCCGCTTCGATATTGATGCCGTGCCAGACCATCTTGCCCTGGTTGCGGGGCCGACCAAAGCTGTTGCTGCGGCGGCCGCTCACTGGCCAGGGCATGGCGCCCCGGCCCTCAATAAAGGCCTGCATATTTTCTGGAGTCTGCATCTCCTGAACCGTCGCTTCAATTTCCTCCAGCAGGGATTCGAGCTGCTCGCGGTCCTGTTCGAGACGCGCCAGGCTGGCGCCGCGGGCTTCCATGTCAGCCGCAATCTTCGCCAGCGTCTGCCGGCGCTCCTGCCTGGCGCGCTCAAGCGCGACCCTGCGGTTTTCGAGGTCCTCGCGGCTGGCGGTCAGCCGTTTGCGCGTGGCCAGCACCTCCAGTACCACGTCGGAGAGGGCGTCCAGGGTTGCGCGGAATTCATCTATGCGTGCCTGGCGGGCGCGGAACAGGTAGCCGTAATAGGTGGAAACGCGGGATAGTGTCTGCGGGCTCTCCTGATTGAGCAGCAGCTTTACCTGCCCCTGGTTGCCGAGCTGCCATGCCTGACGCACATCCTGGCTGATCTGCGCCCGCTGATCGTCACGTTGGGCGCTTAGCCGCTCACGCTCACTGGCAAGGCTGTCCAGTCTTGCGCTGGTGGCCTCAATGTCGGCCTCCAGGTTATCGATGCGCCCCTGCAGCGTGGCCATTTCGGTTTCGGCCCGGCGCAGCGATCGCTGCAGCTCACCGCGCCGCGCTTCGTCTTCACGCTGCCTGCGCGTGATGGCCTCAATCTCCCGGGTGAGCTGCTGCAGGCGTTCACGGGTTTCCTGCTTGTCGGCCGCGTTGGCTGAAACCGCGATCGCCGCAAGAAGCGTCATCCGCCAGATTGCGCGTCTCACCGGCCTGTATCCGCCTCAGGATTGATGGCTGACCAGGCTGTGCCCGGTCATTTCGTCGGGCACCGGAAGCTGCATGAGATCAAGAACGGTTGGCGCGATGTCGGCAAGCCGGCCGCCTTCCGCCGTCAGCTGCAGGTCGCGCTCACCGATATAGACCAGAGGGACTGCCTCTGTCGTGTGCTGCGTGTGTTGCTGGCCGGAGTCATAGTCCTGCATCTGTTCGCAGTTGCCGTGGTCGGCGGTAACCAGTGCCTGGCCGCCAACGGCCAGAACGGCTTCCTCTACCCGGCCAAGACAGGCATCAAGGGCCTCCACTGCGGCCACGGTGGCGTCGTAATTGCCCGTGTGTCCGACCATGTCGCCATTGGCGTAGTTGCAGACAATGAGGTCGTAGTCGCCTGAGCGTATGGCCTCTACCAGCCGGTCGGTGACCTCGGGGGCACTCATCTCAGGCTGCAGATCATAGGTTGCGACGTCAGGCGATGGCACCAGCACCCGGGTTTCGCCCTCAAAGGCCTCATCTCTGCCGCCGCTGAAGAAAAAAGTCACGTGGGCGTATTTCTCGGTCTCGGCGATGCGCAGCTGGGTCCTGTCCAGTGTGGACAGATAGTCGCCCAGGGTGTTGGCGAGGGACTTTGGGGGATAGGCAACCGGTGCGTCGATATCTGCGGCGTATTGTGTCGTCTGCACGAACGCGGCAAGTTCGGGACGCACCCGGCGCGTGAAGCCGCTGAAGTCCGGGTCCAGCAACGCGTAGCTGAGCTGGCGCGAACGGTCGGCGCGGAAATTCATGAACAGCACGCAGTCGCCATCCTCAATGCGCGGGGCACTGCCGCCGCTGTCGGTAATCACGGTCGGGGCAACAAATTCATCGTTCTCACCGCGCTCGTAGGCGGCCTCCAGGCCTGCGACAGCGCTGTCGAAGCGATGCTCTCCATCTCCCTCGGTCAGCAGGCGATAGGCGCGCTCCACGCGATCCCAGCGCTGGTCGCGATCCATGGCATAGTAGCGGCCGCACAGGCTGGCGATGCGACCACAGCCGATGTCCCGACACACCGCCTCGGCGCGCTGCACCGAGTCAAGTGCGCTGCGCGGTGGTGTATCGCGGCCATCGAGGAAGGCGTGCAGAAACACCTGACTCGCGCCCCGGGCCGCGGCGAGGCGCAGTGCAGCGAACAGGTGGTTTTCATGGCTGTGTACACCGCCCGGTGACAGCAGGCCCATGACATGCACGGCGCCACCCCGATCCACGGCTGCATCGATGGCCTCGGTGTAGACCGGATTGTCGTTGAAGCTGCCATCGTCGATCGCCTTGTCGATGCGCGTGATGCTCTGATAGATGATGCGTCCGGCGCCCAGGCTCATGTGCCCAACTTCGGAATTGCCCATCTGCCCGGCGGGCAGGCCGACATCACGGCCGGAGCCGGATATCAGCGTGTGGGGCGAGTCTTGCCATAGACGGTCCCAGTTCGGGCTGTCAGCGCCGGCTATGGCGTTGTCCCGTGTGTCTTCGCGGTGCCCCCAGCCATCCAGTATGATCAATACGACGGGGTGTTTCGCGCTGTGGTTCATGCCGATGCCTGCCTGGAGGTGGTTTCTGGAAGGTTATTTTCAGTCACTTAGTCTACCCTTTCACCCGTCGCCGCGCACAATGCGCCCGGCCTTTCGCCCGGTCTTGCGAGACACTCCTGTCGGGAGCGGGTGTGTCGCGCTGGAGCCGACACGCCGGAGGCAGTATACTGCCGGCCTTTCAAAGGCCCGCACGTGTGCGGGCGCAATGCATCGGTTGAGCGTTCCAACATGGCCCTGTTTATCGAATTTCTGCTCCAGCAATGGATTCTGGTAGCAGCACTGCTGACTGCCCTCGGCATGCTCGTGTTTCACGAGTCACGCAAGGCAGGGCCGGCAATGACCCCGCAGCAGGCGATCAAGCTGGTCAACAACGAGGACGGCATTTTTCTTGATGTGCGCGATGGCAACGATTATAAGCAGGGGCACATTGCGGATGCCCTGCACATACCCTTTGCCAAGCTCAAGGCACGGGAGGATGAGCTCAGCGATTATCGCGAACGCCCGATCGTGATCGTCTGCAAGATGGGCCAGCAGTCCGCCGCCGCAGCCAAGCAGTTGCGGGCGTCAGGCTTCCAGAAAGTTCACAAGATGGCCGGCGGCATGCTCGAGTGGCGCAATCTGCAGCTGCCGGTCGTGCGCTAGCGAATTGACAGCAATACCCCCTACTTTTTCAGACAACCTTAAACGGAGGACGGCGCGATGGCCGAAGAACAGGCAGCAGCAGCCCAGGAAGGTCAGCAGCAACAGCAGTTCGGGATACAGCGTATCTACAACAAGGACGTGTCATTCGAGTCACCGGCGACACCGGATGTCTTCCGCAGGCAGTGGCAGCCGAAGTTCAACGTCGATCTCAACACCAAGAGCAATGCGGTGGACGAGGAGGGCAATTTCGAGGTCGTCCTGACCATTACGGTGACCGCAAAGATCGAGGAAGAGACCATTTTCCTGGTGGAAGTGCAGCAGGCCGGCATTTTCCTGATCACGGGCTTTGAGGGTGAAAACCTGCGCCGTCTGCTGGGCACCGCGGCGCCGAACGTGCTGTTCCCTTACGCCCGTGAAAACATTGACGCGCTGGTCGTGAAGGGTGGCTTCCCGGCCATCATGCTGTCGCCGGTGAACTTCGATGCCCTGTATCAGCAGGCGGTGGCGCAGACGGAAAGTCGTGCCCAGCAGGCGGCCGAGAATGGCGGCGAGCCCGCCACGCACTGAGTCGCGTCAGGGCAGCAGCCCCGGAAAACCCAGCTGTCGCAGTGCTTCATAGGTAACCAGGGCTGCAGCATTGCTCAGGTTGAGACTGCGGCTGTCTGTCCGCATGGGAATACGCAGGCAGTGCGTGTCGCCAAGTTGCTTCAGCAGCGCATCTGGCAGGCCCCGGGTTTCGGGGCCGAACAGCAGCGCGTCCCCGGGTTCATAGCAGACATCGCTGTAGCGGCGCTGTGCCCGCGTGGTCAGTGCGAACAGCCTGCCGGGGTTGGCGCTGTCGACAAAGGCGTCAAAACTGGCGTGGGTCTGCAGCAATGCAAACTCCCGGTAGTCCAGGCCTGCGCGGCGCAGTTTTCTGTCATCCAGCTCGAAACCCAGCGGTTCAATGAGGTGCAGGGAACACCCGGTGTTGGCGCACAGACGGATGATGTTGCCGGTGTTCGGTGGGATTTCCGGCTCGTAGAGGGCGATATGCAGCATGGCGGCATTGTGCCCGTGGCCGTCGGTTCTGGCTACATATCCAGCTCCTTCATCTTTCGCGTCAGCGTATTGCGCCCCCAGCCGAGCAGCTCGGCGGCGTCACGCTTGCGACCCTGGGTGTGTTCCAGCGCCACGTCGATCATGGCGCGCTCGAACGCTGGAACGGCACCGCGCAGGATATGCTGTTTGCCCTGGATCAGTTCGTTGCGCGCCCACTCGGTCAGCAGTTCCCGCCAGTCGCCGTGCTGGTCCGCGTCGGCCGCGGGGCTTCGTCTACCAAGCTCTGGTGGCAGATCGCTGAGGTGGATTTCCCGGCCCGACGCCATGACGGTAATCCAGCGGCAGGTATTCTCAAGCTGGCGCACATTGCCTGGCCACTCGAGTGACGTCAGGAATCGTTCCGTTTCCGGAAGTAGCACCTTGGTGTCACCGCCGAGCTCATTGGCCGCCTTGCGGAAAAAGAACGCCATCAATCGCGGGATGTCCGTGCGCCGCTCCGACAGCCTCGGAATGTGGATGCGTATGACGTTGAGGCGATGAAACAGATCCTCGCGAAAGTCGCCGCGGGCGACGCGCTCCTCAAGATCCTGATGCGTTGCCGCAATGATGCGGACGTCGACGCGAGTCGGCGTATGGCCACCCACACGATAGAACTCGCCGTCTGCCAGAACGCGCAGCAGCCGCGTCTGTGTTTCTGCCGGCATGTCGCCAATCTCGTCGAGAAACAGTGTGCCGCTATTGGCCTGCTCGAAGCGGCCTTCGCGCCGGGAGTTGGCGCCGGTAAAGGCGCCCTTCTCATGACCGAACAGCTCTGACTCCATGAGATCCCGGGGAATGGCCGCCATGTTCAGTGCAATGAAGGGATTCCCCGTCCGTGGACTGTGACGGTGCAGGGCACGTGCCACGAGCTCCTTGCCCGTGCCCGATTCGCCATTGATCAACACGGTAATATTGCTGTGGGCCAGTCGACCGATTGCGCGGAATACCTCCTGCATGGCCGGAGCCTCGCCGATGATTTCCGCATCCGGCTCATCCAGGGCCTGGACTGCACTGTCGGGCAGCTGCTCCCTGGCATGCGATAGCGCCCGCTCGGTTATTGCCACGACCTCGTCAATGTCGAACGGCTTCGGCAGGTATTCAAAGGCCCCCTGCTGGTAGGACGCTACCGCGCTGTCAAGGTCCGAATGTGCCGTGGTGATGATGACCGGCAGCTTCGGGTGGCTCCCGCTGAGCTTTTCAAGCAGCGCCAGGCCGTCCGTTCCGGGCATGCGGATATCGCTGATGACCGCGTCGGGCTGGGCGTCGCGCAGACGCCTGAGCAGCTTGTCGGCGCTGGAGAATGTCTCGCTGTTCATGCCGGCCTGGCTCAGTGCCCGCTCCAGAACCCAGCGTATGGACTGGTCGTCGTCGACCACCCAGACTGTTGCGGATTTATGCATGCGTCGCGTCCATGGGCAAGTATAGGGAAAATCGCGTGTTTCCGGGCTCGCTGGCGCAGTTGAGCAGGCCGCCGTGGCGGTTGACGATAGACTGCGAAATTGACAGGCCGAGGCCGGAACCGTTGGCGCGGCCGCTGACCATCGGTACGAACAGCGAGGGTTTGAGCGCATCCGGCACGCCCGGTCCGTTATCGATGATATCGACCCGGCACACAAGGCGGTGGCGTTTGTTGCCGATGGTGAACTGGCGCTGTGAGCGGCTCACCACGCGCAGGCGCGCATCGGCCTGTTCACTGAGAACTTCCAGGGCGTTGCGCATGATGTTCAGTACGGCCTGGATCAGCTGGGGCCGGTCGCCCTGGATGTCCGGTAGGCTGGGATCATAATCCTTGTCCAGCTGCAGGTGGCCCCCCGCTTCGACGCGTATCAGCTGGCACACGTGTTCGAGAATCTCGTGAATATTGAGTTGCTCGAAGGTGGGTCGGGTATTCGGGCCCAGAAGTCGGTCGACCAGGTCGCGCAGCCGGTCCGCTTCACGGATGATGATTTCGGTGTATTCGTGCAGTTCGCCCGCCGGAAGCTCGCGCGCGAGAAGCTGTGCCGCTCCCCGCACGCCCCCGAGGGGGTTTTTTATCTCATGCGCCAGTCCGCGGATGACGGATCGCGTGGCCTCCTGCGCGCTTAACAGGCTTTCTTCGCGGCTGATGCGCAGGAGGCGGTCGATGGCCTGCAGTTCGGCGAGAACGGCCAGGGGGCCCCCGTCCTGAAGAGGCGTCACCACCAGATCGACCTGTTTCTCGATGCCGTTGTGCAGACGCAGCGTCAGTCCGCGTCTGACGATCGCGTGCCTGTCCCGCCGCGCCTGTTGCAGGGTCTCGATCCATGCCAGCGGCATTGCGATCAGCGAGTCCGCGTTTAGCCCTGCAACGCGTGCGCTCGATATCTCCAGCATTGCCTCTGCTGCAGGGTTGAGGAATCGGACGCACAAATCCTTATCGAGACCGACAATCCCGGTGCTGATGTTCTCCAGTAGTTCCTGCTGCAGCATAGTGGCTCGTGTGGTGGCGACGATAATCCCGAGACGTCACGGTTGATGAATGCAAAGCAAGAATAGCGCCAGAACGATACACGGCCGCCTCTCAGTCCCTGCGCTGGCTTTGCGAAGGCGCCAGTGCGTGGCTCTGACGTCACGCAATGCACCAGTATGGTGCGTTGCGATGCCCGGGTAAAGCCCGTGGCAGGGCATTCCGGGTTCAGCGCCGCCGGGGCTGGTTTACCGAGGGGCGAAGAACGTAGATGCGGACGCTCTCCGAGCGAGCCAGGCTATTCCCATCGCGGTCAAGTCGCTCCACCGCAAGGTCGTGTGGTCCGCGCATGAGACCCTGCAGGGCCCAGGTCATGCTGTTCCGGGGCTCGCCGAAGGCTTCTCCATCGAGGTAAAGCTGCACCTGTTCAAGGCGTCTCAGGGGCGGCGTGGCCTGTGCGGTGACCGTGACGTTGCCGGGGCCCATGGCAATCGTGGTTTCGTCGTCGGGCGATGCGATGCGAATGTCGAACTCTGCCTGCTCCGGCGGTTCGGACGATGCTGATTCTCTTTCCGGCGCTGCAGACGTGTCGATGGCCGGGGTGGTATTCAGCTCGCGCAGCTCGACCTTCTCGGCGCTCTCTCCCGGTGCCGGCGGCTGGTCGCTGAACGTGACGTTACCCTCGGCATCCACATGCTTGTAGATCTGCGTTGCGTTGGCGAGAGCCGAAGCGGCCAGCAACAGCAGGGCGGTTGATGCGATGTGGCGGAGCAGTCGGGTGGCCATGGCGTTTCTCACAATGTCGGGTCACAGCTACAACACTAGCGCAAAAAAGGTCCGCGCAAAAAAAACCCGCCGTTCGGCGGGTTTTTTTCGTGATGCGGGGCTCTATACCGAGTAATACAGGTCGAACTCCACCGGGTGGGTCGTCATGCGCAGACGCTCGACTTCTTCTTCTTTCAGTTCGATGTAGGCATCGATCATGTCATCCGTGAAGACGCCACCCCGCGTCAGGAACTCGCGATCCGAATCCAGTGCCGCCAGCGCCATGTCGAAGCTTGAGGCGACAGTGGGGATGGCCTTGCCTTCCTCCGGCGGCAGGTCGTATAGATCCTTGTCCGCGGCGTCCCCGGGGTGGATCTTGTTCTGGATGCCGTCAAGGCCGGCCATCAGCAGGGCGGCAAAGGCGAGGTAGGGATTGGCCGTCGGGTCCGGGAAACGCACTTCCACGCGCTTGCCCTTCGGGCTGGGCTCGTAGGGTATGCGAATGGATGCGGAGCGATTGCGCGCGGAATAGGCGAGCATGACCGGCGCCTCGAATCCGGGTACCAGACGCTTGTAGGAGTTGGTTGACGCATTGGTGAACGCGTTCAGGGCGCGGGCGTGCTTGATCACGCCGCCGATGTAGTAAAGCGCCGTCTCGGAAAGGCCGGCGTAGCCGTCGCCGGCAAAGATGTTCTCACCGTCCTTGGAGATGGACTGGTGCACGTGCATGCCTGAGCCGTTGTCACCGACCAGCGGCTTGGGCATGAAAGTGGCTGTCTTGCCGTAGGCGTGGGCCACGTTGTGCACGCAGTACTTGAGAATCTGTACTTCGTCTGCTTTTTTGATCAGCGTATTGAACTTGACGCCGATCTCACACTGCCCGGCGGTGCCTACCTCATGGTGGTGAACCTCGATAGGGAGACCCATTTCGGACATGGCGCCACACATTGCCGCGCGGATATCATGCAGCGAATCCACCGGCGGTACCGGGAAATAGCCGCCCTTGACCCGCGGACGATGGCCGATGTTGCCCTCGTCGAAGGTGTGATTGGAGGTCCACGCCGCTTCCTCGGAGTGAATCTTGTACATGGAGCCGCTCATGTCCGAGTGCCATTTAACGTCGTCGAACACGAAGAATTCTGGCTCCGGACCAAAGAAGGCGGTATCGCCAATGCCTGTGGACACGAGGTATTCCTCTGCGCGACGCGCCACGGAGCGCGGGTCGCGATCGTAGCCCTGCAGGGTGGTGGGCTCGACAATGTCGCAGCGAAGAATAATGGTGGGGTCGTCAGTGAACGGATCGACCACGCTCGTGCTGTCATCCGGCATCAGGATCATGTCGGACTCGTTGATGCCTTTCCAGCCGTTGATGGAAGAGCCATCGAACATCTTGCCTTCGTCAAAGAAGTCCTCGTCAACCTCGCTGGCGGGAATCGTGACGTGCTGTTCCTTGCCGCGGCTGTCGGTGAAGCGCAGGTCCACCCAGCTGATTTCGTGTTCCTTTATCAGGTCCAGAGTCTTCTCGGACATCATCGATCCTCCGTCATGGTATGTGGCCGGCCCTGCGGGCTACGGCAGTATGGCTTCAAAGCAAGAGGTGTGCCAAAAGAGTGCCTCTCGCAAGCGCATGATAGCATTCTGATTTTTCAGCGACTGCCGCTCTCTGAACCGGCGCTCGCACCACAATATAGCACTAATACACCATTATGGTGCGGCTGCACTGCGCGCTAAACCCTTTTGCACTAGATCGATACAGCACTGCACATGAGAAAAAGTCCTCGCGGGACCCGGGTTTCAGGTATACTCCGCGCCCATTTTGCTCGCGAACGGCTCCTGGAGTGCCCCCGTGATAGATAACCTTCGCAACATCGCCATCATCGCCCACGTCGATCACGGCAAGACCACCCTGGTAGACTGCCTGCTACACCAGTCGGGCACGCTCGACCGCCGCAATGTTGGCTCCGAGCGTATCATGGACTCCAACGACCAGGAAAAAGAGCGCGGTATCACCATTCTCGCCAAGAATACGGCGCTGCGTTATGGCGATTATCGCATCAATATTGTCGACACTCCCGGACACGCCGACTTCGGTGGCGAGGTGGAGCGCGTCATGTCGATGGTGGATTCGGTGCTGCTGCTGGTGGATGCGGTTGATGGTCCCATGCCGCAGACCCGCTTTGTCACGTCAAAGGCCTTCGAGCAGGGCCTGCGGCCGATTGTGGTGGTGAACAAGGTCGATCGCCCCGGCGCGCGCCCCGACTGGGCCGTCGATCAGGTTTTCGATCTCTTCGATGCGCTCGGGGCGACCGAGGAGCAGCTGGACTTCCCGGTGATCTATGCCGCGGCAATCGAGGGGATTGCAGGTCTGGATCATGCCGACATGGCCACTGACATGAAGCCCCTGTTCGAGGCAATTATCGAGCATGTACCGTCGCCGGCGGTGAATTCAGACGGACCGCTGCAAATGCAGGTTAGTGCGCTGGACTACAACAGTTACGTGGGCGTTATCGGTGTCGGGCGCATCACCCGCGGCCGGCTGACGCCGAATACCCAGGTGGCGGTTCTCAGCCGCGAGGGTGACAAGCGCAATGGCCGCGTGCTGCAGGTCATGGGTTACCACGGTCTGGACCGCGTGGATGTGCCAGCTGCGGAAGCGGGCGACATTGTCTGCGTTACCGGCATAGAGGGCCTGAATATTTCCGACACGCTGTGCGATCCGGCCGCGCCGGAGGCCCTGCCGCCGCTGAGCGTGGACGAACCCACCGTCAGCATGACATTTCAGGTGAATGATTCCCCGTTCGCCGGTAAAGAGGGCAAGTACGTCACCTCGCGCAATATTGCCGAGCGGCTGCAGCGCGAGCTCATTCACAATGTTGCCCTGCGCGTCGAGCCCGGCGACAGTCCGGACAAATTCAAGGTCTCCGGGCGCGGCGAGCTGCACCTGTCGGTGCTGATTGAGACCATGCGCCGCGAGGGTTTCGAGCTCGGTGTGTCGCGGCCGGAGGTAATACAGCGCGAGATCGACGGCGTGCTGCAAGAGCCTTTCGAGCAGCTGGTCATCGATGTCGAGGAACAGCATCAGGGTTCCATTATGGAGGAGCTGGGCCAGCGGCGCGCCGAACTTGGCAACATGGTCCCTGACGGCAAAGGCCGGGTGCGACTGGAGTTCGTCATCCCCGCCCGCGGCCTGATTGGCTTCCGCTCCCAGTTTCTGACAATGACGTCTGGCAGTGGCACTATGAATCATATTTTCGACCACTACGGCCCGGTCAAGGGCGGCGACATGAGCCACCGCGTCAATGGTGTTCTGGTGTCAATGGTCAAGGGCAAGACGCTGGCCTACGGGCTGTTCAATCTGCAGGATCGCGGCCGTCTGTTCGTGCTGCCGAACGTGGATGTCTACGAGGGCCAGATCATCGGCCTGCACAGCCGCGGCAACGATCTTGTGGTCAACCCCACCAAAGCCAAGCAGCTCACCAACGTGCGCGCCTCCGGCACCGACGAGGCCCTGACCCTGACGCCGCCGGTGCAGCACACGCTGGAACAGGCGCTGGAGTTCATCGAGGAAGACGAGCTGGTGGAGGTCACACCGTTGAGTATTCGCCTGCGCAAGAAGCTGCTGCTGGAGCACGAGAGAAAGCGCGCGTCCCGCAGCTGAGTCGTTAGCTTGGGCGCCTGCCAGGGGCGCACTTGAAGAAGATTGCCTTCATCCGTACGGTAGCGGAGTGGCCCGTGTTTTGTGGCGGGCACGCAACGCTGACAGGACGCGAGGATGGCTGGCGGGGAAGCAGGCGAAACAGACAAGCCACTTGTACTGATCACCGGCGCGGCCGGCGGTATCGGCACCGCGCTGACGCAGTCGCTGCAACCCGACTATCGGGTAATCGGTCTGGACATGGTGCCCGCGAAGGCAGCGGATGCCTCTTTTGAGTTCGACCTGACCTCGGCAGAGTCGGTACAGCTGGCGCTGCAGAAAGTTGCCGATGAGCAGGGCAAGCAGCTGGCTGCCGTGGTTCATCTCGCCGCTTACTTTGACTTCTCCGGAGAGGAGTCGCCGATGTACCAGGCCGTCAACCTGGACGGCACCCGTCACCTGCTCAGGGCGCTGCGCGACTTCGAGGTAGCGCGGTTCATCTACTCCAGTACCATGCTGGTTCACCAGCCGGGCGTACCGGGGCAGAAAATCACCGAGAACACGCCCATCGGCCCCCGCTGGATCTATCCACGCTCCAAGGCGCAGACTGAGGACATCATCCGGGAAGAGGCGGGTGCAATGCCCTACACCCTGCTGCGCCTGGCGGGGGTATATGACGAACATAGCTGTGTGCCCACCCTGTCGCACCAGATCGCCCGCATCTACGAACGCAGCCTGAAAAGCCATCTATATGCGGGCGATACCGGCGTCGGTCAGGCCTTCCTGCACAAGCGGGATATGCTGGAGGCGTTCCGCCGCACGATCGACCGGCGTGATGAGCTGCCGCAGAAAGGTGCGATCCTGATCGGCGAGGAGCACTGCGACAGTTACGAGGCCATCCAGAATCGCCTGGGTGCGCTGCTGCACGGCGAGGAGGAATGGAAGACCGTCAGCGTTCCGGCACCGGCGGCCAAGGTCGGCGCCTGGGCCGAAGCCGGGGCGGAGCCGGTCGTTCCGGATGACTTCGACAAGGGCGAGAAACCCTTCATCCGTCCATTCATGATCGACCTCGCCAACGACCACTACGACCTGGACACCAGCCGCGCTGGGGAGCTGCTGGGTTGGCGACCTCGCCACCGGCTTTTCGACGGCCTGGCGGCACTGGTGGACAACCTGAAAAAGGACCCCAGGGGCTGGTATGAAGCCAATGGCATCACGCCGCCGGACTGGATGGCAAAGGCCGATGAGCTGGGTCGCAGCCCGGATCGCCTGCTGGCGCAGCACAACGAGGGCTATCGGCGGCAACACGGTCAGTCCCAGTGGGCGCATTTCTTCAATATGGCGGTGGGCGCCTGGTTGATCACATCGCCGCCGGCGCTCGGTTACGGCGGAACGTGGCTGGCCTCCAGTGACGTCTTTTCAGGTCTGGCTCTGCTGGTGTTTGCCGGCATCTCCCTGTCCTGGCGTAACGGCTGGGCACGCTGGCTGTGCGCGCTGACAGGTGTGTGGCTGATGTTTGCGCCGCTGCTGTTCTGGACTGAAAGCGCGGCGGGTTATCTCAACGGGACTATTACCGGCCTCCTGGCCATCGGCCTTGCGGTGCTGGTGAGGCCGGCTCCGGGCGTGTCGCCGGTAGCAGTCACCAGCGGGCCGACAACGCCGCCCGGCTGGGACAATAATCCCTCCAGTTGGTACCAGCGCTTTCCGATCATACTGCTGGCGCTGGTGGGTTTCTTCATATCGCGCTATCTGGCCGCTTACCAGCTCGGTCATATTGATGGCGTCTGGGAGCCCTTCTTTGCCGGTACCGGGGTCGAGGGCAAGAACGCCACCGAGGAGATCATTAGCTCAGAGCTGTCCGAGGCCTGGCCGGTGCCTGACGCCGGCCTCGGGGGCATTGTCTATGCCCTGGAGGTCATGCTGGGCCTGCTCGGAGGTACCCGTCGCTGGCGCACCATGCCCTGGGTCGTGGCGTCTTTCGGTATTCTGATCATTCCTCTGGGGGCGGTGTCCATTACCTTCATCATCATCCAGCCGATTCTGATCGGCACCTGGTGTACGCTGTGTCTGGCTGGCGCCGGCGCCATGCTGCTGCAGATTGCGTATGCCTTCAACGAGCTGGTGGCCACCGCCGGATTCCTGCTGCGCCGTCGCCGGGCCGGCGCAGCGGTACTGAAAATATTCTTTACCGGCGACACCGACGAAGGCCCGAGTGAACCTGAGGATTATACCTTTCAGCAATGCGGCCCCCGGCGCCTGCTGCGCGAGGCCTTCACTACCGGTGTCAATCTGCCCTGGAACCTGGCGCTGTGTGTTCTGATCGGTGCCTGGCTGATGTTCACCCGGGTGACTCTGGGCGCCGAGGGCGGCATGGCGGACTGGAACCACTTTGTGGGCGCTATGATCATTGCGATCGCCGTGGTTGCCATGGCGGGTGCCGCCCGATGCCTGCGCTGGCTGCTGCTTCCTCTTGCGCTCGTTCTGCTCGTCGCGCCCTGGGTTTACGGTGTGGCGATTCCCTCCCTGGTCGCCAGCCTGGTATGTGCCATCGGACTGGCTGCGTTGACTCTGCGCCGCGGGCCCGTTCCGGGCCAGTACGGTGAATGGAGTCGGGTGCTGAAATGACAGGCCGATTTCCTCCTGCTGCTGTAATTTGAAAGTAGCCTGCACGTGTACTAGTGTTAAAAAGTAAGAGGTTGGTATCGCCGATGTGCTGCGAGTGACCGACAATCAGACCGCCGCATCCGTCGGCATCTTTGCCTGGCACTCGCCCAGGCGCCTCTCATAAAGCCCCACGCAAACCGGTTTCTGTAGAAGTGGCGACAGCGCAACCGCGACTGCGCCCCGACAGGTGTCTCAGCGCTCTTTCAGAAAACGGTCAGTCAGGAAAAGGAGGTCGACATGAAAGTACAGCAAGCCATGACCGGGAATGTGAAGTACATACCGATGGATACCACGTTGACGCAGGCCTCGCAGATGATGCGTGATCAGGACTGCGGTTTCCTGCCCATTGGCAATGACAGTGATGAACGATTGCTCGGAGTCGTGACGGACAGGGATATCGTGATCCGCGGCATTGCCGAAGGACAGGACCCCAACAGCGCCACCGTCGATAGCATGAAGACCGACAAGGTGCTGTATTGCTTCCGCGACGACGATCTGCAGGATGTCGCCAAAAACATGAAGACGCAGCAGGTCTATCGACTGGTTGTACTGGATGACCCCCAGAGCAAGCAGCTATGCGGCGTAATCAGTCTGGGCGACATCGCCAGAGAAGGAATGGACCAGCTAACCGGTGAAGCAGCGACCGGGATCGCGTCTTAAGAGGGCGCAGCTTTCCGGATGAACGTTACCCGGCGGAACGTGTTTTCGCCGGGTTTTTCTGTGCCCTGGCAATGCCGGTTGCGTTCCCCTTCCTGACCGCCGACCCCTGATATGGATTTTTTCGGTCTTCCCTTGTGGCAGAACCTGCTGGTTTTTCTTGCTGCCGCCGTGATCATTACATGGGTTGGCTCCCATCTCGCTGGCCTCGCCGATCGTCTGGCCGACCGCACGGGACTCGGCGAGGCAATTGCGGGGACCTTTTTCCTGGGCATGATAACCTCACTCCCCGGACTCGCCGCATCGGTTACCGCGGCCCTGGAAGGGCGTCCGGCGCTGGCCATCAGCAACGCCCTGGGTGGCATCGCAGTGCAGACGGCGTTCCTTGCCCTGGCTGATATCAGCTATCGCAAGGCCAACCTGGAGCACGCCGCCGCGTCGCTTCAGAACATCGGTCAGATTGCGCTGCTGGTCATCACCCTGGCGCTGGTGCTTCTCGCCCTGGCCGGGCCCAGCGTCAGTTTTGGGCCGATCCACCCGCTCACGCCGCTCATCCTCGCCGTCCTGATCGCCGGTGTCGTGATCGTCTACCGGATGGGCGAGAAGCCCATGTGGTCACCCCGGTCGACCCGTGAAACCGTGCCCGACAATCCCGACAGCGACGCCCGGCGGGAACCTCTGACGCCGCTGATCATCAAATTCACCCTGGCGGGGGTTATCGTGATGTTTGCCGGAGTGGCTGTCGCCCATGCCACTGGCGTTATTGCCGACACCACCGGCATCTCGGATAGCGTGGCAGGCGCCATGCTCTCCGGGGTGGTGACGTCTCTGCCTGAACTGGTCACCACGCTGGCGGCCGTAAGACGCGGCGCGCTGACGCTGGCGGTAGCGGATATCGTTGGCGGCAATACCTTTGACATGCTCTTTATCGTGGCAATAGATCTTGCCTTTGTCTCAGGCTCGGTCTTTGGTGCAGCCGGGGTAGGAATGCCGGAAATCTTTCTCACTGCCCTGATTATTCTGCTGAACGTGATTCTGTTGCTCGGAATGCTGTACCGGCAGACCGGTGGACCCGGTAATATCGGTCTCGAAAGTGTGCTGACGCTCATCGTGTACGTGGGCGGATTCGTCGTGCTGACACGAATGGGTTGAGCATGAAAGATGAAACAGTCGCGAGTCTGGATGACGTACTTGACCGTATTTTTCGCGCATCCCGGGAGCAGGATCCGGTAAGCGTTGAGGCCGTCATGAGGGCCATCGGCGAGCGTTCCTTCGGCGCCTTGCTGCTGTTGGCGGGTTTCGTCGTGCTGGCGCCAATCATCGGCGATATCCCCACGGTTCCTACCGTCATGGCGGTGTTCGTTTTTCTCATTTCTGCGCAGTTGCTCGCCAACCGGCGCTATTTCTGGCTGCCGCGCTGGCTGCGCAGTCGCTCGCTCAAGGCGCAGACGCTGCAGAAGGCGGTGGAAAAGTCCCGGGGCGCGGCACGGCTTGTCGACCGGTTGCTCAAACCGAGACTGCTGTTCTTCATTGCGGGGCCGGCGCATTATGCCACTGCCATTGCCTGTATGATCATTGCGCTGGTCATTCCGCCCATGGAGCTGATTCCCTTCAGCGCCAATATCGCCGGGCTGGCGCTGAGTCTGTTCGGTCTCGCCCACATCGCACGCGATGGCCTGCTGGCTCTGGTCGCTTTTCTCTTCACCCTGGCCGGCATCGTCGCGCTGGCCTACGGCTTCAGCTGATCCTGAACGCGCCGAATCCGGCCCGTGTGGCTTGTCGCAGATAGACTTTCTGACCATTATGGTTAAATCAGAAAGCCTGGGCGCTATCACCATCATTCTCAAACGGGTCACAGTCATGTTCGCCACAGCCGCGGCGCGCGCAGGTAGCGCCGCTCTACCGCTTTCCTGGCACCAGAGGCTGCTGCCCGCGGTACTGTGTGCCTTGTTGTGCGTCGTTGCGGGCGTCGAGGCGCAGCCGGCGGACGGTGAGGGCGAGGCGTTTTCCCGACAAGGCGTCGTTGAGCGCGCCAGGCGGCTGTCTCAGCAGCCTTTCACGCCGCCGGCGCAGGCGCCGGAACCGCTGTCCGGGCTGGATTACTCCGACTACCGCAAAATCAATTACCGGCAGAACGCGGCTGTCTGGGGCCGCACACCGACACGTTTCTCCATACAGCTGTTCGCCCCGGGCTATCTGTACCGGGACCTGATCGACATTGATATTGTAGAAAATGGCAGGAGTTCTCCGCTCACCGTTTCCGAGGGCTCATTCCGCGTGCCGGCTCCCGAGCTGGCGAGTGTGCTGGCAGAGATCGGTAAATACGCGGGGATGCGACTGCACTATCCCCTCAACAGCGAGACCTACGCAGACGAATTCCTGGTATTCCAGGGCGCCAGCTACTTCCGCGGCGTCTCCGAGGGCCAGCTGTATGGCCTGTCGGCGCGTGGTCTGGCCATTGATGTCGCGGAGCCAAAGGGCGAGGAGTATCCGCTCTTCCGCCACTTCTGGGTGGAGCGGCCCCCGGACAACCAGGAATCGATTGTGGTGCATGCCCTGCTGGACAGCGAGCGCGTGACTGGCGCCTACCGGTTTGATATTTATCCCGGTGCGCCGCTGCGCATGGACATTGAGGTAACGCTGTTCCCCCGGGAAGACCTTGCGCATGTGGGGCTGGCGCCACTCACGTCAATGTTCCTGCACGGGCCGCTGGATCACGCAGATCGCAGTGACTATCGGCCCGCGGTGCACGATTCCGAGGGTCTCGCCATCCGACGTGGCAACGGTGAGCGACTCTGGCGGCCGCTGAGCAATCCGCGAAATCTTCAGATCAGTGCCTTCGTCGACAACAACCCCAGGGGCTTTGGCCTGATTCAGCGTCAGCGCGAATTTGCCGCTTATCAGGATCTGGAAGCCCGTTACGAACGGCGGCCCTCGGCATGGGTGCAGCCTCTGGGTGACTGGGGCAAGGGGCATGTGGAACTGGTGGAGATTCCCACTGACGCCGAGACCAATGACAATATCGTGGCGTACTGGCGGCCTGAGGCAGGCCTCAGGCAGGGCGAGCCATTCAAGTATGCCTATCGGCTGAACTGGCCCGACCGGGTCCCCTGGGCCGCAGAAGCTGCCCGGGTCGTGCGCAGCGCTGGCGGCCAGAAGCTGTTTAGCGACCGGCAGGAAATCGTTATTGATTATGCTCATCTGGACGCCCGGGGCCTGGACGGGATCACGCTAAACGCCAGCATGAGCCCGGGCCACATACTGGAGTCACGCATCCAGCCCAATCCTGCCATCCGCGGTGCCCGCGTATTTCTCACGCTGGGCGAAAACGACGCGTCTGTCGCGGAGATGCGTGTCGAGCTGAAACGCGATGATGAGCCCGTTGCGGAAACCTGGCTCTACCGCAAGCTGAATGAGTAGTGATCCCGCGATAAGGCCGCCGGCGCCCCGACAGCCTCGCGTTTTTGCCACCCTCTATTTTCCCAGAGGCGCCAGCGCACGCTGGCTGTCCGAGCGATAGCTGCTGCCTCGGCGTTTTCCGCTGTGTGCGATACCGAACACAACGTGGGGGAATCGACAGGCTACACTCAATGTCGAGGACGAAAACAGAGAGCCTACGGATGACGTCAGCACAGCCGCCCACGGTCAGCGACCTTCGTCCTGACGTCAATCATTTGCTGGCTGCACTCGAGCCGTGCACCCTGAGTCGCCTGCGGCATCGACTGAAGTTCGTGCAGCTGCCCCTCGGCCAGGTGCTTTATGACCCCGGGGTCGAGATGCAGCAGGTGTATTTTCCCACCGATTGCATCATCTCCCTCCTGTGTGTGATGCAGGATGGCGCCTCCGCGGAGATCGCCGTTGTTGGCAACGAGGGCCTGCTGGGTGTATCGCTGTTCATGGGAGGAGAGAGCACGCCCAGCCGCGCCGTGGTGCAGAGTGCAGGCGGTGCTTTCAGTCTGCCGCGCCTTGCCGTGAGGGAAGAGTTCAACCGTCACGGCGAGCTGATGCACCTGATGCTGCGCTACACACAGTCGTTGCTTACCCAGATGGCGCAGACGGCCGTCTGCAATCGGCACCACACCGTGGACCAGCAGTTGTGCCGCTGGCTGTTGATGTCAATTGACCGACTGTCATGTAATCGGCTGCTGATGACCCAGGAGTTGATAGCCAACATGCTGGGCGTCAGGCGCGAGGGCGTGACGGAAGCGGCGGGAAAACTACAGAAACGCGGCATCATTACCTATAAGCGCGGAAAGATCGAAGTGCTTGATCGCGCAGGCCTGGAGCGGCTGAGCTGTGAATGCTATTCCGTCGTGAAAAGGGAAACCGATCGGCTGTTAAGCCACACGTCACGACAGCACTGACCTCATCGTCGATTGGCAGTCTGCGATGCGAAGGCCCCCTGAATGCAAAGCGTCATGTATCTCGCAGCATGTGGATGTGCTCGATACCGTCTTCAAGGTACAGATTCCCCGCTACCCGAAAGCCCAGTGCGGCGTAGAAGCTCTGCAGGTGAGCCTGGGCGCCGATGCGTATCGGGCTATCGGGCCAGCGCGCCCGGTTGTGCTCAATGCCCCGCTGCACCAGCCGCGATCCGAGTCTTTCACCACGCGACTCCGGCGCGACAATGATGCGCCCGATCGAGCTCTCCGCAAAGGCGCTTCCCGGCGGCAGGCAACGTTGGTAAGCGATGGGTTCACCATTACGCAGGAGACACAGGTGGTCCCCGCACTGGTCCAGATTATCCAGATCCTGGTAGACGCAGTTCTGCTCGACCACGAAGACCGCCTGGCGCAGCCGCAGAATGGCGTACAGCAGGGTGGGTGACAGGGACGTGAAATCACTGATCATCCAGCTGTCGCTTGTACCCTGCATAGCTAACTTCCTGTGAAATAAAGCGGCAGCATCCTAGCGGCATACGCCGAGGAAAACCAGCTGCGCACTGTTCTGGGACGGCGCGGTTTCAGTTCTCGCGCTGTGCAGAACTTGTTATGATCCGGGTCCAGCCATGCGCGGCGCCGGGTCCGGATGCACCAGACAGATTCACCTCCGGCAAGGACTGGCGATGACAGGATTCAACACGTATGTTGGCAAGCGTAGAGTTACCTGCGGATTTCAAGTTGCTGAATCGCCAATTCAGGGATCTTGTGCAGGCGTTGCTCGACGAGATTGAACTCTATCCTGATCGGGTAGAGGTCACGCCGAACCGTGACGGGAATTTCCGCCATTTTGACGGCGGCAGATTCTTCCGCGTGGACAGTGGCACTATCACCGTGCGCTACCGCCACCGTAATGTCTGTCTGCTTGAAGAGGGTGACATGCTGCTCCCCGATATCGCGGGGTCTGCGGATCCGGACGCCGCCGTGTCCTACGGCAGTGAGGCCGGCGCCAGCCTGGCAAGTTACCCGGCCCTGGAGTTCATGCAGCAGGTTTTTGCCAATTCCGCGACTACCAAGCTCTGGACCCGGCTGCTGGTGACCTATTCCGGTATGATGCTGCGCCTGGCTGCTGCCGCAACGGCAGTGGACGTGGTGACTACGCCGGGCTTCGAGGTTTTCGAGCCGGGCGACATCATCATTGCCCAGGGCGACAGGGCCCACTTTGTCTTCAACATGACGTCCGGCGTTGCCGACGTTCTGGTGGACGGTGTGCAGGTCGGGCGCATCAGCGCTGGCGAGATTTTCGGTGCCATGGCTGCCCTGACCCACGCCGATCGCAGCGCTACGGTGCGTGCGCGCACTGCCTGTTCGGTAGTCAAGGTGCCGACCAACCAGTTTGCGGAGCTGATTCGCAGCAATCCCGGCACCATCCAGAGTCTGCTCTCGGACATGGCCAACTCCATTGTCAGCCTGAACGAGCAGATCGTCAGATTGCAGGGCGGCGATGCCCGAAAGTAGCGCCTGATCGTCTGCAGCATCATTTCATCAAGAGAGTCCTGAATGTCTGAAACACCAGCCACAGATCCCGACGGCGTCGAACAGATAGCCCTGCGGGACTATGCAGAAAAAGCCTACCTGGATTATTCCATGTACGTCATTCTGGACCGGGCCCTGCCGCACATCGGTGATGGCCTGAAACCGGTCCAGCGGCGTATTGTCTACGCCATGAGCGAGCTGGGCCTCAAGGCCGGCGCCAAGTTCAAGAAGTCGGCGCGCACGGTGGGCGACGTGATCGGCAAGTTCCACCCCCATGGTGACAGCGCTGCCTACGAGGCCATGGTGCTGATGGCGCAGAACTTCAGCTACCGCTACCCGCTGGTGGACGGCCAGGGTAACTGGGGTTCCGCGGATGATCCGAAGTCGTTCGCGGCGATGCGCTATACCGAGTCCCGCCTTGCGGCTTACGCGGAGGCGCTTCTGGGTGAGCTCGGCCAGGGCACGGTGGACTGGGTGCCGAACTTCGACGGCACCCTGGAAGAGCCGGCGCTGCTGCCGGCGCAGGTGCCCAACGTGCTGCTCAATGGCACCACCGGTATCGCCGTCGGCATGGCGACCGACATCCCGCCACACAACCTGCGCGAGGTGATCGCGGCGGCGGTGCATCTGCTGGATTCGCCCAGTGCCAGTGTGGATGCACTCTGCGAGCATATTCTGGCGCCGGACTACCCGACCGAGGCGGAAATCATCTCGCCGCTGGCGGATATTCGCACAATTTATGCTACCGGTCGTGGCAGTCTGCGCATGCGCGCCCTGTGGGAGCGCGAAAACGGTGACATTGTGGTCTCGGCCCTGCCTTACCAGACCTCCGGCGCCCGGGTGCTGGAGCAGATTGCCCAGCAGATGCAGACGCGCAAACTGCCCATGGTGGCGGACCTGCGCGACGAGTCTGATCACGAGAGTCCGACGCGACTGGTGATTGTGCCCCGCTCGAACCGGGTCGATGGCGATGCGCTGATGAGCCATCTGTTCGCCTCTACCGATCTCGAGCGCAGCTACCGGGTCAACCTGAACATGATCGGTACCGACGGCCGTCCCGCGGTCAAGTCACTGGACGTGATTCTGCGCGAGTGGCTCGCGTTCCGCACCGAAACGGTGCGTCGGCGTCTGCAGCATCGTCTTGAGCGGGTGTTGAATCGGCTGCACCTGCTGGAAGGCTACCTCGTTGCCTACCTGAACATCGACGAGGTCATTCACATCATCCGTACCGAGGACAAGCCGAAGCCTGCCCTGGTGCAGCGTTTCGGCATCACCGAGGTACAGGCCGAGGCAATTCTCGAACTCAAGCTGCGCAACCTGGCCAAGCTTGAGGAAATGAAGATCCGCGGTGAGCAGAGTGAGCTCGAGGCAGAGCGCGAAAAGCTCGAGAAGCTGCTCGGCAGTGAAGCCCGGTTAAAAACGCTGATCCGCAAGGAGCTGCTCGCCGCGGCCGAGCAGTATGGTGATGATCGCCGCTCGCCGGTGGTGCAGCGCGAGGAGGCGCGTGCGTTCAGCGAAGTCGAGTTGATGAGCGCCGACCCGATAACCGTCGTGGTATCGGAGAAGGGCTGGATCCGTGCCGCCAAGGGCCACGACATTGACCCTGCGGGTCTCAGCTACAAGTCCGGCGATGGCTTCAAGCTGGAGGCCCGCGGGCGCAGCAACCAGCCGGCCGTGCTGCTGGATTCCACCGGCCGCGCTTACACCATTGCCACTCACAACCTGCCGTCTGCCCGTGGTCAGGGCGAGCCTCTGACCGGGCGGATCAGCCCACCGTCCGGGGCGGTGTTCAACGGTCTGCTCATGGGTGACGCCGACTGGCGTTATCTCCTTGCCAGCGACGGCGGCTACGGTTTTGTCACCACGCTGGGCAACCTGCAGGCAAAGAACCGGGCCGGCAAGGCTGCGCTCACCCTGCCGCGTGGGGCGCGCGTGCTGCCGCCGGCGCTTATTGAGAGCGATGCGTCCTGGGTGGCGGCTGCCTCCAACGAGGGGCGCCTGCTGGTGTTCCCGCTGCAGGAGCTGCCGGTGCTCGCCCGCGGCAAGGGCAACAAGATCATGAGCATTCCCGGCGCGCGGGTAGAGAAGCGCGAGGAGTACGTGGTGGGCGTCATCGCGCTGCGCGATGACGATGCCCTGGTCATTCACGCAGGCAAACGCCACCTGACCCTGAAAGGCACTGAGCTGGCGCACTACCGCGGCGAGCGCGGCCGCCGCGGCAACAAGCTGCCGCGGGGCTTCCAGCGCACCGATCGCATTGCGCTGGCGCCGCGATCTTCGTAATGGTCGACTGACGGCCTACTGTTCCCGCCGGGTGGGCCGGCGGCGCAGGCGGTTCAGAAGCAGCTCGCGCTGGCGCTCCAGTAATGCGGCGTGCGGACTGGCGAATGACACCAGCGTGCCGAAGCGGTCGCCATCACTCTTGCGTACCTGCACGTTGCCGGCCAGCTCCGGAGCGTCTGTCAGCGACGGCGCCAGGTAAATGTGCTCGGCATCGTTGAGGCAGGCACCGCGCAGCTCATCCATGATCGACTGCATGTACAGGCCGGGGTAGATATCCGAACTGTCACCGGGCCCCAGCTCGCTGTTGCCGATCGCCATGCCAATGGAGAACGACAGCGATCCTGCCTTTTCCAGTTCCCGCGACACGCTGCGTATCAGCCAGGCGCAGGAGGCGGCGCGCACCAGTGCACTGCCGCGGCCTTCCTCGTCGACAAAACAGAGGATCAGTCCGAACGGCCGCGCCACCTGCAGGGTTCCGGAATAGCAGGCAGCTGCCGCGTGAACAATGCGATGCAGGCGTTCGGTATAGCGATGCAGGTTGCGCTCGTTCAATGTGTCTATATAGCCGGCGAGGCTCCCCAGGTGAAGATACAGCACTGCCGTATTGCGGTAGTGATCCTCGCGTGAGGGCCCCGCGGCGCTCTGTGCGCGCAACAGCTCCATGGGCAGCGCCGCGGCACGCTCCTCAAGCAGGGTAATTTCGCCCTGAGGTGGCGGCGCGCTGGCCGTTGAGGCGTCCAGCGCCAGCCGGTCGCTGACGCTGAGCAGGCGCTGGACCACGCGCTGTGCCGGGTAACGCGCGAGCAGAAATACCAGCAGGCTTAGCATGACCGCAAGCGCGCTCAGGCTGAGGAGATAGCGCTGTCGGCTCTCACTGGCACGCTCACCATCCAGTGTCACCACCGCCTGCCCGGCCACGTCGCTGCCTACCCGGATGGGGCTGCGGTAGGCCTGCGGTTCCTGTACGGCGCTGCCGGCCTGTCCCAGCACTCCCCCCTCGACGTCGAATACGGCCACCGTTCCCGCGCGGGAGCTCCCCTGGAAGTTCTGCAGAGTCGCTGCCAGGCTCAGCAGGTCACCGGTTTCCAGTGCGCCGCTTACCTGCTGCGCCAGGTGTCCCGCCAGGGCGTTGCCGAAAACAGTCTGCTGGGTCTCCTGCAGATGCCGGCTGGAGAGGGCGGCTAGCGTCACCAGGGCGAGGCCCACCGCAAGACTGCAGAGGGCGGCGATCAGCGGCAGGCTCACGCCGAGACTCGATTGCTGGAGGCGGTATTTCACGGTTGAAACCAGGGCCGGATGTGACAGCGCGCAGTATACCCCGCATGGCACCTCAGGTAAGGGTCTGTGCCACAAACCCTGGCCGGTTCCCTGCACTGCCGCAGCGCGCTACCATGCGCCGCGTCACGCCAGACCACAGGACAACTCCGTGCCATCGTCAGCCAACTGTTCGAGGGATCTGCAAAGCCCGGGCGGCCTTGTCATTACACTGATTGGCGCTCCCCTCGAGGCCGATGCCCTGCGCCGAGTGAATGAAACGGTGGCAGAGGCGGGCTGGTGTCGACAGGAAGAGCGCTGGCTGTCCCTGCCCGGTGCCGTCCGCGGCTGTGTTGAGTGGCGCGTCTGCCCTGCGGACGCCGTCGATGCCGTCCCCTCCGTCAGCGGTCTGCGCGAGCGTCTGCGTGGACAATCATCCGCGCTCGGTGTGGATATTGCTCTACAGGTGGATGACCTGCTGCGCGGCCACCGGCGCCTCATCGTATTCGATATGGATTCGACCCTGGTCGAGGCAGAGGTCATCGATGAGTTGGCCCGCGCGGCGGGCAGCTGGGAGCAGGTGAGCGGAATCACCGAGCGGGCGATGCGCGGTGAGCTCGAGTTTGCCGACAGCTTTCGTGAGCGCCTTGCCACGCTGCGCGGTCTGTCCGAGCACCATCTACCGGCAATTGCCGACGGTCTTGTAATCTCGCCGGGCGCCGCGAGGCTGGTGGCAACCCTGAAGGCGGCGGGCTATCGCAGCGCGATTGTTTCTGGCGGTTTCGAGTTTTTTGCCCGGCGTCTGGCGGCGGCACTGGGCATTGATGAGGTCTTCGCGAACGCGCTGGCCATTGTCGATGGCAGGGTCACCGGCGAGGCACAGGGGCGAATTATCGACGGTCAGCGCAAGGCGGAGCTGCTGCGGGCAATAGCGGGTGGCCTGGATCTATCGAATGAGCAGGTGATTGCCGTGGGTGATGGGGCCAATGACCTGCCGATGCTCGGGCTCGCGGGGCTCGGCGTCGCCTACCGTGCGAAACCCGTGGTGCGCGCAGCAGCGGGCCAGGCGATTACCTACTCGGATCTCGACAGCATTCTTTTTCTGCTCGGGATTCCCGAGCGACACTGGCGCACCGCCGCGTCCGCTTCAGATATCTGACCAGATCGACTCGAAGCTGGAGGCGCTTAGCGCATCCCGGCCGCTTGAGTTGACATCCTCATCGAGCTGCCGCAGGTAATCAAAATCAAACTGGCTGAATGCTGCCGTGGACCCCACCTGCCGCTTCAGTCTGATGAGATAGGACTCGTCCTTGCGTGCAAGAATGATCTTCTGGTTTTCCCGGAATACCAGGCGCGGTACCAGCAGCGTGTGTGGCTGCCCGACCAGTGCGATTTCCGGCAACAGGATGACCCGCAGGGGTCTGGAGTATTCCCCGTCGGGCATCCGCACCTGTGCTGCATAGGCGGTGCCGCGGGGGCTCAGCAGCTCCAGGCCGAGCAGGGTCGGGGATTCCCTGGCCTGGCTGATCCAGCGAATCACTGCGATTGACCACTGCGCGCCGCCATGCTCGCGCTCGTGCAGGCACACCGCGTCGCCGATCTGGATCCCGGCAGGCAGATCATTCCACTCAATGCAGTAGCCCCCGGGACTGACGTTCGCGGATTCCACGGTGTAGACAGTGTGCTTGCGCGGCGCGTAGGTGGCCTCCCTGTCGTCGAGCTGGGCCAGCGGGCGTGCATCTACATCGACCGGATGCTCGAGGTTGTTGCCACCCTCGGCAATGCCGGCGTCTGCCGCATCTTCCTCGGGGCGCACGCGTTGCCAGGCATCGGCTTGTGATAGACGCTGGAGAAAGGGGTTGTCCGCCTGTCGTGTCTCCTCGCTCTCAATGTGATCATCGCCGTGGAGCACCTGGTCGAGGGTTCGCTCGCCGGCCACATAGAAATGCACGCCGGTCAGGCCGGTAGCGATCCACAGTCGGTGCCGGGAGCGCTGTCGAGCGAAGTTGCGCTGACTCACCTCGCCCAGGGCGCGTTGCAGGTGGTTCAGCAGGTTGGCATCGAGCCGTGTCTCCCGGTTCAGCGCAATACTGGTGATGCCTTCTTTTTTGTGGCGCTGCTTCAGTCGCTGCAGCTGGTGAACAAGTGCTTCGGTATCGATATGCCGCAGTGTCGCACTGGGTCGCTCGACGGCCAGCTTGCTGTAAACCGGCGGTTGATCGCTATCGAGATCCACCGTGAACAGGCCGCTGGCAATGTCGGAATCCTCAATGCGAATGAGATCGCGCCACTGCTGCAGCGCGCTGAAGACCGCCATGATGTCGCGCTGCCTGAGCTGGTTGGTCTTGCAGCAGCCGAGCAGCAGGGCCGGCAGGTATTCGCCGACAATGGAGGCGTCGGTGTCCCGCAGCGGGTCCTCAACCGGGAGCCGCAGCAGCTGCTGGCGCTCGCCGATCGCATAGAGCTGGTGCAATGTCGACCAGCTGTGTGCGGGAGGCGGCTGGTAAAGCAAGTGGCTGCGCAGCAGTTCACGACCCTGCAGCGCGACGGCTCTCTGCAGCGATTCGCAGGCCAGTTTTGCGGGATTGGTTTCGGTAACGGTGCTCTGCCTGGCGATGGTATGCACGGCGCAAAGGGCATAGCCGGCGGCGCCCAGCTCATACAGGTCTCTGACCAGTTCGGAGCGCTGCTGGCCCTCCTCGGACAAGGTCAGGGGCTGCCCGAGGAAGGCGTGGGTCAGGCTGGTCGCCGTCTGGTTGAGGACGGGTCGCAAGGCTTCGAGGATGGCAAAGCGCTGTGCGGGCGGCACGGCAGATCGATTCAGTGCTGACAATACCATCCGCAGGTCCGAGCCGCTTTTCATTGCATTGCCCGCAGGCAGTGTCTGCGCCCAGCTGGCCGCCGCCTCCGCTTGCAGCGCGAAGTGGGGAAAAGTATCCAGATCCTGGAGTGGCAGCTTCAGGGTGTTATTGGAGTCGTCAGCCATGCGTGCCAGTCTCCTGCCAGGATAGACATCGGTTCTGATCGAGAGTATCCCATTCTTGCCGCCAGGGGTAATGTCGATAACTGACTTTTGCGAACCAGTTACGCTATGATGCTGCCGCGCTAAATCCAGGGGACATACCATGGCCAATTACTCAACCAACGAATTCCGCTCCGGCCTCAAGGTCATGCTCGACGGCGATCCGTGCAGTATCCTCGACAACGAGTTCGTCAAGCCGGGCAAAGGCCAGGCCTTCAATCGTGTGCGTCTGCGCAACCTGAAGACAGGCCGCGTATGGGAGCGAACCTTCAAGTCCGGCGAGAGTCTGGAGGGTGCCGATGTCATGGACGTGACGATGGAGTACCTGTACACCGATGGCGAGTTCTGGTTCTTCATGGAGCCGGATACCTTTGAGCAGCACCAGGCCGACGAAGCCGCGGTCGGCGATGCGCGCCAGTGGCTGAAAGAGCAGGAGCCGGTGGAGGTAACGCTGTACAACGGCACGCCCCTGTCGGTATCGGCGCCGAATTTCGTCGAACTTGAGATAATCGAGACGGACCCCGGCCTCAAGGGCGACACAGCGCAGGGCGGCAGCAAGCCGGCCAAGCTGACCACCGGCGCCGTGGTCAAGGTGCCGCTGTTCATTTCCCAGGGCGAGGTGATCCGCGTCGATACCCGCAGTGGCGAGTACGTGGCGCGCGCCTCCAAATCCTGATCGGTGCATGACTGGCGCCCCTCGGCCGACCTGGCTGTTCTCAGGCAGCGCGCGTCGCTGCTGGCCTCGGTCAGGGCGTTTTTCGACCGGCGCGGCGTCTGGGAAGTGGATACGCCGCTGCTGGCGGCCCACACGGTCACCGACCCTGCTCTGGAACCACTGATCGTCCAGCACTGCGGCGCGTCCGAGCGTCCGCGCTACCTGCAGACCTCGCCGGAATATGCGATGAAGCGGCTACTGGCCGCTGGCAGTGGCCCCATTTACCAGATTGCCCATGCCTTTCGCGATGACGAGCAGGGGCGCTGGCACAACCCCGAGTTCACCCTGCTGGAGTGGTATCGCCCGGGCCTTGATCTCGATAGACTGATGGCGGAGGTTGCCGATCTGGTCCTGCCGCTGCTGGGTTGGCAGCGCTCGCAGCGATTTCGCTATCGGGACATTTTCCGCGAAACGCTGTCGCTTGACCCGTTTACGGCGACAGACGCCGAGCTGGCGGCGGCGGCGCGGCGCTGCGTCGACACCGGTGACATGACAGGGGAACGCGACCTGTGGCTCGATTTGTTGATGACCCACGCTATCGAGCCGGCACTGGCGGGGCAGGGCGTGGTGTTCATTCACGATTACCCCGCCAGCCAGGCGGCGCTGGCGCGCTGTCGCTGGGTTGATGGCGTGGAGGTGGCGGCGCGCTTTGAGGTCTACATCGACGGTGTGGAGCTGGCCAACGGCTTTCACGAGCTGGCCGATGCCGGTGAGCAGTTGCGCCGCTTTGCCGCCGACAACCGGGTGCGTCGCGAGCGGGGGCTGCCCGAGCGTGAGCCCGATGCTTATCTCCTGGCGGCCCTGAACGCGGGCCTGCCGGACTGCAGTGGCGTCGCCCTCGGGCTGGACCGCCTGCTGATGGTGATGTGCAGAGCACCGCAGCTCTCCGCGGTGATGCCCTTCGACTGGCAGCGCAGCTGAGGCGTCAGCCCCCCTCCAGGTCGAGCACGGCGGGGGCATAGCCCTCGACAAAGGCGGCGGGCATACGCCTGGGGCGGCCGCTACTGATTTCAATACAGACGAAGGTCATCCGCGCCCGCAGCAGCCTGGCCTTGTCGCCGTGGCGGATAATCTGAAAGCGCCGGTACATGGTCAGTCGCCCGTCCCACCCGGTGATCCACGTGGCGATGCTCAGATCGTCATCGAGGCGCGAGGCCTGCAGATAATCGAATTCACTGCGTGTAATCGCCATGGCACGATCCAGGCGCCGATAGGCCGTCATATCCAGTCCCAGGGACGACGAGTGAGCCCAGGCCGCCGCTTCACACCACTTCACGTACACCGTGTTGTTGGTGTGCTCGAGATCGTCGATATCCGCCGCCGCCACCCGGCGCTGCAGGATGAAGGGTGAAGGAAAATCCCAGTGCGCAGACAGCGGCATCTCAGGCCTCGGCGGCGCTGCTGCTCGTGCGCTTGCGGTACTGCTCTTCCAGAGGTCGCTGGGCGAAGTTCAGGTAGCCATAGAGCATCGCCAGCAGGGGACAGGCCAGATTGAAGAACGCGAACGGGGCATAGCTGAAGGTTGCGATACCAAGCGTGGCTGCCATGTACGCGCCGCAGGAGTTCCACGGGATCAGTGCCGAGGTGAGGGTAGCGGAATCCTCGAGAGTGCGTGACAGATTCAGCGGTGACAGGCCGCGCGCGATATAGGCATCCCGGTACATGCGTCCGGGCAGCGCGACTGAAAGAAACTGGTCTGCAGTGAGGATGTTGGCGCTGAAGCAGGTGACAACGGTACGCATAACCAGAGAACCCGTGGAGCGCACGCCGCGCAGCGCCAGCGTCAGGCCATAGCGGATAATGCCGGTGCGCTCAAGGATACCGCCGAAGCCGAGGCCGCAGATGATCAGCCAGACCGTGTTCAGCATGCTGCTCATACCACCCTTGCTCAGCAGCTTGTCGAGGTCTTCGTTGCCGCTGTTCGAGATATAGCCGTCGGTGAGGCTGATCCAGATACCCTTGGTGAGCGCAAAGCCGGTGGCGAGATCGGCGTCACCGGCCATTGCAATGGCGCGCCCGGGCTGGAACAGCAGCGCAAAGATACCGCCGGCAACCGCGCTGATGATGATTGCGGGATAGGCGGGAAAGCGGCGATAGATGAGATACAGCATCAGCAGCATGGGCAGCAGCAGGTGCAGGCCGATGTTGAACTCCCGGGCGATGCCCTGCTGCAGGCTGAGTATCTTGTCCGGCGTGGCGCCGCCGGCGCTGCCCATCATGGCGAAAATCAGCAGCGCCACCACGAAGCCCGGGACGGTGGTCCACAGCATATGGCGGATATGATCAAACAGGTCCACGTTGGTTGAGGCGGCCGCGAGGTTGGTGGTGTCGGACATCGGCGATAGCTTGTCGCCGAAATAGGCGCCGGACACGATAGCGCCGGCGGTGATTGCCGGCGACAGTTCAAAGGTAGCGGCAATGCCCATGAGTCCGATGCCCAGCGTGCCGGCCACGGTCCAGGAGCTGCCGGTGGAAAGCGCAACAATGGCGCAGATCACGGCACTGGCGGCATAGAAAAGCGAGGGATTGAGTATCTGGACACCATAGTAGATCAGCGTTGGCACGGTGCCCGCGAGGATCCAGGTGCCGATCAGCATTCCCACCGCGAGCAGGATCAGGGTCGGGCCGAGACCGAGGCCAATGCCGTCGATAATGCCTTCCTGCAGTTCACTCCAGCGCAGACCGGTGTAACTGCCCACGATTGCCGCCACACCGGTGCACAGCACCAGGGCGATCTGGTTGGGGCCGTAGGAGGCATCCGCACCGAAGAGATAGGCCGAGCAGGCCAGCATGGTCACCAGGACCAGAATGGGTGTGAGGGCAAGCCAGGGAGTCAGGCGCGGGTTATCGTGTGAGTGCTCAGTCAAGGTCTCAGCCAGGAAAGAAGTGGGTAGGACTTGAAAGTGTGCAGAATGCCGTAAAATTCAGGCGGGGTACAGCGGTCCGGCGCCGGCGGCGGCGTCTGCGAGTCTGACACCCACTTGCACCTCGCGTAAAATCGGGCTTTTCACATCTTTCCGGGGTAATGTCATGGCCACAACACCAGCGGCCCGCGAGGAGGTCCGCGCTGAACGCCGAACGTAGAGCGCGGCAGCAGGGATCTGCCGCAGCCAGAGATCGGCGCAATGCCTGAGGCGGTGATAGCAGACGCTGGCCCGGCGCTACCGCCGCTGTATTATCTGCACAATTTCGAGGCGCTGTGGCGCGTCGTGGATGCCCGTTATGCCGATCTCCTGTTACCGGAGGAGCTGGCGCAAATGCGCCGGTTCGAGGGCTTGCCCAGAAATGCCCGCTGTCTGTTTGTGCGCCTCGTGCTGCGTGTCGGTCCGGTTTTTCGCGTCGGCAGGCTGAATTACCCGGAAATCGGCGACATCGACAGCGCACTGGCGTCGCTGATCGACAGTGATCTTGCGACTGACTGCGCCGCACTGGATATCGACACGCTGGGGGGCCTGTTTACCCGCGCCGAGATAGACCGCTCTTATGCAGGGGCGCTGGGTGAAGGATCGCGGCCGAACAAGCCCGCACTGCTGACGGCGCTCGCCGCACTGGCGGAGAGCGATGCCGCCCGTGCGCAGCGCGTTTGCGACGCGCTGGACGAGCGTCTGATCCGGATCAATGGCGGCGATACCGTCAGGCTGCTGCAGCTGCTGTTTTTCGGCAATTCCCGTCAGAGTCTGGTGGATTTCGTGCTCAGTGATCTCGGCGTGGCCAGCTACTGGCCCTATGCGCTGTCCAGAGCGCAGCGCGTTTTCCCCAGCCGGAACGCAGTAGACGCCTATCGACAGGCCGACGCCCTGGCCGAGCGTCATGCGCTGTGGCAGGACCAGCGCGACTGCGACACCCTGCGGACACTCGCTGCCGATGCGCTGGAACTGGTGAGCGACGCCGATAGCGTTGTGCGGCGAATTCATCGGTTGCGCAACCGGATTGCCCGCGACTGTGAGCGCGCGGGGCTGCCGGAGACGGCCCTGGCGATCTATAGCCAGAGCGAGCAGCACCCCGCCAGAGAGCGGAGTCTGCGCGTGCTCGAGGCACAGGGAGCGACAGACGAGGCACTGGCATTCGCCAGCCGCGTGCTGGCCAAGCCCTGGTGTGAGGATGAGCAGACGGCGGTCACCACCATTCGCCAGCGGCTGCTGCGGCGCCGCCACGGAATCCGCGTCGCGCGCCCTCGTGACCGCTTTATCACCCGCGAAATGCGGCTGCCGCCGGATGCCGGCCGGGTCGAGCGTCGGGCGGCGGAGGCACTGCAGGCCGAGGGCTGGCTGTGGGCCCGGCACGTGGAGAACGCGCTGTTCAATGGTCTGTTCGGCCTGGCATTCTGGGATGAACTGTTTGCCGCGTTACCGGGCGCTTTCCACCATCCCTTCCAGGCCGGTCCCGCCGACATGTTCCGAAGTGACTTCCAGCTGCGCCGCCGTCCCGCGCTGGAGCACCGCCTGCAGCAGCTTGCCGCCTGTAACCTTGAGGCCGAGCTGCTGCGGATGCACTCGCGTTGCGCCGGTTACCAGTGCCGCTGGATAGACTGGCGGGTAATAACGCCCACGCTGGTTCAGGGTGCCGTGCGCTGTATACCCTTCCGTCATCTGGTGGCTGTCTGGCGGCGTCTGCTGTTTGATCCGCGGGAGAACCGCCGCGGCCAGCCGGACCTTGTGTTGCTGGGTGAATGCGCCGGGCAATACCAGCTGTGGGAGGTCAAGGGTCCGGGTGATGCGCTGCAGCCGCATCAGCGTCGCTGGCTTAATTACCTGTGTGACATCGGCGCGCCTGCGGGTGTGTTGAACGTGGTGTGGGAAGATGCCTGAGATAGGCGTCAGCGTCCGTGATCTGGCCGCGTTCTGCCATCGTGAGGGCGATCTCGACGCGCGTTTCGGGCCGGGGCCGACGGCGGCAGAGGGCATCCGCGGACACCGCGAGCTGGCCGCAGCCCGCGGCGACGACTACCTTGCGGAATACGCACTGGAGGCAAGTTATCGGCATGGCGATCTGACCCTGCGGCTGCGCGGTCGCGCCGATGGTTATCTGCCGTCGGTGCCGATGATCGAGGAGATCAAGACCTGCCGCATCGACCCCGCCCGGCTGCCCGCTGATCTGTCGCGTCTGCACCTGGCCCAGGCCCGGCTCTATGCCGCTATGCTGGCCGCGGCTGAAGGGCTGGATGAGGTGCAGGTACGTCTCACCTGGTACGACCTCAGCCGTCGCCAGGAGCACCCGCTCGACCAGACCTACAGCGCCCCAGAGCTGGCGGAATTCCTGCAGCGCTCCTGTGAACGCTACGCCTGCTGGATGGCTGCACGCCTGCAGCACGCCGCCGCGCGCGATGCGTCCATACGCGCGCTGGCCTTTCCCTTCCGGGAATATCGGCAGGGTCAGCGCGACATTGCCGAGCTGGTTTACAAGTGCGTTCACAGTGGTGGCCAGCTCATGCTGGAGGCGCCCACGGGGCTTGGCAAAACCGCGGCGGCGCTGTACCCGGCGATAAAGGGGCTGGCCCACGACTGCCACGATCACGTGGTGTTCTGCACCGCCAAGCACAGTGGGCGCGATGCCGCAGAGGACACCCTCGCGCGCTTTGCCGCGGATGGCCTGATTGCCACAACGCTGACCCTTACGGCGAAAGAGCGCATCTGCTTTTCCCCCGGCCACGCCTGCCGGGCGGATGATTGTCATTACGCCCGCAGCTATCACGACAAGCTACCCGCTGCGCGCGAGGACGCGCTGCAAAGGCCGACACTGACGCAGGCCGATGTGGAGGCGGTTGCCCGTGAGCACGCGCTATGTCCCTACCAGCTTGGACTTGATCTTCTGCCGTGGGTGGATATTGTGATCGCCGATCAGCATCACGTGTTTAGCCTGCATGCGGCAGTAGCGGCGCTGGCCCTGCACTCCCCATCGCGGTGGACGGTGCTTGTGGATGAGGCGCACAACCTGCCGGCGCGGGCCCGCGGCATGTATAGCGCCTCGCTGTCCGGAAATCTTGCCGCCGCGCACCGGGTTTTGCGCGGTGCGCCTCGCCGGGCGGTCGCGGCTCTTGATACGGCGCTGCAGACACTTTTCCTGGCGCATGTCGAGCCGCACGACGACTACGCCGTGCTGCCGCTGCCCCCGGCAGCGCTGCTGGCCAGCATGCAGGCAGTCATCGCGGCTATCGCCGAGGAGCTGGCCCGGCCGGGTGCACCGCCGCGGCCGCATCCGGACGTCCAGGCGCTGTATTTCGCACTGCTGCATTTTGTGCGGCTGTCGGAGCTTGCCGGGGATGACTTCTGCTGCGAACTGCTGGCGCAGGACGCAAGCAGCCTGCGGCTTAACTGCATCGACCCGTCGCGCCTGCTGGCCCAGCGTCATGCGGCGCTGCATGCAGTGGTTGCTTTCTCCGCCACCCTGTCCCCGGTAGGCTGGATGCGCGTTCTGCTCGGTCTGGGTGATCGCTCGGTATTTCGCCGCTGCGCATCGCCTTTCCTGCCGCGCCAGCTGGGGGTGGCCATCGAGCCGCAGATCGATACGCGCCTGCCGCAGCGAGAGCGCTCGCGGCCCCGACTTCTGGCGAGGCTGGTGCAGTGGCTGGAGGCGCAGCCAGGGAACTGCCTGATCTTCTTTCCGTCGCACCGCTATCTGCGTGACTGCGTTGAAGAGTTGCGGCCTCTGCTGGGTGACCGCCAGCTGTGGGTGCAGCCTGCGCCGGGCGCAGCGGCGCCGCCCGGAGAACTGCGCGAGCTGTTGCGCACAAAGCGCAACGTCTGTGCGCTATGTCTGCTTGGCGGCAGCTACAGTGAAGGTATTGATCTACCGGGTGACCAGCTGCGCTCGGTGGTGCTGGTCGGGCCCGGTCTGCCGCAGCCGGATCGCGACAATCGGCTGCAGCGGGATTATTTCCAGCGGCAGCACGGTGACGGCTTTCGCTATGCTTCGCTGTACCCGGCCATGCAGCGAGTAAACCAGTCCCTGGGTCGTGTCGTCAGGGGAGATACCGATTGCGGTGCGGCGCTCCTTATCGACGGGCGCTATGCACTGCCGGAATATCGTGCCCTGCTGTCAGGGCACTGGGAGTATCGGGTGCTGGGGGACTGAAGCGGGATCAGCTCGCGACGGGGGGACGATAGCCGGGCTTGGCGAAGGCCAGCTGCACGGTGCCGATAATGCGCTCCCGGAACCCGCCCTCGCAGTAGCACAGGTAGAATTCCCACATACGAATGAAGCGGTCGTCAAAGCCCATCTCTCGTACCGTTTCCAGTTCCTGCAGGAAACGCTGTCGCCAGTGCGCAAGGGTGATGGCGTAGTCGCGGGTGATGTCGCGCAGGTGCACCATCTGCATGTCCGTGTCCCGGGCAAGATGGTCGGCAATCACCGCCAGCGATGGCAGGCAGCCACCGGGAAAAATGTAGCGCTTGATGTAGTCGACGCTGCGACGTGCGCGGTCGTAGCGCTGGTCGCTGATGGTAATGGCCTGAATCACCATCTTGCCGGTATCCTTGAGCAGGCGGCTGCAGCAGTTGAAATAGCTGCTGTAGAAATCGTGGCCCACGGCTTCGATCATCTCGATCGATACCAGTTTGTCGAAGCGGCCCTGCAGGTTGCGGTAGTCCTCGCACAGAACCGTGATGCGATCCTCGAGTCCCAGCTCGCGGACGCGTTGTGAGGCGTGCTCAAACTGTTCCCGCGAAATGGTGGTGGTGGTGACGCGACAGCCATAGCGCTGCGCGGCGTAGATAGCCATGCCACCCCAGCCGGTGCCTATTTCCATCAGGTGATCGTCCGGGCTGAGCTCCAGCTGCTGGCAGATGGCGTCCAGCTTGTCGGTTGCCGCCTGCTCCAGGCTGGCATCCTCACGCTCGAAGACCGCCGCCGAATACATCATCGTGGGATCGAGGAAGAGCTGGAAAAAGTCGTTGCCGAGATCGTAATGCGCTGAAATATTGCGCCGGGAGCCTTCGTGTGTGTTGCGATTGAACTGGTGGGCAAGGCGCAGCCCCAGGCGTGTGTACCAGTGCTGGCGTGCCTCCATGGCTTCCATCATGCCGAGGTTGGCGCTGAAGAGCCGGGTAACTTCGGTGAGGTCCGTCGCCGACCAGTCACCCTCGATGTAAGCCTCGCCGGAGGCAATGGTGCCGCCTGTCAGAACCTTGCGGTAGACATCCCGGTTGTGAACAAAAACTTCGGCGTGTGGCTCACCCTGCCGGGTCGGGTCCCCGAAATGCCAGATCTCACCACTGTCATGCAGCATCAGGCTGCCCGTGCCGATATTGTCGAGGACGCGAAACAGCATGCGTCTTGCCAGATCGCCGCTGAACAGGCTGCGAGCCTGCGGCAGCAGGCGGATTCTGCTGACACTGATATCGTTCATCTTATACTCCAGAAGATCCTGTTTTTGGATGTGGGTAGATAGGCATGCGCTTGATAAACAGCTTGAGCGCCTGCCAGTAAATGGCGGCGGCCACCTTTGCGGTCATCAGCGGGTAGCGCAGCAGCATGCGGTTCAGGTTGCCCGCCGTCAAAGGTTCCGCGCGCAGCGAGAGGGTAGCGTCGAACACGGTGCCGTTGTCGGTGCTGTTGGCAAGATGAATGGCCAGCTTCTCGCCGGGTGTGTTGCTGCGCCAGTGGTAGCGCATGTCCATGGGATTGAAGGGCGACACATGGAAGCTCTTGTCGAAGTCGCTGCGCAGCGTGGCAGTATCGTCGCTGGCCTGCATAACGTAGCTGTGGCGTTCATTCCAGGGAGTATTGGTGACTTCCGCGACCAGGTATTCCAGCGTGGTGCCGTCATCGCCATAGCAGTAGTAGCAGCACAGCGGGTTCATCTGCAGGCCGAAGTAGCGCAGATTGGCCAGCAGGTAGATAGGTCCCGTTTGGTGCTGGCCGGTTTCCTCAACAATGCGTCTTCGCACCTCTGTCTGCAGGTCGATAGTCGGGTCGCCCAGAAAATCGGCACGCCGGAAGCGGCCCAGTGCCGGGCGCCGGGCAGACCAGAGCGGCATGTCATCAAACAGTTCCGGCAACTCGTCGAGACGCAAAAAGGGCATGAACACTCGATAACTGAAGCGGTGGGGTCGCGGCAGGTGTCGCCGATGGCGCAGCAGTCCGGTGTACAGGCGGGAGGTCATGTCCGCAGTGTGCTCTCTTCTTGCGTCAGTGTCCTGGCGACCCGCAGTGCACTGACCACCCCGTCCTCATGGAATCCGTTGCCCCAGTAGGCGCCGCAGTACCAGGTGCGCCGGTTGCCGTTTATATCCCGCCAGCGACGCTGTGCGGCGATACCTTCGCGGGAGAACACCGGATGATCGTAGCGAAAACGTCCGAGGATCTTGTTCGGGTTGATGGCGCTACTGTGATTGAGCGTGACGCAGAAGGTTTCCGGTGCCGTCAAGCCCTGCAGTATGTTCATGTTATAGGTGACGATCGCGCGGCCCTCGTCAACCCCGAGGCGGTAATTCCAGCTGGACCAGGTGACGCGTCGCGTCGGCAGCAGGCGTGTGTCCGTGTGCAGGACGACGTCGTTGGACTGGTAAGGCAGCGCGCCAAGGATTTCGCGCTCGTCCTCTGATGCATCACCCAGCAGGGCCAGCGCCTGATCCGAGTGTGTGGCGACAACCACCTGGTCGAAGGTTCTGGGTTCACCATTGGCAAAGTTCAGAGTCACCTCGTTTTCGCCGCGCTGGATGGCCGTGACCGCGCAGCCGGTATGAATGCGGTTTTCGAAGCGCTGGCAGAGGGGTCGCAGGTATTCCCGCGATCCGCCCTCGATCACACGCCACTGCGGTCGTCGGGAAATGGAGAGCAGGCCGTGATTGCGGAAGAAGCGCAGGAAGAACTCGAGTGGGAACGCTTCTATGGCCTGCCAGTCCGATGACCAGATTGCCGAGGCCATGGGTACCAGATAGTCGTGGCGGAAACTGCTGCTATAACCGTTCTCGTTCAGGTAGTCGCCGAGGGTGGCGTCGTCGGCGACGGCGCCGGATTCGAGATCGCGCACAGCGGCGCGGTTGAACTTCAGAATATCCCTGACCATGGCCAGGAAGCGGGGCGAGATGAGGTTGCGCTTCTGGGCGAACAGTGCCGGCAGTCCGCTGCCCGCGTATTCCAGCCCGCGCTCACGATCGTGCACACTGAAGCCCATGGTGGTGGGCTTGCTGCTGACGCCCAGTTCATCCATGAGTGCGATGAACTCCGGATAGGTCCAGTCGTTGAAAACGATGAAGCCGGTGTCGATGGCATAGCGGCGCGTGCCCAGTTCTACGTCAACTGTTGCGGTATGGCCGCCGACGTGTCGGTTCGCTTCGAAGACGTGTACCCGGTGCCCCTGGCTCAGGTAGTGAGCGCATGCTAACCCCGAAATGCCGGAGCCTATAACGGCAATATCCAATGGTAGTGCTCTCCCGGGTTGCTATTGACGGCGTGGCACGCAAGTGCGCAGACACAGTTCGAGTTACGTTCACGGCGATCCGCTGGATCAGACTACGCGCCTGCCTGATCCGGTCTGGCCTGTGCGGCGTAAGGATAACGTGTCAATATGCAGGAGTGCACCAGTAATGCAGGTCGTGGGGGAGAGACAGAACGTGTGGACGGCACCGACCGGACGACGCACTGACGAGTGGAGCGAGTGTCTGACGCAGATTGCGGAGCACGAGGATCGCGCTGCTTTTACCCGACTGTTCCGGCATTTCGCGCCGCTCATCAAGGCGTTTGCCCTGTCGGGTTCGACCATGTCGGCAACCCATGCCGACGAACTCGTACAGGAGGTCATGCTCAAGGTGTGGCAGAAGGCCGCCGCTTTCAATCCGGAAAAAGCGGCCGCGAGCACATGGGTGTACACCATCGCCCGGAATTGCCGTACCGATATGTTCCGGCGCCTGCAGAAATTCGACACGCCGCTGGCGGCAGAAGACTTCACGCCGGAGCAGGATGGTGAAGAGCCATTTGCGCAGCTGCAGTCCAAACGCAGCGGCGAGCGTATAAGAGAAATGATGGCAGATTTGCCGGCTGACCAGACGCAGATACTGGCCAAGGTGTACATGGAGGGGAAATCCCACGCCGAGGCTGCAGCCGAGCTTGACCTGCCACTTGGAACCGTCAAGTCGCGCGTGCGACTGGCGATTCAGAAGCTGCAGGTTCAATTCGAGAGGGCATAAGCAAATGGCGACTTTTCACCCCCAGCTGGAGCTGCTCACCGAGCACGCGGCGGGATCACTTTCTGTAGCGCAGTCCGCCTGCGTTGCTGCTCACCTCAACTATTGCGCCGAGTGCCGGCACAGCGTTGTCCAGCTGCAGAACATCGGCGCGACGCTGTTTGAATCGGCCGATCCCTCCCCGGTCGGCGATGTTCTGCTCAATCGTGTGCTGGCGCGGCTGGACGAAGAGGCTCCGCTGCACCACAGTAGCGCTGCGGATCAGGCGGGTAACAACGCCACGCCGGCGCTCCTGCAGCGTTTGATGCAGGGAGACTTTTCTGACCTGCCCTGGCGCAAAGTGACGGACGCTCTGCGCATTACCCGACTGCAGACCGGCGATCCCAACTACGAGTTCGCCCTCTACCACATCAAGGCCGGCGGGGTGATTCCCGATCATGGCCACCGCGGCAGCGAAATGACGCTGATCCTCGAAGGCGGGTTCAGCGACGACCGCGGCACCTATCATCCCGGTGACTTCACGTATCGTCGGCAGGAAGACGAGCACGCGCCGCAGGCCCTGGCTGATCAGGACTGTATTTGCCTGGCGGTACTCGATGCCCCCCTGCGCTTCACCGGCTGGAAACACCGCTGGATGAATCCTTTCCTGCGCCTGCACGCCGGCTGAGGGCGCGCTTGCTGCAAGCCCCCGCCCGGTCACGCGGCGGGCGTCCAGACTACATCAGCGGCAGGTCCGCTTATAACGTTCACTCTCCCTGTGATAAAGTCGCGTCATCCCTGGGCCAGCACTGTATCTGGTGGCCGGGCACGGCAGGCGTTATCGGTGGAAGCAGGCGACCTTTCAAGAGAGCGCAGCAAACAATATCAGAAGAGACGGGGTAACTACGCACATGCTTTTAGGAATTCCGAAGGAGACACATCCGGGCGAGAATCGGACTGCAGTTACCCCCGAAACAGCAAAAAAGCTGTGCCGGCTCGGGGCTGACCTGCAGATTGAATCCGGTGCCGGAGAGGGAGCCGGGTTCCAGGATGCCGAGTACAGCGAGGCCGGCGCCACCATCGTCAGTGATCGCGAGGCGCTGATATCCGCCGCCGATATGCTGCTGCGCATCCGCAAGCCGGCGCTGGAAGAAATTTCCAGCATGAAGCAAGGCTGCATCCACATCAGCTATCTCGACCCGTTCAACGAACCCGAGCTGATCGCTCGCTTCCGTGAGCAGGGTGTCACGGCCATAAGTATGGAGATGATCCCGCGGACGACGCGCAGTCAGAAAATGGATGCGCTGAGCTCGCAGGCCAACCTGTCGGGTTATGTCATGGTGGTGCTCGCTGCCACGAACCTGCCACGTATTTTCCCGATGATGATGACCCCGGCAGGCACGCTGAAGCCGGCCAAGATCTTCGTCATCGGTGCCGGCGTCGCAGGTCTGCAGGCAATCGCCACGGCGAAGCGACTCGGAGGCCGGGTGACGGCCTTCGACACGCGGCCGGTGGTGGCAGAGCAGGTGCGATCACTCGGCGGGACCTTTCTGGAGATCGATCTCGGCGAAACCGGTGAGGCCGCGGGTGGCTACGCAAAGGAGCTGACCCCAGAGCAGATTGAAAAGCAGCGCGAGGCACAGAAAGCCGTGATCGCAGAGTCGGACGTGGTGATCACCACGGCCCAGGTATTCGGGCGCAAGCCGCCGGTCATCGTGACGCGCGATATGGTGGAGGGCATGCAGCCCGGCTCGGTCGTGGTGGACATGGCTGCAGAGACGGGCGGCAACGTCGAGGGTTCAGTGCCGAACGAGATTGTCCAGGTAAACGGCGTGACGGTGATCGGCTATGGCAACCTGCCGAATTTTGTCTGTCGAGACGCCAGCCATATGTATGCCAGCAACCTGTTCAATCTGGTCGATGACTGTTGGGACGAGGATAACAAGGCTTTCAGCATTGATCTGGAGCACGACATTCAGGCCGGCTGCGTTATTACCCACGCCGGAGAGGTGGTCAACGAAACCATAGCGAAACTGCAGGCGGGAGGGGACTGACATGGAAGCCGTATTTCTCACATTTATCCTGATGTTATCGATTTTTGTCGGCTTTGAGCTGATCAATAAAGTGCCTGCCACGCTGCACACGCCACTGATGTCCGGCGCCAACGCCATCTCCGGCATCACGGTTGTGGGGGCTATCAGTCTTGCCGGCACCGGGCAGCAGGACCTCGCCAACTGGATGGGCGCGGGAGCCGTAGCGCTGGCGTCCATCAACGTTATTGGAGGCTACATGGTTACCGACCGCATGCTGGCCATGTTCAAGAAGAGGGGAGGCTGAACATGGAATCTTCGCAACTCGGTATTCAGATTGCGTACGTCGTTGCGGCGGCGCTGTTCATTTTTGGTTTGAAGCTTCTCGGCTCCGCGGGCACGGCGCGCCGCGGTAATACACTGTCTGCGATCGGCATGCTGATCGCCATTGTCGCGGCCCTCACCGACCAGGGCATTGTCGACTACCGCTTTATCCTGGGCGGCTTCGTGATCGGTGGTCTGATCGGCGCCACGGCCTCCCGCCTGGTGCAGATGACCGCCATGCCTGAAATGGTGGCGCTGTTCAATGGCTTTGGCGGTATGGCCAGCCTTCTGGTGGGCGCGGCGGCGATCAGCGGTGCCGTGGACGTTTTCACCCTGATAACCGTCGTGCTGTCTATTCTCATCGGCGGCGTCACGTTCACCGGTTCGCTGGTTGCCTATGGCAAACTCAGCGAGACGATCGGCAGCGGTGCCGTCACCTTCAAGGGACAGCAGATCGTCAACTCCCTGATTGTCATCGGCATCATCGCCAGTGCCATCATGTTCTGTCTGGCGCCTGCCGACCCGGTTTGGCTGTATGCGGTCATCGGGTTGTCGCTGCTCTTCGGCATCATGCTGGTCATTCCGATCGGCGGTGCGGATATGCCCGTGGTCATCTCCCTGTTGAACTCCTACTCGGGACTCGCGGCCTGTGCCGCGGGTTTCGCGGTGAATAACAACATCCTGATCGTAGCCGGTTCGCTGGTGGGCGCCTCGGGCATCATCCTCACGCAGATTATGTGCAAGGCGATGAACCGCTCGCTCAGCAATGTCCTGTTCAGTGGTTTCACCGCTGTCAGCGACGAGAAGGTGGAGATTGAGGGTGAGGTCAAACCTATTTCGGTCGAGGATGCCTTTTACGTCCTCGAGGCGGCAACCAACGTCGCTATCATTCCGGGCTACGGCATGGCGGTCGCTCAGGCCCAGCACGTGGTCAAGGAGCTGTGTGAACTGCTCGAGGAGAATGGCTGCGAGGTTAACTTCGGTATCCATCCCGTGGCGGGGCGCATGCCCGGACACATGAACGTGCTCCTGGCTGAGGCGGATGTGCCGTATGACCAGCTGCTGGAGATGGACGAAATCAATCCGCGCATGGAAACCGTGGATGTCGCGATCGTTATCGGCGCCAACGACGTGGTAAACCCGGCTGCGCGGGAGGTGGCCTCGTCCCCTATCTACGGGATGCCGGTAATCAACGTCGATTCCGCACGCACGGTATTCGTGCTCAAGCGTTCCATGGCATCCGGTTTCGCTGGCATCGAGAATCCGCTGTTCTTCAAGGAGAATACCCGGATGCTGTTCGGTGATGCCAAGGAGACCATCGGCGGCCTGATCCGCGAGTTCAGCTGACAGGCATCGTTCGGGCATGACGGTACACAGCGCAGCGTCCGCCTCTGGGGAGCCTTCCCTGCTAACGGCGCTGCGCGCGGAGCATCGCCATATCGCCGCCATTATGGGCCTGCTCACGCAACAGCTCAATGCGGTTGAGCGCGGCGACCTGGTCGACCCCCATGTACTCTATGAAATCATGGATTACATGGTCATGTGGCCAGACCGTTTCCATCATCCCCGGGAAGATCTGATCTACGATCATGTTTCTGATCTTGACCCCGATGCTGCGATCGACATGCGCGAGCTACAGCGCGAGCATGAGCAGATGGCCCGCCTCGGGCGCGAACTGCTGCTCGCCATTGAGAGCTGGCGCTCCGGGGCCACTGCCGGCAACGACATGGTACACCTGGGTCGCGAGTATATCCGCCGTTCGCACGAGCACATGAACCTTGAAGAGGAAGAGGTCTTCCCGCTGCTGAGTGCGGTGCTTGGCCCGGCTGACTGGCGCGAACTGGCGGCCGATGACAGTCTGCATGCGTCGTCGGACCCGGTGTTCGGTCGTCGCGTCCAGCGGGAGTTCCGCCAGCTGGCGAGAAAGCTGCGTCGGCGTCTTCGCCGCGGCGTTGAGCGCGGCGCCGTGACCGAATGGGTGGGCGTCGAGGCGGCGCTGGAGTCCTTTGAAGTGCTGTCGATGGCATGGCAGAATGGGTGCGTCTCAACGCTGGACCACCTGTCCTCGGCGAGCCGCGAATCCCTTTATTTTGTGCTGGACCAGCCCCTGCGTGCGCCTCTGCTCTGTGCCGTCAACAACACCCGGCTGGGGCTGGGCTGGCTGCAGGAGATGAGTGAAATCTATCGGGATACCTTTCGCGACCTCGGGCGTGTAGAGCAGGAGCGCCGCGACCGGCTGCGGCTGCTCAGGCGGTCTGCGCCGGTGGGTCGGCGACGTCCATCTCCCTGAACTGCAGGCTCGCGAGTCGGGCGTAGAGTGGATTCGACGCCAGCAGTTCTGCATGTGTCCCGGTGGCAATAACCCTGCCGCCATCCACCACGGCAATGGTATCGGCGTGCAATATGGTGGACAGCCGATGCGCAATGATGATCGACGTCCTGCCCCGCATGAGCTCCTGCAGGGCCTGCTGCACCTGGTGCTCGCTCTCTGCATCGAGGGCGCTGGTGGCCTCGTCCAGCAGCAGGAGCCGGGGATCGCGCAGGATTGCGCGGGCCAGGGCAATGCGCTGGCGCTGTCCCCCCGACAGACGCACCCCGCGATCGCCCAGATCGCTGTCATAGCCGTTGGGAAGCTGCGTGATGAACTCGTGGGCCTGCGCGCGTTGTGCTGCGGCCTCTATCTCCTCGTCGCTGGCCGCGGGTTTGCCATAGGCAATGTTGTAGCGCACGCTGCCGGTGAACAGGGCCGGCTGCTGTGGCACCAGGGCAATCTGTGAGCGCAGGGCCTGCAGGCTGAGCTCGCGTATGTCTCTGCCATCCAGCATGATGCTGCCGCTATCCGGATCGTAGAAGCGTTGAAGCAGTTCGAAAACCGTGCTCTTGCCTGCGCCCGAGGGGCCTACCAGAGCCAGGCTGCGACCGGCGGCCGCATCCAGCGTAAAGCCATCAAGCGCCGGGTTGTCGGGCCTTGAGGGGTAATGAAACACCAGGTTTCTCAGCATCATGCTGGCGGGTTCCCCGGCTTTCGCCTGCACCTCGCCACTGCCATCAGCCACGGCGCTCTGTTCTCCTGACAGCTCCAGCAGGCGCTCTGCGGCACCTGCCGCGCGCTGTACCTCGCTCCAGACTTCCGAAAGCGTGGCGAAGCCACTGCCGACCATGATGGCGTAAAAACCGAATGCGGCCAGCTCGCCGCCGGTCATGTTGCCCGCGATGACATCGCTGCCGCCCGACCAGAGCATCACCGCCATGCCGCTGAACAGCAGAATGATGGCGCCGCCGATCAGCAGGGATCGCTGGCGGATTCGGCGCCGCGCGATGTCAAAGGCCTGCTCCACCTCGCCGGTGAAAGCCTGGCTTTCGAAATTCTCGCGATTGTAGCTCTGCACGACCTTGATGTTCTGGATGATCTCGCCGGCATAACTGCCGACGTTTGCAATGCTGTCCTGGCTGGCCGTGGACAGGCGACGCACGCGCCGACCGAAGATGATGATCGGGAGCAGAACCAGGGGCACGCTGGCGACAATGATCAGACTGAGCTTGAGGTTGGTGAGAAACATAAGCACCAGGGCCCCGGTCAGGGTAAGACCGCTGCGCAGGGCCATGCTCAGGGATGAGCCGATGATGGTCTGCAGCAGCGTGGTGTCGGTGGTCAGCCGCGACATAATCTCTCCGGCGCGATTGGCTTCGAAAAAGCCCGGATGCAGATGCACCACGTTGTCGAACACCGCTTTGCGCAGGTCGGCGCTGACCCGCTCGCCCAGCCAGGACACCAGATAGAAGCGCGTGAACGTGCCGACCGCAATGACCGCGCTGATGGCGAGCATGACGAGTACGGCAAAGCGCAGATCCTCAACCGTGCCACCGCTCAGGCCGCGATCAATCAGTATCTGTATGCCGCGACCGAGAGACAGTGTGGCGCCGGCAGTGAGCAACAGCGCCGCCGAGGCGGCGGCGACCCGCCCGCCATAGGGGCGCAGATAGCCCGCCACCGTGAGCAGCGGGGCGAGTTTGCGCGGTTTACGCCGGGATGCCACGGCTTAGTTCGCGCTGTCGTCGGTGTCGGCTTTTTCGTCCCGGCGCCTGATCAGCATACGGCCGCAGATGATGCCGATTTCGAACAGCAGCCACATAGGCAGCGCCAGCAGTGACTGCGAGATGATGTCGGGTGGCGTGAGCAGCATGCCGAGGACAAAGCAGCCCACCACAATATACGGACGCTTCTTTGCCAGGTCCTCTGGTGTGGTGATTCCGGCCCAGATCATGATCACGGCGGCGATCGGAATCTCGAAGGCCAGGCCAAAGGCAAAAAAGAGTTTCAGCACGAAGTCGAGGTAGCGGTTGATATCGGTCATGATGGCGACATCTTCCGGGCCCACGCTGGTAAAGAACGCAAAAATCAGCGGAAAAACAACGAAGTAGGCGAAAGCCGCACCGGCATAGAACAGCCCGATGCTGGACACCAGCAGCGGTATTGCCAGGCGCTTCTCGTGTCGGTACATGCCGGGCGCGATAAAGCTCCAGGCCTGGTAGAGCACATAGGGTACGGCGATGAAAATCGCCGCAAACAGGGTCAGCTTGAACGGCGTCAGGAACGGTGAGGCGACCTCGGTGGCAATCATGCTCGCGCCGGGCGGCAGAATGGAGCGCAGTGGTTCCGAGACAAAGGCATAGATTTCGTTGGCAAACGGGAACAGGACAATAAAGACTATCAGCACCGCCAGTATGGCGCGCAGCAGACGATCCCGCAGTTCCTTCAGGTGTGCGACCAGCGGCAGCGCCGGATCGCTGAATGAGTCGCTCATGGTGTGCTCTTGTCCGCCTTTTCCCGGTCGTCGCCGTCTGCGGGCGTGGCGGGTGGCCTGGTGGTGTCATCGGTGGGCGGTTTTTCGTCTGTCTCCCCGGAAAGACCCTTGCGCAGATCATCCGTCTGCTGCTTGACCTGCTCCCCGGTGCGCCGCAGTTCCTGCATGACCTCGTCGTTGTGCAGCTCCTGCTGGACCTCGCGCTTGATATCGTTGAAGCCTCTTCGCAGCCGACCGAGCCAGACGCTGGCGGTGCGTATGGCCCCCGGCAGGCGCTCGGGCCCAATCACCAGCAGACCGACCACGCTGATGATGATCAGTTCAGCAAAGCCGATGTCAAACATGGCTGCTAGGGTTTCCGCTCGCCGTCATCGCTGCCCACGGTGGCATTGTCGCTGCGCGTGCTGTCGTGACCGTGCTCGCGTTTCAGCGGCGCCGACTCATCCCGCGGCAGGGATGCTGACCCCTGGCTGTCCTCCCCGGCGTCTTTATCGGCGTCGGCCGTGTCATCATCGTCCTGCATGCTCTTCTTGAAGCCCTTGATAGCGCTGCCAAGATCGCCGCCGAGGCTGCGCAGTCGCTTGGTGCCGAAAAGCATGATCACGATTGCCAGCACAATCAACAACTGCCATACGCTGATACCGCCAATACCCATGGTGTTTTCCTCTGTTAGTGTGCGTCTGAGCGCGACGCTTTCTCGGCGTGGCCGGACAGCCCAAGCCGCTGTTGCAAGCATTCCATCACCGCACCGGCATCGGTGTCCAGATGCGATAGCATGACCATGCAGTGGAACCACAGGTCTGCCACTTCACCAATGAGTGCGGATTGATCCGTGTCCGCCGCCGCGTCCTTGGCGGCGATGATGACTTCCGTGGCCTCTTCACCGACTTTTTCAAGAATGCGGTTGAGACCGGCCGCGTGCAGACTGGCGACGTAGCTGTCGTCGGGTTCTGCCTCTCTGCGTGCCGCGATGGTGCGGGTCAGTTCGTCGAGTATGCTGTCAGAGTTCATCGCCTGTCCTTGCCGTGGTGCTGCTGTCATCCGGCCAGTCACTGTGACGGGTCGCTGTTTGTGCCATCGCCCTGAGAGCTGCCGTACATGTCCTTCGGGTCGCGCAGTACGGCATCGGTCTCGGCCCAGCGATCACCGTCAAGACGTCGATAGAAGCAGTGCCGGCGACCGGTGTGGCAGGCGATACCGCCGACCTGCTCGACCTTGAGCAGCAGTGCGTCGCCGTCGCAGTCGATCCGCAGTTCCTTCAGGTGCTGGACATTGCCTGAGCTCTCGCCCTTGCGCCACAGCGCGCCCCGCGATCGCGACCAGTACACCGCGCGTTGTTCCGCAGTCGTGCACTGCAGCGCTTCACGATTCATCCAGGCCAGCATGAGCACCTCGCCGGTCTGCCAGTCCTGCGCGATAGCAGCCACCAGGCCCTGTTCATTCCACTGGATACTGTCTGTCCGGATATCTGCTGCTGACGGCATTGGCGCTACCTGCTGGCCATCCCTGAGGGGTGGCGGATTATGGCACAGGCGGGACGTAACTTCAGTCATCCTGCTTGCGTGGCCAGAGCAACACGGCGGCGAGCGCAAACAGAAACCAGCCTGTTGGCGGCAGGGCCGACAGCAGGGGCTGGAATGACGGCACGCTGAGTACTGCACCGCTGGCACAGGCCACGCCGGCGATCTGCCGTCGCTGGCGACGCACTGCCATACGCTGTTGCTGTCGCCGCATTGCACCATCGCCGGCGCGTCGGGTTGCGGCAGGGACAGGCCGCTTGTCCAGCAGCTGCTCAAACAGGGCGTCTGGGACCTGTGGCAGCCGCTCAAGCCATGACGGCACATGATACTGCAGTCGTTTCACCATCTGTTGCGGCGAGTAGCGTTCGCGCAGCCAGTTTTCCAGGAAGGGCTGGGCGGTGTCCCAAAGATTCAGCTGTGGGTAAAGCTGTCTGCCCATGCCCTCGATATTGAGCAGGGTTTTCTGCAGTAGAATAAGAGACGGCTGCACCTCCATGTCGAAACGGCGCGCCGTGCTGAACAGATAGACCAGCAGCTGACCGAAGGAGATCTCGCTGATCGGTTTCTCGAAAATCGGCTCACACACCGCGCGCATTGCGGCTTCAAAGTCCTCGACGCGCGTTTCCGGCGGCACCCAGCCACACTCCACGTGCAGGCGTGCAACCTCGTGGTAATCGCGCTGGAAAATGCCCAGCAGGTTGCGGGCTAGATAATACTGATCTGCCTCGCTGAGACTGCCGATGATGGCGCAGTCAATGGCAATATAGCGCGGATCCGCCGGGTCCTCGGCATTGATGAAGATGTTGCCCGGGTGCATGTCGGCATGGAAAAAGCTGTCGCGAAACACCTGGGTAAAAAAGATCTCGACGCCGCGTTCGGCGAGTAGCTTCAGATCAGTGCCGCGCTGTCGCAGGGTGTCCATATCGGTGACGGGAATGCCGTGGATACGCTCCATAACGTAGACATTGCGGCGCGTGTAGGCCCAATGCACCTCCGGCACGTACACCAGCCTGCCGTCGGCAAAATTCCGCCGCAGCTGTGACGCGTTGGCCGCCTCGCGACCGAGATCGAGCTCATCCAGAATCACCTGCTCATAGTCTGCCACCAGGGCCACGGGGCGCAGGCGCCAGCCGTCGCGCAGAAAGCGTTCCGCAAGGCGCGCCAACAAAAACAGCAGGGCGATGTCCTGGCGGATGACCGGCTCAATATCGGGGCGCAGTACCTTGATTACAACTTCGCGTCCATCCTGCAGCTGTGCCGCGTGCACCTGCGCCACGGATGCCGAGGCCATGGGGGTGGCGTCGAAGCGCGCGAACAGCCGGTCTACCGGATGGCCGAGGCCCTTCTCTATGATTCCCCGGGACTGCGGTGCAGGAAACGCCGGCACCTGATCCTGCAGCCGGGCCAGTTCGTCGGCGATATCCCCGGGCATCAGATCGCGCCGTGTCGACAGCATCTGCCCGAACTTGATGAATACCGGACCGAGCTCTTCCAGGGCCTGCCGCAAACGCGGGCCGCGTTCCGCCTGAGCGCGGGCACCCAGCCGGAACGGGTTCAGGTGCAGCGCCAGGCGGACGCCTCGGGGGAGTCGGTCAGCGTCAATGATGTCGTCAAGACGGTGGCGGCCGACGACCTTGAGGATGCGGCGGAGTCTCAGCAGGCGCGACATCAGTCGGGTTCGCTGTTGCGCGCTGCCGTGCCGTTGTTTTTGGTGGCGGCCTGCGCCAGCAGGCGGTCCGCACGGGCGCGGGCGCGCTGCAGCCGACTCTGCAGGCGGTCTGCCTGCTGGGTCAGCATCTGGATGTCGGAATAGAAATCCTCGACTTCAGCGCGCGGCGGCGTCAGCCGGGCTTCTTCGTGAATGAATTCATCCAGCTGTCGGGTGAGACTGCTGCCGGCGTGCCTGCCCCAGCTGAACAGACCGCGCAGTATCTGCGCCAGCTGATGCCCGGCGACGTCACCCAGTGTGTCCACCAGTGGCGCTTCCCAGTCGACATCCAGCCCGGCGACAACGCTCTGAAGCGCTATCAGCGGTGCGCTGCTGCCCTTCAGTTCAAGCCCGCCGTTGATCAAGGTTGCCGTGGGGTCCGCGGCATTTGCCAGCTCGGCAAAGTCATTGCTGCTGCCGCGCACCCGGGTCGCCAGCGGCCCCTCGTGATAACCCAGCAGGCGGATGGTCCCGGTGCGGGTTGGCTGCACATAG